>Ga0210059_1001544_pt1 | contig 34923 bp, 27 predicted proteins | sample Ectturendosymbi2_FD_188042 | JGI IMG/M metagenome (GOLD analysis project Ga0210059, IMG submission 188042) | Ecteinascidia turbinata endosymbiont from Florida, USA - Sample 2 (SPAdes) (version 2) | ecosystem: Host-associated > Tunicates > Ascidians > Unclassified | place: Key West, Florida... | reverse complement strand
GTTGAGAATGACATGAAATTAGTTCTCATCGACACCCGCAAGAATTTTGAGACTAGTTGCAAAGATGCAAGCTCAATCGTCGGACTGATTAGCATATGTGCTGTTTGTTTTGCACAAGAATGTAAATACAGTGAATCTAACACGTGAAATGCTATTGTTTTTTATCTTGTTGGTTGTTATTTGAACACCTTTGCAGTTGAAGGTAATGGGCGGCGCCGTTGAAGGTAATGGGCGGCGCCAAGCATTTCTATAATATTTTCGAATGGGGTCGCGAGATCAAAATGGTTGGGAACCACTGCTTCAGACAAAATCAAGGCGCTCGTCGAAAACCACCCCGTGGAATTTTTTAATCCCCTCCCATAAACAGCTGGATGCTGTGAATAACAACAGGGCCATGAGCTGCGGAACTTGCAACGCATAATAGTTATGTTGTTGACCAGGGTTGTTCACCGGTCAAAAAATACTCATCTTGTTGGCTTCGAAAAAACTCTATAATGTTCTTTCTCTAGTGTCCTTCACTTGCGTTAAACAAATAGTGGTACGGTCTTATCTTACACCTGTCGCCGACGAAAAACAAGAAACGTTCTGTGACTGTGGCGTCACTGCTGAAAAAACACGTTTCGAAAATAAATTTGCATTAAGGTAAAAACGATCACTCATAGTTAAAACCCAAGCTTTGCCATGGGTTATCGAAATTTTCGGGATTTAGTGCAGCGTCATATAGATACACAGAAAATAATTGTACGTAGCAAAAAAATGATCGACAATGTAGAGCAAAAAAATACCAGCGAAATTCGACTCTAGTATAGCAAAACTAATGCGAAAACAAAATGTTGCTTGAATTGTTAAAGACGTGCTCTCAAAAATTGAACTCTTACTTGTCAAAAGTCACAAGATTTAAGTTTGCGTAAAACAGAAAGACTTCGTGCTATATGTGGGTGGTCAGTTTTGAACAGGACTGAGTGAAGTTACTTGCATCCTAATTATTTTGCTGGATGGCCAGTTCTGTTCAGCGTTGAAGTTAAATCGCCATGATATGGATTTCTGTGCTCTAGATACTAATACACAGGACTGACTACAAAATAAAGCGAATGTGATTGAAAGACAGTCAGCATCAATTGTATGTGCAGATTCAGTAAGTTTAATAGAAGTAATGGATTTCCGACGGCTACAAAGCCAATGATTAGAATTTATAATCGTTTGCGATTCTTGGTCAACTTCACGCAGACCATTTTTATCAAATTTACAACAACTATGCAACAGTTCTCAATCGCTTTTCTTCGGGAAAAGTTTGTCAGACGAAGAAATCTCACTGTGCCCTTAAAACATTTGATACGGCGTCCCTGTCATCAGTTTTATAGTATAAATGAACGTTGGTAGTCTGTTGGTCATTGTAGGGTAAGATTAATGTTAGTTTTGCCACGAGGTTTGTGATCAGTAGGGTCTTCTAAATTCATAAAAGTCATATTTTTTTCTGTGCTCAGGAAGCTATGAAACGAATTTTGAAACAAAAATCGCACCCCTACGAAGTCTACATCAAAAGTTATAAAGTCATAAAGAGCTATATTTTCCATGTTAGGTCATAAAGTCATATTTCGCATATTTTCAACCTAATTCAATAAGGAAACCGTTGAAACATTCACAAAATATGAGGTGAAACTACTATATCGCTAGGTCTAAACGGCATCCTGCAAATTGAACCCATTCGGACACCCTGCCAATGTTGGCAAAGACGAAGGTGAACCAAGTTTCTTGGATGAAATGTAATGCACTGCCTAAAAATGCATGTTGTTGCTGCCCCAAATAAACAAACCAATGTCCATGCATGCTTTCAATTTGCTTCAAAGTTCAAACCATACTATATGTTTTGCTCATGTTTTGAGCCGGTTATTTTAGTGGGGTTTCAACAAACCATGGGGCTACCACCTCTTATGCCTATTTTCACTGGTAATGCTTTTTTGTACAGTAGTTGTATGTTCTAGCTCAGCCATTTTTGTTTGGCCATATAGAGTCATATTTTCTGAGAAATAATGTCATATAATAAATTTTTTAGGTCATAAAAAATTGCCCTAGTGGTCAGTTATCTTTCTTTAAAACATGAACCGAACTGTATTTCTTGTTATTACTTTTAATTGCCGTGGATGATATTTTTCTTGGCAGTTGGAAGACACAAATGAAATGTACCAGCAGCGCATAAAAGCTGCCGACTTAAAACTTCAGCAGTCACTTCGGAGAGCGGAAGCATTGCCTGAGGTACGCTTGATGTTAAAACATTCCTTCATGCGATTTGGTATCTGTTACAATACGCTGACGCGGACAGTTGTGACTGAAAACAGCTACGGCAACTGGACGTGGATGACCACTTCGGTCATATAGCTTTGGCCGCACGTAAGTGTGTGAAAACACGTACGGCCAATGTTTTTGAAAGAGTAGCGAGCGTCTTTGCTCATTCGTTGCAGAGTTGGTTGTAACGTAAGTGGGATGCAACCGCCAGCGTTCCGGTTTCTAATGGATCTTGGATAATGACTGAAAGAGTGCTATCTCATGTACAAGCGGCAGAGATTGGATTTTTGCGAAGGGTTCATGCGACATTTCGCGACAAAGTGCGCAGCTGTGAATTTTGTAAAACCCTGAATATGGGACCGCTTCTCCGAATGGAGAGATCTCAGCTACGTTGGTTCGGCCACGTGACTAGAATGTCCCAGGAAATATTGGCAAGGCCAGTCCTGCTGGCTGAACCCACGGAATGCGGCCCAGAGGTCGTACAAGGACCAGGTGGAGTGACTACATCTCCGACCTTACTTGGTCCGGCCTTGGTGTGGAGCCAGCAGAACTATACAAGATTGCTGAAAACAGTGAAGTATAGTTAGTGACCTCCTAGGGCAGCTGCCCCCGCGATCCTCCCCAGAGAAAAAAACTTTATCAATGCGTTTTTTAACTTCAGGAATCTATGCTACTGCATATTTTACATGTCCAGAACGCTGTTTGTTTTGTCTACCTCTTGCGACTGCTCGTCAAGCCTTCATTGAAATATGGCATTTCGCCCATGCGTTTTCCTTGCAGGTTTTCGCTTTTCATGTAGCAGACAGCGGAAACCCAACAGTTTTTTGTAATGACGCTAGTCAGCCGTTGGTGAAAAAGGACAATTTGTTTATCTAATAGCCGACAGCTGAGCATTAGTGTCGACACTCAAGCGACCGAACTGTATGGCTTCATCGAAACTGTCGTGCTTTACTCGAACGGGAATGACTTGCGATGAAGGTTTAATTAGTAGATCGATGCATCCTGGTTTGCAGTTCGGTTGTGTTCTCAGGGTAACATTGAAAAAACAGCCTTTCCAAAGCTCGGGGATCAATCGCAAAGTGTTGGTTTTTGGGCAAACTGACATTTTTCAATCAGTCATTTGCGACAAGACACGTACGATTGTTTCAGTTCAACAACTCAAAGAAGCTGTGTATTCGGAGATTTTTCAAACCAACGTCTTGATTTTTCTTTCTCAAAGCAATAGTGTGTGCGCGCGTGCTAGTGTGCGTAGTTGAACCCTGTTCCCCGACACGAGTGACCCCACTCGAGTCTTGCCCAAAACATCTGCTGTTAAACTCCGTTTTCACCCCTGCAGTTTTGCTGGTTTGTGTTTCAGGTCAAAGCTGAACTGGCGCAACGCGTGGCAGCTCTGAACAAAGCCGAGGAGCGTCACGGTAACGTGGAAGAAAGGCTCAAAGCTCTTGAATCGCAATTGGAGGAGAAGACGCAAGAGCTGAACAGGGTAACTGGGTTTTGCCTGATGTTTTTGTTGATGCTTTCAAAGACAAAGTTTATTTCAAAGCCACACCAAGGTGTCTGCTCGTGTACGAAGTAACCTAGTGAGGTTACATCTTGCTCACAATCTCTGCAATGTATCTTTCCGTGTTCTCGCTGTGCGCTTGCATATGACAGTCGCAAAGAAGTCCACCATCTTTTTCTTTCGCAGACCGTTTGTCAAAACCTGAACGAAAAATGGCTCAAACGTTGTAATGGCCCTTCGTTAGCGATGACACTACTGACTGCTCAATAATGAAATTGCCGCTGCAGCACACAATACGGCAACACAGTATGTTGTTCTGTACGGTAATAAAGCATCAGATTAGAATTGTTTGCGACAAATATTAAATTATCCCTTGAAGCAAAAGAGTTGCCATTTATTTCCTTCACCGTAACGAATGTGCTGAAGTCTTTTCTAGCTGTTTTTTACAAAATTGGTTGGAGGAATGGAGGTGCTTGTGGAAATTTTGTTGAAGGAGTTTCGGAAACACAGAGCAACTAGGTGCGCGACAGCAGCGCCAAAACCGGAAAAACCGGCGTTAATGAGAATCGAACTTCGAGGCCGATTCCAGGCGAGAAGCGAACACTAACAATTACGCATCTCACTTGCGTGTGCTGCTAATTTCTCGCACTCCTAACAATCAAGATGTGCTTGTGCTACGTTCCTCGCTTTGTCCTGTAATCGAAAATAACCACGCACAGTGAAGAACTGCGCTTCGTGATGGGTGCCATGACGACCACAGACACACCAAAGTCACTGCGTTATCGCTGCGCTGTTTGTGGTCGTTTGGATTCAAGCCCATCTTATTTTTTCCATTCAGGCCCGGCAGCGCGAGAAAATGAACGAGGAACACAATCAGCGACTCGCAACAACGGTTGATCGTCTTCTGCAAGAATCCACCGAACGGTTAAATCAGCACTACGAAGAAAAAATGGCCGTCCTTGATGAAAAGGTCAGTTTTGAAAGATTATGCAGAGTGCATTGAAAGAGTTGTATTTTCTTAAATGTGCTATCAAATGCGCATGCAAATACAGACAGGGGGTTCTAAATATTTGTTGCCATTTAAGATTTGCGTAATATCCTAGTGAGTACAAACTGTAGGCATCGAGCAATAAACAGGTTTATTATTGAGTAGAACAAAGTTTGTTCATAAAAATTACATTGAGGAATTCAATCGTATGTTGATTTCATAAACAAATCCAAGAATTTTCAACATGCATTATTCCCTGAGCACAGCTCCTGCCACACGCACTGCCGCGTGTTTTGTTTAATCGTTGAGAAAGTTCATTCTGTAGTTACGCAAAACAACTCGTTATACGTTGTTGGTCGAACAATGTTTTGCGAGTGCCGACTTCTGAAGAATTTTTAGTTTGGTTATTTACAGCATTCTCAAACACAACTTTCGGAAACCGCAACACTAATGTATATTTCGCATGAAACACAGTGTCAGTCCGGAATGTTTCAGTTCTGGACGCTTCCCACGGTTTTCATCCTGATGCTGATGCATCTTAAAGAAAATTAAAACAAAAAAATACGTATGAGCTGCTTGTTGAACAATTACTCACAAAACTGCACTCAAAGTAGCAAGTAGCGATGAAACCTCCAAGTGCCGGAAACACAGGAAACTTAAGTGTTTGAAGAACCCACTTAAGTGCGGGCATATTTCATCTTCCATGTTTGCAAAACTGACCGTTGTATCAACATTCTTGGAGGGCTCTTTCGGATATGCTTGCTTTCTAAAAATTAAATAGAAGAGAAGGATTTTTTCTTTTGACTGTACAGATGTTGTACGTGCAAAGCAAGTCAACAAAACATTAGATGCAGTAATTATTGTCAGGCGACGGGCAGCTACAATATACAGAAAGGTAAACTGGGACGTAGCTAATGCATGTTGAGTGCTCCCCGTTCAAATAACATCCTAAAATGGATTGTGGAGGGGCTAAACTAAGTTCCAGCCAACATTTTTGTGTACTTTTAATTTTGCAGAATACTCATCTTGATAAAGAGCCCAGAAATTGTCTTTTCGAAAACGTTAAAAATTTGAACACCCCTAATGTCGGTGTGAAAAGAAGAATATGTTACATTCTACCAAATCAACAAATTTTCCGTAGTGAGATTAAAAACTTTCAGCATATTTGTAACAATCGAAATGTGTCTTTTTTCTGCTTCATTCGATTTCTTTCAAGATTGACAGTTTCAAATTGCCGGGTGTCGTTCATCCACTAGGGCAGGGTCTCCAAACTGCGGCCCGCAAAGGCATTTTGCCAATAAGGAAAAATAATATAACTACGGAAAATTTGTTGATTCGGTAGAATGTAACATATCCCTGAACAATCACATTGTGTAAGATATTCGGCTCTCGGACTGTTGAGTAATAGCTTATGTGACCCTCGGACAAAAAAGTTTGGAGACCCCTGCACTAGGGTAAAAAAATTGGCAAAAGTTACAAATTTTTGCATGATTTATTGTTAGAATAAACAAAGGGCGATGTGTTCGCTTGTATAAAACGCGATCTTTCTGAAGAAGACCAAGTGCGTCCCCACTCTGTTTAGACAACTAACAGCCGAATATTGTCAAAAGGTTTGGACTGGAATCTGGTGACTACTGGTTGAAATGAGGGCTAACAACCACCATCTACAAAATTCAATATTGTTCTCTGTACGGCCAATGACCGTCGGAATACAACCCGATGCTCAAACTCATCTTGTTCTCGCATCTAAAATTTAGACCAGAAACGTATTTTCCACTGTGATTTTTGGTGACGGCAGTTGGCGGCAGGCCGAAGCCTGAAATTTGCTTCTTGCTGGGCGATTGCGGTGAGGTGAATGCTCTTGCCCAGGGAGCGCTGCGGAGAACTCACGCAGTGGTTATGTGTCGAACACCCAACATTCCGTTTGAGAGGCGGTGTTGCGATCGGAAATTCCGAGCGCAAAGCTTCGCACCGTGGCAGCAAGCAACAATAGAGATCATGCTCGCAATCTCTCTTACTATTGCATGCTCGCGCTACATGTATTATGGTGTTATTCTTCACGCACATACCGTTCGTGGTGAGTCACACAATCAACGCAACACCACCGGAGAGGTTGCATCAGAGGACACTCTACCACTGAGCATCACCACCCACAGATGCGTGTTGTTACCAAATACGTGTTGTTGTTATTTTCAGAATGCGATGGGCGCAGAATTGGACAAAATAAAGACTCTATCGGAGGAAGTTCAGCTGGAAAACGTGCGTATTTAAAACTGAGCTGAAAACGGGTTGCGCCGAAATATTGTTTGTGCGTCAGGACTTGTCTCCATGTCGTTCCACAGCTGAAAAACAGTCAGCGCAGTTTTTTTTCCTACACAGGAGCGACTTCGCCGAAACGCGGACAAGATGGAAACTGAATTGATGTTTTTAAAATCGACAAAAGTAAGAGCTGCCTTTTTTGATTAATGTGCTTTTTGTGTTTAATTGATAAGAACGTTTGCTGATTTCTAAACTAGTAGTAAAGCTGAAATAGCTTCGTATTTACCTCAAGACCGCAAAAGGTACAGTAGATGTGGGACTATATGGATAAAAAAAATGAAATTATGTGGGTAAATGAATTACAAAAGCAATTTTTGCTTTATTTTGAGAATCATGACATGCTTCAGAGCTTGTTAAATGTGGCTGTGAAGTGGTTCATATAAGCGTTTAACAAATCAGTGCAAAAACTAAGTGCGAAACCCTCAAGGTGTGGGGCGAGGCGACGGCCCGTTCGCCTCTCTGAATATCCAATGGATACCCTGCACCTTAAGGTGAAGCTGCTTTGTCGTTTATTATTTGCAAATTGTAGCAGACGTGTTTCGCCATCGAAGTTTTCGCTGAGTTTTGTGGCCACTGCGGTTTAGCAGAGTTGTAAATCTAATTAGTTGGCATGTGAAGCAGAGTGGATAACTGTCCCTGTGCGATTGGTGCATGCACATACTCCTGCTGCTGCATCAGTACAGTCTGGGTACCCTGAAGTACGCCACGTAGTTTCACGCGCTAGGAACATAAAGGCCTCTGTTCAACGGTTATTTTCGCGCAGGCGTCGTCAGTGGAAAGAATAAGCAACCCATCCCTCCCACCTTACTCCTTCACAGCAACGCGTCCCGGTCGCGCCATGCCGCGTGTAGCTGGGAGTACGCCTGATCTGGCCAAACACAGGAATTTCGTTCCTTCGACCACTTCCACAGTTTCGCTTCTGAACTCCGATCTGTACGCGGAGGCAAACTCGGTTGCCTTGCCTCATTACGCCACCTACAGGTAAATTGGGAGTCTTGGCTGGTGGCCTGGCTCACTGCTTGTATTTTGACCAATTTCCAGAGTTTTTTTACTATGTAGTTGTTACTAAACTTGGTTTGTCGATGTGTCATAGGCGTTTATCCTGGTCTTATCCGTAATACCAATGCCTCGTGAGAACATGTAAAGTGAGACACCTTGCCGTGACATTTTGAGTGCAATGCAAGTACATGAAAAGTTGCATACACCATTATTTGCTGATGCCAATACATCAGTGACGGCAGACTGATTTCTTTCAGATGCAAAATATATTTTATGCTTGTAGTTATAATTCGTATGCGGTTCAATGCTAGCAATATCCATCCATTTGCGTTGTGCGCTGACAGGAATTACGATCCTGGCCAGAGATCAATGCTTTTGTGTTCAGACCGGTTTGAAATAAACATCGTTGTGACCATGACAGAATATTACTAAATTGTGGCAACTTTCGAGCAAATGCTGGTTGATGCCACAGTCAGCACAACGTTTGTCAATTGTGCCGTGTGATATTCAATAATTTTTGAAAAGTCGATTGACTACTCTCGATTTTGTGACAACGCATTCCTTCATTTTCTTGATTTTTCCCTTAATTTCCGAAAAGTTAAGTTGTAATCAACAGCCCTAAATTCGTCTTGTTTGTGGATCCTCTACCGCCACTCTGACCAAGAAAAAAAGTTTGAGACAAAGCGTTTGTCCCGGATCCGTCCCCAGTTGGAGCAACTCATCTGCTCTGGTCCCAACCAACGCCGCTCCAACCCGTTCTTTATTGTCCGGATCCGAGCACTAGTAGCCGCGTGTCTGGTGCAATGAGCCGCATGGAGTTCCACCACCAGGACTACGCACTTACGCAAAATCGAAACGTAGTTGGTCATTACCACGACTCGATGACGTCTAAGCACAACATGAATGAGCGAAAGTTTCACCGAAAAAAGCAGTTCGCTGATGTTTTTGCGCTTTTCAGGCGATTTAGGAAAATGTTTTTTTTTTGCTAATAACACGTATGAAGTAGATGAAGTAACACTTTCAACCAGTTTTTCTTCTGCCTCAGCTTATCTTGCAGACCAGGCGTTCTTAAAGTGAGATCCGAGGGCCCCCAAAGAATCTGTGGATTAGTTCTGAAAGGTCCGTGAAGTAATAAAGATTAATGTCGTTTCACTGTTGGTTTCGTTTATTGCGCCATCTCCAATGTCAGTTCTATAGTAAATAAGTGTTTCTCAAACCAGGCCACTAACGGCACGCGCAAACCAAACAAATATTATTTACCCTCAAATCCAACCCCTCCAAACTTTTATCTAGTGCTGACCGAGTGCACGAGATGTAGGATGCTACTGTCTTGTTAGCTAAAAATAACGCGTTTACCTGCAGATCCGGTGGCAGTTACCTGCGGCCTGGCAAGGCGAGAACGGACACAATGCGTAGTGACGGTGACAAGGTAATTAGCAGTTTGCCGTGCCATGTTAGCAGCGCTAAGCCAGAAAACTGACTCGTGAAAGTGTTTTACAGTCACTTAATGAACAGGAGTGGGAGCGCATTCAGCAAGCAAGCATCTTGTCTCAAGTCCAGCAGGCGTTCGACGGCAGTTCGTCTGCAATACATCCTTCTATCACCAGCTCTTCTGGGATGGCAGGTGCGTTGTGCAGTTGAACGTGGCAGTGCTGACTGCGCTTGAAACGTTCGTCGGGATCTGCCAGGACATGCAGCAAACCAACGCTTAAAAACCTTCATCCTTCTGGTGCGAATCGTTGCAGGAACTTTGCCGTGTACATTGTAGGGAAAAGCAGCTCACGCAATGTTTAGAAAAGTTGTTCTCAACCTTTCATGGTTTGTGGTGTTGAGAAACCTTCCAAAGACTCTCAACACTTGTGGCCCACTGCTTATCAATAAAAATACCTATCTTCGTTGTGGGTTTTGCAATATTGCGGCAGAGCTATTTAATAAAGGCCTCTGATCGTGGCCCCCGGAGAACCGCTCCGTGGACCCCTAGGGGGGTCGAAGGGCCCGGTCGAGAAACCCTGGTTCAGAACAGTGTTTCAGAAAAATAAAGCATTGTAAAGCGAAATTGATTGAGCAACGCAACTTACCCCCAGACATGAATAGAGCAATCACTTCTAGAACATTTGTATGGATGAACGAACCGTTATGCAGTAATGTCTTACATGCCGAGATTTTCACCTTGCCGCGGCATGACCGCGCCCATCTCTGAATTTATTACTTGAACATTGTGTTACGTATTACATGCAGCACCACTCCTCTGAATTTTTGTAGTGAGCCGCTTTGAACCGCTGGCGTCCGCTTAAGGAAAAATGAGAAAAAAACAGATCTTTGTTGTCAAGGTGTTGTGCTATCTCTTCAGGACTAATTAGTTTCTCTTTATTCTGTGACGTATCTTGCTGTACTCATCGCAGATGTGGACGACAGCGTGTGTTCCGTGGTCGACCTGACGTCACCCGCTGGTCACGTGAACCCGCAGTCCCTTGCGTACATACTCCAGGACCAGCTGGATGCAATAAATCAAGAAATAAGGTGACTTTTCTCTGCTCTGTACAATCATATGGTGGCCTGTTTGCGCCATGTAGGAATTTTTTTATATCTGAGAAAATCCCCAGTAACATTTTTCTTTCACAAAAAATATTATTTTAATTGACAAATTTCTTTAAAAATTCCTGACGAATTGTTTTTGCGTTACTGCGTCCAAGCCGCCAACAAAATGCTTCCCACTGAAGTTTGCAAAAAAACCCTGTTGAATATTGATATGACCCGAGCCCAATATAAGTTCTTAAATGCAGTGAATGCGAAAGCGACTGGAGCTCAGCACCAGACCCTGCCGGTAGCTTATCTGCATCTATCCCGGCTTTCTAGCAAAAAATTGTAGTAAGTATAACTTCAGGCATAAGCTTTATATAAGTAAAGCCTGATCTAACGGGTACTGGAAAATGTGAAGCAATCCTTTTATTCATGTCAGAGTTATCCAGTGCAACAACTGACGTATTTATAGCTTACCTATTCCAGGAACAAACATCATTTTGATGCAAGTTAAAAACCCTACAGAACTGGAAAACAATGTCTGCTGCAAGCGTTGTTACAAAAACACGTGATGACCTTTCCTACTGCTTGTAGTGTAGTATTCCACATTACACCTATGATATATATCCAATGTACTTAGACCAATCTAACTGCAGGTGGGAAATACAAAACTACCTTGCGAAATGCTCCAATTCATGGCATGATTTTTTGTAATTTCCACATCCATAACAACGGCCATAATAAAATCGACTTCAACAAAGACTAATAAAAGAGATTAGACTTCACACTGAGAGAACGCAAAGCAATGTACTGCAGAAGAAACAAGGTCAGCGATGATTTATAAGATAAAAACTGTCGTGAAAACAAACATGCAATATGCGAAATTGCACCATAGTTTCTTTGCTAACCTCATAGGGAAGCACTTTCGTTAGCGGAATTGGGCGCAGCAACGAAAAATAAATTCATCATGAAATGTTTCGCAAAATGTTTGTTTTGAGGAAACGATGTCTCTCAGTTTCAAAGAATATGCCAATTGAAATATCTATCTTCAGAAAAAAATTTTTTGCAGCGATTTTTCTTAAAGACTGTATGACAATTTTTACATGGCGCAAAAAGTCCAGCATGCGGTTTCCAACTCTTTCCTGAAACGAGCTCAGTCGTGCAACCCGGTATCACTGAAATTGTGCGGAAACGTCGGTGGAAGTGTCAAAATGATGCTGGGTTTTGTAGTTGTTGATTGAAGTTGCCTCCCACGTAAACCTGTTTTTGTGGTCTTGACAGCATCCTTCAAGAAGAAAAAGTCTCAGCTGAACGGCCAGCGGACATGGAGCCGATGACGTCATCCGACTCACGCAGACCTGTTTTTCAGCTTGATGGCGGTGCGCTGGTTTATCCTGGTGGAAACAGCTCAAGAGTGCAAGGCTCCTTCCCCGTAAGCAATCTTCTGACGCATATTTAATGCACACGAAGATATTTCGCTGGTCTAATATAGCTTTTATAAAACGCATCCCCCCAAGGTCTATGTGCTAATCGGTTGTGGCTTGTCAAACAAAACGTACCTGACGCTGACGTGGCTTGTACATGATTAAGACAGTATTATCTATCTCTCCCAATAAGCTGAGAGCTTGGGCTAAATGATAGTGATAGCTTACACTGGATATATTGCGACTAACTAGTTCACACCGATTGTACTTACCAAGCGTGGACAAAGCAAGCGGCTGTTCCTTGAAAGGTTGTTGCGCTGTAGCGATGCGAACGGCTAGCACGCCATGTGCGGTAAAACCGGATCGCTCAGGTTGTAGCTGACACAACCATCCTCTGCCATGTGTTGTTTCGTGTCTCTAAGTCATCTCTCAGTCATTTATGCCACGATATCGTGGACCTATACTCATTACCTGTCGCGCTAGATATGAATTGTGACGGCTTTTCGAACTAGCATTGTTTAAATGCATGTGAACTTCGCACAAGCTGTCAAAGATCTTTGTGACGTAAACATCCTGCTCATTATATGTTCCTGTCTGTTCGACCAATAGTCTCGTGTCGTTTCCAAAGGCCGTTTTAATAACAACGCAAATATTCGGTAACGCGTCATGCACACGAAGTATAACAACCGTACTCGAGAAAAGTAGTCGGAGCTTGCTTTCAACCAAATATAAACGGAGACGGCGGTAAAAAAATGCGATTTAGTTTTGGCTTCTGACAGTTGGTGAGCGAAAGATCACAAGTCCACGTTTTAAATTAATTTACACATCGGGGTACTGGGGTAGCCCAATAACATGGGACACTGTTCCATCCCGACGGTGCGTAAAAACATGGTAGGTTTCAGTTTGTTGGCTGTTACAAAGTTCTCAAAACGCTGTGAATTTTCGGTTACTTACCGGAATCGTACAAAAGATTATACGCTGCATTTTGTCCAGAAATCGAAACTTACAGTATGACCGAAATCGTAACGTTTTTTTGCTCCACTAACAAGCGTAGCATGTCTTTTCTTTTATCTTTGTTTTTTTTTCAAAACCTACCCTGTTCTTGATATATGATTCATTCCAACCGGCAGTATCGCTTTCCTTACTTTCGGCAGCAGCTCGCGCAGTCTAGGTCGTCACGTTCTCTTGGATCTGCTCCAAATGCGTCAGCGGCACCGACGCTGACATTGGTATGCCAGGAGTTTTCGGCATTCGAACTGTTATTTCCTGTTTCGTTAATGGCTTTCTCCACCTTTGCCTCGACTCATGCGGCTCCTGGTAGTCAAGCAGATGTTGAAAACTGGGCATGTTGCCATCAGCTTGTCCAACAGCGCTACTCTTGTGCGTTGACTTGCCGTGGTGGTTTCCGTGTCGCTTCGCGTTCAACGCGTCGGCGTTGGTCACCAAGTACAAGGGTGAGTGCAAGTGGTCGGCCGGGTTAAAATCGGCTGGTCCGTCGACTTGATACGGGTAATAGTAGTAAGGCTGCTTGTGCAAGCTCTTCTGGTTGGCATGCCGACGGTGTAAGGCCTGCCTGCTCGACGGCTCGTGAAGTGTTGCGCTAGCGTTGATGGGAGACGCGCTGTAAACGTATCCCACGCCACCGTCTACGTAAGCGTCACCGTGCTTCTTCATAACTCTGTACAATCGTTGCAAGTCCATGAGGTCCTTAACTTTTGGCGCTGTGGCGGTCTTAATCTTCAGTCTGTTGTAAATACCGTATAAATGGGACAAAGCAGCATCATCTGCATGTTGCAGCGGTTGCAGCCCATCCACTGGATTAATTTGTACACGTTGACCGACGTCTTCTGAACTGACTCGCCCACTGGTTCGATGTTTGTCTGGTGCCCGTTCATTTATTGAATCTCTGCCATCTGTAAATAAACCAAGTTCTTCTCAGTTGCTATTCTACGAGACCGGCCTTTTGAAACAGGTACTTAAATAAAGGTAGTACGAAGGAAAAGGCTGGACTGACTTTTTCTAAACAAAAAACATTTAATCGCGCACAACCTGCATCACCTGCTCTCTGCACGCTCCACAGGTCCGCCGTTGAAAGTTCGTCGCTGCTGTTGTAAAGGCTTCGGAAGAACATGTCGACCGGGCTGCTTGACGGTGCTCGGAGCGATAATTCGCTGCGGAACACAGCAGGGCAAAGAGTTGATAGGTGTTTTGTGCTGCTGCGCACGTATCTTTCTCGGAAATGCGACCAAAGCAGAATTTCTTCGAATTATGCCCGCAAGAAGTTTTCTGATCACCTACCTGTATTTGTGGTTAAAATTTAACGGAGGTAAAAATTGAGGGCCCAGTGGTCGGCGTGTCTCGCCGATTTTGTTTTTTCCTATCTCGTGTTTCTTTGATGATGTATCAGATTGTGCGTTCGCAATTTGGGGATGCTTTACATATCTCTTCCATCCAGTCGATATCATGTTATTTCAGATATGCGTTGGAAAAATCCAAAAATTTATCCAATTACTCAATCGTCACCATCGGCGCAGTACTGGTGTCGTGCAGTAATAAGCCAAGCGGTAGATGCGTAAGTCGAGTGTTCGAAACGTACTGCTAAACGCCACGACAAGATTTTCTATAGCATTTTAAAGAAATGCTTTTCTTTTCCCAATCTTCACAGACATGTTAATCAAGCTAATGTGGCATCCAATACACGCCTGAGTGTAAAAAATTTAACGTTAGATTGTATCGAATCGTGCTGCTGTACAGAAGACCTCATTTGACCCCTAACGGCGCATGGGTCGGTTGTCCCTGATATTAAAATGTATGTACAACTGTTGCCTGCACCTTTGACGCAGTGGCACGACGTCACTGGTTGTGTTTGAGCAAATAATTTAACGAACTTGTTCTTCATAAATAGGACCGTTGGCTTGTCGGTGCAATTCGAACTCGCAAAACAGGATAGCATTGCAGTTTGTGCACTAGCACGCGATCTCGAATTTCTGCAGCCTGCACGGAGCTAATTCGTAGCCAAAACATTACGCTGAAGTTTCGTTAAGTGTATCGATTTAACTGCTTTCAGTTCGAACGCTAGCGTGATTCCACTCCTGCGTTGCAGTCAGAGTTTACAGGATACTTTTTAACATTTGCTAGCTGTGCAAATCACAGAACTTTCATGTAAGACTAAAGGCCGATATAGGCCAGATCAGTAGTTTCTACTGCAACAAACACGTAGCCATAATCACGTGAAAGACGGCGCCGCACCCCACCGTCCTAACTGGACAGGGCAGATTTTTCACGTGAAAAAATCACGTAGCTCGCGAACGAACAACTATTGTCAACATTCAGCTTCTCATTTTTTGCTGAACTGAATGGATTTTTTTTTCACCACGTTCCATGACGAAAGCTGTCGCCAGCTTTGCTGAAAAATCCCTTACGTGGCGTTGCCTTTATTGGTGAAAGGTTTTCGGCCCTGTGGAATTTCGTCTGTTGTCCCCCCTGGACGACAATTGTGCTTCCTCTGAACCGATTGTCAGCTGAAGTGTAAGGCTTCGAATCCATTGACGCTCAACCACTGAACAAGTACTACGCAGTCGAAAACACCCGCGTAGTTATTAAAAACGTACCTGTTGAGCATTGCGGCTGTGAAATTAGCCACAGCGGCGTGAGTGGGATTGAACGTCAGTCTCCTTTTCCCTCTTCCCCTTTGTTGTTGCCGCTCGTGTCTTTCTCCTGCTGTGAGCGGTGGCTCTACCACTGCGATCCGTAGTACCTTGTGCTTGCCAGCTGCACGGAAACAACTGCGTTCAGTTGACCGTATCGTGGCATTGTTAGCGATCTATCGACCCTGATGTGATCAAGGCCTCCGAGATAATATTTCTCAGAGGCCTTGACGCTATGCGCACACGATTCAAGCACATGGAGGGATTTCATTTCACTAACATGTGCTGTTTTGACACATGTCGCAAAAGCGAGACAGAAATTCGTTAAACTTGCCACTTCCACATTGCATTTAGCTTATTCAACCAAAGCAACTCTGCACTGGCTAAGCTACTTTTGAGAGATGTCATATACACCTGAAATGAAACTGGTACAGCGACGGCAGTTAAAAAGCACTTTGTCAGTCAATCTCCATTCTACAATTAATCGCAATGCAACTGTTTTGCACTAGGGCAGTATTTTTCAACCTTTTTGCTTCAGCGGAACCTTCCGCAAATGTTTGCGTTGCTCATGGAACCCTATGGCATAGGGTTCCGTCACACAAAGGGAGCAATAAGTCAAAGCAATTGATAAACAGAATTTTCAATGCGATTCATAGTGGCAAGGTTACTGTCAAGCAGGGGTATTCTATAACCGCTAAGAAGAACTGTGGTTGCGAATTTCGTCCCAGGCAATTTCTGTCTGTTTCGGCGGAACCCCGGTTGAAAAACACTGCGCTAAGGTTTGCAACACTAAAATCGGGTCAACCAAGATCAAATACATGTTGATTGTTAAGATTGAGTACGAGGATCTTGAAGGTGGTCGAACGTTAAGTGTTTTCTCTTAAGTGTCCACCGCTGTTTGGCAGTGTGTGAACACCGACTAGTTGCTAATTACCCGGTATCTTTTTATTCCGGGGCAGATGCTTCCCGCCTTGTTCTAATTCATTCGAAGACTCTTCCATCTGTTGATGGTTTGTCACGGAGTTAATCAGCTGCAAGCTCGCATGCTGGCCGGTCCCTTGATTATTTCTGGTACACAATTTCAGATTTAAATTTCTGGTCTGGAAGTAACGGTAAACCATACTTAGTTAATTTTCTTTCATGTTGGAGCAAGTCATTTGAATCTCATGAGCCACAGCAGGCTAGTCGCGGCTTGGTACAATACTTTTTTTTCAGAAAAAAAGATCTGGCTTAAGTTTGTGAAATTTGAGTCACTTTTCGTTAGACTTTTTCACGCAAGTTCATTAATGCCGTAGTATTTTTAGACGTTGGCCAAATCTGAAAACAGTTGTACCGGGCGCGTTGTTACAGCCCTGAAATCATGATCACAAATCTCCAGTGATTAATTAGTGCATTACGTATGAAAAGCCCAGCGAAAAAAGGTTCCCTTACACGTGGAAAAATCTTATATAACGCACAATTAAATAAACCTACAATAAGAGAAAAGTCTATGTTCAGTTGCTGCAATTGCAGCGAAAGGTTCCGCAAAAATGCAATGTTTAGTTACGAATCGTAGCATCGTATACTTCTTTTAGCTGAAGTGTGCTATTTGAATGTTATAGCGTAAGCTTTATACCTTGATGTTTTGCCTGATGTGATGTAAGGCGTTGTATGCAGTCTCCTTGCTGCGGTTTGCTTTTTAGAAACTTTTCCAGAATACATTTGAGTTCTGTTGTGGTGGCGCCCCTCAGCGGTCGTTTCTCGTCCCACTTTGAGCTGCTTCACCATCGGCTGCTCACCGGCAAAGTGATACTTGCTCTGGTCGCCGGCGTTTTCTTGCCGCTCGTCGACAGCCACCTGCGCATCGGGGGCTATCGAGATTTTTCCTCCTGTACTTGCAGCCTCGGCGGTCTTGTTTGCAATGTGTTTTTTTGCGATAGCCATAACTCCAGATGGATGTGACTCTCGCTTTGCAATGCCTTTAAGCGTTAGCCTGTGCTTCACTTTTTTTTCTTCGTCCATCATGCTTTTTTGCCACAGTGACGTCACCAAGTTGTTTATCTTGGGAAGAGTTCCTTCGCCGTACGTCCGAGGGCGAGTTCTGAACAGGAAGGATTTGTTACGTAACAGTGATATTCGCAGTTTTCGAAATTAAACTTACTGAAAGGCGGAATTTCTGTTCTATCAAGGGTTTAAATTTTTGATACTCACAACGGCCTGTGCTGACTGCTTTCACTTCTCATTTTTAGTCGTGTCGAGTGCCTTGTTGCTGCTGAACTCCTGTGTTCAGTCTCGTCCACTGGTGTTCGCTCCTGTGGCTTAGCGCTGTTTTGAAGAAGCAACTTCAGTTTGGTACTTAAAGCAGCGCCATTATTGTGTGGTGCTGTTCGTCCGCGCTTTGCACTTTTTTGCAGTTTTCTCACTGTTCCGACGTTACCTGTTGGTTCTTTCAATTGCTTTTTTAAGTCAATCAGAAGCGCTAGCGTTTGTGCTTTGTCATCCATTTGTTTTGTTTCGTCGTGGCACCCACTGGAATAACTACCTGTAAAACAAATTCAGAAGAAACATTAAAATTGGTCTTCGACATCATGCTTTTGCGATGACGTGTTGTTTTTTTACATTCTTCTTTGAGGACCTGCTCATGAAAGCACGAAGTGGTTTTTCTGTAGTTACTGTACATGTTGCTCTATAAGATTGCACATGCGGTATATTATAGATTTGTAGCATCGTTGTAAGTAAGACTGAATATACAGTAATTACGAACACGATGGCAATACAATGCACGATTAGTGAATTTCACGGTAAGAAGTTAGTTTGGGAACATTTTTTTAAATAGGATAATCAACGCATAAGCCACTTAGGGTTCGTTTGTCCGGGTATCTTCACTGTGTATAGTGTTCGATGTTTCTGTCTGAAGGTATTGGCGGGCGAAGGTAGATAGACAAATTATCCAGTCTTAGCTATGACAAAAAATAGAACTATGTGTTACACCTGATGAAAATTTAAGTAGCAGCAAAAAAACAACTAGAACTGTACATTCGCATGATGGAATGCAGGATGGTCCTACAAGAAAAAGTGACCAATTTAACGGCTGTAGCCCGTGTGTTTGCAGCAGTTTAGACACGAAATAAGGGAATTTTTGCTCACAAAGCAAGAATCACTGTCTAACTGAAGAAATGTAAGGCAAAGCTTATTTCAGTGGTTGCTACAAACACTCTGACTGGAAGCGACTTCGTTTGATGCCTTGTCTCTGTGTGTGGCTGGCTCATTCGATTATAAGCCAAGCCAGAGCATCCTGTCTTTGGGGATCAAGCAGTTGTGAATCACGAGTTGGCTTAAAGTTGCTGTTGAAAATTGTAACTCTACGTCTGTTTGAACCTTTCGTCGCCGCGGATTCATTCTGCACATGCAACTGTAACCAGATCAGAAGATGCGTACGAAGCTTTATCCCGACTTATTATTTTATCTCTTTACGACTGAGAAGCTTTAGGAAAAAAGTGTTTGCCCTTGTCAAGGTAGACATTACTTGAATAACTGTAAAGGGCTTGCGTAAAATGCTAGGCTCAATTTAGATCACCATCAGCAATTAGTCAAAACCAGTCAACCTTGAAAATGCTGCACAATTAGATCTTTGTACTTTATACACTCCTGAAGCTATTGTTGGTGTGTGTCTTTTGGTCACTTCGCCACCATTAACGATATCTTTTGGTTAGTTTCCATACATTCTGCCATACTGTAATCTGTTAGCTGATGACTGGATTTGAAGTATTAAAATGGGACTTCTATGTGTTTTTGACGTGTCCTCTCCAGTGCATGTGCTTGTCGTAACTCGTGATTAGCGAGGTGCATCTCGTGTCCAACAACCGATAGCGATCCCTCAATCGACTTTACGCAGTTCAACGGGAACTCCTATTCATATTTGTTAGATGTACAACCAGCGCTAAACGTGAGCCTCCATTCCACCAACCTGCTAATTTCTTGTCGTCGGCGCGCGGGTCTGGATTGGCAGAATTGCACAAAGCTTGCTTTTTGTCAGACTTGTGCATTTTTAGCAAGCCTTCGCCATGCACTGGGTAGTTTTTGGGGCTCCTCGGCTCCGAAGTTTTATTCTGCGCCTGGTGTCGTGTTGTTGCAACAGATGACATCACCACGCTGCTTGGCTTCTTGGACGCCGCTTTCGTGCTTTCGTTCGAAGTAGCCGTGTTCTTTCCGAAGAATGGTGGCTTGTTTTGCTTTTGATCTGCTGATACGAAGGATTATTATCAGTAAGAAATTTTCGGGTATCTATTCCCCGACGTGTAGAAGCTGATTTGCAAATGTAAAGAGGCTGCTGCTATTGTCAAGTAGTACCTACCGCCTTTTTTTAAGTAATGAATTGTATTGTATGACGTCTTCACTTCCACACGCAACGCAGAAGACTTAAGCATGCTTGGCAGTAACAACGAACACACAAATACATGTAAGAACATGAAGAACGATCTGTGGCTGGCGGTAGTAGAAATGCATGCTCTTGATGACTTCGAAGTAGACCGATTTATAAAATGCATGAGGGAGTGGGAGGCTGCGAAGGACCAGGGGTAGTTTAGGCTGCAGACCCACTCAGGGCGAAGCTATATAGTGTAAAGGGAGCAGTTTATAGCAGTAAGTTAGTCTGTTGCTATGAGTATAAGATTTAACACGCGCAATACAGTTGGTTTATGGAAGCAAAATGTCTTGCAGGCAAGATCAATCCACCAGAAGAAATTGTTTAAGGTTGCCACGTACAACATTTGCGATTTGCTGTTTTCATATATTTTGGAAATATTATTCATGATAGCTAAAGAGGAAGTGCGTCAACAGTTACGGGGTAGTGCAGCGTGGTGCAGCACTGCCATGGTGTCACAGAATTAAGCAAGCTGAGAACAAGGAAAACATTGGACGCTTCACGATAGTGTGTGTCATCCCTGCACTGTTGTGCAACATACGGAGGAGACGAAATCGCATCATAAGAAACTCCCCTACTAAGCTCCACTTATCAGCAGGATGCCGTAAAATGTACCACACGGGTTCTAAATGATAATTAGGAATGCATCCAGTGTGATAATTTGCAAACAACTTGTTGCTGCACTTTCGATGTACAGTATGTGGCCAGAAAATTTGCTCGCTTAAATTGCCCCTGAAGTGGTGATAGAAATAGATTTTATGTTATCTTCTTGTTTTGTTTTTGTGTAATCAAGCAATGTCAGTCACACTCTGCCGTTATTGGAATCATATATAACAAAGGTTTCCCAAACTGGGGTCGTCGGACCACTCCGTGAAGATATGACAAAAAATATGAAAAGTTGAACATAAATACGAAAAGTTGAACATATACATTGTACTGTATTATACACTGTCACGAATAATTACTGCAATGATTCGTAATTGAAATGATTTCGCAAGATTTTAAATCGTAAAGCATGGTTGCTGCGCCATCTTCAAACTGCAGTCAAAAAGTTTTTATAGGTATTCTCTCAGTCGGCGTCTATGACGTAACAATTTATCATGTGACTTGTCGCCAGTCCGGAATGCTCACTCTTTGCTAAGATAAGACCCAAATTTTCCATTCTCTTCATTCTTTTATCAAGAAAACTGTTTACGTTGTGCATAATGTTATCCAATCGAGTTTTAGCGAAATTTTTGTAAAGTGGCGATAGTTCCACAAGAGCCGCTTGCAGAAGTTAGTAAAGCGACGATTGGCGAATTTAACAGTTGGTTGTTAGGCTAATCTGATCGAAGTTTAATGAGTAGTTTCAATCAATCAGCTCGGTCATCTTTCTGGTTAAGTGTTGAAAACGATTATACAATACTCTCACAAAAGGCAACTAAAACTGCATTGCCATTTGCCACTACCTACATATGTGAGGCAGTGTTTTCAGCTCTTACAATAATGAAGACAATGCAGGTTTAGACTGACCGTGGACTCTTGACTTACGTGTAGCTCCAAATGAGAAATTGTGCAGTAAGAAGCAACCCCCTATCGGTCGCGTTGATGTCAATTTTGCACAATAAAACATTTTCCAATGTAATTTATTTTTCGTTTCGTATTATCGTTCCGCGCTGGTTGGGCGGAAAATTGATGCGACATAAGATTGCGGTCCGAGTAAAAGCAGATTCACAAATGGGGTTCTGTGCCCAAAGAAGTTGATCTATGACGTACATAAAGACAGCTTGTTCGTTGGCACGGAAAAATCCTGCAACGCTTGAGCTGCACATATAATGAATAGCAATCATTTGGGACTTTTTTAAATATACGTCTTCAAAAATTACCGTGACTAATTGCTTTCAGATGTACGATGCTGAGCTGGGTAGTGTTTGCAAAAGTTTACTTTGTCAAATAATGTTTTAGTTAACAATGTCTAACAGTAGTGGCTTTGTTGCGCACACAGAGGTGCTTGGTCTTTCGTGACCAAGACCAGTTTTTGCAAAGGTGCCAGTTAAGAAAAGGTTCTGGTAGAAGCAATTTTATTTAGACCAGTGGTTCCCAAAGTGGGCGATACCGCCCGAGGGGGGCGGTGAAGCAGAAATGGACGGTTGGGGGGCGATAGGAGACCCAGTTAATAATTACATTTCTGTTGTCTTACTAACTTTGAGTGACCAAATGTCAAAAAACAATATGATCAACAAACATGTATGCATGTAAATTGTAATCAAAAAATTAGCGTTTTGGAAACAGAGGTGAAATGCTAGGAGATAAATTGATGAACTGCAGTTTCCATCACTAAAGTTAGCTGCACAGTAAAATTTTTCTCCTCTACAATTAGTTGATTATGATTGGAATTTTCGTCAGCTGTACCTCTTGGCACGGGTAAACTGATACTTAGTCACTGTAACGAAACGGGCGTTGTTATCACCGGTCAGGTTTGAGAATCCACGCTACCACTTAGACTCAGCCTGTAACCAAAAGTGTGAGCTAATTTTGAATGGAGTGGTTTAATCATCACAAATATGATACTAACCTTGTACGAGTTCAATTCGAAAGTAGAAAAGCAATTTATATTTTTTTACAGATATTGTTAGGTGCCAACAAGAATAAGTTACCTAAAGGGAATCGAAAAGATTCTGGAAAAGAGAAGTGTGTTTCCGAACGCACTTTAGCTTGAGCAGCGCCAAGGAAATCCAGGGAGAGAGAGATGGTAGAGCCAGTGGATGACTGCAAGTGTCACGGCTAAGTTCAAAAACTTTTCAAATATGCAGATTAAATTCAATCCTGCACTGCTCCGAACTCAAAATTTGCTAAAAATGTGGCAGAGTATTAATGGATTGATTTATCAAAGGACACCAAAGGGTTTAAAAGTGTTCTGCTATGTTTAGGCAACGTGGTGCACTCGGATAATGATGAAGAGAGTTTGTACGCCTGTTGCTGCACACAGACGGTGACTGTCAAAGGGTGTCATAGATACAGTATCTTGGCTATCACAGCCACAGATATCTTCACGAAGTTCAATGAAGTTAATTTGCAATTGCAGGGGAATGGTGGGAATGGTGTTAACTTCATTAAAGCCAAATCAGCAATCTTCACCTTCTTGTCCAAGTTTAATGCTGTGCAAAGGAAATCGAGCCCTTCATGAACTCTAACAGTTTCCAAATCATTAACTCTAACAGTTTCCGACTGCTAAATGAGTTAATTTACTAAATTAAGACAGTATTTAGACAGTATTGCACAGTGTGGAAGGTAATTTATTTATTTTGTTACATGGAAGTGTAAACGCCAAACTGTTCGTGTGAGAACTGTAAGTTGAAATATCTGCATCCGTGGTTGTTGTTGCAAGGTTAGGTATTTTTGGTCAGATGGGATCATTTAAGTTGCCCTGCTGCAAACTTTTTCTCTTTAGACCCGCACGGAAAAGTTTTGCACGTATTTTCAATCGCACTGTCTATTGAGCTGAGTCCGTTACAAATTCTTGATCACTTTCTGAAAAACGCAGTGAACCTTAAGACCTGCCCAAGAAGTATGCTGCCCCTATCCACTGCTTTGTGCTTAACCATATGTGCAAAACGGCAGTGTTGTCAATCAGGATTTTGAATCATGAACGGAAACTGAGCATTACGTAGAAACCACTTTCCAGTCGCACACGGAAAATCACTGGCCGCCGCTGAAGTCAATGCATTTCTTACATTTCGAAACTCTTGTTTGATGAAAAATTAGGTAAAGTTGCGGGTTAGTTACTGATATAAAAATGTATTTTCTTTATCGCTTCCAAATTGATATATATAAGTATTTGAGTTCTATGGCCCTTCTAAGTCTAAGGCCAATCTACACTGAGGAGTTGCCAGGAGTAGCCGCGCACGATTCTTTGTTTGTTTTATTGCGCCCAGGAGTTGCCGAGCCGTGCACGAGCACAGAATTACCCGACGCAATAAAACAAACAAGAATCGTACGCGGCTACTCCTGGCAACTCCTCAGTGTAGATTGGCCTTTGCAGTTACGCATAGAAGTCGTGCAATCATTTAAAAAAATAAGGTCATTAGCAGTTTCTCTAGTTTTTACTCACATTCAACACAACCAAGCAGAAGTAGTGACCGTTGCGCGTTGTAACGTACATGTTTTGTTCCCCTGGCAAACTTGAAGTTGCAATTTTTCATAGCGTTCAGTAATCCGCACGAAAAATTTAAGTGTTTCCTTTGTCCTAACCAACTCCCCAAATTTCAGATTTTAAACTTTTTGCTGGAGAATAATGGACGGTTTGAGTAGAATTTGAAATTGTTTGGCAGGGGGTACTGCTACTCCAGTTTTCTTCATTGCACACTCGACAAGAAACTAATAGATTTACGTATTTCGCTGAATTGCATTTATTAACTGAATATACATTCACTCAGTTTCAAACCTTCTTTTTGACTCAAGATATATGGTTTCCATTCTTTTGTTGGTGACATTCTGACACCCGAAGGATCGTTGGTCGTCACCGCACGCTTTTTACTTTCTTCGTGCCTCTGTAGAATATTTCTCCATGCTTGGACTTCCTGGGCAAATTGCATGTCCTTCTGTGTTGCATAAATATTTGGACGCTGACGCAACCTTTGCCTGTAGAAAAATAAGCTTCGTGGTGACAAGTGCTGTGTGATTGGTGTCAGGAAGACATCTTTGATGTATCGTGAAAGGAAGAGCAGTTACATTGACAAGAATCATTTTGTGATGTTTCTTGGTGGAAACAAATCAACGCTAAAACAGAATGAAACAACAGCCGTCGGTAATTCAGACACGGTTTCCAAAGTTTTTCAGAGATAAACCACTTTAACCGGATTTTCAATAAGTTTTCAGGTACCTTTGTTTTTGAGCTGTGGACAAAGAACACTTAGAGAGTTGTTGAACCAACGTTGCTTTGCAGTAATCACCTGTATTTGCTTATCCGGGTAACCGCTTCGTGGTACCGCATCTTCTCATGCCTGAGTAACCTTTCGCGAAGCGCCATGTGCCAAGAGAAATACTTCTTTTTACTCTTTTCTTCCAGTGTTGACAGCTGCTCGCTCCAGTTTTGCAGGGGACTGGCATCATCATGTAACAAAGAAACGGTTAGCTAGTTAAAGGCTTTGACTGGCAGACGAACAGACGAGCGAATGGTAAAGTAGCGCTTAGGCCAAGCAGCAGGCTTTATGTACGGTTAATGCGACAACAAACTTTAGTCAAAAGAGTTCGTGTTGTGATGATGTCGTTTGAGATTGGTAATAGGCCTACTCCTTACTCGTGTGACATTCAGGATTATTCTGCCCTGTTGACTGCGCCGTTTTAACATAATCGTGAGTTTGAATATACTCTTTCTGCCCAGTTGAATAGTTTATTTGTTACGATATAGCACAAAAATGCGCTAGTAAATAATGCTAAAACATATTTGTAACTAGGCCACCGAAAAAAACTCTGAAGTTATCCAGTCGAGGTGCCGTAAAACTTGGTTAAATCAAATACAGTGTTAACATGCATAAACACAGGATGATTGAAACGTAAAAATATGATATACAAAACGTGCGGTTGCGGTTGAATGGAAAACCAAGCAAATGAAAAGCATCGTACTCTAATTAGACGATAGTTGTAAATCTGTTGCCCCGTATCATTAGACATAAGTTATTTTACCCACTTTTTATGTCCTGTGGATTGTTTTTCTGCTTTTTTGCTGGTCAAAGATTCTTTGTCGTAAGGCTTGGTTTCATCATCAGCGTTATCCTGTTGCACATCTTTTGCACATGGTGTAGTTCCCCTCCAGAATTTGATGTTACACACAACCTTGGCTTTTTCCTCTTCTCTCACATCGAAACTCCTGATTTCCGAAGCTGCAGTGCTGTTATGTAACGTTAATGATCAGTTGCTATTTTCACCACTCTAAAGTCTCAACAAACATTGCACATGCTTCGACGCTATAAAAATCTGAAAGCGATTGGTTTCGGTTGTGGATTAGAAGCATTCGCACCGCCGAAACTAGGCAAAATTTTACAAGACTTTTGCAATTAAACCACTTCAAATCATTTCCCTGAGGTGATCAACGCATGTGTAACTCGAAAATCACTCACCCTTTCTGGATCCGAGGCAATGAGCCAGGTTTCGTAGGAAATTGAAGCTGTGTTGCTGTCTTCTCTTGTTTGGCTTCAGCAGCTTGGAAGTCATGCGCGTTGTTTCCCGCAATGTCAGGGAACATAGATTTCGCTTCCATAAAACCTCCATCTATTGTTTTCTCACTCTTAAGATCCCTTTTAGTTTCATTGTTCGTTGTCGACACTGTCAACATCTCGGTATCAAAAACCTGACATTCTGTTCCACCCATCACCAGCATAGTCGCCTGAGGCCATCTGTGATGACCCGCTCTGCTAATGGCCCCCGACCGGCGAGGCTCAGACGTGAACGGTGGCATTGTGCCTCTTGTTTTGGGTACCGATCGATGGATTGCAGCCGGCACGGCTTCTGTAGTAGGGCGCCGGAGCGGCAGCTCAAGATCGATGTGCGCAGTAGCCGCCCTGTTTACACTCTGCGGCACCGCCATCGCAGGAAGGTCTGCTCTCAACAAAGTGTTAAATCATCCAAAGAGTTTCTATGCATTGCCAGATTTATATACGTTGAAATCAGCGTTTCTGCGCATCTTGAAACCTGCCTCCTCAACCAGCGCTTCTCCCGTATGCACATGTCATGTGCGCAACGCGAAGTGCGAGCTGAGTTGAAGTCATTATAACCTTGTATCGTACCTGGGCTGAAAAGCTCTTCTTGGCGCGCATTACGAAGCGGTTCGTTGATTTTCATTGGCCATGGGAGTGTGTGTGTGTTATGATTTTATTAATATTCGCAGGGCACTAACGGCATTGTTTCTGTGTAGGGTCTGCGGAGTGTTTTTAAAGGCAGCACGTTGGATATTGTGTAAAAGACACCTTTCTTTCTACAGTTACGCATGAACAGAACAGTATCCGTTGTCTTGCGTGAAACCGACACCACTCGTAATTGGAATGCTTTGTTTGCCGAAGGCCTGTTCCGTGTCCGCGACTGCCTTCGCGTAATATCTTAAGTATCAAACCTCAAAGATTTGTTACTTACGAAATGTTTGTTGGTTTGACACAGCTAATCTCGTAATCCCGCGTTGAAACGCATGCCGTTGATTTAATGTGAGGTTCGGCCCGTGCAGGTCTCAGCTCGACTTCAGGTGTTTTATTTATACAATTTATGTTTGTGTTGTTGGTGTCTTCGCGTTTCACATTGTCCATTTTAATTCTTTCTTGAATTACAGTCATCAACGAGCTCGCGTTTAAATGAAAGAGTGCAAAACCTGCTCGAACCTGATGAATCGAAAGGGTAATGCTTTATATGTTGTTGCTGTAAGATTAACCATTATGGTGCTTCACGCAATGAAGTTTAAGACAAACGACAAAACACGTTTGTTGTTGGTGTAGTATTAAGTCATGCAATAGTTTTAAATGAACTCTGAAATGATAGCGTCGATTCGTATGAAAAGCACAACATGTCTGCGTCTTCTTTTGCTATTACAAACGAGCTCTCCAGGTCACTTGATGGATCGGGAGGCACGCCCAGCAGTAGTTGCGGGAGTCAGGATTCCGTTCAACGAGCCACACCCTCACCGCAAGCACCCCTAGGGAAGAAGAAAGGTGTTCTGAAGTCTTCCCTTGGACGGCTTTTTGGGAAAAAAGATAAGGTTACTGCGTACCTGATGCAATGTGGTCAGATTGTGCAACGTTACCAGTCTGTTGTAATTTTTTTCGAGGTTGCTTTCTTTTCTTCTAAATTTCGCTTACGTGCCGCTGTGATTCACTTTAGTTTAGATTAACATGTTTTTTTTGCGGCACTGGTCACCACTAACTTGTCATTGTCACCAAAACAATGCACTAGTTTTTGGGAATGTGTGTTTACGTTCTGTTTTAACCTCTCAACAATTGAGTTGAAAGGTGCGAAGGTAAACACTGGTTCGAGACTTCTGAAGACGAAGTTCTACCCATAAGCTTTTGATTTTTCCAAGTCGGAAGAGTCGTTGATCTATCTCTGTGCTGACAAAACGCGAACTACGAAATTTTTGCAGATACGGATGTCACGTCGTCACATGATGGGTGGTTCGTCAATGGAAGAAAGCAACCACACGTTGACGAATTCTGGTTCGAGCATTGCTGACGAGAAAGCGGCGTCCAGCGATTCGCTCGATGTTTTGGGTTCGGGCCACCAGAGGGAGCAAGAACGCAAACTCGAAAAGAAGTGAGCAGACAAGTGTACTTGCTAATCAATGACTGAACTGCCGCTCAGTGTTGCCAGTTTGGCTTTTTTGAGGCCAAATTTGTAATTTTGGGCTTTTTTCAACTCCATTGGCTTTTTTGGCCGATTATATTTTTATGTCGATTTGGCAGATTTCTAGACGCTGTTTCTGGCCTGGACACAATGATAAATTTTTATTGGAAACTCTGCACGAAAATTCATAATTTTTTGTTGTTTCATGCTTTCAGGTTTGCAGTTTCAGGTTGCTCCTCAAAAAGACCAAAAGTTTCGAGAAGCTAGTTAATGGAGTGAGCTTTATTCTTTTTATGTACAAAATATTCATATATTGCCTTTTGAAAGCGCGTTTGAGTGTTCTAAAGGTGTCGTGTCTTTATCTTGTATTTCGCTTTTTTGGTGCTATTTGGCTTTTTTAGGGTTGATCTGGCCTTTTTTGCTTATGACTACCTGGCAACCTTGCTGCCGCTGAACTGCGCCGCTTGCTCGAACTTGAGCAGAATTGCACGTTTCGTAAACCCTGCGTTGTTTCAGGCACAAAATGTTGGAGGAAGTCAGGCGAGCAGGGACTCCATTCGCTGCTTGGAGTGGTCCGACAGTGGTTGCTTGGCTGGAGGTGCGTTGTGTGCTGGTGCTTCACTGATGCACTTGGTGGTGCGAGGTTGATTGAACGACGTCGTGTCCTTGTCAGGACATGATATGAAATGAGAATGCGCTGCACAACTCTCTCTGTACTTTTCCACTACAGCAGGTGTTCGGCTCTGAATTAACTCGTTTTACGTAGATCGGACCAAAGCGCAGTGAATCGTGCTGTTGGTATTTTTATATTTTTCGATATTTTGTGAAACTTCCTCTTTCACGTAAAACTTTTACAGCTGTGGGTTGGAATGCCGACGTGGTACGTGGCGGCGTGTCGAGCAAACGTCAAGTCGGGCGCAATCATGTCTGCGCTTTCCGACACCGAAATCCACCGAGAGATCGGCATAAGCAATCCCTTGCATCGGCTCAAGCTGCGCTTGGCCATTCACGAAATGATCAGCCTCACCAGCCCCTCCGCTCCACCGACGTCGAGGACGGTGAGTCGAATCAATCGCGCGTCTGTTCGAAAATTCGTCGGCTTGCCTTTCGCCTTCCGTCGTTCTCTTTGCGCAAACGGGTCGCTGCTGTCCAGTTGACTGCGTTTCCGCACTTTTTTACTCCCTTAGTTCACATTTGCATTTTTTGCTTATCTGACTTCTTGCCTGACTGTTTCGACACAGTTTTTGCGTGATTGTTTTTATTTTTTTTTGCCGTTCGCCAACCGTTGTGAGCATAAGTCGACCGTGAAACCTGTTGTCTTCGGTTTCTTGCTGAAACCTATTGATCGACTTTCGGTAAACCTTGAAATGCTGGACACGCAGACTACTGGAAGCGTTTGGATGACTCATGAAGAAGTGGACAATCTGACGAACCAGATCGCATTAGCGGTACTTGCGGCTTGGTTTTTGTTGTGTCTTTGTTGGCTGCCACCAATACGCACTTTGTCTGAATCTTAGTGACTTTGGTACTGTAGCTTCTGTTAAGTGCACTGCTTGTTTTGGTTTTCTTTGTCTGCACCTGCCACTTTCCATCGGCAGTTTCTATTCGATTGTCTTCGGTGACTTAGTAAATGTGATGGCAAAGTACTTGATGTAACGAACAAGCATGCAGATTTTTTCCATTGTGTTTGGTCAAAGCGATTGTCTCTTTGGTTTCTGCTTCTTTAGTTTGATATAGTTGCGCCGAACAGGCAGAGTGTTGTGTGTTTTTACGAAAATAACACAGAGAAATTGAGCACGTGCTTTTTTCATTATTTGCTGTCTTAAGGATGATGAGTCTGGTTGGGCCGAGGTAAGAAAGCAACCTGGTGTGGTAGTTGTTTTTCTTCGTGTGTGCCTGCGGTTATTTTATGGCGTAGTGCTTGTTTCTTTTTGTGATGGAACCGTTGGAGGTTTTCTTTCTTTTGTTGGACTTAATAGTGATCTTGAGCGTGCAAACGTAGTGCACAGCCATCTTTGCTGTGGTGAAAAAACGGTTTTGTGATGAGTGTGTTTTACTTCTTTTTTATTATATCCTGCTTGTGTCGGTGTTCGCTCGTTGTGATGTACTCAGAATCTGATTTGCTCACTTGGTGTGCATGTGAAGAAGTCCTGCACTTTATTTTAATCTTGCCCTATCGCGTTATTTTGCCGTGGGCTGAAAACCTGTTCAGACCTTACATCCAAGTTCCTTGAACAGGTGGCGATTTTTTGCTAAAACCTGAGGGACTATACCCGCCAGAGTTTTTCCTGAGCACTTGCGTAGTATTTCCATTGTTTCCGCCTGTGTCGTCTCCCTTTCCATTGTGATGCAGTTGAACCTTGCGCTCCCTGCGCCGGTCACGGCCATTGTGAAACCATTGTTCAAATCCTGCGTTGCTGTCATCAAAATTATTGAGAAGTTTAGAGTCAGTTCGTGCGAAAAAAATCGTTACTGACAAGCGTTTGGTGTGTATTTTTGTTTTGGGGGGGAGTACATTGCATGTGGTAATAGTATTTGAATCGATTGCGCTTTGTTTTGAGTGAGAGACGTTAGCCACGAAACACCGTGAAGCTGGTAAATGGCGTTAAAGTTGTGTTTGTTTAGAAGGTTATTCCGATTCGCCGTTAAAGAAATAACTAACAAACTTTGCCAAAAACTGGATTAAATCGAAATAATGTTAAATGGCGCAACATTACGAGTATATGCAGTGATGACGATACACTCTGGTTTTATGTTCGTTCAGTTGTACAGGTTAAATTAAAAAATCCAGGTTCCTTGGCGCACGATCTAACTTATTAAACTTATTACAATTTACTTTACAAACCAGCTGCGTAATCGCCAAGCAGGTGAGTAACCTGGGTGTTGCCATGCACACTGCCTGGCTTCATCCAGGAAAGGGACATTCTTTAGTCATTCTCTCCTTAAAACGATCACAACTGCTTGTTCAGACTCTCGCATACGGAGACATGAACCACGAGTGGATTGGCAACGAATGGCTGCCCAGTCTTGGCCTGGCTCAATACCGGTCGCACTTCATGGAGTGTCTGGTTGACGCGCGAATGTTGGATCACCTCACCAAGAAAGATCTGCGTCAACACCTGAAAATGGTCGACGGCTTTCACAGGTATTCTCTGGATGTTCCCAAGCAACAGACGTTGTTGCCGCAAGATTCTGCTTCTGCTCGGTTATTTAGTTACTTCGTTGTCAAAAGCCGAAACTATTTTGCGAGATTGGACTGCATGGTCAAAGCAAACCACTTCTGTGGCTGTTCATCAGCGATGAAATATCAGTTGTTTCAGTTTGGAAGTCGTCAACTTGTGTCTTTGCCTCAGGTCGAGCCTGCAATTCGGAATATTGTGCTTGAAACGGCTCAACTATAACAAGAAAGAACTTGAACGGCGCAGAGACGAGTCCGCCGATGAAGTCAGAGGTACGTTTCACTTCAGTGACTGTGTCGGAGGCAGCTGTGCTCGAGAGAAACAGAAAATTTGACTCCGCGTAAGCTTTTCCTTACAAGCCTTCTCGTCTGATATCGTTGACTCAGCAACGGTTGGTGCGCATGCAAGAAAAAGTAGGTGACGTCGATCCTCAAGACTTCTCTGCGTCGCCCTCACACAATAAAGGGACCAATGCACTCGTGGTTGATTGAATTTTTGTATTGAATTAAACTATTTCTATCACTTATGGATTAGACTGGTGGTTCCAGCCATGTTCAGCTTGTGGCACCTTAGCCAAATTTCCAAACGCTTGCAGAAGCAAACGTTTGTCGAGTAAATTCCCGGCCGATCTTGACCGCATTCCGGTTTGGAGCCTTTGATTGTGTATTCTCGGTGTTGCCTTAAGCAACAAAAATATACAGCGTTGATATTTTCGCACCAGTCCAAACTTGCTGCATATAAAGCATGTGAAATTGCCGGCGCGCTGTTCCAGACAAGCGCTCGGGAGCGAGATTTTCATCTGTGTTTTGTAACCTCACAATGAGCGATTGTTGCCCGTATTTGACGCAAACAGTCCGATTAAGCTCACACAGTTCTCTGCCTGTTTCCATAGATGTGTTGGTGTGGAGCAATCAGAGAGTAATACGTTGGCTACAAGGGGTTGGGCTTCGAGAGTATGCCAGTCGTCTTGCCGACAGCGGAATACACGGCGCGGTCATTGCTCTCGACAACAACTTCGACGCTGACACGCTCGCCCTGGCCCTACAAATATCGAATCAGAACACGCAGGTCAGTTTCGTGTTCGGCTGACGCTGGACTGGACGTTTCAAGCAACAATTTGACAAACGCGAGGTCTCGTATTCTACTCAAATACAGATCGTTAGGTCAGAACGCTTCCACTTCGTGGTAACTAGTTACTCGGAAGGCAACAATGCAATGCGATACTGCCATGCTGAACTATCATGTAATTAATGTCGTGTCTTCTCGTATAACACTGTGATTGCGTCACTCTTGGTTATACAACAAACCACGTATGCACGGTGGGTGAAGCTACTGGTTTCAACTCATACGTTCGTAAAGTGTTAGGATGTCTGTATTGCTGCAGCAATGTTTGCTGAAATATAGTGTGTACATTCTTCTGGCGTATCTAACAGTTGGCTGAAATCACTGGTTGTTTCGGTGAACAGCAACATGCAGTTCCCCGAGCACTAACTGTCTTCATTTGTGCCGCCAGATATGCGCGAAAAGTATACTTGGTGCTTTGCTTATGTTCGGACTCATTAAAGATCCACGTTACTTTTTCACTGCACCTCATGCAGCACACCAGGCAAGCTAGTATTGAGATGCGCGCAACGGTGCTTCAGGAAGCGCTGCCGACAAGCAGCAAAGCTGTTCGACTGCGCACTGCCGTTCGCGAAGTAGAGTGTGATGCGGGTCCGATTCTTCTTCACACTTACGCAGTCGCAGCCCAAGGGCTGTCAGGCAGTGCGTAGCCAGACCAAAAACTTGGGGGGGACAAAATGCTTGATTTTAGGCGAATAATACTATTTTGTTTAGAAAAACGCCTCTCAAAGCACACAATGACTATATTTTCTAAACATTTGGGGGGTATGGCCCCTTTTTCCCCCCTGGCTATGCCTATGATGTCAGGTAAGGTGTGTTAACCGTTTTTTTCACTTCTTGAATATTGCAGGCAAGGCAAGTTCTCGACCGTGAGTTCAGCAACCTCATCGCACTGGGAACCGACCGACAGCTTGAAAGCGACGAGGTTAGTTGAAACCCTCCATACTTACTAGATGCGATTTTGCATGTTTGATGAAAGGCTAACGCAATGTGCAAGTGTATGTTGCGAACTGCATCCATTAACCGTAATCTGATGTTTGTTGCAGTTATCATAGGCTCAAAACGTAAATCACCCCAACTCTGTATGCGTGAATCTCGTTAATTTAATTTATACGTCACAGACGCCACGCAACATAGATCGATTAAGTCTAAAACAACAACTGAACAAGTGGTGTTGCCAATTCTTCGTCCACTTCCACCTCTTAATAGGTCTACCACCCCGTCAAGCGCACTTCGGCATGAAGCGCGGCCGTGTCAAAACAACTTCTCTGCTGTAGTTCCCACTCGACTCTCTGCTTTTCCTGTTCGCAGTCGGAGAGCAGGAATTTTAGAAGAAGCGCCTCGTGGAGAAAGAAGCGAAATCGAAATGCCGTCGTCACTACCTCGCCTTCCACTGTGGCCGGCGTTAATTCGGACTCAGCTGTTGTTGGACAGCGTCTGGAAAATCATGGCACGACGTCCACGTTCGCCGGCTCCTCACTGAGACCTGCCAGTCCATTCCGTCCTGCCCATCATGTAATCGAAGCCCCTTCCCGGCGTAACAATGGTGCGTTGAATAACTTTGTTTAAAAGGGCCTGGTTCATGTAGAATTTCTGCTTAAATTTAAACATGTTTTTGAACCAGTTGCTCAATCCCCCGAAATGAGTTGTGTAGACGTAGCATTTGCGTTTACCGCGCTTATGTTACGTATGTGCTTTGGTTGACCCCAACACAGACCTGTCGGTGCGGGTTGGGCTTTTGGTGGATTCCGAGTAGAATTGCAAGCCCTGCTTTACACGACAGCATGTAAGGCTTACAACTGCCAGAAAATCACAAAGTTTTGATTGCCTCAGGAGTTGACCGTGCTCACGCCAGACTAAGATGCAAAACCAAATAGTTATATCTCTAGCACGTCGATGTTGCCGCTGTGTGCTGAACGCTTGTTTGCAATTCACAAAGTATTTTTGTTCTTGTGGAAGCTTTGCACGCGTATATGTTGTAGCTCTGAGCTTATCGTAGCTTGAGTTAATAACCTCTTAAAAGTGGGTTGCAAGCTTGCCACAACTTTATTTTTGCTTTAAGTTATGTTGCTTTCACAGCTGTTTGTCGTAGCTTGTCGTTCATGGCTCGTCAGTTTAGATGTATAGTGCAGCATTTCATCCTTGCATGGCGTGCATGTCATTCCGCCTGTCGCTTTAGGTGGAAAGAAGAAGACCAGATGACAAAAGCGATGATTTTTGTCATTTCAAGCGTCTCGA
>Ga0210059_1001543_pt1 | contig 34924 bp, 23 predicted proteins | sample Ectturendosymbi2_FD_188042 | JGI IMG/M metagenome (GOLD analysis project Ga0210059, IMG submission 188042) | Ecteinascidia turbinata endosymbiont from Florida, USA - Sample 2 (SPAdes) (version 2) | ecosystem: Host-associated > Tunicates > Ascidians > Unclassified | place: Key West, Florida... | reverse complement strand
TGTTTCATCAAAGTAAATGTATTTGCGCCATCAAACGTATACTCTCTACTACCGCGATGTATGTATCCTCGTCTTCCTTCATGTATTTGCGTATTTCATGTTACTGCGATGCATGCTTAAATTCAAGCGACTTGCATGTGGGAGTGACGACGTTACTCAATACAATACAATTCACAGCTTTCTAGCTTACGTATCGGGTTGTGTTTCTAAATAAATAAATTTTCTTGTAGCCTGCTATTCCTATTTTATCCCAACATTATGACTTTCGATGCGCTGTTAGCAAATTTACGCCACGCATCGACCAATTGGTAGAAGGTAAACAAAAGCAAAATCTCATTAAATTCAGTTGTCTGTTATTGTTATTTTGATTTATATTATTCTTCTGAATATACTAATATTCGATCAAAGTGGTTGTTCTGAAAAAAGTGGGACGCGTTGACACTACGGGGTGCCCAAGTGGTACGAGATCGTCAGAAGGTTGGGAACCACTGCCTTACAGCAAACTCTTACCCGAACGAAAAACTCGGCTCGTTAATTACCTGCAAAAGATATTGATTAGTTCAAGATTTTGTCCGCTAAAAAATTCAAGACGTTTTCTATATTGCAGGACGAAAGAGTAATATTTATCCACGTTGACTTATCCAAAGACGGAAAGGCAAACTATTTAGGTTATTATCATGTGAATTCTGACACCGATGTACCTTGTAATCGAATGACGAAGTTTGACAAGTACCACTCAAGGTTCGTGCCATCGGCGAAAACCTTAACAACCAAAGACTTTATAAGGTTCACCGATGACGTCATGAATGACAGAGTCCAGGTAAGTTCAGTCCAGTTTTGTCTCATGCATTTACAGTTTTTGCTGTAGGCAACAGAGAACATCCAGTTCGCAGCAGTGGTGCAGTGCCACTGCCAAGAAGCAATGTGGCAAGTTCTCTGTTAGCAATGACTTCTTGCCACAGTCCAGGCATGCAGATTAGGTCGTCGTTTTGAGATTTTCACAAAAGCTAACTTCATAAACGCTATAATTTTGGTGCCTCACAAAAATGCAAGGGAAAACTGTTCCTCTTGTAAAAGTGAAGGAACGACATTCCCGTCAAAGTGCACAATTGGTATTTCAGGCAATCTTGGATCCGGCCCTGCCTCCTAACGATGGTGTTCTGTCAAAAATTTAACTTTTTGTTTAGAGAAACATAAGAAGCGAGGAGTCTCCACGTGACTGGAACAACTATGATGTCAAAATCATTGTGGGCAAGACTTACGAAAACTTCATCAATGACAAAGCAAGAACAGTGTTCATGATGTACTGTAAGTATAATGTTGAGGTCGAGCTATGTTTGCATTCTGCAATTTTTATAGTTTATAACGAAAAGTACAATTGCCGAAACATATAGTTAATTAGCAATTTTGTGTCCACAGTAATGCTGAAAATATTGCAAACTTTTTGAAATAGCAGCTTTCCATATTAACCAGCGCAGTGGAATCGGTAATCAAAACAATGGGCTGTTCTGCATAATTTGTGCCAGATGCAGACCAGTAGCGGACACAGGCTAATTTGGTGGGAGGGGATGCGATATCGATTTGCAATGAGCCCAATGCTTCACAGGATCATACTGTGTAAATCAATCACTTCTGCATACGCACATTTACGAGGAAACAAGTCTAAGCTTGGTTTAGAGAAGCTTGATTGATAAAACTGGTCAAACTTTAACACTGCACTACTGCGGAGCCAACAAGCAATGTGGCACATAACAACGATCTGACGTAGTCACTGGCGTCGGCGCAGGTACCTCGAGATAAACAGTTCACGTGAAGACATAATACTTATTCTCACTGTAGGTTACGTTTATTACAGCACAATTACCGGTGGCAGCAGCCAGCATAGTGCAGTAGCAGTGCTCTCACTTTTAGGGATTTTATGCCTAGATTGGAACTTTTGACCTTTTTTAGGGATTTTGGAATTTTTTAGGGATTTTCGGAAAAGTATGAAAATGTGTAAAATGCACTATTTCAGTTTATTTTGCAAATCAGATTTGGTTCTATTTTTAACATTTATCATGGCACTCCGATATTTATGCTGCACCACCACAGATTTAGGGATTTTTTGGTGCTGTTCGAGGGATTTTTGGAGTTGCATTTGTGAGAGGCCTGTGCAGTAGTGCTATTTGACTTGTATGCTGCAGCAAGTGAGCGTGGTCACTTGGATGCGGTTTAGATCGGTGCTCTTCAAATGGGCAACCTTACACTTTTTAATTGTCGTTTGGAATAGTCTGCAACACCCATAGTAATTTGTGTATAACATTGATTATTGCAGGTAATTTTGATGAAATAATAACAAGAAGCGGGTTGATTCTGTTTCTTTTGAAACAGAAATTAAGAGAACGGAAAGAAACAAACAATTCGTAGTGAGTGAAAGCACGAAAGCAACGAAAAAACGAAAGCGAGAAAGCACGATCATTCATGGGCGTCCGCAGAAATTTTTCCATGGGGCAACGTCGACATTTTGTTTATCATTTTAAAATTGCTGGCGATCAGTGTTCCCCCTAAGATAATTTTACACTGAGCAAATATTTAGTGAGCATGATTATTTTAGGGCTGAGTAAGCGGAGTTTTCAATGAATCACAAACTTTGTGAATTATATAATAAATATACAATCTTATCAAAACACGAACAAAATACACGTTTGATTTAAATAGCTTCTTGTTTGTGTGCTTTTCCGTTGCTTTAGAATGTTGCAAGTGCGCGAGAATGAGATTTCACTGCGCAGCAGTTCTGGTGGTCCTGAGTATTTGCGCACCCAGGGGGAACACTGCTGACGATGCAATGCAAATGAACGTTCACAAAACGCTTTATCCTTTCTACAATACAAAGAAAATGCCCTGTGTTACGGTAACAATCACAACAAACGCTTCGATGGTAGCAATAGCCAGGTATATTAGTATTACGAAAATTTACACAGTAGGCTATATGCAGATTTTCAACACGGGGCATTTATTTTCAAGTAAGCATTGCCATGATCTATAAAGAAAGAAGCATTGGATTACCATGGTTTTCAATGAAACTTCAATTTATGACTTTATTTTACTTAGCAAGCAGGGCCGCAGCCAGCTGATATATTCAACTGAACATGTTTTGAAAATGTCGAGGGGGAATTGCCCGGTTGCTTTCCTCCTAATTTCGGGATCAGCTGGCAAGACTTGTCAGCATCACTTGGAAACAAGAGCTGCAAACGTCTGGGATCTCTTCTGAAGCGATCAGTAAAACCTTGCTACACAAATCGGACAATTAAATAGACTTGTGTGTTGACACGACTACGGACAAACTTACTAGAATTAGAACACCACGCAGGTTTTGCAAAATTGACTAGATGAATTATGAAAACTCGCCACAGCAACTATAGTTTTGCACACAGTATTCACTCAGATGTCAGAACTAAACCTTAACAACTAAGACGTATTCCCACATGCCTGCATTGATGTATTCTAACAAGCCACGTAATTTTATACTGCATGAAAAGAAGCCAGCATAAGCGTAGTTTGAAACTCAGGCACATTGGTCACACTCACATTAATAATGGATTTTTCAAACTTCCGGAAGCATTGCTATAGACTCACTCGTACTTCTTTTCACACAGTATAAACGTACATGGCTTACCGCTATCAGCATACCACTGTCTCGCTGCAATACCTGCAAAGATGTGTGCGTTCAACAGTCTCATGCAACAAAACGCCTGCTACCGCAATATAAAGTGAACCTTTGCAGGCTTGTTGCAATGCTATTGTTACGCAATAAGGGCCAACAGTAGAACAATCCACTCGCGACTTTCGCAATCCGCCTTTGCAGTCGAAGGAGGGGACGTGAGTGAACTGCAAGCTCATCATTGCATGATACTATAACGGTGAACCTGACTCTTGTGCAGTGTGAGTTTCATACCGGCAAAAAACTGTCATTCCAAGAATCAAATAAATTAATCGGGATTGAAGATGCCAACTTCAGGTTCTTCCAGAAATATTTGGTTCAATCCCAATTACCAGGGGGGTAAAATGCCCGTCTCGCCCCCACTGCGGACGCCCATGCGATCATTGACTATTTTATATCAGGTTCCACAAACAAGGCCAGCTCATCTAATGAAACGAAGAAAGTTCTTGACTAATTGTTAGCATATGTTAATTTTAGCATCTTTAGCGATTAAGTAATGTGCATAGTACAAAAAATATTTTGGCGATGATTTTCAATGAAATCAAGTGTCATGTCAACACCTCTTTGGATCTGGTGGGGGGATGCATCCCCTGCATCCCCCCCGTGTCCGCGCCTGATGCAGGCCTTTCAGAAAATGAAGAGGACAAATTTCCACCCATTCTTTGCACCTACACACCAGCAGTCAAAGTTGATTTTCCCGGTGAGAAGAAGGTCCTGTAAGTCAGTAGTCGGCAACCACCGGGCCGCGACCCAGTGCCGGTCCGTGAGGAATTTGTTACCGATCCGTGCAAAACCAAGGCCAAAATTCTCCAATTATTAAAATTTTTTATGACAAATTCACCGTGTTTGCTTCTCTGTGGAAAATCTCGCAGTTGGCCCTGCGGCTGGGCTTCACGATTTCAAGATTGTTTGCACCGTTAGGCTAGTGCAAAAATATAAATTTGTTTTTCAATGATGAGTACATTTTTCCGGTCAAAAATGCAAAAACAAAGATTTCATCACGTTTTCTTCAAAAACGCATAAAATCTTTTCCAGAAGTTCGTTTTCAATTTTGGAAGCACTTTCGTGACGCTTGAGTAATCATGTTTTTTAGACTGCGAGATAAGTCACGCGTTATTTTATTGAGAGCCGGTCCGCAAAACAGGGCGAGGCTTAAACCGGTCCGTAGTGCGAAAAAGGCTGCCGACCCCTGCTGTAAGTCATTTTAATACAGAAATATCACCAATACGAATAACCTGGTTATCGAACAATCTTTTTTGAGGTGATCTTCACAAAGAATTCATTCCACCTGCTGGAAACCGGTTGATCGAAGTGGGTCTTGTTGATTGTTAAAGTGACGGAAAAGCAATACTAAATTCATTTAGCGAAACTTTACGAGTAGACTTGTTTTCAGTATGAAAAACTTAGGCGCATATTTTTGCAAAGATGATATCAACATTTTGTTTGCAATTCGGTTTCAACAAAGTTTTGTAATGTCTGATTTACTGTAAAAGTAAGTGTTCACTTTTGGAATTATTTCATGCGCAGATGTTCCCAACCACGATGAATCGGAGGCTGCACAACCAGTTTTCAACGGGCTGGCGCAAGAGTTTCGAAGCAACAGAACGATAGTGTTTGGAAAAATGAATGTTGCTTTGAATGACGGAGAAATCGACGTTCATACAAAATATCCTACTTTCAAAATGTTTAAAACTGACGGAAAGGTGAGTACAAACGAAAAGCTATGAATAGTTTTGATAATTTAGTGCTTGTTTAGTTATGGTCATTTGGCAATTGCAATTATTTGTAACGACGGAAATACACTGAGTCTGGGCTGCGTTCTTTCTCTTATTGTTGCTTGATTTTCAAAACGGTTCCGATTAACGCAGCAAGCATGACGTTTTTAAATCACCTGTTCCGCATCATTTCACCCCAACTATTCTCTGAATATATCAATGGACGTATTATACCAATTCGAAGTTTACAAAGTCGAGTGTACAAAAGTTGGCCACCGTTATCATTTGGCCTACGTGTTTTTTGGTCCACTATCCGTTTATTTACTTGATGGAAAGTTAGTATGGTTTGAGAAAATTCTATATGCAACCTTCGTCATTTGGCTGATTCCCATCTAAAACGATCGGAATTGAGGAACTTTTTCGGGCAAACTTAGGTTGTTGTTAGATACTGCATGGCATGCTATTTTTTTTTTAAACTTGAAAAATTTGCGATTATTGCGCAAAAGTGCAGGCTTCGTATCTTTTCAGATCTTAAAATACCTTAACGATATCGAAGTCAACAGCATGAAAAATTTCATACTTACCGGAGGGTTTTCTCAAGTCCACGAGGTAAGCTGTCAATCGAGGTAAATATTTGATGTGCAAATAACAACCATTTAGAAGTATTTAAAAATAAGTATCAGCATGACAACTCGCTCCCCATCTTATAAAGTTGAGTGTTTAGAGTCATTTAGACAACAGATGTTTTTTAAGAAAAGTTTGACTGGGTCAGATGAAAACACAGCGGTTTCGACCGTGCTTCGAGTCGAGCAGCATATGAAGGATTACTGACTGCATAGCGCTATAGTGCATGCCCCCTTTGGAATGTTTTATTTTTTATAATTTTGCTTTCCTACTTTTTCAGGGCTGCTTTACTTTTGAGTTTTTCAATGTAAAAAGAAAGGCAACTTTGAGGAATTCGTGCTTGACGTTGAAGTGGTAACTTTGTAAGTAACGTCACTGATCTAAGATCATTTATTGGTGTAACATCATTGATTTTTCTTCCACAACTAACCAAATCCTTTATACTGAACTAAACTTTCTGTCACAGCCAAAAGCGTAGGCAAGATTCTTTTGAGATTGTGACAAAATTGAAGTATTAACTGTTTGGAAACCAACTGAATGGAAAACAATGAGCAAATCTGACAATGCCTGCAGTAAGCTATAGATCAGCAAACTTTGAAGACCATAGTTGCTGCTCATATTGTGAGTGATACGGTTCTTTCATGTCCTACTGTGTATTACTTTTCATGCAGGATATCCACGATCCTCACACAGCGGAGTATGACTTTGAATGGCACGACAAGGCGCATCCAGTAGATGATTACAGAGATGAAGAGGAAAGGATGCAAAAATGGGCCGAAGAAGAAAAAGAAATTCTTCAGAAAGCAGTGACTCATGAAGAACGTAAGGAAAACTGGTTAAATTAAAAAATAGTATTTAGCCTGCGCCGTGACGTCAAACTAATTTAGGTTTATACTATAATGAAATCTGTGACAGAGATGTGATTAGAAATATGAGATTCAGTTTTTATTTTATAGGATTCAAGTCTTCGCTTTGCTTACAGAATTATCAAACACTGAAAAAATTGACTTGATTCCTTGAAATCAAAAGACAGCAATCATTGATTTGGCAATGAGCCTCTGCTTCGCTACTGAAATACAGTAGGTAGGCCTATAAGCAGCCGACCGTGTCATGAAGATTGTAGTGCTAAAAGAGGAGTGTGGGAAGGCACCCAAAACACTTTATAGCCATTTTCAACAGCACTTGAAATTAGTGTAATGAAAGTGTTTGTAATGTAAACTCCATCAAATATAAATTTAAAAATGAATTTCAAGTGCTGTTTTTAAATTTATATTTGATGGAGTTTTACATTACAAACACTTTCATTACACTACAAACGAAAACGTGAAAGCATTCAAAGCTTATTCCACACATCCAACCTGTCTGAGAGCTGCGCTAAGACTTAACTATATAATTTATTTTTTCAACTCTACTTTCGATCTAGGATGCTACGCAAGAAATAGCTTGTCATTTATTCATTTATGCGACGTTTGGAGCTACACACAGAAAACATGAGTAAATATACACACATTCAAGTCTGGTCACTATGAAAAAAGTGTTCCCGCCCCACTACACTTTGCATGTTGCTCTTTCTGAAACGTAACGACTCGTGTGTTGCAACCTGTTGTTACAATCAGGCGCATCAACCCATGGCTAATTCGGTATTGCTAGTTCGAATTAAAAATTAGGATTCTAACACCTTCGACTTGTAAATCCACGACTTCTTACGATATGCCGGTTGCTGGAACGATTTGCTGTATAAGATATGCAGGTAGCATTTGAGAAGAATTCAAAGTCAACCAAGATTCCACGGAATAAAATAAACCAGCAAATTACCCCAACAATAGCATATTTTCTGCTGTTTTCAGCAAAATGCCTTTTCTGTTATAACTATAACGGAATTATTTCTTGCTCCTGGTGTAAACAAACAAAATAATGAAATGTGTCAGTTTGTTAAAGGTCCCAGGCTTCTGTTTTAGTTATCTTTTCTACTTTGTGTTTATTTATTTACGTGTTTGTTGCGGAGGCACTGCCCACATAACATTAGTTATAAAACCACAAGTGTACAGAAATGCTAATAAACAACGATTCACCGGGTATAGGAGTTAGTTGGTACACATAGCAGAACCGTCACCAGAAAGTTTTCAATAGGGGGGCTTTGCGTTTGTTTTGGGGGCTTGAGATTATAAAATTAACCAAAATTCTACTTATTTATAGCGTTTCACGTTTCAATTTAGGGAGGCTTGGAGCTTTGTTTGGGGGGCTAAGCCCACCAAAGCCCCCCGTGGCGACGGGACTGACACATAGTCGATGCTGAATTTATACGAACAACAAAAAAAGGGACCTGGAACTACTGCATTCGGTTATCGTTAAACAGAAGCGTTACATGAGAGAAAAATCGAGATTAAAAAAGGTGTATGGAAGATTTGCATCGTTTGACAAAGGCATACAACTTGCTTCTAATCAAGGTATTAAATGTCCTGACAAAATGGGTAACTTGATGTGGGCGAACACTTCCGTTCCTGGGTATGTAATTCAAAATTCAGTAAGCATTAAAGTAAAACACAGTCACAAAAATATATATGGGAGCACAACAAAGAGTTGGTGCTTCCCTTCCAGTGGCGTATCTAGGGTATGGCAGGCATGGCTCGTGCCAAGGGCGCCACTTAGAAGGGGGCGCAAAAATTGCTTGGCATAAATTAAAATTTGTGATTTGCATTTCCTTCAACCTCTGTTTTGCACCCCATACAACCATTAACTGCACAGCTGCACTAACACATCGCCCTTAACTAATGCAATAATTCGGGCGTGTTGCGCCAACTTCACCGAGCATTGTGACAAAACTGCAGTATTGTGGCACAGCATCAAGGTCAGACATTGTGACAGAACAAGAACCCTCGCTACAGTATTTACAAGACCTCGTCCTACTCATGCTATAAGAAAAACTCAGCCAGTCCGTGCAGTTCATGGACGTTGGAAGGATTTTTTTTCAGGAGAGTCAATTCAATAGTTTTTTTCCAAGGGTACCAAAAATTTTTTCCAGGAATGGCCAAAAGTTGTGAAATTTCACTTTAACCAATCAAGACTAAGAAAACAACGTTTTTGCTGAAAATTTAATAGAAAATTCTCAAATTTCAAAATCCAGGGGGCTTGGCCCCTCAACCCCTCTTTCGACACTCATGGTTGGGTTTCAAACACAGTAAAACTCGCTCAAAAGAAGAAGAGATTGTGACGAGTTTTAAGTCCGTGGCTGTGAGAATCTGAGTGTTACGCCAATAACTACCATCTTTACAAACTGCTTGAAACTGCTGCGGCCCACTCCGACTTTACGAAATTTCTTCGATGGCCACTATTGTCCGATAAATAGGATAAACACGATGCCCCAGTCCAGAGACTATGGAAGAAAACAGCAGTTAGGCGTCGAAACATCAGCAGTTAGTATCTTTATCGTACCAGTTGAGCAAAAAAGTGTTAACTCATGAAAGAAGATTTGTTAGCCTTATTTAGAGCCAGTTTTTGTCTGCCCAAGGCTTTGGCTATTGCGGGTTTAAACGTGGTGTTGCTTTTGTGCAGTGTACACGTAACTTATTGTATTCATTCAAATTAAATGGGATTCATTTCAAAAGAAATTGCCATTTGTAGTTGCAATGTGTTGTGCGATTTTTTTGCAAGATTTACAATTTGGTCTGCCAATACAATGTATAAATTATGGTATTTGCATTATAAAATAAATGAGTACAAAAGTATGTTGTGGTTCTTGTGGATAATTTATAATTTTATTTGCTGAAACGTTTAAAGCAAAAATAAGCATTCTGTTTTAAAACATTCATTTTCTTCATGGTATATCTTTCATGAAATTTTTGCCTATATCTAACATTTACATTAATAAAAAGGGCGCACATTAGAACTTTGCCATGGGCGCCATGTTGCGTAGATACGCCACTGTTCGCTTCGGATAGAATACTTTACCGGAACAAATGCCCAAACACGCAGAATTTCACGGGAACTATTGGAATGAATTTACGAAGTTTGAATGTTCACAACCGACAAGCAGTAACACCGACATAACGAATTTGACTGAAGCCCACTTGAGATTTTCAACAATTTTTACTTTTATTAACACAGTCAAAGAATGAAAAGCAGTTTAGTGATAGCAGTATGATGGCAAGTTGGCAGTACACTACCGGCTGATACGGAGCTTACTAACCGTCGTGATGTAGGCATTGCAATTTTTCTAGTCATCGGGTGGGATGGACGGCCAAGAACCGTGCAGCAAAGTACCATGCTGCTCATTTCAAACAATGCCGCAAATTATGGCAGTGCGGCTCAACCGTTTAAGGCCCGCAAAACTAAGCGAAAATCCGCATCTTTAGAGCCCTTAATTGGCCATCTAGCATTTGTGGTTCAAAAGTTATAGCCAAAAAATACAAATTTGCCAAAAATCTCAATATTTGGAATAAACAAGCGCCAAAACCTTGCAACAAGGGTCCTATGAAAGTTTGCTGCTTCTATTCGATAGAAGTAAACGACCGTTGAAAGAAACTTGCACCTAAAGCGATATTCGCCTTTATTTGAACCATTTGCTTGTTTTAGAGCAGCGCTTCCCAACCAGTGGGTCGCGATGCATTTCAAAATTTTTACAAATTTCTGGTATAACTGCAATGTTTTTGAAAATTAGCCAATTTTCTACTGATAAGATCGAATAAATCAGCTCAAGTTTCCCATTAACACAAGTAGTCGATATTGCATGTGCTATTATTTTTTCTCGTATCTCAATTTTTCTTTATCGTTACCTCATTGGGTCATACTGGGCCCCACAAAAATTGTCAGTAAAAGTCGGTCGCAAGCTGAACTAGGTTGGGAAGCACTGTTTTCGAATTCTACCTCAACAGGTGGGTTACGATCCAAAAGTCGGTCGAAGGTACGTTCTGAGCGGGTAGCGTACAATTTCTAAACAAAAAATAAATATTAAAAAAATGAAAATATTGAAAGCTCTTCTGGTTTTGCATTCATTTTATCTCAAAAAAAGAGAGTCACGCGCGCAGCGTATACTTCCTACTTCTGGTGCAGCGATGTGTTATGGCTGAATACCACCTCTTGCAGTCAGAACAATCCTACGGTTCAGCAAACCTATACTTGGAAGTGTTTTTTCTACTTTGGTCCAGTTCAAGTAGAGAAACAGGTTTAAGCACTATGCATGATCGGAGTGACTTCGTTTACTGTCACCACAGATTTGAAACTTTGATAAAAAAACTGCCCAGCTGCTACACACTTTGAAAACCTGATCAAACGTATCCCCCTAATGACTTCCGCGAAATTATTAGGTGAAAGCGAAGAGCAATGGAATATCTAGCTTTGTGCAGTGTTGATATTTAATTTTATCGTAGTAGCTTCTATACATGCAGTTGTCATGTTTTTCATCAGTTAAACCTTAAAAAATTCTCTAAATTTCACTTTGCATGAATACGTAAGTTTTAGTGTGCTTTTTAAAGCTGCTTTTAGAAACAAATCTACTAGGTTTTGTTTTAAAATGATCGGTCGCCACTTACGACCATGGGTAAATACGGTTCCAAGGCTGAAACTAGTTGAGAACCCCTGTTTCAATCGCTTTCAATTGATCATTTCCCCAGGCTATTTCCTGCTGTCTGTTTCTACCTTCACAGTGATCATAACCTGAGATGTAGCGTGTGTACCTCAATGGCAAGCTTCTTGGTTTTCATTTTGGATCTGATTTGAAAAATTCAGTCAAAACGCTAAGAAATTCTTAAATTAGAAATTGACTAGAGATTTCCAGAAACCGCAGTTCTTTGGCTTCCCGACGAGTCCTGTCTTTCGATGCGAGTGTTCACAATTACCGTTTTACCCTCACACCTCGAAGGCTTCAAGCTAAAAAGCAAATTCGGTGACACGCAATATGGTGTCTGTAACATTAAGGCAGTAGCAGCGTAGCCTCATCGAACGATAATTTCGAAGGCCAGATCACCAAAAGTTGTTTAGAGTTTAAAATTGGAGGTTTTTCCCAAAATGCCACGTTTTTAAAATTTCAAGAGAATCGAATGCATGGTTTGTCTTTTGACTGCAGACTCGGCAGAAGCCACAGTAAAAGCGTGCTTGGCATGATCGTTACCTCCCTATTCAAAGTACAGTAAACCTCGGTTAATCCGGATTCGATTTGACCGACGATTTTATCCGGTTTAGGCGAAGATAGTTGTTTCTAGCCTTACGTCATCTACGTACTAAGATATCGGTGAAAATTACTTAAATTGAACACATTTACGACCCAACAGCACACTTTCGCAGAAGTAGAATGAATTTAGTAATGTATTTACAATGGTACAACAGACTAGTAACCGCCATAACCACGCAGTTATTTAAGTTCATAATTTTAGATTACTTAGCTGCGAAGAAATCTGGGATTTTGCACTGACGCAGAGATTTCTGCGACTGGTCCATAAGCAGTGACTAAGACATGTTTCCGAGTACAATACACTCAGTGATAATACTCGTCTACATACGTACACTCAACATTGGTCAATAGACTGAAACCGTGGGGCGGCGGCATGCCTTGAGCTTTGTTCAACGTGGTATGCTATGTCCGTGCGTGACGCAATAATCGTCTCCACGATTAGTCGAATGTTGCGGACGATGTTGTCACAATTCTAAACGTTCTTTGGTGATTGTGAGCACACTTGTGTTGCGCCTGAAAGGCGCCGAATATTTCGTAGAGACCAGTCAATGCACTTTGAGAACACAACAGTGTGTAAGTGGAGAAAAATCCGGGTTACGAGATGTGAAAATAGCAGATTTTATCCGGTAGTGGCGAAGATCCGGATAAACCGAAGATTTTTGTAAAGAAAAACGTTAAAAATCATTCGTACCACCAGTTTTGGCGAAGATCCGGATTAATCGAGGTTTACTGTATGGTCACCTGTTTTTACGAAACGCGGCTAGAAGTTTTGAGGCCCCGAAGGTAACTTTACACATTTCCACGCGACCTCTATGTTCCTCACAAACTACATGTAATGGTGGTTGGACTGGGCTCGGTCTGTTCTGTTCATCTAAGATCGCACGCTGAGTTTCACAAATATCACCTGCTGCTGTTTTCTTCATGCCCAGTATTCACAAAACGGCACACTTCATCACCAGCAGAGACAAACTCAAAACGTATCGAAATTGTATTGCATCATTATTTGTGCAGCAAATGTTCATCTTTTCAAGTAAACACATCGTTTTGTGTGCAAAGTTTAAGCATTTTGAAGACGACTCACTAAAACAGGAAACGAAAAGGCGACTGTTTCGTAATGCCACGAAAGCGATCTCGTTTTGTTCACGCACATTACTAGATTTAAAAGCAAACATGGAAAAGGAAAACAAGCGTCTGTTTTTGTTGTTGCGCTCGCAGCCTTCCTTCACTTTTTTAGTTGCACAAGTTCAACGACTTATCGTGAGCTATTTCTTTATTTGGCCAAACTAGAACACGTTCGATTCGCCAAGTTCGAGCCAAAGCACTGGTAAGCTACCTGATGTTCCCACATCAGACATTACAATGTGACTCCAGTTTCCGTAAATTGACGTTGAGCATTGCTATTATCGCCGTTTGCTGTGTGCAGCTGAAGAACCTCATAACGACCCCAAACACCACGAGAAACATCCACTCGAGCACCTCGATCCTGACGAACGGGATCCCGAACACATGGACCCGAAAAAGCATGCTGACTTTGAGAATCACGACTATATACATGACGACGAGGAATACGATCATCACCACGAACTTTAACTGTCATCTCCTTTCGACCGTTTGCGTGCCGGCTCAGTCGCGAGCGCTTCGATTTTCTCGGTCAGCGTTTCTCCTACGGTGGTTTGTATCTGGAGCACTGCTGCTTTCAAGCCTTTTAACGATTTCTCAGACAGTTCCGCCGACAACTTTTGAGGCTTTTCGTTGGGTATTGTCAGGACACCTTGTACGACGCTAGAATTCATTGCAAAGTTATCGACATTAAAAACCTGTAAAAGAAGTATGCAAAACATATCTTGTTATTACCACAGGGGCATTAGTAGAAGAGTTATTACACATGAGAAACATCGCCTGTAATCGCTGCTGTTAAAAAAGTTGTGGTCACGTGGTTTATCTGTTGGTGCAAAATGTTTGTTAAAGGAAAGGCAGTGAAGCCAAGGTCTGTAGAATTTTTGCCTTGGCTCAGAATTACAAGGCCGTTTTTCAGCTCCAGGCAGACGGCCAACGAGAAGTCTGACGTCTGCGACTTCTAGAGCAATGGTTCTTAACGGAGTCAAATTGCAGAAGCCGTAACAAAACAAGTTCTTACATCACCAAGATGTAAAAAAACAAGAGCGTGTGCCGTTTTTAAGATGATTGCTCTTGTGTTTGCTAAAAATACATTTATCCACTACATGCGAGTAGCACGATCCAATAAATGCTGTACAGAAAATGGACGAACGTGCTTCCCAGCCGAATAGGGATGCTCTTTTCAATACATCAGTCTAGAGGCAGTGGCCAGGTGTATAATACCAGATTTTTTCACTGCAGTATTTGACATACATACATGCAGAACAAAACTGTTTCACAGTCACTAGTGTACGGAGGGGGGTCACTGTGTTATGCCCCCATCAGACCCTAAAAATAAAAAATGTACAAACAGCATTAGGCAGTGGCGTAAGGGGGGGCAAAGGCCTCAATTTAAAATAAACTGACTTTGTTTTCTGGTCACTGATATACGCACTATGCAATTTTTTTATGACTACTGCACGTTTCCTCTGCTTGATTTTCATTTTACGACTTCATTCTTTCACTGACAAAATTGCTTCACACGTGGTTGTTAAGTAACTTAACACAGGTAACAATGAACACCAGAAAACAGCTTCGGCTGGCGTGAGATTTGAGCCCACAAACTTCAGTAAGCGTCTTCGATAAGCGATACATGTCTAAAACATAACATCCAAGCACGCATATAGGTTTATTTCATCAGCCTCAGACAACAAAAGCAGTTTTCTGTCTCACCGGCTAATAAGTCTCGTAAAAGCATTATACTAAATCTTGCTTCCAGAATGCACAAAAATGTGTATTTGCAGGTGTAATTTTGCAAAATTTTCCCGGGGGTGTGCCCCCGGCACTTCCCCTAAAGTTTATTTGTGACGTCTCACGAATGAGACGAAACTTTGCCCCACCCTCGGAAATTTTCTGCGTACGCCACTGTTCAGTTATACGTTGGAATGAATACTTAGGTTGCTGGACTTCGTACATTTCGCAGTGAAGTACGTATTGTGTATAGCTATCGCCGTCAGCTACCCCTGGATACAGCCACCTTTTATCTAACACCGTATATCTCGGAACACGTCTTTCACGACACTGATAATGTAGACAATTCTGATGCTAAGTTCGTCATACGTCTTGACATATCCGCGATGCCTATAGAAACTTTCAAGGTAAAGAAACAGTTGTATTCCAAGGCTGTTGAATAACTGCGAATTCCCCAACAAAATACGTACAACGTACGTCTACCAAAGTATGTTTGCAAGCGAAGGATCCGTACGTTTCGCCGCTGTACGTTTTTCCGCCTCGAAGTGAAAGCGAGGTTGTCTTTCGAGCTAACTACAGGTCTTCCACAATGCGAGACTTTCAATGCCGACGATTACGTTTAAAGAACTGACATTTTCAATTCATACTGTCGAAATTTTACGAAATAAGTCACACCCGTGGTTTGCAACTAACACCGTAAAATGCGACTGCTCGGCACTAGCATCAGATCAAATAACATCCGCCACAAACAAAAATATTTTTCGTGTAAAACATTGCGCTACTGCATTACATCGACTCTTCCCTAAGGATTATTTCTGGGGATGTAATCGCGCGCTTGACATTGAGCTGCACGCTGCAGACAACGTTGATTTTCACGCGACAAACAATCTTGCACAAATTTGGGGACCTCTCGTCCAACAAACAAACGAAAGGCTCGTAATTGTGCTTTGTCGTTCCGTTGATAATCGATTTTCAACATTATACACCACGATGAAACTCCTATTTGCTGCAAGTGATGAACGGGTGCAGACATAGAGAAACCTGTTGACTTCTGCGAAAAACGTTTATTCGTTTATACATTAACGCAAAGGAAGGGATAAGGTTTTCATGAAAATTTGTACAAGGTCATGCCTAAACTGCAGAAACGTTTCGTCGAGTGTGATGGAACCAAAGGACGACATGCGCACGTGTCCAAACGCACGAGAAAGATTTTGCGAAACCAGCGGAGATTCCGCGAACACAATTGCAATGTAAAGCGCAACGCACCTCCGGTGGGTTACGAATTGCTGCTCCACTGATCAGGGGGTGGGAGCCCGTTTGTCATCACCGGCCGTATGCATTGTGATGAATCCCGAGTGGGCCGCAGAAGAAAATTACTTTCATCTTAAAATCCTACATTAATCTTCTTGAGGAAAACAAAGAGAGAAAACTGAGGAGCAAGAGAGAGATTTCTCTTGACTGGTTCTATCTGCTTACTGTGAAATTTCGTTTTGGCGTAATTTTGTGTTCTAACTCGGTTGACAAGGATCCTGATGCGGGCCATATCAAACGTTCACACGGGCGCCATTCGGCCCCGGTGTAGCAGGCTCCCCACCCCTGCCATAGATTAACCGCATGTACAAAAACACTAGCAAGTTGCTGCAAATTAAAAACAGCGCAAACGAACTTTCCCTGTGCACCAATCAAAGTCTGGTTGCACTCGCCCGACAGGACAAGAAGCAGGTACTGAATCCAACCCACGCCCTGTACGAATTCCCTACCTTAAGCTGCAGACACCGCAACGCATTTGGACAAACTGTTCACGTCCATACAACAAGTGAAGCCCAGCCCAGAACCGTCGCCAGAAAGCCGTCAATAGGGGCACTTTACGTTTGTGCAGGGGGGGGGCTTGACATTCAAATTTGACAAAAATTCCACTGATTTAATAATGATTCATATTTCAGTTTGTGGGGCTTGTTCCTAGGTTTGGAGCGGCTAAGCCCACCGAAGCCCCCGGGGCTACGAGAGTGGCCCAGCCAGGCGACCAACAAGATGATCCACCAGGCGCACGAGCTTCTGGGTAGCGTCGTTGCAACACGCATAGAAAAATAGAGCGAGGCGCGCGCGGCTTTGAGCATTGAGCTCGACGATAGATTATTCGCAGCGGAAACTTGAATAAAGTCAAATGTGGTTGTTCGCGCAAGTGCGGCTGGCGCTGCACCAGCGAGCGAGCATGCACCATTGAACGATCACGAGGAAACAAGCAAATCTTTAAGAAACGCACTGACAATCACTTCAAGAAAAAAACACAGAAGGCCTGGAAACCCTTTCAAGAGCGCCAGGGAGGACAAGCGAAGAGTTGTGCAGGGGGGAGGGTGGTGGCGACAAGCAAGCGCAGCGAACAGCCGAGCGCGTAATGCATCATGAGTTACTTTGGAGTTTACGACCCAAAGATGTGGAAAGGTTTACGTGAGAAGCGGGTCATGACCGGAACTGTAACGTGGCCTTCGTCTGATTGTCTGGTGCGTTTGCAACGCGCGCCAAGCGCTTTCATCACTGCACGAGCGCGATACTGTATCTGTCGCAATGTGCATGTTATCGAGGCCTTTCCTCAAAGGCAGCTACATGGGCTAAGCAGACAAGCCCTTGACAAAGAAGTGAAGGGGTTGATGCAAAACGCGACCGGGGTTCTGCAGCGAATAAATCGTGCTAACGCTTTAATACTTACGGCAAATAACACGCTCGCCGTTCAAAACAAACAAAGACACTTCGCCCGCAACGCCACGCATGGCGAAGCAGGGGAGGATTCAGGGATGCGGCAAATTCCTTTTTAAGAGGTAACAAAGACGTCGTTTTTGCGCGCGAAAAAGACACATGAATCATCGGATTTTTGTGGCGAAAAATATCGCCCGATCGCCTCAGTCGGGAAAACTCCGGTACAAGATTTGTCGCATTCCGTACCTCTATTTCCGAAACGGAGATATTCTCACAATGACGATATTAAGCCCGGTAACGGAAACAGTGCAACGTTAATGGGATGAAATGATTACACAGAACACGTTCCAGATACGAGTTGTTTTTCTTTAAAAATCGCAGAGAACGACACAACTTCCGTGAATGTTCACACGCGTCACGACAGCTCGCAGCTCGTAACTTTTTCAACGAGGGCATTGCGACCTTCCGGCTTTTGACAGACTTCTGCAGGGACTCACTGAACCTGTACCACACAACACTTATTAACCAGGCGGTTGTTGATCAGATGCCGTAACGCGTACAAGAACTTGGTGAAATTAAACATGGCACGACTCAACTTCGTCCAGCATTTCTTTCTCACCGGCTGCCGAACCCCAGTTACCGGGGTCGCACTTGCAGCACAAATCTCGCACAAGGTCGCCTATGAGCGTCCGGAAAGATACCTGGACAACTGCCGCCCGCAACGCCAAAGCTGGTGACGAAAGCGTGACATGGCAACACGGTAGGAGCATCCATCGCAGGAAGGGTCAACAGTCCACACACAGTAAAGACGGTAACGCGCGGGCTCAGGCAATACCTGGCTGGACTCGGGAGATCCACGAATGTTTGTACAATGTTTTTGACAAAGCAGTTGCAAGGGATTGTGCGCATTGCCGGCAGAAGACGTGTCCAGAGACTGACATTTCTTTTCTTGCAAGTCGACTGTAGGCGTTCGGTGACGGCCGAGCAAGCCTTGGTCATCGCGTGGAAAATCGCGTCCCGGCGATTCATGAAACATCAACGCGTTTGTTTTGCTTGTTTGTTTAGTCAGTCGAATGCGCTCAGGTACACAACAGCATTGCATCGAATGAACGCCCAAATACACCAACGTTATATACAGCAAAAGGAAATAAAGCGATTCGTGGTAACGAAGCGACAGCTGAGAGAGAGGCCCGGTTAAGAAACTTCTCTTGCATCGCACATCGGCTACTATTTGTTGCATTACGGTACGCTGGCCGCGAAAACTGAAAGCTAGGCGAGATGACAAAACCACAGCGCTTGCGAGCCCGCACGAACTTCGGGCCGAAGAAAAGTCAAGTGCTTCCACCGGATTGGTTGGCGTTGTACGCATCACAGCAATCGGACTTTGTGACGTCAAAATGATGGCGGCGGAGCATGCTTTCAAGTGACGCAGGTGCGACGTGCGGCATCCGCAAACTGCTTCGCGCGGCAATGGACGCTGCAAGGCGCTGGCCAATTATCAGCCATGGATCAATTATTCTTGACCAAAACCTTCCGTTTCTTCGATGGCCAAGGTCAGCTTGTCGCGAAGCTGCTCGTAGCTTTTGTAAGGCGGAAGGTCGAGACGATTAAAGCTGCGGAAGAAAGGCATACGATGTAGGGACATACGGTTGAAAACTTGGCAGGAGTCAGCCGTCACGAAGCAACTCACCACGTGTGGCTTCTCGGAAGCCATGTTTCCTTGCCCACCTTTTCGATGCAGAACTTCTGAGGTCCGTTGCTCCCTGAACGATAAAACAAAGATTAAAGATCAAATATTTGAGATGGCCATCGCTGCAGTGTGCACAAAAAAACGAATATGTTGTGCAAAAAACACGGACATTCTGTTGAAAAGGATGAAGGCGAAATTTTTTCAAATTACATTGAGGTATACTAATTCAGATGTTCCACAGCGCCAACGGCAATGATTGGAAACATACTATCAACGAATGTGTTTTGCTGAGCATAGGGACGAAACCAGGACGTTCGTGTTTACCTTAAGATTGAGGCCAAACCGCTGTAGAATACGTTGCTCGTGTCATAACCAAAGATCAACGCCCAATTGTCAGTGGTTTAAAATACTGAGACGGCAAATCATGGATAAGGACAAATCAATGTCCAGAGCAGGGTTGCGCAGAACGTCTGGCCGACATTTCGTATGAAGCGAGAGGGCAAGGAATTCTTTTGTTTTCACAGATAACTTTGCGAACAGCTAAAGATTTCAAAAAAAAATTAAAATTCGTTTTAGTAGCATCGCGCTTGAATCCTAACCGTAAAGCAGTTTGCAGGTGGTTTTGCCTTGAAATGATACGACAGCGCACACACGCGTTCCTTCAGTTCTCGGAGCAAAAGCAACTACGACTGTTAGATGTTCGGACCACAATGCTGGAATGAGATCCGAGAGTTAAACTCGCATAAGGAAAAAATGTGCCCGAAAACCAAAAACTTACCCAAAAGTTCGGCGAAGCCGCCGACTGGTATCCTGCACGTTCCAGAAACGAACTGAAGCAGCCTGGCTCTCTTTTCATTGTCGATTTCGCGAATGTATTGCCAGAACCACACAACCTGACAAAATCAAACGCGAACCACATTTCGGCAGCTGCACACAGTAGCAGCGCAAACTCTTGCGCAGAAAAGACTTGACTAGCTAGAAGAGACAGAACCACGTATGCAGGGGCGGAAAACAACACACATGGCATTTGACTGACATTTCGTGAAACCTGGTGGAAAAGATGCGATGTGTTTCTGCATTAAGTCGGGAAATAGGTCACCGTCACACGGTGAGAAAGACTCGAAGTAATGCTATATGACCAAGACTGCCAACCTTAACAACAGCTTACTAGAGCACTGTTTTTTTACGAAAGATCTAAGGGTTTTACGCTTCAACTGTGTAGAGCTGATAGTGACTTAAAGTAGGGTACGATTGGTTAGAAACTTGTAGTTTCTAGTGTTCAATGAATTAGTCTCCACAAAAGTGACGCAATCGAATCGACTAGCAAATCTTTTCATTAAGTGATCGATTTCACGTATCTACGCATACAAATAGAATATTCGAGTCACTGAACTAGGTGTTGAAAATAAGTTCCAACAAAACCTTCTACAGAATCGCTTTGGTGAAAACAAGGAACTTGTTTGACAATACATGGAACATGAAAAATTCGTTCAGCGAATAAGTGCATTATACCGGTCTTACGAAAACCAAAAGGAACTCATTGGCAGCCTGCATCCACAGAACTGGTTTTAACGAAAAAAGAAACGGCTAGAATTTTTGATTACTGGCTGTAAGCAACCACCCATCACATGTAACCAACCCGCTTTGGAACTTTAGAAAATATTTTTCTTGGAAGCCATTGATCTTGCGACGCAGTGTAGTTGTTAAAAAAAGAGCTGCTGGCGTAAACGTAACACCTCAGTTCACAGCGGTTTACCTGCTTGCTGTTCTTCGTGTAGTTTCTGTAAATGGTGTTGCGCATCCAGTCGTCGACGTCGAACTCTTGCATTCCGCACAGCATCAGCTGAAACGAAGCGGATGTTGGCAGCCTCGCGACAACACCGGCGTCTCGCTCGCATTGTAAATTATATTACACAACCGACATCGCAAAGACTGCGCGCTGCCGGAACGCGCGTTGTCACTCTAGCGAAGGTTTTGTTGAACCGCGAGGATCGCTTTACAGCCCGAGCCGTAGTAAGGGATGAACCGCGCACAAAGCACCAGACGATTCATGTATCGTATTGACAATGGGACGGGAATCGCCGAAATCCCGTCTAATGGCAAAGGCAGCGTTTTTCAACCTTTTTGCTGCAGCGGAACCTCCCGCAAATGTTGCGTTGCTCGTGGAACCCTATGCAATGATCCAAGCGTCTGTTATGCAATAATCGAAGCGTCTGTTATGCAATAATCGAAGCGTCTGTTATACTTTGCATAATAAACGATTTTCGCACCAGGCACCTGGCAGCTACTCGCGGAACCCTGGTTGAAAAACACTGGGCTATGATGCTAAAATGTCATAGGAGGTAGATTTAATAGACCTCCACGTTAAACCTGACTCGACTAGAGATTCAGCTACAACGCCGTTGGGATCGATCAAGTGGATTCCTTTTTTCATTTCTTCCCCGTAACCCGTGGTGTGCCAATATCATGTTAAAAAGACATCATCTCCTGATGTTATTCAAGGAAAGCTTGACCGCATTCAGCCTTGACGAAGTTTTGGCGTGAATCACATCAAAAACGTCAAAATACCCAGTTTCAGAACAACAGCACAGAGCGTACAATACCAAGGTGAAAATAAGGACAGTAATTCGGCCGTTAATGGAATTGAGGAATATTTTCGTGTCAGACAAACGTACGATTCGCTTGCGACATGTTACAGAAATAATTAACCCAATCCCCCAAAAGCACTTTATGCAAATGCTGGCGCGAAAAATCGTTCGGATCGCAGACGCACCCACACCAGACAAGTGGTATTTATGGATTACCATAGCAATAAGCCGCGAACGAAAATAAAGCAGCGTCTTCACAAGCCTGCCTCGCGCAGCGAACAATCGCTCGCGAATGACCCCATTAAACTCACTGAAGCGTGGAGAAGCGCGACTGGATGTGAGCCAACATGCTTGTTAATGAGGCGGTGCGTGAAAAAGGCGTCGCGGTACGGGAACGCTCAAAAACAGCGAGCAAATAAATGCTCCCGTACAGCACAGGCAAAGGGCAAGAAAGACGACGTACGAAAAGCAAACATGGTCACGAGCAGAGCGCGCTTTAATCATATATGACGAACAACAGCTGGGCAGTACGCGGTGGGTGGGAGAGTGTGAGTGAAGGAAAAGTCTTTGAAATGTCAAACCCGTGATCGTTTACTTATTGATGCTTCCACACACACACACAGCAGTATACCTCCAGTTCGCGCTCGTCGAAGTACTGGAGCCATTGCAGAGGCACAACTTCGTTGAAGCCGTCGAGAAACGCCTTCGTCTGCTTCTCGACGCCACGGGAAAAACGCCATTCGATCATTAATCTGAAGAATACAGTTCACGCGTGCGTTGCTATTGTTCCGTCACAAAACAGCGTTTTTGTGCCCGTGCCGATCGAAGGAACAAGGCGCTTTTCATTGAAACCATGCATTGTGGTGTCGTATCAGATACAGACGGCGAAGTGTACGGTCAAAATGAAAAACATCCACTGATTACTTGAAAAATGAAAAAACTATAAAGGTTCTATATCGCATTTTGCATCGGAAGTAGCACAGGAAAGGACGAAAATCTTGCAGTGTCGCCTTGCAACGTGGTCGAAACGAAATCTGGAACACCCATTGCAACTTCAAAATGCGGCGGATAAAACTTCGGATATGGATTATTGTTTTCATTGCATCTGAACGTACATTTATGTTGAGCTATCACCATACGTCAGGTCGTTTAACTTCAACGAGTATTTACGCAAAAGCACTCTAGAGATAGACGAGGGCGCACTTACAGTAGAAACCATAACATATATCAACGCCATGCAATGCCTTTGAGTTTTGAATTTTCCACATATCAAATCGTGGGAAAAGTGACTGATTTAACCTTTTCTCGAAAAGAAAATAATTTTCCCAGAACATTTTATGCACGCCGTTCTACTTCCGTCACGAATCTCTTACCTGCTGTTTACAGTCATGCGCGGTGGCGCAAGCAAAATTTTTGGGGAGACAATTGTTTGATTTTAGGCAAGCAGCAGTATTTCTATTTGGGACGCCGGTTCCTAAAGCGAAAAATGACCAGAAATGCTAAACTTTTTTGGGGGGGCATGTCCCCCTGGCTACGTCTATGTTCATGCGCAGCAGAAAAGATCAACACCAGACTGCAAACCAACGTTCTATTACCGGGGTAGGGTCCAAACGCAGGTTGAACCATGAAATGAGATTTAACCCTAGCAGCGGAGGTCATTCCTTCACCTCACCGAGGTTATTACAGGTCACTCAGGATGATAAGTCGATGCTCCCGACACTTCGATTAAAAGACGAGAAAATTTCATCAATAACACAAATTTGTCGTTTCTTAGGAATCGAGACACGAGGCCGAAGTAATTTGTGATAAAAGGCTGTTCCTCCTGACCTGACTTAGAGTTGAGCAGTTCCTCTACAATGCTTTTTTTCGAGAAAAGCAGAATCGAGCACTACACTCCCAATTGATGAAGAACTCACTTTATGTATTCCTCTTTGTTTTCTTCTGTAACTTGTATCTCTGCACCTCCTTTCTTCAACTCGATCGTATCGATCTTCCCCAGCACTTCGAAATCCATCGTGAAGTCCAACTCCAGGCCGCATTCCTCAATGTTGTTATCGCTGTAATGCACGTGGAATGCAAAGCAAGAACCATAAGGAATTCGTTTGGCGTGATTACACAGTTTGCAGTGACGTGATAGAAAATCCGAACTTTGCCGAGGCAAACACCGAGTTTCCGAGTTTCTACGAACCTTTTGACGTGCCATCATCTACAAAACGCTACTACATATGTCCATTAGCTATGTTCAAATTCTACCCTAACGCCGCTCAGAAAAACTTTTTGCATTCAATGCCTTTCACTGGCAGTTCGAGCAAACCTCCACTTCAGGCCTGCACAACACGGTCCGCGAAAGCTTTTCTTGTGACCCGCGAGAGCTTTACCAATTGTAGAAAATGTTGCAAAAGCTCGACCTCGATAAGCAATTGTCGTTCCAGAATTTCTTCCATACTACAACAGAAATCTCTACACGGAAATAAAAGACTTTTGCGGCCCTCGGAAAATTTATGTTGATAATAATTAGACGCTTCGAGCTTTCTGAGTTGTGCAGGCCTGCTCAACTTGTTCGCAGACCTTCTCCCGAAACAGGTGGAAGCATTAAGACAGTTAGCGTTGGTAAAAACAAAAAGCTGCTTTTAAATGGAGTAAGGACCGTCTCATGAAATTCAGGACACTGTCTACGATGAGTTTAACAGCCGGGGTCAAGTCGTAAAACAATTCACGTTAAAAGTAATATAGCATACTTTGCAAGAATAGCAATGATTATGGCGTCAAAGAGAACTCCTTGCTCGGAAAGCGATTTTCCTGAGACGGTAAATTAGTAATGATTATGGCAAATGATTATATCCTGAGACGGTAAATTAGCAATGATTATGGCGTCAAAGAGAACTCCTTGCTCGGCAAGCGATTTTCCTGAGACGGTAAATTAACTGCAATTCCTCAATGGTCTGAATCAAAAGCGCATCCAGTCCCAGTATACGCACGCAGCCTTTGCCGCCAAAACCTGAACCACCAACCATTCGCTTTGGCGCGATGCTTCGTTGCAACGGCAGTTCTTAACCCACTAACTGCAGACGACATTTACCGTATCCAGACAAGCGAGTTGTAAAACTCTTCGTCAACGGACTCGATGTCTTTGATCGTGAGCTTGCGATTGAGCATGCGCTTATAGAAGGGAAGAGAGAAGCCGGTATCGATGAACTTGGCGTGATATAGAGCCTGAGTAAAGAGCAAGCACGGTGGTTACGAGCCAGTCCGACGATTAATCGATTTAATGTTGGCTCAAGAAAAGTACTCTCAAACCCGTATAAATTATTTAGAGCAGTGGACCAGTGGTTTGCAACCTTTTTTGTGCGGCGACCCATTATATTGCAATCAGGGTTGCGGGGTTGTTTTTTTATCGACTCCGAAAGTCAAACTAAATCATTTTTTACACTGAACCTGTCTAAGTTAAGAATCCTAACTTGTGCCTGATGAAATGCTACAATTTATTTTGAAACTTTTATTGAAACAAAGAATTCTTGCTGTTTACCACGATTTCCATTGATTGCTCGTTGCTGGAAATTTGTTGAAAGCCAAATTTCACTCACGTTATGTTAAAGAGCGGGTGTCGAAAATTTTGGAAAAGTCGGAGTCGGACATTTTACCTCGGACTCCGCAACCCTGTTAGCAACCCACTATAATCGAACAAACCCCAGATAAAACTCGAATAAAGTAAATATAATACAGCTGTGTAAGTGGAACATCTACTCGCGACCCCTCCAAAAAGGCTCACAACCCCCCAGGTTGAAAACCACTGGTTTAGAGTTTTTCTCGGCCAAGGCAAAAATACTTCTGGACAGATTTAACACGCACAGGGAGGGAGTTGATGCGGAAATGTTTTTTACAACTGTGCCTCACTGCGTTGTCTGAATGGTTTTGCTGTCTTCATATTGTTACGACATAATTTCTATTAGCAGGTTTTTTAAGTTGAATAGCATTAATTGCATAAAGAAACGAAAAAAAATGTTTTATACATTATGAAAACAAGACGTGAAAGTCAGAGGCTAAAGCTATAACTTTCCGTGCCGGGATAAAATCAAGAAAAGCCACAACGACCGATCTCTCGCAGGATCCCAAGCTGTGTGAAGCGATGCAACGAGTTTATCACAATAAGGAATTGTGTGATTTTTTTTAACAAACCTATTTACCAAACTTGGGTTTCTTGTTTTGTTCAGCATTTTGTATTCGTTAATTTCTTGATAACGACAGGTGCAAACATCCGATACATGCTCATGTTCAGTCAATGCCGATTGTGAAGCTTTTTGTTTGTTTGTTTTTTTTTCATTCATTATCAGCAAGAAGCTTCTCTTTAGCTGTGGCGTCGTGGCACGAACCCCGAAAGAACACGTGCTACGCCCAGTTGTGTGTTCAGTACCAGAACGGGGCATGAGGGGCTGCGACATCGACAGAATGTTCAAACAATGTCTATGGAAAGAAATCCTTTCTCAGCAAAGAATCAGACACTTTAAGATCTTATAGAGTATTTATTTCGCCTACGATGTAGGCATCATCAGCTCTTATTCAAATAGATTCTTATTCAAATAGAATCTATTTGAATGAGAGCTTGCCGCTTTCGGCGAGTGCGAATGAATGTTCAAACATTGCCGCTTTCGGCGAGTGCGAATACTTGGGAGACGGGAGCCGCAAAACAAAACTGCGCTCCTGTGTGTGGCGAGCTAAGCTTTCGGCTGCACTTGTCAAAACAAAAAAGGCGACCTAACAATGCTAGCGGCAGGCTCTTATAAAGCGACAAGCTGGTAAAAAACAATCTTCAAAGCAATTGAACTACATTCTGCAGACTTGCACTACACGCAATGGCATGGTTGTTGGCCTGAACGCACACAGCGTAGTTGAAAACTACAATTGCAACTTATCAGAGAAAGCCACGAAGTAACTGGCAGTACTTACCATTGCGATGAACCTGCCCACAAAACGGAAATAGTGATTATGGTCGGGATTGATGGTCGACGCTGGGTTGATTTGCAGGGTGTAGTTGGAAGGCCCGGCGTATTCAAAGAGGCAATACATAGGATTCAGCACCTCGTGCGACACCAGGAAGAACCACTCTCTGAAAATCAAGGCAGTCGATGATGCGTCGAACAGGAAAGTGATAAGAAGCATCAGCAACAAAACGTCTGGCGCGTCAGAGTGTCAAAGCACACTTTGAAGAACGATTACAAGGTACAGTAGATCTTGCAATCAAATGCATCTAGCGCATTACATCTGGACTCAAGTTGCAATCACTTTCAGGTTAAATACCAGGAATTTCCAACGACCATACGTGTACTGCACAGATTAGAGGAACAATATTCTCCTTTCTCTGGTAAAAATCGCCTTTTTGGTAAAGCAACGGCAAACAAACAACTGCACCGACAACTATTAACGATTTTTTGCACAGTGTGTGTGATTTGAATTACGATGTCTCAGGGGGGCAGCGGCATTTCGAGGTCTATAAATGTACGAGTGGGTTGGTTAGCTTGGAGCAAATCAATATTTTCAGAGGGCACTGCTAAGTTTACTTGCACAACACAGCAAAAATTTCGGGAAAGCACAGTTCGCGATGCGTTTCCGCCTGGAGAACCGTCACCATTCGAAAAATTTCTATGCTATTGCTTTCTCCTTGATTCGACACCAACGGGAAGAAAGCTTGACAGTATCTTTGACGAAGAAAACGCATTACTGCAAGTTACAACAATATTTGGCAGTGATTGCGCAATCGTGGCATTTCCACATCAACAGCCGGCACTGCCCGTCCTCGCTGACTGCAGTTTGCGCACACTGTCCGAATTCCAACGGAAACAACGTTCGTTAAACCAATTTATGCAAACAGGCGGCGCCGAGAGCTGCGGTGTATTCCTTCTATTGCATGAACAACAATGGGTAAAGTCGAAGCACTTGAGATACAGTCGTGTAAAGAACCGTTTATAACCATACGAAATTGAATGGAGGGTTATACGTGTGCAAAGCTAGAAATACAGCACCCCCAGCCCAGCTCGGAACAGCTATCTGCAGCATAAGGTGCAAAGCCACAACAACTCGTTCATATCGCAATCATTAATCGAACACGGGAAGTGTGGCCAGGATTCAAGCGGTGCGACTACACCGTTATTTGCCGTATTCCCGATGACTGACCTGTGTGCAGTTTTCTGTCGATGCAGACACGAAAGTAATGAGGCCGTGAAACTTGCTGCGAAATTCACAGCTTTCGTGACGCCGCGGGCACTGTCTCGCAATCAATCAGCCAAGTATGCACAATAGGCTGTGCCCGGAACAAGCGTCATTTAGCTGAGAGCCTGAGAACAATCGTGGCAATGTGCATCACGAATGCATGTCGGGAGGCTGGGCCGCAACCAACTGATATTTTCGGGGGGGGGTGTGGGTGTGGTGGTGAAATGATGTAACTTGTTGATGTACCTACCAAATGCATACGTTTTTAAAAATTTCGGGGGGCAATAGCCCGATTGCCCACCCACTGGTTGCGGGCCTGTCGGGAGGCGTGTATGTTAACAAGGAGAAACTGACGAGGAAATGTTCTTCACGTAACAGTTTGTTCGATTTGGGGTGAATAGCACTTTTATATAAAAGCAATTCATGCAGTTTTTTTCAACCACTCTTTCTGCAACACCCCTTTCGAAGATTTTTCAGTAACTTCGCACACCTCAACAATTTCAAGAACCTCACATATTTCAACAGCTCTAGGAACAAAGGGTTTCTCATCCTTTTTCGTTTCACTTCTATTTTTTCAAGATCGTACTGCCCACCATTATTCCATACATGTGCTCTAAACATAAATGAATAACAAAAAACAAGGGCCCCCCAGTTGAAAATGACTCGATGACTTATCAAAATTATATATTTATTGATTCTACCAAACGTGGGGCCAGGCAACATATTGGAAGGGTTCTACCAATATATTGCCTGGCCCCACGTTGAGAAACACTGAAGTTTTGGCCGAAAACTCGTAAGTTCAGTAAGTTGGCCAGGCTGTTCTAGTAGTTTCAGCTGCACCCTTGGCATACCATCTCGCAATACTATAGCGTGATGAATACAGAAATTAGTGCACACCCGCTTGAATAATACTGTTATGCCAACGCAGGACACTTCAATAGAGAAAATAAATGAAGTGTGTCGCTTTGAAAGGCCCGAGAGGCGTTGCGGCTCGTACATGCCTATTAGGGGCTATAGTCACACACAAAGGACACGGTATTCGCAACGTTTCCCGCTCATCCCAAGTTCACGCACGGCCTTGGTTCGCATTAAATGGTGCGTGACAAAATCAGGGGAATCACCGCAGCACGACAACGACGTGCGATGAGGTAAACGAACGTGAGCGCCAGTAGCAGAGGAGAGTAGACTTTCGGCCACACGTTTCCAGCGTGCAACAACAATATACAGCCGCGAGGTGGACAGCGAACATTGCACGTCACAATTTATCTGTGCACGGTTCTAAATTTGGAAACTTTTCCAGGGCACGAACGCGCTTTGCATCGAAGTCGTTGTGACGTGACAATGCAAGGAGACAGACCCGCCCACTCAATTACGCAATAATCCGGTCAATAGCGTCGATACTTGGAATTTACCAGTTGAGATGAGTCGCTGGAGCTATCGACGAAGTGCACTAACGCGTTGGCTTCTTTCGTTCAAAGACTCTACAGACTTCATGTTATTTTGCAAAGCCCTCTTGAGCGCAGGGTCAACACATCGCGATGGCAAGCTGGTCATCAACTGCGTTTCTGTCATCTTGACGCCTCAACTCAAATTGGATGGCTTAACTTAAAACGTCAACCTGACTGGTAACAACTGCTGACATTGCTCATATGGTTGCTACGCGACTCCTTGTATGCAACTTGACAAACTTGTATTTCTGTAAGACCAGAGTTGTATTATACGCTTTTGTAAAAAAACAACAAAAAGACATGAACCATGTTTGATTTAGTAATTACTAATTCTTTGCCTGCGTGCCGCAATTAAAAGCGACTCGACACGAACGTTAGTTTATTACACAGGGCCGCAACCAACTTATATTTTTTTGGGGGGGAGCAAACTGATTGCAGGGGGGAGACAATTGCCCGGCTGCTACACCCTGGTTGCGGGCCTGTTATTACATCAGCGACAGTTACCTGGCGACGCCACCGTAATCCAGACCTTCCTCCCCGCGAAAGGTGATGTAAAGTCTCCTGCGCAGGTCGTACGCTTGCAAATGCATGATCTGCTGGTACGAGTCCTCGAAGATGCTCGAGCGCCCGACGTTTATCTTCACGTGACTCGGCAGACTGTTCGACTGCGACGAAAACAAAGCGCGCGGGGAATCACCCAGTGTTACGTCACCCGCGCCGACTCTTTGCGCAAAGCACATACGCACGTCGGCATTGTTACGTGCGCACACGTCTTCAATTGCTTTTCCTGTTTTTCAATCAAAATTTTGCTTTACTGAAGGAGAAAAAATCCAAATTTCCGCATGTCGATGCCGAGACGTCAGATATCAGTCATTGGAAGTAAGTTTCTATCATATAGGCCTACCAACGTTTCTATTGTTTCAAGGGTGCTGGTGTGGCATGTGGCCAACCTTTGGAATACACCACTGGGTTATTCGTCTGGTTGTTGCTCATTTTTACAGGTCGAATGCATCAACGAACTATTTCTTATCGTGGACCTTTGCTGCACAGCCATGCACTGCTCAGGGCTCTTCCGCCAAGAAGTACTGCTGCTGAGCAACAGGCCTGCCCTGTCGTGTCGTGAGCACAGGCGCAAACCTTACCTGACACAAGTACCGGAACTGTCCCAACTTCCACTTGAAGCTTCGTTCATACGCAGCGGGAACTCCGTGTCTGCCACGAAGTAACGAATATCAAAAACAGGAACGGAGCAGCTCACAAGACGCGACAATGCAAGGCTTCTACCTTGACGGCCTCTAATACGTGATCAAACGGTTATGGCGACGAAAACCATCAAAAGTTAACTCGGGAAGCAAAAGCACGAGAGAACTCAACACAAGCCCACCCGGACGATTTTGCGCCCGATCGCGGGTCTTGGAAAGTGGTTGACTTGGTGTTGTGGTCGACGAAGTAGCGCACGCCCTCATCGGTGAAGCGCATTTCCCACCCGTGTGGCATCGGCTGCTCGTTGACCATTCTGTGATGAAAGGTATTGGACAACAACGTCATAACCGGTGTAAAGAAAACACATTTAACTGCGCGACAGAACAGGGTTCACACCTTCGTGAACCTACTGCGATTGACGCACTGTGACTATATACTAGAATGCCACGGCAACAACACGGACTAAGTCACTTGCGATTGTGGAATGAATCAAAGGCCTTCTGGTGAGAGCCTCCTACACGCCTCCCTTCTCTCTAGGCGGCCTTGAATGCAATTATTTACTCTTCGGCAAAGGAATTGCGGTGGACGGTTATCACGACGGTTTTTACGATATCTGTAACGAAGCAGAAATCAGAACACTAACGTCTGCGCTGCGAAACCCCTGAAATCATTTTGGGTGTTGTGTGTTGCGTGACAGTGACGTAATAATGCAGTGATTCAAACAGAACCCGTCACGGCACAACGATCAACAATGTTGCTTTGTGGAAAATGGACGAACAGCAGTAATTAACTGCAACGCAATTGAATTGTCAACCAAAGCTTTAAGAAAATCTTACTGATATTAATGTCAACTGAATTGAAAATCGCGCGAGCAGTGTTCACAATTAGAAAACCTGTTTTCAACTCCACCACTGGCCGAACCCCTCGTCCCGTTTCTTTTCAACGTAACACGTGTTGCATGGCGAAACGAACACACACACGAAATGAAGTCATTAAACAACAATATGCAGACACAAACGCATGTATCTGCATCTGTGATTTTGTCGCTGGGGCATTTCGGTCATTGTCCGAAATAGCTTAAAAACCTGTCACCTTTCGTTTATGGAGATTTTTTGACCGAAATCGACTGAATCTTTATTTCGGTTATAAAAAAATTGGTCACTGACTGAAAAAAAACTGATCTGCATGAGTGACAAACCGTGGTTTTCAAGCTGACAATAAATCGAAGGCTTGAACGCCAGGTCGAAGACTCACCCCTGCGTGCGCGGGTCTTCCCATTGCGTAGTTCTCGTATTGTGGTTCACGAAGTACACGCGGCCGTTCGCTTCCACACGTCTCTCTGCGCGATTTAAAGATAGGAAGCGTTTCAACACTTGCAGCAACGCTTACTTGTAAAGTAACCACTCGCATAAACGATTTTAATCTTTGGCTTTTTTTCACAATCACCAAGAAAAAAACAAACAAACCCCATCCTTTCGGCAGTGGACCAAGACCGTCGTTCGGTTGTTGAAAGTTTGTATTACTGGTAGAGTTTTCCGCAGCAGTATGCCCAACCATGAAGCGCTGGTTGAAAGCCTGAAAATAAGTTTTGTATGAACTGTTACTTGCACGGATGGTGTGCAAAACGCAGGGCGTATTTTGATTTTATCCGATACGACGATGACACACCGGCGCCACTTACGGCTCGCTCTAAACAATGCAGAAACCAAACTCGTATTCAGATCCAAGCTCCCTGCAAGGCCGAGTGTCTTGCTAGCGAAGCTTTTACCCCCCGCCCCTATTCCCAAATCTGTGCCTTCACAGCACGTCAGAAACAGACTTGGTGTGTTTGAAACGCATCACCGCGCAAGCGGACCGCGTTGCACTTTCACAATTGATGAGGTTTGTTGTATGCAAAACGGGTACTCCACGGGATACCGCATGTCGCTTCCTCGTTGGATGTTTTGCAACCGTGTGCGCTCGTCAGATTTTTAAATGACGCACATCGATGGAGGTCGGAACACTGCTGAAGTTGAAATGCTAGTCAATCAAGTAAGTCTTTGGCCGGCACAAGCCACAGCTCTGCACCAAGATTGGACAGTGACGCAGCCTTGGTATGCGGGGTGGGGTTGAGGGGCCTGCTCAACATTGGTCGTTGGGGCGAAGTAGTAGGATTCACCTTCGGGATTAAGAAACCTGGCGTATGCAAACCTCTTACAAAGCTCGATGAAAACGTAGAGAAGCTCGATGAAAACGTAGATAATAGCGTGAATTGCTCTGTTGACCGTTAAACGCCTTTACAATTTCCACCAATGCGTTATGAACAGAACCAGACGTATGCTCGTGTTTCGCCTCTGCATTTTAGTGATGTGTTCCTTCGACTGCTTACAGTTACGGGCATGACTGTGTGTTGGACTGACGCAAAATATGATGCGGCTGGAATCGGCAAATGCGCGATCGCTGACCAGCCAAGCGTGACTGCCGGTTGAACGGACAAAACTTTAGTTGAAAAAAAACGACACATTTCATTTAAAGTGCTGTTGCTGGGCATAACGCCACCCGGTATTAACAACACCGCACTAAGGGGGCAAGATATTGGTATCCCCCTGTAACTTGTCGAGAACAAATTTGCTTGCATAGCAGTGTATCATGACGACATGCATGCTCTTGTGGCGAAGCTTCTGGGCAGTCAACTTGCCTCGAGTAAATCCACCACAAATACCGCTGAAATGCAGCTAAAATTATTATTCGCGCACACAGTGGAGGTGTGCCCACGATATGCACTCGCCTAGAGGGCGTTGACGGATACTCGTATGTACCGTTTACAGCGCAGTGCAAATATGATCAGCAGCACGCTTTTCACCAAATTGGGCGTCGACTACAACATCAACGGTCGTGCAAGGGCCGGTAACATAGAACAGACTGTGCGGGCTGATGTTTCTCGCAAAATCTGCAGTGTAGCAACAAGTGGTGGCCTAAAGCTGCTCTTGCCCAAGTCCCCGAGTCACCAACGACGATTTCGGTTTAAGTGAATACCACACACATCTCCAAAAATGTGTTGAAAAATTATCATGCAATTAGCAAATTGTAGCAAAACACAGATGCAGCGAGGAACTGACTTGAAACACTGATCGACCACAAAAAAGGTAAAAATGAATTATTGCTGAGAAACCCGCGATTCACGCCGCGCAACTTTCCCCGTAATACAAATCAAATCAGAAGAGAACCCCCACGGTTCATTTCGTAGAAGTTCGACCGAATGATTGTCGTCCCTGGTCAAATTCTGCAATGCTCACATCCGATGATGCAAAAAATGAGGAGAAACGTTGCAATTGGAACAGGGCAGTTGTCAAAACACAAGACTACTTTGATCGTATCTTGTCGCACTGCGTAGGAAACGCTTTTAGCCTTATAACTGTGCCAGGCTAAAATGTACCTGACACGTCAAGGTGATCGCTGAAAGGACTCCAACGAAAGCGTAGTGCTGCTTGAGCGGTAAGATTCGGTCACTGTCAGCAAGTACCCCCCCACGTTGTCATGACAACCTTGATAGTCTGAAACGCACGCATATCCAGTACACTGGCAAATGCCTTCGCACACGCACCTGCCGCTGGTTCTGAATGTTATCGCGTTGGTTTCTCCAGTCGGCGTAGTTCTGCACGCGCTGCTGCGTGGGTCGTTGCCAGGTGGTGGTTCGTGTGTTGTGATCGACGTAGTAAGGGCGGCTGCGGTTGTCCACACGTCTCTCCCACCTGAAGCAAAAAGCGCCTCGCTGAAAATTGCGCTCGCGCATCAATAACGCGTTTGCGATATCGAAAAAGCACGGTGGCGCTACCACGCACGCACTTCACACACGGGCCGGCCAGTAAGGTTAGGGGGAGGGGTTTCAGTAATACTTGGTAGTCAAGTCTCACTAAGGGTTCACGACTGTAAGAGAGATGAAATACAACACTGCTGTGAGAAAACAATGGACGGCAAAATGGCCTCATATCGCGAATGCTGTTTTCCGAATTGTACAAAACCTTGGTGTATAACTGTATGAAGCTACTTTCATGGTTTTAGGGGG
>Ga0210059_1001542_pt1 | contig 34925 bp, 15 predicted proteins | sample Ectturendosymbi2_FD_188042 | JGI IMG/M metagenome (GOLD analysis project Ga0210059, IMG submission 188042) | Ecteinascidia turbinata endosymbiont from Florida, USA - Sample 2 (SPAdes) (version 2) | ecosystem: Host-associated > Tunicates > Ascidians > Unclassified | place: Key West, Florida... | reverse complement strand
GCACGGCTTTCTCAATATAGTTACGGGACTGCAGATTAGCAGGGGCGCGTTTGCGGTGTGAGAACCATTAACCAAACCTTCCCAAACCCCAGCCCTCAAGGCCTCTGGCACCGTAGGGTTTCCTACACCTATTGCAGCTATTCATGCACCCACTACATTCAGAATGATTTTCTACGCTTTCTGTTATTATTTTTGAGGTCAACATTGTTGCGGAAGAAAAACAAACATATTGGTGAAGAATTTTTTATTTTTTATAAGTTTGCATTTCCCTCAACATTTTCACTGACCCCCTGCCCTGCCGCTGATTCGGCTGCTACCTGTGTTTTATGTAATTCACCTATAAACTGAGCATCTCCACAGACATGATTATGGAAATTCAGATCACAAAATTGCTAGCAAAATTTCTTACAGAGAGTCACTGGCGTTAGGTATTTTCTAGGTTAAAATATGTAACACATTTAAATCATATCGGCTTTTTGACAAAATAATCGATAAATTTTCAGCAGGAAAAGCAAGAAAACTTTGTCCTTGGAATTAGATAATTGCAAGTAATGCATCAGATTGCAGTGTTTCTTTTATTTTATGCTGTCACGAACGGGCTGGGTGGGAGCCAGGCCCGTAACCAGCTTGGGACACCAAGGGGGGCGAAGAATTTTCTGAGAGGGGCCCAAAGTTTTTACACTATGTCCAATAGATTTGAACTATGTCCAAAACATTCTTCCAGAGGGGGGGGGGGGAATTTTCTGGAGGGGCTTCGCCCCCCTGGTTACGGGCCTGGTGGGAGCGCCTAAACTGAGTTTGTCCCCAGGCACGTGAAACCCGAGGCAGTGCCGGATTAAGGCTTTCGGGGCCCAAGGCATATTTCAAATATAGCCTGAACTAATGATAAGAGTAAATAAAAAACATAAAAGATTTATTTGAAAAATATTTACTAAACATTTATTTCTTAGCAAAAGTTAGTAATTAGAAGTACAAGCTAAAAATGTTACTCAATGTACTTACAATAATAATCAGTGCCTAATAAATTAAATTGTAACTTTTCTTCATTTTATCGTAGCAAATTCATCGATAACGGAGCTAAAATCAGTTTCATGTAGCAGCTCTCTTTCAATACACAGAAGTGCCAATACACCAAGGCGATCCTGACTCATGGTAGATCGCTTCGCATTCTTAATTCGAGCAAGCTGTGAAAACGAACGCACTCCAGAGCGATTAGCAGACATAAGTGATAAGTATGTTCTGAAAATACTTCGGTAATTGGGAATGCAGTGTAGACTCCATTTGTGTGCAACAATTTGAAAATATGTTGAGCAATGCCTGTTGACTCTTTTCTGCTGCATTTTTTTTACTGTTCCTTGTATCAGCAAATAAACTGTCATAATTCTGAGTAGAATTCGAAAGAGATATCTTTTGGATAATTATCAATAAGTCTTTCAACTGCGATTTTGATATCTTCATCGGACATCGAATCAAATTCGGGTAGAACGCCAAAACGCTGTTGCACAAATGACTATGATTTAATGCGTTGCTTCAAAGCATTGTTGAGTTGGTGAATGATAACATAAAAAGTGCTTACTTTGAACTTGTTGACTCCTGACATTTCTTGCAAAGCATCAACAGCACTTCCTTCAGTAAAATGCTTCTTGCCTTTTGGTGCTCGGCGTGATTCACTTTCAAACTTATAAGATTTGTTTCCACTGCTGTCACTGGAGGTGGAAACAGTCATGAACACCCCTAAACAATAAATACTGGAGATTAATTTCGCAACAATAAGTTCATCAAAAACAAATTTTAAGTTTTCCATAGCTCAAATTTAAATGTTTTCCTGACACAAGTGGCCTGTATTTTTTCGTGGGCTCAAGGCACATGCCTATAGTTTGCCTAATGGTTAATCCTGCACTGACCCGAGGTACGCCACTGCTTGAAGTGTCGTTTGTTTTTTGCAAAGTGCTTTCATGTCTATTGCTGCAACATGATGAATAGATGAAAATTCTGTTTGGAATCTGCGTAGTCATATTTAATTTCGTTCAAACCAGCACGAAAAAAGGTACTTTTTTGGCCATAACTCGCCAGCTGCTAAAGCTAGAGAGGTGTTCAAACCATCTACAGATTCGGCACGACTTGTAGTTTCGACTGAAAAAAAATTCAGTTTTGGGTTTGGGGTTCTCTTGGGGGAACGTCACAAGTAGGGGTGATTTTGCGTTTTTATTGCCAACTTGACCCGGCCCTGGGCGCCAATCCAATTCCAATGAGCCAATTTTTTGGCTCAAGTTTTTTGGAAATTAGACTATTATCCGAGTCTTTACAGCCTTTGATTGGCTTTCTGGCATGTCTGGAGCCAAAACTATGGCCCAAAAAACAAAAATTGGTCAAAATTTCTACCCCCACGAACGCTAACCTGGGGTGCATTACACCCATATTATATATGGTCATAACTCGCCAGCAGCTTGAACTAGTGAGCCGTTCAAGCTCTGTCAGCGCCATATGGCGTATTTACATCACGTTCATTCCTTGGCTCCGTGCAGTTCTACGCCAAATTTTTGCCACCCAATTATTCTTCAGTGGCAGAAATGCTTTATGGCCTCACCACGAAAGGCGGTCCTTGGGCTTGGGGCTCAAAGGAAGAAGCAGCATTTCATCGGCTAGAACTTTTGTCTACAACTGATGTGCTCGTTCACGTTGATCCATCTCTTCCGCTAGGAGTCGCATGCGATGCTTCAGCCGTCGGGATTGGCGCCACTTTGTTTCATCACTATTCAGACGGAAGCGAACAGCCGATAGCCAACATTTCGAAATCGCTCATGGCTAGCCAGCGCAACTACAGCCATATTCAAAAAGAAGCTTTGGCAATCACCATCTATGCATTGAAGAAATTATTTCAATATTTATATGAAAGTGAGTTCGTCTTAGTGACGGACCACCAACGTTTAGTGGCTTTGTTTGGTCTAAATAAAACTCTTCCGGCTTTTGCAGCAAATCGTTTATCTCAGTGGGCCATGTTCCTTCGACGATTTAACTATACCATCGAATACCGCAAGACGCCGGACCAGTTCAGTCGCTACGGGACGTTTGTGGGCTTATCCCCCCAAAACAAGTCTTTAATCCCCCCAAATGTATGATGAAATGGTAGAAATTAGTGAGTTTTTATCAATCCGTATTCTGTTCTGCCCTATAATTTATGGATAAAGCAATCTTTCCGCTGTTACCTAGATTAACATCGCCTGATCATTTTTGTTACTTTTGTAAGGTAATGAACGTATTTGAGGCTTGAGCACAAAGCGTCAACATTCATTGCTTGGAGTGTTGAACCTGAAGTTAGCCTATATGCTTAGTTGTATACATTCAGAAGTCAGACTTCCCAGTTGATCAATGTAGTTTGTGAGTGATTGTGAAAAATGTGTTATGACTAGCCCAGATAGTCTTCTCGTATTTTTTACTGCATAGAAGCAAGATGCCTTTATGCTTACGACCAAATTTACACTTTTGCGCAGCCTGCTGCTAAGACAGCAAGATGGAGTTAAAGTGCAGTTCGAAGAGTTTACTTAACAATAACTGATAAAGGTGTCTCGACAGAGTAGTGCAGTTAGTGGATTACGGATCAGTGTTTACTCTAAGAAAATTTTACGCTGAGCAAATGTTTGTTTTAGTGAGCATGCAATTGCGCAATCATGAAAATGCACACGACCAGTCAAGCGTTTTGAGAGGTAAATGGGCTGTGCAGTATATTTACGCATTAAATTTTGAATGTTGCAAAAGTGCGAGAATAAGAATTCACCGCGCAAATGGTCTGGAGGTACTACGCAGTTGCGCACCTTATAGAGGGAACATTGTTACGGATGTTAACAATGTTGCGTCCATATAGGCTTCAGTCCAGTGGTTCCCAAACTGTGTTACGCGTAGGCAGTGGTTCGCGAAGGCTTTCAAGGTGGTACGCGAATAGGTCTTTTTCTTCACAAAAAAAACGTATTCGCAGGTTTTGCTTTTAATTATCGGGTTCTGTTTATAAATTCTTGCATTTTTGTGTGCTTTTTCTATTGGTGTTTGAAAATGGCCTTTATGTTTCTCACCGCCATTTTGTACATGTCGCTTTTGTGTCAAGTCTAGTTTTCTAAACTTTTGATCGAATGATAAGGTATTTGGATGAATGACTTTTTATGGAACAAGGTGGTACGCGGTGTCAGTAGGCGCGTAACCAGCTTGTGACACCAGGCGGGAGACGATTTTTCTGAGGGGGCCCAAATTTTTTAAACTATGTCCAACACAGGGCGAAGCCTCCCTGCGTCCCCACCATTTGCAAATGCTATGTTGTGTTGCAAATTTAATGTAAATTTTCAGGATGTCACGCTCCCCTGCACAAACGCAAAGCTCCCCTATTGAAGACTTTCTCGTGACAGTTCTGCGTCGGAACACTCCAACGCTGATGTCCTCAATCGGCTGCCAGTCGGTCACGGTCCCATTTTCGACAGGGAAGAAAGCACCGACGACGTGGACACCGTCTGTACAATCGAAACTCTGAGTTTGCAAGTTAAAACAACGGACTCGGATGCTCTTGCGGAAAGAGTCTTCGAGAGACGCAACCTTGACAAAAGTCATGCGGTTCACCAGAGAAGGTTGGCCAATGAAGAAAGACAGCGATGGCCCAGCGGAGCAATTTCGAAAAAGTGCCGACTCACTCAGCGTTTGACATGGATGTTTATACTACGGAGCCCGCGTGGTAATTCCGACGACGCTATGCTCTCAAGTGCTCAGCGTTTTGCAAAAACGCCATTTCGGTAGTCAGCGGATGAAACAGCTGGCGAGGACAGCTGTATATTGGCCGAGTATCGATTCCGAAATTGTGGATCTGTACCAACAATGCCCAATTTTCGCCGGTCATCAATCTGAACCGTGAAAAGCTGCAATCCCACCGGCTTGTGGTTACTGACGCCTATACCAGATATCCCTGCACTGCGCAACGAAGTCAACGATAGCTGCAAGAGGAGTTCGCGCATTTCGGTTTACCCCATACTGTTGTAGAGGACTGCGCTGCCACGTTTAAGTCTGGGGAGTTCCAGGAATTGTGTAAAGAGTAAAATTTTGTAAAGAACATTACGAGTCTCCGTACTTTAACACTCGACATCGGCACCCACCCTTCTAGAATGGCCCTGCCAAAAACAGTGTGGGCTCTGCTTAACCGCCTCCGCACCGGTGTCGGACGTTTTCGCTCCTGCTTAGAGCGTTTTCGCTCCTAATTACACAAATGTGGTATGGCCACTTCTGTTGCTTGTGCGTGTGGCGCAGAGTAATGAACGGTTGACCGTGTTGCCCTTCACTGTCCAATCCATCGAACTCCTCATGGACTGCATGGCCTGACGGTTCAGTGTAGATTGTTATCGGTAAAGTGAGATCACAACCGGGTTTACATATATTTTTGGAATAATTCCGAGTACAGAGATTGGTTTGAAACCGCTCAAGGTTTTGGTGAGTACTTGCCTTATAAAAGGCTGCAGTACTTGAAAGTTTTACTAAATTATAAAAATGTCTTTCAGGCATGTATCTGGTGAAAAATCACCTAGCCTAGTTGGAAAATAATCATTACTTTTAGATATTCTAAAGATTTGTGGATTTTCATAATTGTGGCTCTGGAAGAATTCTGAACTGGTAAAGAAACCAACCACGATCCAAACCTGACCAAATAACAACAGCGAAAATACCACCAACCTGCTCATTCATAAAGATAAAGGCTCAGTGATGAAACAAACTAGGATCAGGCGACCTCATGATCAGTGCCGTACCGAGGTAAAGGTGCGTACTGGGAAAACGACGCCTTCTGTGTTCCCAGGTGCAGAAGGCCCATTGTACAATAACACTACCGGAAGTTTTGCCAAAGGTTTCCAAACGCTTTCTCTAAAAATAAAGTGAAGGGCGACAAAAAGCGGTAATTTGCTTTTCCGAAACGTGGTTGGGAAAAAGTCAACATTTTCATCATTTCCAAAATTTTGCCACACTTCTGCGGCTACGCTCAGGCCCGTTACCAGCCTGGAACACCAAGTGGGGCGAAGAGTTTTCTGAGAGGGGCTCAAATATTTTAAACTATGTCCAACACCTTTCACTAGGGGGGGCGAAAAATTTTGCAGGGGGCGAAGGCCCCCCTGCGCCCCCCTGGTTACGGGTAGGGTTGCCAGATGCGTTTTGTAAAAATACCGGCCATTTTATCAACAGTACCAGATCTTAATCTCTGTCGTAATTTTTAAGCGGGACAGGGAAACAGAGAAGAGTATTTTTAAGTAATTTGCCCGTGTTTTGGGTGGATCATTACATTGCGGTGTGTTTGTTGCGTGAAAATCGCACCAAGGATTGCGTCAACAGCAGCAAATAAACTTCACTGAAGGAACTGTCCTGACAATATTCGCTACTAGAGTCATTATAATTTGAGCAATTCTGCGTTAGTTCTTTTTAAAGATATGACAAATTATTTATTTTCAAAATACCGGTCTTTTACCGGCCTCCGCTAAATCAGCAGTAAAATACCGGCCAGACCGGTGAAATACCGGCCATCTGGCAACCCTAGTTACGGGCCTGGCTACTCTGCATTACGTTTTCGCGTCAGGACGCATCACCAGTGAAGAAGGGAAGTTGTTTTTTTTGTGTTTGAGTTTGGAATTATTTCATAAAATACCTGAAAAGTTTTGCAAGCTGGGGTCGAGCGAAAGAAGTCCAACAATTTTGAAATGCTGCTGTCTCGTGGTGTAGGGTGTATGTGAGCCATATAACGGCTATTATAAGAGTCTATATCAGAAGCTAAAGAGGAAGGCTGAGGCAAAGTCGGTGCAAAATTCCGCACCATTGAGTAATTGTGTGCATCGCCAAGCAAAAGATCAAAACCCAATCCACAAGCGCTTGTAAGTGCCGAAATGCGCATCAAAACCCAGTTCAGCACGAACAGCCAAAGTAGTTTAACTTGGCGTTCAAACCCAACAAAAGGTGTGTTTGTTGCCTCGCTGTGGTGTAAATAGATCTGGCGTGAGAACGGAGGACCGGATTTTTATCGAAAAAAGAGCTTTTTGTCTATATGTACTACTCACAGAATTCTTTCTGTTCCAAGAATGCTGCAAAAGAAGCAGTTGCATCCAGTTCTTAGGGGCTGCTGATATTACCACGCAGTGGGAATACACTCTGATATCATGATCATCCAAATCAACAGTTGTTTAAGGCAACTATACGGCTAAAACTGTGCGCTCAGCTCCTGAGCAGAAATGCACAGTGCACTTAAAAAGCAAAGGGCAATTAATGCAAACTTTGTTTTATTCATTGCTTCAACGTCACATACTGTAGCTAAACTTTGCAGCGCTGCAATAGGCAATTTTCAAAAGATTTTGGCTGACGTGTTAATCTTTAGCTCGTGAAGGTGCTGCGGAAAATACAATTTTTATGTCGCAAGCGAATAACATCCTGCTGCAGCACCAGAAGTGGACACCACTGCGTTAATCTGGTTTGCTTCCCAGAACAACTCTACCAGCATAGCAATACGTCAGAACCGCGGTTGTCATCAAACCGGTAGTTCACCCGTAACCATGAAATCGGAGATAAAGAGATGTGAAGACTGCTAACGAATAAGTGGAGTAGTCGCTGATATGTAAGGAGCGCGTGTGAAAAGTTTGACTTCATTGAAATATTTTCTAGGCACGTAGAGAAGAGTTCAAGTTCAAAGGGAAGTCGTGCGATCACAGCTTCACAATTGCGAAAGCGTCAAGCTTTCCACCCTTCGACAAAAGATCGTTTTCTTTATGATTATGGCCGAAGATAAAACGACAGGAAATCCAACGGCAACCATTAGTTGGGTGTCGATCCCCTATAAACCATTACCTAAATCAACAGTTGTTACAAAGGGGTTTAAGCAAGCAACTGTGTGGCAACTGTCGCTTTGGCAAATACGCGTATCCTTTATGCCTGTAGGGGCCACGGTCGTCGGTTTTTGACGATAAGCAGCGCGTAGCAACGGATCGGCCTGTGTTTGCAAGAAACACAAACAACCGGGAAAGTTTCATTTCTGTGCAAAAGCAAACAAAACCAAAACATGGCGGCGACACGTTCATTACAAGCTTCGAGTACCGTGCTCTGAAGCACTTGTGGGTTGAAAAACAACGTCAGCCGGAGAAGAGGCGCTTGGCCGCTTTGAACGGGTGAATCTTTCCTGGGATAAGCACCGTTGGCGGTACAGAGAAAGCGAAGATTTAGCATTGCGACCAGCTAGAAGTGGAGTGATCGGCCCGCTTATTTATAAACTTGTTGGGGGTTGCTGAGTGCAGATAGCAGGGAGATCAGCGCAGTGCTGCGTCTTGTATGGATCGAAGAGTGTGTCGAAGTGATATCATCTTAGTTTGTGCACTTGACCCACACTTGTCAGCCACTCGCTTGCTTTGACGAGATAAGATGCCAAGGATCGTACAAATAGAAAAAGCTCGTGGTTCACGTTTCGAAAAATGCTCATGGGATGGTGATTTAGGCAAGGAGTTGGCAAACTGAAAAACCAACTATTCCTGGATCGGCAGATACCTAACGGTAATTACGGTAAAGTACAGTGCAGGAAGTTTTGATTGGCAGTGTTTCAGAGGGGAGAGTCATAAACGGGAACAATAGCAAAACTTTATGAAGTCTATTGATTGAGTCCAACAACGTATACACTACCAACTTTAAGAAAACCAGAGAAGCCAATGATTTGTCAATCAAGCTGTGTTGATGGTCAGTTTTCGGACACTTGTGTTAAATCAAAGCAAAACCTTGGGGATTTTTAGCAGGAAATTGTTTTATGCATACCTCCTTGTTTCTCCATTTCATTTGACTGCTTTATATTTCAATTTATTTGCGTTTCAAAACACACATGTACACGGACGAAAAAAGCAGTTAAGCAACCATGATCTTACTGTAACAACAAAATGAAATATGTAGCACAAACAGGAATGATGGCAAAGGCTCCAGTTGATAATGTTGTGGTGAAAAGCAAACGGTCTACATGACAAAACAAGAATTTCATTTTTGTCTGAATTCTTTGTGAAAGATGCTGGACCATGTCTGTATAGCAACGAATTTTCACCGCAAGTTTTTTCATGGTAACTTGTATTCAAATTAAAGCTAAGAGCTTGACAAACATTAGAAAAATGAGAGCAGTTGCATTAAGGTGTATATTTTTTCCGCACTGTATTACAATAAAATTACTCAGCACTTAAAGTAGGATTTCATTATGTAACACACAATCTACAAGGTAGGAGAACTGCTTTAGCGTTTTTCATAAACAAAGATATGATAACACTGTTCAAAAAGATGTTTACAAAGCAACCAAATAAGAGGTAAGAGTAGAACTGCATTAAAACAACTGCAGTGCAAGCCGCAAACGACATACCTCCATGTGAGTTATGTTATTCTGAACAGAGAGGTTTTATTTCCACCCTCAGATGTGCTGAACTAAATTGAGCACCAATCCAGCTCATTTGTAACCTAAAGAAAATTGTTTTTCAAAAACAGAGTAAGGTTGCAGTTAAATTTTTCATAGTCTGGGCTGGATTTATAGCGCACAGGAAAATATTTTGCCGAATAAGCAAAGCTATTTAAATATAGAAACTCAGAGGGCAAGTGTGGAGGGACAATAGGCCCACAAGCCGTTCCTCAAAACGTCAATTTCTGATAAATTAAAAAAAACTAAAGTTGGGCTTAACAATTAAATTTCATACAAACATAAAGTCTCCTGCTATTCCTATACAGGTTACAAATCATTTGGTGCCTTTGAAGGTTTATTAGACTCTGGAAAAAACAAGTTTTATTAGAAACATAGACGTAGGGGCCAAAAAATCTGCGGGTTACAACGTTTTGCCCGAAAAATATGTTCATGCCCAAAAAGTAGATTTTCAAAAAATATTATTTAGATAACTTCTCTAACTAATAAAAAAACACATCTAATGTAGTTTCACACCATTAATACCAGAAAAGGTTTGAACTGGCAAAAATTTTAACAAAGATTGCAATATCCGTATAAAAATATTTTTACATGTTCGAAATGATTTTTGCCCGAAAGCAGAATAGTTGGGGACTAAAGCCATCCTTGCACCCCGCCTCCAACGACTATGATTGGAACATTCGCAGCTTTCTCAGGCATTCTCTAGATGTCGGTGGCTTGACGCGTTATCGGAAAATCTGCTTTTTCCTGAAAGTGGTAAAGGGCGAGCATTTTCAGACTTCGATCAACGCACCTGTGGAAGTTCTGATTCTTTGGGGTTGATGTTTTAAGGACCTTCCGGACACCTGCGCTTCGATTCAATTCATTTGCTATCTGTAACGCAAAAGAAACTTGTGGATACAATTACCGAGGTTATAAAAAACACGGTTATTATTCTCAGGTCTGCGCAAATGCACCACATTCCAAAGAATAAAATTTACCAGCATGAAAAAGGCACACTGTGTCATTTTCTAGTTTTCGTCGATTTTTATCTCTAAGCTTCACTACACTTTCTCTTTTCCTATACTTTTAGGAACTTTGTCTATTCACTTGTCATTTGTCCTGATGCAGGCCCGCTGTCAAGCGAGTTGAAACGTCGAAATTCTTTCAAAAATCAACAGTTGAGCAAAAGTTACTTTTATCTTAACAATGTGATATTAAAAAGTTGCAGAAATAATTTGTTTTGTGACAATGTTCATAAAGCTTAGTATGAATCCGTCTAATCCTTGATGTTGAAGAAGAAGTAGGATTTTCTAATGTCTGTTGAAAAGCATTTTTATGACTTTCGTAAAGCGAAGAATCATATCAGCGTTTTGTCAAGAATGTATATTTCTGTTAAACTGTCTCCATCCATTCTACACTCAAGGATGGACACTTTCCAGTTCAAATAAGCACGAATCTTGGAAGATTTTAGGAAAAGCGAAGACGTTATTTTATGAAAAGCGAAAAGTTGTTTCGCTTGCAATTACGTTCACATTTGCCAAAAGCATGCAGTCGTCAAAAAAACGAAATGTTGAAAGATAACTCGGTTTTCAAATACTGGATGGTGTTGATGATTCTTTCGCAAAGTTTGACACCTTAAACGTTATAACCTGATCCCTTGTGTTATTTTTGCAGGTTCAACTGACTCACACCTCTGCATGTTTGTTTTGACACTGGTGGTTGTCAGGTTTGAGTTTATCGTACGTGCAATGGCGCCTTGGTGCAGCGTGACATCGACGCTTGCCTACGTAGTTCTGGTTGTATTAAGCAGCTTGGATAATATTGGATCAATAAGGGTTGTATCTACTATTTCTAAGCATTCCAAACAGCGTCACAGGTCAGTTTATAAGCGTTGGCATCAGTGCTAGCAAAGGCGACTTAACCAGCTGAATATTTTTTTTGTATTTGGTAGCACTGAAAAATTTGTGGTTGCGAAATGACATGGCGCAATCACCCTGCGTTTCTTGTTAGCCAAAACAATTTTTTGTCATTTCATGAAGGAATCTTGCGCAAACTGTTTGAAGTTCGTGAATATTTTTAAATTACAAGCCATTTAAAGAAAAGACGTTTGGCTGAAATGTGTTCTACAACTTAAGTTTCAAAGTAATATATTTCAACAACGTTTCGCACTTCATTTTCTGAATGTTGCTGACAATCAAAACAGTTCATTTTGAAACTTCCTGCGTGATTTAACGCTGTTTTTATTTGTTTACAATCATCAAAACAAATGTTGCAAAATGATTACATCTTCTACCAACGTTTAATCGAGTGCCACACTCTGAAATAACTTTTTGTTTGCTTTTAATTTATGACTAATAGCTTTAAACTGCCAACATTACCATACGTACTCGCTTTATTTGTAGTAACGTTGTTTCAAAAGCAAAAGTGGGCGCTTCAACCTTTTCCCAACAAAGTATATCGATACTGACTTTGCTCGTGTGAAAAAATATTACTAAACAAGCGTTGATATTTTAAGATAAGCATCTATGTTTGCTGCAGCATTTCCGACAACTTTAAAATAAAAAGGATTGCTTTAGTTTCAAAGACGTTAAGATATTTTGCCAAAACTAGTTACTAAAGTTGGAAAATGCATTGTTTGTACCAATCCTGTTTAATGTTACTGCCACTACAAGCATTGCTTCGGTTTGTCTCTTGAGACAGCCTCAACTAGACAATGCGCAGGGGAAATTAAGAAAATGCGATTTTTGCGTTCGGTGGAACAGAATAATCAGTCTATGATTTATGCTCGGAGCTCAAAAGATATATGCTTTCTACGTTTAAACTCAATCACACTTCATGAACAACATGGGCATAGCTTTTAGCTTCGAAGCAAGACTTGCAATTTGATATTTTTGCCCAGGTTTATTCTATGCTTGCCAACCAACAGATTTGTTAAGTCAAAAACAAAGATTTGAGTCCAGTTTATCTTTATTTGTTTAAATGCATTCTCGTAAAACAATTCGAATGGTTTGCAAATGCCAGGTCGTTTAATCCAAGGTTATTTTGCACAAAAGCGCTTGCGGAAGCCTTTCCTGTGTGTTTCAACTATTGTTACAAGGCAATTTAGGGCATGAAGAGCTCCAGTGATGCCGTTGGGAACAGTTTGCTTTACCGCCTTTCGTTTCCAACTAATATCAATGCCGTGATAAAGACCTGTTTGCTCTGATCAAACAGCTAACATCGATGCCGTGATAAGGATCTGTTTGGTGGCAGGTCTAGCGTATGGCGTGGGAAAATTTTATAGCAAGAAGCTATAGCAAGCATAAGTGATCCCATCGACGTTGAATTAGGTTAGTTGAATGAAGGTCGCGGCTATTACGAAAATATTAGATTGTTACACTTCCGCAGTTATTGAGCAACTGATACAAATTTCAAACCAGAAGCTCAAACTCTAGGGTACCGTTTTGCTCAAACGTTACTTTTCAATGTAGACTGAACGTGCATGTGCTCATTGCCACGAAAAGAAACCCTTCATGTTTTCAAAAAAGTGATTTCCAAAACAGTTTTCCAAGTTCAACCCAGACGTTAGTTTCAGCGCGTGCATAGTCTGAATGGAATTTTCTAAAAAGTTGTGCTGTCGCACTTTCAAAAAATCTAAAATCTGTTTAGCACTACACACGACACAAAGCATGGTATTTCTGAACGATCGTCGCTTTAGCGTAGACGGGTCAAAAAAGCCTGGTATTTTTGGTGCATACAGCGATAAGAATCGCAAGAAATGAAATGACAAAAAGTGGCTGAAACGCCTGGCTGAAAGAAATAATTTTTTTTCTTCTCGCTCCCTCTGTAATGCATCCTTTCAAGTTTATGCTAGATCGTGATTGCCTTATTATGGTTAAGTTTGACCAGTACGGTTTACCTGAAAAACGCACAAAGAAACAAGTTTGATTTTTATGATCGGTGATAGAAATTTAAAAAAATATTAATCACGATAGAAAATGAGGCTATTGGCACAGTTGCCTGGTTGAGTTATAACCATCAATATTAACCTGAACTTTCATTTCCAGTAGACAAAAACATGTGGAAGCAACAAACAAAAAACTTCCAGTAAACAATTTAAGAGGGGAAGCATTCTGACGAGCATTTCGTCAAAAAATATGCCGAGTATTAAAAGAAGTGTAGCTAAAAGCTGTTTGTTTCACTCACGAACAAATAATCCGTTTTCTTGTAGTTTCTTGCAGTGTGTTTTTCCTCATACAGTTAAAAGTTTGTATGATGGACCGTGAACATGATGTTGTCTACCTCTAGCAAAATACTTTTCATGGTCGAGAAAAGACATTGCAAATAGATTGTTTTTTTTTGGGTAATTTAGTCTTTTTTGCGTTTCGCGTTACATCTGTTGCTCTGCATGCACCAAGACGCAAACGACATGGATTTTTTCAAGCGTGAACTTCATGGAGTCCACGCGCTACTGTACATTAGAAAGGCTTTCCACAAACTCTCAATAATGCATGCTTGTTTCATAGGTTGAAAAGATCTCTTCCGACCCCAGACGAAGCAAAATTGGTTTTGGATACTCACAACCAAATGCGCGCCACAATCGGTGATGAAGGCGATGAACCTATACCTGCGAACATGAGATACATGGTATACGAAAGACATACCAAAACGAAAACTTTTATTTAGTTGCAGACGTCTTTCTTATCGTAATCTACAATTTAGGAAAGATTAAAAACTGTCGTATGGCTGATATAGGAGCCTGAAAACGGTTTTGACAGAATAAGCTCTCGGCCGGTTTGTGCTTTGTGTTGAGGGACGTTTCGCTAAAACCTTGGTGTTTGAAAGTTGTTATGAGTGCTTGTGGTGTTTTGTGGGAACTCGATTTGCAAAGAAAGAAAAAGGTTGACAGAGATGTTGGTACCTGTTATCATAGAAATAACTCGTATTGATTCGAAAGCAGTGATTTGAAAAATATCCAGGTCTATTTCAAAAAACGTGTTATTCAAATTACGTCAATTCTCTGGTGACCTCTTTCAGGAATGAAATTTTCAGTAAATCTTTTTCCTGGAAGTTTATTTTGGAAAAGAAACCGAAAAAACCAATGACATTTTTAATGATTCCACAACAATCAGCTAGTTGGTGTATAAGGATAAGGTTACTTTTGAATTTAGGAGACATTGAATTCACCGGCCGGAATGCAGAACCGATTAAAAAATGTCTAGCATACTGTTTCCCTTCGTAAATGTAATTGGTACCAATGGATACTTTCAAAGATCTGCAGGCGTTCGCGCTTGTACTCCCAGCCATGGGCGCCGGAAGGATTTTTTCTATGAGAGGCCAACAGTAGATTTTTTCAGATGTAACCCCAAAAATATTTTTCCAGGGAGAAACCGTTGTAAAATTTCATTTTACCCACTCGAAACTAAGAAAACAGCCTTTTTTGCTTAAGATTTAATAGAAATATGTCAAACTTCAAAATCCAGGGGGGGCCAAAGCCCCCCTTCTGACGACCATGCTCGCAGCATGACAACGCAGCGATTGCCAGGCACAGTAGAATAGCAGTCTATGATCGGCACCTCACGCAAAACTCCAGACTCAGCGATAACTGTAAAATTTTTTGAGGAGTATGAGCCGATGAACGTTAGAACTTTAGACACCCAGAAAATTATAGGCCTACCATCTCGAGTAGAACTCTTTGTGTTTCACAGCAAAAGAATTGCGAACGTATCTCGCAGACCTGTACAAGGCAGCCAGGTGATCCTCAAAAGTCATTATTGAAAGAAATAACAAAGCGTGGAATGTTTCCTTTGCACACCGCTTTCGTTTTTTTAATATAAGTGTTGCAGGGTATGTTTGGAGCTGTCATGCCATACAATTGCCGATAGCATGTTGGCAATTTTCCTGAAGAGCTCAAATAATACATGCATCAATATCTTTTGTTGATTTCAATGCAAGAGGAAGACAAGGTTTTACTGTTATGATACTTTGCGATGCAGACTTGGGATGAGGGCCTTGCTATCAATGCAGCCACCTATGCGAAGGCATGCGTGTTTAAACACAGCCCTCCAGCATCGAGACGGACGCCAGTTCTCAATGTAAGTTGGACGTAAATCAAACTTCGCTGATACTAAACACGTCTAGTCCTTTAAGTCCCGCGAAAACCACGTTTCATGCAGAGCTTTGCAATCCTATAACTCACCAGGCGATTGAGCTAGAGAGCTGTTCAAACCCTCTACGGATTCAGCAAGTCTTGTAGTCGATATCGAAAAAAAAAGTTTTTTGTTTTCGGTGGGGGTTTTCGGGTGGGAACGCCACCAGTGGGGGTGTTTTTGGCTACCTTTACCTGACCCTGGGCCCCAACCCATTGGGCCATTATTATGGCTCAAGATTTGTTCGGAAACTAGGCCAAAATCCGCGTCTTTAAAGCCCTTGAATAACTTTCTAGCATATCTGTAGCGGAAATTATGGACAAAACACCAGAAGTTGGTGAAAATTTCAGCACCCCCAAACCCCAGTCTGGGCTGGAAAACAACCTTTTTCTAAATGGCCATAACTCGCCAGCGGATCGAGCTAGAGAGCTGTTCAAATCCGTCTGAATGGGGAAAGACTTGTAGTTTAGGCTGAAAAAAAAACTTTTTGCCGTGCGATTTCAGCCTTTTTGTCTATGTTTAAAAAACCACAGGTCGTTTTGACATGTTTTGACAGGTTTCTACAAAATAATCCGTGACGTCAATGGCCCGTGGGAGTGCGTGAATCGAGCAGAATCAGCGGCGCGAAACTGCGAGAGATTTGAATGCATTCTAGGCTATAGTACAAAGTTTTAGAGGGCTTGATGGACTTTTTAGCATTTCTGGTTGATGAGTTATGGAAAAAATGGTAGAATGTGAATATGGGAAATCCCCTGAACGTCATTGGGGAATACTGACATGTTTGGAATATTTTTGGCATAACTTTTGAACCAGGAACGCTAGAAACTTGATCAAGGGCTCTAAAAACGCGTATTTTAGCCTAGAATCCAACAATACTGCGAGCCACAATATTGGCGCGTGGGATCGGATGATGACGTCATATAATTAACCAAAAAAACAGACCCCATCATGAGCCCATTGGCCCCAACCCCCATCCAAATTTAAAAAATGTTTTTTTTATTCTAAACTAAGCCACTTGTCATGACAGGGTTTGAACAGCTCTCTAGCTCTATCTGCTGCCGAGTTATGACTGGCCAAAGTTTGGCCTGTCAACCAAGTCAATCAAGGGCTCTATAGACGCTGATTGTCTCCTAGTTTTCAACAAAACTTTGAGCCGAAAAAATGGATCAATGGGTTGGGGCCCAGGGCCAAAGTGGCCTGTTTTTCCAAAACATGTCCTCTTTGTGACGTCACCTCCAGAAACCCCCCAACCGAAACCGAAAATTGTTTTTTTTCGATTTTGACTACAAGACTTGCTGAATCCGTAGAGGGTTTGAACAGCTCTCAAGCTCAATCGCCTGGCGAGTTATAGGATTGCAAAATTTTACAAAGTGGCGCACGCAGGACTTCAAGGGCTAGAGCAGTGGTTGTCATACTTTTTGTCGCTGCGGACCCCTTCTATACACCCAAGACCGCTGAGGACCCCTTCGTTTTGTCAACGTTTTTTCGATTATTGAGAAATTAGTTTCGGTCGCTTCTTAGCGTGAGCACCTCAATTGCCCCGGCAAGAAGCAAATTTCAGGCTTCAACTTGCCGCCAACTGCCGTCATTGAAATAAAAAACAGGGTCGGCCGACTTGCAACATAACGTGTCAGACTGCAGTTGTGTTGCAATAAAGCTGAATCAGTGGCCTAGATGGGCAGATAAAAACTAGCAGATTTCCTCGAGTCCACAAGTGTGTTCACGATGGTCAGTCAAAGACGACCAATCGCTCCCGCATCAATCCAGTGCAAATCCGACAGCAGTGCATTATAAAGTGGATAATTTTCCGAGTGACTGATGCGAAGTCGCGCGCGAAAACGTCACTGAGTTTCTTGCGTTGCATTATATCTCAAGCGCGAACGTCCTCTTTGCGTGGAGCGGCTCAAACACGTGCAGAAGCGAAACCAACTACTTTTTTGTTTCAATCAGGGAAACAACGGAGAAAACCTGTGGGGGGGAAGCGGAGAACTGGCCACAGATTTCGATCCAATTCGAGCTGTGAGGGCCTGGTTCAACGAATACGAATACTACGAATTTTACAATCACACCTGTATTCCTGGTAAAAAGTGTGGTCATTACACACAGGTATGATGGCGCCGTGCCCGGTATTTGTGGCTTTTCGTCTCACAATGTCAGGTTTGCATGGTGAAATGTCAGATGCATTTTATCGTATAAACCCGGTTTGCTTGATAATTTCTTTCCTGATGCTAAAAGGGATCTAGCGAAAGAGCAACAAGCTGCCGTTTACTTCTAATTTCGTAACTGTTGAAGTTTCAAATTTACAAGAATAGTGAAACATCGACTGCATCAATCGGTTTTATCGTTTCAATTTTAAGTTTTTTTGAAGCTTCATATTTTCTTTTTATAAAAAGGCAACTTGTTGCACTTAGACACACATTTGGCGTGAATGATTCAGTCATTTCTTTTCTACAAAAGTTTTTTAAAATGTTTAATCTGATTCTGAAGACAATAGTCAATTTACAGCCGAAATTTAACTTATTGTTTGTATTCATTTGGCTAAAAAATGAAGTGAAGTAAACATTGATCGATCTTGCTGCAATTCATTTCTTTGCTCACAATTTCTGCGTCGATGTAACTTGCGTCTTCCCATAGGCATGTTTTGCCACAATGCGTCAACTCATTGAGACTTTGCAAGATCGAAATAAATTCTACAGGCTTAACCTGGACAAAATAGAAATTTATAATCAAATCTACCATATCGCGCAGGTTGTCTGGGCTGAATCATACAAGCTCGGGTGTGGTTGGATCCTGTGCTCAAGACTTTATGCTTACGGCTCATTTTTAACAGACGCCATGTATATGGTGTGCCACTACGCACCGAGGTTGGTCAAGATCGAAAGCAACGCTCTGAACGGCATATATTGCAAGAAGCATGTCAAGAGAAAATCAATTCTTGAAAATTATAAAAATATCAGCAGAAGAACATGCGCACTCAAGCAATCACTTGCTTTTCTATTTTGAAGCTTTTGAAGTTTGGTCTAATCAAGCGCACTGGTTTATTCTGCTCAAATTTGCGTTTACCTGTCAAATCCGACAACAGTCTGTGAATCTGACCTTTATTCATTTATGTACAAGACTTACTTCTGAGGCACATCAACTGCCACAAACTTTGCAGCGTACAATTTAGCTCTGGCTTCAATTTTTTATTCAGTTGTTAACCGACGGTATCAGCATTACTGTTCAGTTTTTCGAATTCTACTCGCCTTCGTCGAATTCCACACGATATAAAAGAGTTTTTGAGCATTGCTGTAGTGTGCAGACGAAGAGCTCTATTGATCGGAATTTTCTTTTTTTCACCTGTTTAACACAAGGTTGAATAATTGCGTTTGATTTTCCAGCGGAAACATTGAAGGCGAAAAGCTGTATAAGGTGGGCGAGAGATGTTCACAGTGCGATGATGGCGACATATGCGAAAGCGGTCTTTGTCGTAAGTGCTGCATTATCAGTTTTATGTTATTGGAATGCGCAAAGAGGGTTTGGGGTATTTTTACGGCTAAAGTTGTAGCCATTATCGTTTTTCGTTACAGGATGGAAGTTAACATTGACATTTGCGCTACTTTAGAGTGAAATGATCGGATGCGACATATGCGACGTTAGAAACTGCGGTTTCTCAAAAACGCGCGTAGCTGGTGTATCAAAGGGTCACATTAAAAGTCATAAAGGCTAGATGCAAAATCTTTTGTTACGTTTGTCGAAGTAGTTGCGTGTTTGGTGTGCATAAGGTAAACGTAGTGTTCCGACGCTTTTTATCTGAAAGCAGACATCTTTTTGAAGAAATTTTTAAAAATTCTTTTCGTTTTTTGTTTGCAAATTATCAAATGAATGCCGAAAATAGTTTGTTACGCAAATTCCAACAGATTTCAAGATAGATTAGTGGAAAAAGTTAGTCTCTGATGTCTATAAAATTGCATTGAAGAGCCCAAACCATAGAAAAGTACAGGCAGAAAAAAACGTAGAAGGCGCAATTGAACTTTCAAAGTATTAGTATGTACTGTAAATGAACACGTTTGCCCCAGATACCTCTTGGAGAAACAAGACAGTGATTCTCCTAGCTTTATTTCTACTGAAGCCGAAGCCACTGGCTTAGAAATCGTTGCGTCAGTGATTGGGCAAAAACCTATGCGTGTTAAAATCAGAGTGGAATCATCATACGTTAGTCAAAATTAATACACCATTTATTCCGTTGACGATTTGACGATCATGCGTTGGTAAAAGAAGTGTGATAACCAAGTTTTACCTTGAAAGAAATAGAAAGACAATGCAAAGTTTGATTATGGCTGTTAAAACATCGACACATTCTTGGAAATACACATATTCTCTGCAAATGTGTATAATTTTGGTCGCCATCGAACATATATTTTGAACTACACGGACGTTTTAAAACCACCATGTAAAACCAGCTATGGGATACACGTGGCAACTTGCTCCTTTTGTAACAAGCAGTGTGTGGGACTGACGGTAAATAAATTCTCTACTCGCTGGAATGCACACCGCAAGTCTATTTTCGGAACGTTTTGCGTGGTGGTCTCTGCCGATGTAATGTCTTACCAGTTGTGATCATTGTGCTTTACAGATTTTACGTTTTAACTTTGTGTAAATGACGATGCTTTTTTGATCGAAATTGCTATTCCGGTTTTAACAAGCTGCGGCCTGATTTTTGCGGAAGGCTCCTGTGGTGCTTACTGTGCTAATGTTTACAACGTTTTAATAATTACGCAAAACGTGTCATATTTTAGGCAACACATAGCAGAAAGCAGTGGCTTGATTGATTGTTCTTATTTAACTGTAATAGTTTCAGACTTTACATGCTTCTCTTAGAAATAAAAGCAGACATTAGTTGCCGTCAGATCTAGATTCTACAGAGCTTAATTTCAAAGCCTTCTTATCTGGGCTATTATTTCAAAGTTTCATTGCAATCGTTTTCATTCTGATTAATTTTTCTAAGTGTAGCATTCTGTCAATGCCAAAGATTTATCTAGACCTGGCACTCTAATTACATACCAACGTACAATTTCAAATACGAATAAAGGTATACCTTAAGACCGCACAATGGTACTTTTCTTTAGGATTTACAGGTAATGTAAGTGGTTAATAGGTAGAGCAACACGGAAAATAAGACAAACGTAGAGCAACACGGAAAATAAGACAAAAGTTTGATTGTACTGGCAGCACAAAACTAATTTGAATGTTCAAGACTATCAATCTTAACCTTCGTAAAATCTAATATTCCGTAAGTTTTAGAATGATAAAACTTCCATTCTGCTGCATTTCAAGTAGTAATTTCTGTGCAGGAAACAAAGAGCGGGATAAAAACATTCCGGTATCAAGCAACGCAAGTGAGTGCTCTTTGACGAATTGCTTGATTTCTGTAGAAAACTTAAACGTTTCTTGACCAACCTTTAAACGTTTTGTCTCTGGTTTTGCACGTTGCGTCAAAAGGTCATGTGGTTTAGCGGTTACCGCTGTAAACTGATACGGAAAATGAAAAGTTACTTGTTAAAAAGCCTGCATCAACTTCACACTTCGTGGTTAAGATCTCATTGCTTTGGGTTTTTCCTAATTTTTCATAGATACTGTTTCCAATGACTCCTGAGAATGACTTTTACCCCCTACAAAGCAAAATTACTTTTTTGAGCTTTGTGATCATTAAGTTTGGAAACTCCGTTGGGATGTGTTTAGATTATTTGCATTTTTATGTTTTTCTACTCCATTTGCCTTTGCAAGGTCACACTCTTGGTTCTGACAAGGAGGACACTACTACCTTGAATTATCAGCTTCGTTTCTTCCAGGCGTAGACTTGGAACGAAGTTTTTCGGTCAGATAGGCCTATTGTAACAAACACGTATACGGTAACTGGACACACGTAAGCCATATAGAGAAATTCTGTCTGCAGCGAAAATACTGCAACAGAACCCTGTATTTGACACATTACCAAACTTCGTGAAGCATATGGGACAACCGCAGAAAAACATTTTTTTCTTGCAGTGCGCAGCTTCATGCCTTATAGTATAGCTCTATTGTCTGAATCGGTGTTGACGACGCAACAGCCATGATTTCCTATGAGACCTCACCTGATTGTAAGCAAAGCGAATTTAACTTTATTGATTACTGGATGTTGGGGAAATTTATTGCACATTAGTATTATACATTTGATGAGCTACTCAAATATTCCAGAAATTCTATATCTCTAAATGTGCTTCCACTTGCAGTTTGATCGTTATCACTGACGTTTCAAATACAGAAAGTAATTTTGGACAATCGGATTGAATTTGCAAGAAACGCTGATAAATTAACGTTTGCCAGACTTGTTGCACTTTCCACTGCATTTAAACTTCAACATTAGAAAAAGTGCATGCCAGATTTAAACATATAGATATGCCAATTCGTGCCTACTGCATAGTGCTTGTGGAAAAGGACAATTTTCTGCGTTTACTTGTTAACCTGTTAGTTCCATTGCAAGTACTTAATAGAATAGAGAGTCGCAATCACGAACCATTCAAAACTGCATAGTTTTTTTTTTAATTTGTGCTATAAGCTTTCCAACGTAGAGTTTTAACAAAGAAACAGTTAAATGACCGCAGCCAAAAAGCCTGAAATTAGTTAAAAACGTTATGCACCAGTTGGGGTGCAATGGACACTTGCAGTATTTTTGCCAGAATTAGGGTTGACCAAGCTTTTATGCGTCGATAAATTTTTTTAATTTGATCGAGCTTAAGAAGGCAACTCATATCAAGGAAGATCTCCCAGCACACATTTGTACAACAAATAAAGTTTCTTAAAATTTGCATTATGTATGTTTGACCGCCCTAGGAATTTGTACCGCTTCCATAATAACTATGCAGCTTAGAACTTAATTATTTTGTATGAAAAGAAGCCTGCAGGTTTTGTGTACAAATTTGGTTACGACAGGAGAGCCTCTGAGGCTCATTGACCAATTGCAACTTTGTGTTACTTCTTTGTGTCTCAAACACGTGGCACTTCAATCTTCAAACGTGTGCAGTATTCACTTTTCCATACTTACGTTTGGGACAGCTTTTCTAAGAGCAGGTTCCCTCTAAGGTGCGCAACTGCGCAATTGCGCAGCGCCACCAGATCATTTGCGAAGTGAAATCTCATTCTCGCACACTTGCAACATTTCAAATTTCATATCGTTATATCGCATCGACCTTTTACCGCTTGAAACGCTTCCCTGGTTATGTTTCCACATGGTTGCGCAATTGCATGCGCACCAAAATAAACATTTGCTCGGTGTAAAATTTACTTAGAGGGAACACTTATGAGTTACCTGTGTACTTCGAGTTTACTATTATTGGGTGTACAATTTCTGTCGCGTTTTAAACGTGTTTGGTGGTATGAGCGACATAAAGTGCAAAGGAAGAATAAACTAAACTGGTTTGCAGGCAAAATTGCGGGGATTTTGGTTGGAGTTTTTCTAGGCTTGGCTATTTTGGGCGCTGCGGGAAGTTATTTGTACAAAAAATATCACATTCAAACAAAATCTCTGCTCGCGTGGAGAAAGCGTCGAAGAGTTTCTTCAGCAGCAAACTTGTAAGTTGACTTTTTTTCCTATTTGCTGGAATTTTATTTTCATTGTATGAAAGCAAACATTGCGCGGCGTTTATGCAATATGCGTGACTGTATTCATAAGATGCAGGGACCGAGTTTAAAGGGGGACGGGGGGAATGGACGGGGGTATTCATCCCCCCAACTTTTGGATGGGGAACACGCATTATCTTTTGTCCCCCCAATTTTTTGTGATAAAAAGTAATGTAGTTGTACAAATTTCATGGCTACATTACACATTACTGTTGCAAACCCCCAGCATAAAGCCAGGGAATAACTTAGAAAAATGGACACTATCACTGGATTATTTATAAGCACAGTGTACAGATTTACTATTTAAACTGAATTATCATGATTGTTCATAGTTGTGCTGGTTAATTTGAATTAACGGAATCAGTTTGTACATAAACGTCGCTCAATCATGTGACTGATTCGTGCCACGTTCTTGTGAGTCGAATTCCTGCCCTGGTCTATAGCCTGCAATATACAAAACACCGTTGCCACTGCTAGTATTTACCAAAACGTCTTGTGGTTTGTTTTTGATTTGATCTATGTGGTTTAGTGGTTCTATTTCGGAACTGACCAAATTTAATTGATTATCACAATAATTATGTCTATTTAAACTCAACTCTCAGAATTAATGTGTTTTCATATTAAATGCAGTGCTAGACACAGCACCATTTTACAGTTCTGGTTGCTGCACCACCACCATGGGCGTAGCCATTGAGACACTTAGGACATAGTCCCCAAAATATATCAGAATAATTTGTTCCCCATTTTAACAATTTTACAAAAAGTCATACTACGGTCGAGTGAACATGGTGACGTCATCGAAACGCAAGAAATAAAGATTTGTCCCTCCCAACGTTTTCTATCGTACTCGGTCCCTGATGAGATGTGAGGGTGAATTGCGAACGGGGCGGGTCAAAGGTCAAACATCCAGTGCCAAAGCACATTAAGAAAAAATCGAAAGCAGAAACAAACGAAATTTCTGAAACGAGCAAAAATTAAAAACACATGAAAGGAAAAACGCCATCACCACCACCAACAAAAAAGAACACTATTTGTCTCATAATGTTCTTTGATTTTTCGCAGAATGTTCTTAAAAATACCTTGTCTATGGTTTTTGAATCACGTCAAGTATCACGAAAAGATTTTCAATTAATGGTGGTCCTAATATGTTTAGATGTAGAAGACGTGATGTGTAAATAAAAGGTGTAGAAACAAATACGTTGAAGATGAATGCAACGAATTTAATGTTTGCCGTAAATGATGCGCATGCATTAGCTGTAACAAGACTCCCGCATTTATTCAACAACAAAAACTAATTTGTCCAAGGCTATCTTGCAAAAAAGTCGCAAAAACTGTTGTGACCAACTTTTGCTATAAGTTGTTAGTAAAGAAAGTCCAAAAGTTTTACCACGCTAAGTGATTTTACTGAGTTCTGCTAGAAAATTTACTTCTTGCTACCGTGTAACTACTTTTGCAAGAACTTGGTGACACAACCGCACATAAGTCAATGGAAACCAGTAGTTCGTTAAAGCACTCTCTCAGGCATTTCATTCAACTAAAAGCTCTTGACTATAACGACTTCATCTTTTTCTTGAGTATATTTGCCCGATGTCAATGCATTAGTTGAACTGATGAATCGCATGAAGCTTTGGTGCTTCACAAAGCATGCAAATAGCAGTTGCATAACTTAGCGGTGAGCGTTCATTTGAAACACAAGTAGGTAGACAAAAAGCGTTTACATCAACTTTTTTCAAGCAGAAAAGACAGTTGCGGCGACCTTTCCGGCGAAAACAGCGTCGAGGTCAAGCCCAAGTCTGCAGAGGATTTTAACGGCGACGAGAAATCGCTTTCAAAGCAAGCAAGAGGAACCAGACTGGCATCTGTTCAAATAGAGTCTGTAGGCGCTACTTTGCCCGATTAGAGTATTGTATCGATCCTCTCAGTTTGTCTTTTTACGAATGCGTGGCAAGAGCTATTGTATCGTAGCTTTCTGGCAGCAGCATAACTGATTTCCACTTAAACTTTGTTTTTGTCACTTTGTCTATACAGTTGTTTATTTATCGATGCAGAGCCGATTTACCTGATGAAGGCCAGCACTGCAATTATGCTACGCTTGAAAAGCAAAGCTTTGTACGTAAACTTTTGTAGTATTTGTTTTCGCCGACTTTCTTTTGCTTTTTCAAAAAGGTTTTTGAGACGCAAGGGTAGATTTTACTCTTCAACCAGTTCTCGTGAATCATACCGGTCGTTGTCTCGAAAGCGTTGATTGTGACGTGTGAAAAGGTTGATCTCTGGCGATTCTATGCGTGAAAAAAACAATTTTCATATTTTCTATAAACTTACACACTTGCTTATTTTTTGCACACCCCAGCCAACTATCACGAATGCATTTGCCACAGCTGATCATGATCACTTAGTAGTTTTGGCAGCATTCTGGGTTGATCTGCTTACTGTTGGTTGTAGAAACCGTAAGAGTAAAACTTTTATCCTTGATCTTGCTCGTACTTGCAGGTATTTTAGCAAGAAGTCGGCAGGAAATATGTTTCGTCACCTTTTTTTGTAAAGTAAAATCTCTAGAACAGCGCTTGATGAACCGCTTCCCCATTTTACGCAAAAGCTGAGTTTTAACGAATAAGACTTTCGGAAAAAACGTTTGTCTCACATGTACTTTCCAGTGACTGATGTTTAATGTACATAAAACTTTTTGGACCCCACTTTAAGAAGCTCTGGTTGGCATCTTAAAATTGGCTACTATTCTCTAGTCGCCTCTCGAGTAGCTTAAAGAAAGTTATGTAAGTGCAAAAAGATAACCTGGAAAATTTCGTCTCTGGAGCTCAAACCAGTGGCGTAGCCAGCCTAAAACTTGGGGAGGGGGCAAATTCTTCGACTTTAGGCGAGCCAATAGTATTTTTGTATGGGACGCAGCTTCTCAAAGCACAAAATAACCAGATATGTTAAAAATTTGGGGGGGCATGACCCCGTGACTCCCTGGCTACGCCTATGGCTCAAACTCTGATTGTCTTCCACCGAAACGCAGCTACTGCTGCAAAAGTTTTATTGTTTGTTTATTTCTGAATGAGGCGTCGACCTCGCTCTTAGGTAAATATTATCTAATAAATGGACATTCTGTGCATTGATGTTTTTTGCCTGTGAACAATAAATCATCCACTCGTATATTCAAGATGTGCATTAATTTCTAACAATCAGGCAAACCGACCAACAGAGATTAAAACGGACCTTCAAATTTTACGATCCAGATCCAATCCTGAATTTTTTAATTTTTAAAGTCCAACCATAGATCTAAAAGTTTTGAATCGAAAGTCCAAGCCCACAAAATTAACAAAATACAGCTTTTAACAGCAAAAATGCGACAATTCTTTTCATTAACTCAGTCCAAATCCGGTCATGATTCTACATTTTTGAAGCGATTTACAGTCCGGATCCAATACAAATCCAAAAAATCGTTATAGTCCGGATCCAGTCCAATTCAACTCCAGTCCAATGCTCGTCTCTGCTGACCATGAGCAAGAACCACGTGTTCGCGACAACCGATTAATCCTTTATCTATATTAATGGTGGAGTATACGAAGGAACAGCAAAAAAGCATATTGGATTGAGTACAACATGCCTAAAACCACAGCACCTTTCGTCCAACTTGAAACTTGTGAGCAAAAGGACAATTATGAAACCTTTCCTCTACCATGTTCAATGGCTGGAAAAACTTGCATTGTGTTGCCAACTGGCAAAAATTGGTGTTGGCATGACCCGTTGAAAAGTGTTGATCATATCTGTCTGACCTAAATTTTTCCATGGCGAAAGCACTAACAAATTAAATAAACAAAATTATTCACAAGGGTAGTTACGTGCTCCAGGAAACAAACAACAAAAGTTATTAGCATGTCTTTATTTTTCCATCCATATATTTCCAGAAAGTGAAGAGATTTTCGTGAGTGATATACCTAATTACGAGCTCCACCAAAGAAGAAAACGTTTGTTGAGGAAACAACGCGGAGTAAACATTTTATTGTCTCAAGTGATGGAAATGCAAGCCCGGCGTAAGAAAAAAGGGAATGACGTGTAATACTTGAGTCAGTTTCATCAATACTGCGACAGCATTTGTGAAGTAATTTGCTTTTATGTAAAAAAATTTCTGAATGAAAAAATAAAAAATAAAAAACTCGAATTTCGGACAAACATGGAGGGAGACTTTGTTCCATTTTCACCTCTACGGAAGTAAGGGAAATTTTTTCCTCTTCTACCCAGAATTCACCTTGCTGATGTGGGAGTGTGTCTAACAAACAATTGGGAACGCTTATTTATGAAAGGATGCTAACAACAGAAAAACTGTTTCATACTGCTGTTCAGCAGTGGCGTACCTAAGGGGGGGCGGGGCGGGGCGGTCGGCCCCTTGCGGCACTTTAATGGGGGCGGCACTATGGGCTGTGCTGTAGGCTATAAACCTGCAAAGGCTGTATTGAAATAAAAGTGGTTTTAATGTTGGGACGCTACTCGCAGTTGAAGGTCGTTTTTGATTTTGAGTAATTTAAACTGTGGCATGTGTGTTGAAGCGATTCTTATCTCAGCCAAACAATAAACAATCGTGCATCACGGATGTTGTATCAATAGGCTTTTTTCACATTAAGCTGCAACACGCTTATCAACTCACTTGGTGACAAATTTTAGTAATTCACTACACGGTTGATTGATCGAGTGTTGGGTCGTTGTTGAGGTTCGATCGTAGTCCTTATATGACGTTATAGAACTTAGTAGGAATATGGTGGATGATTGTGGGCAAACGTGTGGCTGTGGTGAGCTCTAAGCTTTTGTAAGTTCTCTTAAGTTTTGTACCTCCGAGTGAAAGCGCATTGTTGGGTCTAAAAAACACTTTGTGTAAATCTAATAAATGTATAGTTGGCTTTGTGCTCGTCAAAATAAATTTCCGTGTGTGTGGATAAATATAATCTAGCTCAGCATACCTCAACAGGCGTTCCGTGGAACCCTAGTGTTTACCAAAACGTGTATCGGGGTTACGTGAGTTTTAAGGGTTCTGTGAGGGTTCCTCGTTTTTTTAGGGGAAATGATTTCTTGCTTCACTATGTCGATGCGTCATTATGAAAAGTTTTAGATCATTGTGCTGCATTCAGGTTGCAAGTAGGCCAGTTACTTGTACAGGAGGCTGAGTGCAGTTAATAGCCGAAAAAGATATATTGATAGTCGTTGAATCGCTTGTTGTTCATTGTTGCCCAATCAAGAAGAACGTTATTGTTGCCTCACGGTTATACGATGTCGCCGATGTACAGTTCATAGTAGAGAAAGAAGCCCCCCTTAAACTTTTGCAGTTTATTCAAAAGTATAATCTTGGGAACTCTGTTCCAAATATAGTAATAATGCTGCAAATTTTCCTTACAATTGCCGTTAGTGTTGCTACCTGTGAGAGGAGTTTTTCGAAACTAAAACTGATCAAGAATTACTTAAGCGCAAAAGCGCAAAAATAGATAAAATCACTTCGAGTTTGCGGCAGTGCAGGTGCCGGCGACAACCGCAGGGATGCATTAGTTTTCATCTTAACTTGCAGCGTGAAAATCGCGCCGAATTGACGCAGCTGAACTGCAGTAATTGCGTACCAACCCTTCCGTTCTAATTGCCTCGTAGTTTGTACTCGCGCCTGGCACTGGGCGACAACCTCTTCATAACGTCGAGTGCGATCTGGTTGATGACCTTTTTCCAAGTCCTGAGCCGTTATTGCAGACAAATTGTTATTATTTGCGGTTTTCATGTCTTTGCTCCGTGGCCTTTGCGAAGCGCATAGCAGCGCGAACGGCAAAATGCACGTTTCTTTTTCAAAACTAACTATTTTAACCTTTTCAAACCACAATTTTTGTGCATGACTTAATAATGACGATATTTATTTTGCCTCAGACTCATGGTCCATATCACGAAGCAAATGAATAACACAAGAACACAAAAATGGTTAGTCATAGCGCATTACAGAGTAGGTGTTAGATGATAAACACGGACAATACAGGGAGATGCCAAACACTGAAACAGCGCGCCAGCTGCAACAGCATTCAAGATTGCCAGATAAAAATTTTAGTAAAAAGCCAAAAACGGCCAGAAAAAGGCCAAACCGTTTTTGTTTACAGGCCAGAAAAAAGCGAAACTTTGTTTGTGATATTGCTATTCCTTTGTCACGAAAAACACACCTAAAGTACAAGAATATCACTGAAGTTTTCTTCGAAATTGAGATTACGCCTTCCTTGACCTTGCGCTGGAGCTCATTCCTGATATTTCTCTGACTTTTCATGGTTTGCGAAATTGCGCACTGTGGGTACATTAGTGTCACAGATTGCATACTGGTGCTTTCTGCACCCATGCGAAAGTCTTCTCCCTTTCATTCTTGTACTGACGAATAGAACCATTAGAGTTCTTCCACTTCCTCGACGCCATTGTCGCATTTCTATCACAGACACGCACACCTGTCTGCAAGCGTTGAGCCTGCATAGTGCTTAGCCTAAAAACAACTACATAGTGCAAGCGTTTCCAAAGATTACGCAAAAAATTTATTTCGAATCTCTCATCCCTCAAATTGTACCAACATCAGAATAGCATATTTCACAAAAATTTTCCAAATTTGTTGTCGAAAAAATGGAATAGCAGGCATTTTTCTACAGAGCAAACTTTTTCAGCGTAAAAGTAATTAAAGCTAAATGGCCAAACGAATTTTTAAGGTCAACCAATTTGAGACGAGGCCAGAAAAAGGCCAAAATGCCATTTTTGGCCAATCAACTTGAAACAAGGCCAGATTTCTGAATTTTGGCAAACCCTGACTGCATTCACACATCATCAGATAGGGATCCAGTAGTGGGAGGAAAACAATAAAAGAAAATAAAAAAGTCCGATGGGTGCTCAGCGGCGCTCAAAAGTATGTAAATTGTTTTGATCAAGGTTTCAAATATTTTTGCGATATATTTAGCTTGAGGCTGACAACCGTTTGTCTTCACTAAATTTAAAACAGGGTTTGACGGTTGGTATTTTACTAGTTTTATATAAATCACTTTATCACGTATTTGGCTTGCAAACATCCTTGACGTGCCGGGGGTGGTATAGGAATCACAAGAAAATGCAGAAATTATGAGGCGCCACAAAGCACACGGAAGGTTTTGATTGCTGCGCAAAGGCAATACTGAAGAAAAACAGACACAGAGACAACGCACCAGCAACTGCTGCAATTCCTCACGTCATGCAAGAGCGTTAAATAGTGGAGGAAAAAGATTTGTAAAATGCATCAAACCTTTGAAGTGATCTGATAAAGAAATTTGGTGAGCGTTTCACAACTCGCAAGCGATATTAGTCCGTGTGTATTTGCTCCATAATTGGCATGGAGTGCTCAACTGCAGTGTATTTGCTCCATAATTAGCAAAGCATACATTGGCATGCAGAAGGCACGGAATAGAGTGTTTTTCACTGCAGTTGAGCACTGAGCAAAAGTGCCTCTGGGTTTGCTTGCTGCATAGTACAGCGATCTCACACGTCTCTGAATATCATCGTCGTCCTTCAGTGAGGCATTTAATAATTAATACACCAAGATATTTAACTTGGTCAGAAAATTGCACACGTACATTTAGAAAAACTTTCGATGGAGCAGGTTTTTTGTACTTTTTGGGTCAAAAGGATACACCAATTGTTTCGTTGCAATTATAGGCGATTTCGTGTTCAGCAGTATAATCACCACAAATATTCAGAAGACATTGAAGTCCACTAATGCTAGGGCTAAATATTAGATGATTCTCAACCATATTTCCCACAGTGCAACCAACTCTGGCTGAGCCCAGCTGGATTGAGAGTTCATCAAGGGAAACAGCGAATAAACATGAACTCAGAACTCCTTCTTGCCTTACAGAGTTGGTTACAGTAAAGGGGGATGAAAAGTTATTGTCCCACATCACTTACATGACCTGTTGCCAATCACAACTCGTCAGCAGTCTTGCTATGCACATCGGTGCATTGCACTTAGTAGGTTGTGGTTAGTTCTGTCAAATGCTTTAGACCAGGGTTGGGCAAACTACGGCCCCAGGCAGTATGCTGCCCGCGAGGGTATTTTGTGAAACCCGCAAGTCAGCCACACGTACATATTTCGAGTCTATGTTAAAGTAATTTTACAGATTAGATGACAGTTCTCGAGGTTTTATTCCACACGTTTTATTCGAAACCGCATTTTGCTCATCCGGAAGTGACTATTATTACCTTATTTTTGTGTTAGTTAATGTAAAAAATCCTTGTTAAATTTTTTAAAGCGATTATAGATTTAATATATGTAATACACGCGGCCCCCGGTAACAATAAAGTTTTCAATGTGGTCCTTCGTAAAAAATGTTTGCCCACACCTGCTTTAGACGTACCTAAGAAAGCTGAAAAAACTGGGGTACCCTTGTTAACAAAACACGAGTACGACACAGTCTGTTTGAGTAATAATGTGCACATGTCAGTGCCATGTTGTGGCTTCAAACCAAACTGGTTGTCTGTGGTGGCCACAAACGGTGAAATGGAGGACAAAATGTAATGTTCAAACACATTCCCTATTCTTTATATTTTTCTGCAAACAGCTCTTTTGTTTAAAACGTAGGTGAAAATGCACCATAGATTAGACACGGTAGACTTTCCTGAGTAGAACAAATGGTAACTTAATGTTTATTATTGATTTCGGAAAGAAGAAATAGAATGGCACTGCCTCGCACATTTCCAATTTTCGGGAAAAATCCAACTGAACAGCAGTGGCGTAGCTAGAGTGTGGGTTGCCCGGGGCGGCCCTTGAATTTGGCGCCCCCGAAGCCCATGAAAATAGGTATTGCACAGTGACTCCCTCTTAAATCTTTGTATATATATTAACTAGTTTGTGCACTATTATAATATTACAGTACTCTCACATGCTCAAATATGGTATGTTTTAAATAAACACAAAAAACTCAAACACTGTAAGCAACAGTTAGAGAAAAAGCAAAAATGACATAAAGGGAAAAATAGTAAAAAAGTGTGAAAATTTAGGACTATTTTTGTTTCTGAAATTAATACTACAATTTTCTGCACAGTAACTTTGCTTGCCTTTTGCTGGCAAATTCTTCAATGGCAATGTCAAAAATTATACTATATCTGTTAATTATTGCACAGTGTAGCAAGATTTCTCAACCGCAAGGTGCTCATACTAGATCCTAATACATCAAAGTTAACTCGTCTGGGTTCCTTTTCTCTTGCTACGCGTCTGTTTCACGCAATAATTTCTCCTTGCAAGACATTAGCTTGGTGCCACCCTTAGCCATTGGACTTTACTTATGTACAGACTTGTGGGAGGTTAACACACGCTCATGAATGGAAAGAACCAGATGGAAATGTTTAGAATCTTACTTTTTTCTCTACATAAGACGATGCAACCTGGATTTGAAATGAAGCATCGTTTAAACAAGTTCTATAAACGTGACAGAGCGGCAGTTTTGTCGACGGCAGCACTTTAATGTAGTTGATTCATGATGTTCATGCAACAGTGGGTTGAAGATGCCGTCTGCATCACATCGGATCGTGTGCCTTTTTGCAATATACACCACCGAAACTTTTCCGTTGTATTAAGCTGCTTATTAACCAAATTTAAGCTATCAATTAACTTCAAATTTCCTCAACAAAGTTTTAATTTTCATGCTTTTGCTTCATTGAAAAAGACGTGACAAAAGTAAAAGTATCGCAAATCTGTGTGATATGCAAGTGCAAAAATGAGCAGGAAAAGAAGTCACATTTGTCCCTTTCAGATCACTAGCAGTCTTTTGCATGAATTTAAATTTCGTCTACAACAAGCAAGTGTGAAGTCAACGAAAAATGAAGAGCATAAGAAAGCTTTTTTTCACTTTTGCGACACACTTTAAGTTGAGTAGCTTCAAGATGTTGATCAAAGCAGCTGCAGGGCGCACCTTTCGAAGATGAAAATTTACAGTGATAAAAGCAACGTTGAACTTGAAACTATGGAGTGTTCCATGGCCGGAATGGATTAATTTCCAGCAAGGAGGTAATCAAAGTCCTAGGGTAGACTTGCGCTTCTGGGTCTGTTTTTCGCGTTACCGGTACTCGTGCGAGATGAGCCATTTTTAAACAAGTAGTTCGCTTCACGCAAGATACATATCAGTTCGTATGCCCTCGGCATCTGCAATCGTGCAGTGTTTTCAGGATAATCTAAAAAAACCTCGATAATTCATGTTTTTCATCCACATGTATCTAAGGTAAAGAGATTTTCTCGTAATCCGGACGTTTCCGCCCAAGTTCACCACCAACAGGTAACAGTAATTTTCATGATGTCATCAACCAAGTCTTAAGCTGAGAGTAGCCATGTGCTAGTCATTGCTTTAATAGGAAATCAGCTAAGCAATTCAGTGGTCAGCTACGCCCAAATAATTCTCTACGTCGCTTGTTGGTTAAATGGGCGTGCTTTCAATTTGTTGTGATGTTCACTTTGTTTCAGGTTACAGTAAAAGGTCGAGATCAGTTTGTTGCTGTAGTTTGGGTAAAATTCCGAGTTAAAAATCACTGCAGATTGCGTTATACTTAATAAACGATCCTCCGTTCGACTCTTGTGGTTAATATGCTTACCACTGTTAACTCAGGTTGCAAACTTTGTCTTTCGTCAATGCTTCTGACAAAACACTATGGGCTTTTTCAACTGAAATAAAACTGCAATTTGCCATTTTTGCAACTATAAGGCAAGGCTGGAGCGTGCAAGTTTATCCTTTCATTTACTGCTGCAAGCAAGGCGACCTTTTTCGATCTGACACAGCAAAATCAAACGTCCGACGTCACAACGAGCGTCCCAAGCTGCTCGAATTGCCACAGAATATTTGTCTGGGTGGAGAAATTCCGTTAAGTGCGCCGGTTACAACGCTAAATCAAACGTGTTAGTCCGAGCGACACAAACAGATAAACTATAGAAAACTCAAATGTACATGGCTAGAATTTTTAACACAACAGGTTTACTCTCGATTTGTGAAATCAGCGACGAAACAGCTACTTGCAAAGAAGAATTGTTAATAGGATCAAGCACCGTGGATAAAACACTTTCTTTGTGATCGTTTATCATTCTCAGGCTCGTTAAATTTTCTTGAACAAGCGCTGGATTTTAAGTATGACTGCAGTGAAGCTTGTAAATGAAGCTTATAAGTCTTGCGGCAGAAAATGTTTTGCGACAGGAAATGTTCTAATCTGTCCTGTCTAGCCATCAATATAGTTTTCGAATGGGTCTATCTACAACATTGGCAATATATGATATGCAGGAGAATATCCTGGAGAATCTAGAAAATGGTTTCATTACTTGTACTATCTTTTGTGACCTGCCTAAAGGATTTGACACTATAGATTATGATGTGCTACTGTGGAAATTGAATAATTTTTTTGGAATAAGAGGTTTACCTCTCAAATTGCTGGCTAGCTACTTGCAAGGACGACAGCAGTACACTGTCATTGATGGCTGTACATCAGCTACTCTAAATATAACCCAAGGGGTCCCTCAGGGCTCATCGCTTGGCCCCTTGTTATTTGCACTTTATATAAATGATTTACCATCGACAACAAAACTGACTCCTACACTTTTTGCGGATGACACTGTATTATCCATCTCTGGAAGCAATAGCACAGAACTGCAGAGCATAGTTAATACAGAGCTAGAAAAAGTTAATGAATGGCTGCACTTTAACAAGTTGTCCTTGAACTATTCGAAAACCTCATACATGATTGTAAGT
>Ga0210059_1001541_pt1 | contig 34929 bp, 10 predicted proteins | sample Ectturendosymbi2_FD_188042 | JGI IMG/M metagenome (GOLD analysis project Ga0210059, IMG submission 188042) | Ecteinascidia turbinata endosymbiont from Florida, USA - Sample 2 (SPAdes) (version 2) | ecosystem: Host-associated > Tunicates > Ascidians > Unclassified | place: Key West, Florida... | reverse complement strand
AAAAATAACTGATTTCCTCTTCAGCAAGCAGCAACTGAATTTTGCTCGCGATTGAAAGTTTTTTTGTGAACACCCGACACGATGAGTCATTGGTTATTTGAACTCACAGGCTAGTCATTTCACCTTTATATTAGGACTAAAGTTGATGAGGTCGACTCCGCTCGCAGCCTCTTGAGCTTCACGTTCATTCCACTTCCGACCTTCGTCAGCGAAGTTGCGCGAAAGGCGAGCAGCGGCTGGGTGGCTTCGTGGATGTTCGCATGATGTCATGCCTTGACTGTGAAGGCAAAGAAGTGACCTTTTGAATGTAGGATAAACGCAACACGCGCTCATGGGCTAAACCACGTATCAGCTCCATCTACGTGCAACGAACTAAGTTTCTGAAATGAAGACAATCAGATTTCGCATTTGCACCAGTTGCCGTTTTGGCAACTGAAAGTATTTCCAAATGTAGATTAAAAACACGACGTACTTTTCCAGTAGTGACGATGGATGGTCTTGATTCACCTGCATGCAACAACACCATTACTGAGATCAAGGTCTACTGCCAGGGGCATCGACGAGCGTTGACATTCAGTGGTACACAGTGAAATAAATTTCGGTTCCTTTAGGCCAGGGGTACACAACCTTTTCACTATTGCCGGCCGCATTACGCTTATTTTTATGAATTGAGCGCTAGTGAGTTCAAGACGTTTTTTTTGCATTGCTTCTGTTCTGGTCCCACACACTGAGCCTAGCCTACTTCCAAACGTTTTTTTGGCCGTCTTTCTACTAAGTATACTCACGCAGTAGACAGAGTTTATATTAACGCACGGGCGCCATAACACACATTTTTAATTACATGTGCAAGGCCACACAAATTTTTATCGCAGGCCGCATGGTACGGCCGCAGGTTGTGCACCCCTACTTTAGGCAAAGCCGAAGCTTGTCCGATATGTAACTGCCCTTGCAAATAAATGCGGTGCAAAGGCAAGGGTTTAGAGCAGTGGTTTGCAATCCGTTTTGTATCCTGCACCCACTGCTGAAGGGAAGCTCGTATACTTTATCATAGTAACTCGTATGCATAGTGCTCTGATTTGCAGTAAAATACAAGTTTATGAAGTTATGGTTGAATACAGCAATTGATTCCTCTATCCGGACTCCCCCATTTAACCTAGCACCTTTTAAATCTTTAACAAACTGCAAAGACTTCCCGCGTTCTTTCAAATGGGGAGTTGAGTCGCGCTTTATGCACCTCGTGCATAAATTCGATAAACAATTTATGGGTGCAACAATTCTCAATAAAGATCCTTAATTTGTTTGAATTCCCACACGTACTAGCTGCTTAGACATCAAAAACGAAACTGTAAATGACGTATTAGCCGAACAAACGCTTCAAAGGGATAGAAAGAGGTGACGAATTGACGAACAGAAATGTTCACAAAAGATACAGTAGGAATTCTGCCGGGACCGACGAAAAAATAACGAATTAAGCGAATTGACGAATTAGACGAGTTCTACTGTATAATATTTGTTTTTAAATATTCTGAAATATAGAAGTTCTATTAAAAATTCAGTGGATTTTTGGTATTTTACTCAACCTTTTTGTCATAAGAAATTTTAGGGGTACATGCTCATTTCTCGAAATGCTGAAAGGGTACATGATCAGCAAAAGGTTGGGAACCCCTGCTTTATATAATAATCCGCAATATGCTACAGAAGCTCGAACCCTTAGAAGACTTGTTTCGGACCTCCAATTGAGAACCGCTGGTATAGAGGCACGGCGATGAAATAAAGAGCGCACTTAATACTTTTTTTTAGGAACATCACCTAAACAAACTTGGCTAATAAAAATTTTAGTATATTATACAGTGATTGGGCAGCTAAAGAAGTCATACTGTGAATAACACTACACTGACCAAGACAACGTTGCGCTCACAGATGTAACACAAACAACCCAGTTATTTATAAAAAGTTCAGAAGGCGCTATAAGGGATGGTAATCGGTGGGTAGAAAAGCTTCTTATAGGCTAACCGCGGCAGTGATAAATCAATCCAATAAGACCGAAAATGTTTGCCGTGATGTTCACCGGCACTTAACTTGTAACGCGAAGCTTTTACATACATCACAGTGCTAAATACAGTTAAAACACAGAGAAAAGAACAATGTCAACATAGCATTTATTTAAGTTCCAAGAGCCGAGTTCTAATCGCTTTTTCAGGCAACAGAAGAAATCTTACACAATTTTTCCGACACTGATATTGCCATCAAAGGCAATAACACAAGCATTTCAATATCACTTACTTGGAATTGTGGAGCATTGTCAAGTGTGCCACAAGCATCCTCGTTTAGCGGAATCTCTGAAACAAGCACCATATAATATCAGACAACAACGTGACACTTGATCTTGCCGGGCATGGTTCACACAATTTGTGTGCCAGTAACCAACACACAGCAGACAACACTGCCAGTTTAATTGCTGACAGCAAATTACCGAAAGTTAATGCTCCTTTTTAGTTTTCGCCGTAGGATTTAAAGCTGCACAAAAAAGGTAATAGATGCTTCCTACTTCGTTTGATAAAAAATCACAAGAGCATCGCTTTTATTCTTGTGGTTCACCTTACGAGTTTCGGGACAGAAACGCAATCGATAGGTTTAAAAATCCGAAGTAGCACAAAACAAAGCGTAAACTGCTGCAAACAAACTGACAGCCTGGCTGTCTTGTAGGTACTCGCCTAGTCTCCATCACAGCAGACTTAGAAATGGTCCAAGATCTATAATTGAAAACCGCGAGGAAAACAGCGCCTCCGGTTGCAATTACGTCGAGCAACTGATAAAGGGTAAGCAGAGAAATCAAGAGATTTGACCAGTTTTCGCCGTGACCTGCTTTCTTTGCACCTGCATCTGCTTTCAGCTAATCACTACTATAAAAAATTCGACGTTTAAATGCTTAATTCCTTTGTAACATGTTCACACTCGTCCGAAACGGTAGCAGCAATGCACTCGCAAATAAGCGTAGCAAAATCCACTTCAAACCATAATTGTTTTCTTTTCGGGAACACGAAAAAGTTTGCACAGGAAAGTTTCTCCGGGATACAAGCAATCAATAACATCATCGGGAAAACTCAGTAATCTAATTCAATTTTTCAGTTGGTTATTTCCAATAAAGTTCGTATTTGCAAGAAATAGCGGAAAACTGATGAACTTGCGACCAGATAAAAACTTGTCGTATTCTTCTAGTTAGAGTTACACATTTTTCGAGGGCTGGGACTTCCCGTCCCATTCTGGTATCACCCATGCATCTGCTTTGGTGAGTAACGGGTTAATTTGATATAAATTAAAGTTAATCAACTAACACCAGTTTCTTTGGGGCAGTCATTACCTAAGTTAATCTGCTGCTTCTGCTTAAATGCACACGTTGTGCAACTACACTCGCATTACATATCGCAGGCGATCCATTTGTGCGGGGATTAAGAAACTTGACCTTGCGCAGATTTCAGTAAGCATACCTCGGGCAGCAGTTTGAACATCTTCGATCCACACGTCAGGGGGTACTGTACAAACGTTTTGCATGAAGGAGCCCTGGCCTCACACGACTTGTCCATTTACTACCATTCTTCGACCAACTAAGGCAGTCGGTGTACGTCTAAATCATCCCTACTGCTGGCGAAGTAGCTAGATAAAACGGCTCGGCAAATAACCAAGGCGTCCTCAACGACGCTGATTCGACACGACGCGAGACACTAACGTTAAGTAAACAACATAATCACACCACTGAAACCTTGTGGCAAAATATCAGCCGTTGCTACGCGAATCACGCGCGTGTTGTCAAGCATGGGTTTCTTTGAAACACTTTTCGCATTCGCCAATAGCGCAAAATTCATAAGCTAACTAGTCACACGTTTTCATAAGCTGGGCATTGTTATAGTCAAAAGCTCAACGAAACTATCAAAGACAAACGCACACGATCGTCGATCAACCGGTTTTCGTTCAAGGCAAACAGCACGCCGTTTTTCATAAAAGAATGTTGCACAGTATTCCAGTCTACCACCAACGAAACCTTTTAGGTAAAATATTCCGCTTTTCGGGCAGAAATGATTTACAAGCCGGTTCGAAAGTCCCCTAATAAATCACCAAATCCTATTCGCTGCAAAATGAATTCCTTCGCTGCGATCACATCTCAGTCGGATCTCTCAAGTACACAATCCTACAGTTCAAAATACTATACATATATGTAGCTTTCTGCTTTATCTGACAATTTGCCCTTGTACTCATGAACGCTAAGCAAAACATGCTACTAGTCCCTAGGAAGCTGTTTTACAAAGTTACATTACAACCAACACACTCAATGGCATAACGTTGGTGACATGTAGCATGACAACAAAAACTTCGGCTGTGATGACTCGGGTTAACAATAAAGCGTTCCTTGTAATCACCAACACGGGCAAGCGCGCGTTCAAGAGGCCGACGGTTTAGCGATTCCCATTCATCTGACTCCACCTTTTCTCCGAATACGACAATTATGTAAACAGCGCAAGAGACTGGAAAGAGAAGGGCGTTCGACAAGAACGGGGATACGCGAGTAACTTGTCCACACACGGCTCAGATTCATTGGATATGCGGTGGCGCGAGATTGCAGACTGTGTTTAAGATTGGAAAAAGTTCAAAACGTTTATTATCAAGTGCGCCTAAATGCGATGGTTGCATGTTTGTTTTGATGTGGAGCATATGCATATGAAAGATTGTTGCTTTTCACAATTCCGAAGGACCCAACCAGCACAAGGCCAGCGGTGAAACGATTTCAAGCAATGCCACGCTATAACGAAAGGGAATTACGACACCATGCGGTTAAGTTGACCTCAACCTCTCTGTACGAAACTGAATTTGTTCCGTATATTTGTACCACGCAAATAAAGCCGGATCGAAACTTCCAGCAAAATTAGAAGACTCTATCGAAGGTAAAACCGCATACATTAGCAATGATTAAGACTCCATCTCTCGGTACTGTCTGTTTGGTTCATTCCGATTTTTGCAGGTTAAGTCTTGCAGGGATACTATCATTGCAAACTTAGTTTGCTTGCAGGTGTCAAAAGTACAACAGCAACTCGTATTGCATAATTCAGTGTTTCCCAACTATTTTAGGCTTGTAGCACCCTACAGAAGAAAAATATAATTTGCGGCACCCAGTGGCGAACCCATAGCAATTTGTTTTAAGACATTTTGAAAATAGTATTTTTAAAGATATAATGAAAAACGCATTAGCTCGCGGCAACCCTGGATATCGTAAATGGCACCCTCGGGTGCTGCGGCACCCCGGATAGGAACTACTGGCTTAACTTTGCATTGGCTTTGACCACCTACGCTCTCTCTCATCACAGAAACAGGTCCAATATTTTTTCCTACCCTTCCCTCTACACACTTCGCTTAGCGTATTGGGTACGCAGCTACTTTCGAGGTAAAATTGCGAAACAACTCCAACCTACCAATCCCAACATTTACCGAAGGTTTGCAAGAATCGCTTCCAAAGTCTTGGCAATGACCTAATAGCGAGTCGAACCCCATTTTCTTGAACTTACGAGGGCGCGTGTCAGGCTCGAACTGTCGTTCTCAATGGTCTTTCAGGTTAGAGATCAAGTTACAAATATACGGAAGTTGGTTCGAGCGCAGTGTAACGATGTGGCCTATAAATAACTTGCTACTGAAACCCTGAACTAATTTTCGTTTACGCAAAACAACATCAGCCGACGTTCACCAAGCGAGGGTCTGTACTTACACGTTACACAATACATTTGCAAATTGGTTGGCTTGCAAATGGTCCAAGTTTTTCATTAACGTTTTTCCTTAAGGAAAAAAAACATCAATTTTGGAAGAAATCTTTAAGAGCCGCAGGAGCGTCACCATGAACTTCACTGTCCAAGTTGCTATAAATTTTTACGCATTGCATTTTAAAGGAAAAAATACGAGATCACCAAGTTACAAGTCATTTCAAGGTGCTTTACGTTGCACGGAAAAAATTCTGAGTATTTTATTGCAGCAAAACGCACATTAATAACGTTTGTTTGCATGGTAGAAGAACTTATGCTGAGGATCTAAGCATGCAATGCCAAGCTTCATTCTCACAAGTTTCGAGCCTTTTTCATTTGCCATGTGCAGCACTAAGCTTACCTACGTTTTCTTATTGCTTTCACAATTACACAATTTGATCGGCGATAATAAGCGAAACAAGGATGCCAAGTTTTGAAGCCGATAAAGTTTGCCGATAACTTTACGCAGTCTAAACCAACGAAAGATTAAAGCGAACCGCAAAAAGAACGAGCAGCAATTCGGCCAATTTTTCTGTTCTTGCTGTGAAGTCGACGTACATACCGTGATCCGCAGGAGAGGCGCCAAGATGCAGTCGAGGACTTTGACCAGGGAGCCTGAAAAATAAACCTCCAATCGAACAAGCAAATTAACATAGGGAAAACTCAAGCGGCTATGTACAGTCAGCACGTAACCTATAATTGCATCACAATGCTTTTTGTTCATAAAACAATAGCTCGATGCGTGAAACAGCTTACAGTACGTAGGTGTGATGTAGTTGACAGTGTAGAAAGCACAAGTTTAGCAACGGGATCATTACAATTTGCATTCTAGCAGGAGCGCCAGGATGAACAAGAGCATAAGCCATAAAACAGTGAGCGTGCGTCTATAGTAGAGATCATCAAAAAAGCGCCTCAAAAGCACGTATTTTTAATTTCTTGCCGCGCGGTTTACACAGATCAAACCTGACCTGGCCGTCTTTAGCAAAGGATCAAACTGCACGTAAAGGGATTGTTTTCTCAAAGCAGAATCCAGCGGCACCTCCTGCAACAAGATTTTCTTTAGACCATGTCTGTTGCAAGGAGACTTTCCCATGTGTTTTTTTCGTTGGAATCGACCAGTCACGAGCGGAATGTTTGATTTGTGTGCAACAACCACTTAGTGCTGTTGCAATTCCCAGGACTTTGAGCGAAAATACATGATATGCACGACTTTTTTGCGACGGTTGACTTGAGTCCTATTTTAGCGAAATGTCACAAAAATGAGTACATTGTTACTATTAGCGACACCGACAAATAAGTCATCAAGCGCTGCTCAATGAACCAGCAACACAACAGGGTTCACAATTGAAATAAAAAGCAGTTTCTTTTGGCTTTCAAACGAAGCTCGGAATTGTGAGGGAAGAAAGGAAGCGTTCAAAGCCACACACCTGGTCAACACGAAATTGGCACTGAAAGCACATGCAGACGCTGCAAATTCAAATGCATTTGCTCAAAAGCATTTTGTTTAATTTTATAACGACGTGGTCAAAAATTAAAAAAAAAACGAAGTAATTGAGCTCAGTAGCAATGATTACTTAAATTTGAGAAAAACTGATCTGATTGTGCTGCGTGTAACACTTCTTAAATTATAAAGGGCAGAATCAAACACTTACAGCACGGTTTATTGTTAAAAGAAAAACTCAACAAATTTGGCGGTATTCAAACACTATCCAAGCCGATGAATCAATCACGCACAGTTTTATACGGCGGAGGATACACTTCAGATAACGCGGTAAGCGAAAGATATTGGGAAACAAGGTTTATTCAACAATAATACGAAGCCTGGCAGATCAGAACGCACACGGTAAGAGCTCAGTTCCAACATCGCAAATATACATGTACATCGGGCGCAGCATTCTGCTTCGTTACATTAAAGCCGTGTTTTTCAACCGGGGTTCTGCCGAAAGAGACCGAAATCGCCATTTCTACCCATCTGGTTTATTACAGAAAGTAGGATAAACACTTGGATCATTGCATATAGGGCTCCGCGAGCAACGCAAACATTTGCTGAAGGTTCCGCTGCAGCAAAAAGGTTGTTGAGAAACACTGCATTAAAGCATTGGCTTAAAAAATCAAAAATGATGTCATAATAGGAGAGGCAGCCATGGTTAGACTATGGCTAGAAGGTTACAGATTAGAACGAGCAGTAGCTTGCCGATGGATAGGAAGATCAAGGATGGCGTTTCTGCCATTTTCACTGAATGGGTGTTTATAAAAATGGGACGATGCAACGAAACACTCCAAAATTGTGTACACGACTCTTCGCAAAACATGAAAAATCATCATATTAATAACAATCTTAAAATCATAGTTTCTCGGCTTTTTGCAAAAAATTATAATTTTGCAAATGTGCATCTTTGTCAAAATATCTTTCGTTCGTTGCATTTTCGAACACAGGTCAACAACTTGGGAGGCTGCCAATAGGATTGACTGCACATTTAACTCTAAGAGCACGACGAAGTTAAGCCTGTGTAGCATGGTTTGCAACAGTTTGTTCTTGCAGCATCTGACTTTACTTTCTGCACAAGCTATCAAAAGTTTTGAATGTTTGAACGATTTTCGCAGTAAAATAATATTCAGAGCACACCTATGCGCCCAAGTTTATCTAGGAAATGTGTGGGGAATTCGTTAAGATCGACTGGTAGCACTCTTAAGTACAATATCGATCTCTCAAGAGGCATTACGAACTTGGTGCTGCGTAGTTTTTGCTCATTTCGTGGGAAAGTGCGACAAAAGAAGACACTGATAACATTTGTTCATACGGAAGCAAGCATGTTCCCATATTCGCTTTGCACTACCTGTGGAGTGCCATGGGCAGAGATGTAAGTCGAACTGGGCTTTTCGGGTCGGACCGGGTTTGGGGTTAAGTTTGTCAAAGTTTCGGGCCTGCATACAAAAATTTTCGCAACCAGGGGCACTTTTGTCGCCAGTTACTGTTAAAGCAATCGAGTTGATTAAATCTTCAATAAAAATGATTGCTTGTGAATTATTTATTCATGTTTACTTTTCTACGCTACCAATTCTACGCAGTTGCACATATCTTGACTCACTTGGTAAATTTGGCTTTCGGGCCAAGTCGGGTTTTAAAAAATAAATGTCGGGCCAGGACCGGACTTGAAAATGAGGCCCGTTCACAACTCTGGTCATGAGTGGTCTGCGGGTGCCCATATCTTCTTACTCTGCGCAGTGGGACTCGCGGCTACTTTCGCAGTGAATGGTACACCGGTGGCAGACCAATGGCAGAACAGCGCGTGAAGCTTTCCCTTGATCCCATCCATTAACGCCGAGCACAAGGTCGGACAGGCCGTTTTTCCATTCTTCGGTGTGACCCTGCCGGGATTGGAACCCGGCCTTAAAGCTTTTGTGGCGAAAGCTCTATCCCACTACACAACTCAGCCGGCTTGGTACAAAAGTGCAAAAAACAACCAAAAAAGCAGTACACCAAGAGCAATCCAAAGGCCCACTTTCTCGGCAACGGTTGACAAAAACTGAAAGACAGTCTTCGCTCACGAACAAAGGAAATTAACACATACATGGGACGACCGAGGTACACTCATAACGGACCTTAGTTTGAAGCACAAGATTTTTCGCTTCCGGTCTCAGGGTACTTGGTTGTCGAACGTTGCAGCATGACACAACTTAGAACATCTTTGCATGACACATCGCTATGTCGATGGTACTTACCGATCCCTTTGCTCCATCTTTCCACAACGTGTCCCATCCGGTGAGACCTGATTCTGAGTTAACAACTGCAAACGGATGGACAAAGTTGTATTCAAGCAAATCCAAAGCGAAGGACTGAAGTCTTATCCAGCACGATTTTGGTAACAACAGAGGCAGGTAGCTACTGAGAAGCGAGTTTCAAAGCACTGACGGAAATACTCGAGTTAAATAATATTATTGTAACTGCGCTCAAATTATTTGTCTGGATTAATAAACAGCATGTTGTTTAGGAAAACGGGTTTAATCCGGAACAAAACTTCGCAGGAGAAATCTCGCTGAAGAAGGATTGTTACACAAGTGACATCAGTCGGGATCAGGCTTGGTTAAACGCTACTTTACTGTAAGTTAACCAAACTTGTATCACACAAAAAACGTCCGATTAAGCCTATATAAAGCAACGCACCCATGTCGACAAATTACCAGACATTACACGACCACCGCAACGTACAGCCGGATTGGATCGCTTTGTCAGTTAAATCGAAGTTTACACACTCCTGCTTCACTCGAAGTCACTCACTCGCTGAGTGGGATAGTTCGCCACGACACTAAAGCATGAAATTGCAAACCAATTGAGCGCTGTGTGCCAAGGGCGAAACCTAATTGTGCCAAACATGACAAACCATAGGTTCAGAAAGCAGTTGTTCGGACAGGGCAGGGAAATTTAGAAGTAACGGAAAATTTTCTGAACCTGTTTTTTTCTGTTTTTGATAAAAGATTCAGGTCATTTGTCCCGTAATAGTATTAAAACTCGCAGTAACAGTATTCACTAGTCTATGGTTTTGGACATTATGACCGAATTAAATTTTTTTTCAGTCATTTCAAAAAAAATTATTCGGTCTATTACCGAAATAAGGTAGTGGCGAACAAAGATCAAACGTTTTCTGCGAACAAATGTGTTACATCTGCTGTAGCTGTTCTGGATAGCCGTTCAAATCTAAATTCCAAAACCTGTTTTTGGAACATACATGCCATCCAGTGGTGACTCCGGCACTCTGGTTCAACCCGAGTCTTCGATTCCCATTTACACTGTGGTAGTATAGAACGTTAGCTTGCTTGCTTTGTATACTTGTGCTACGACTCATTTCACTGACTAAGGTTGTCAACTCGGGCTCTTTTCATTGGGCCTTGTCACTACGCACATATTTTTGTTTTATGTCTGGCCTTTCGCGTTCATGTTGCAGGTGACCCTGAATCACAAAATATTTTTCGTTGGGAGCGTTCTCTCGATCGACTTCGTTCTCTCGCGCTTAGGTTGATGTGAATGAGCCTGGTACGCAGAGAACTAACTGGCGTTATTGCTCTGCGACGTACGTTACGCAACAACCGACGAGTCCTCACGAGAACGAACTTCTCATTCATTGTTACTTAAAAACGTCACAGAGCAACGACAGTGCCAATCGGAATGAGAGCAAATGGAAATTTCAGTGACGCAAGCCTCGAACGGTTGCCTTCAGTCAGTGGCCTCGGCATGAATCGCGTGATAAGCCCGAGTGACGCGTTTGACCTGGTGTCGCCTCTGATGCCAGCACTAGGTCTTCTTCCGTACGCGAGACTACATTTCCCCTCCTGACTTCGATTTTTCTGAACTGTGAAAATCACCTGCCCGTGTTCAGGTTCAAAATCAGGGGCAAGCGAAGCAGAAACACGTGGCCATATCTTTTTCACCAAACACAGTTTTTGAAGCAAAATGTATTATTTTATTCGACAATTTCACTCTTCTGCAAGACGTACTTTCGGTAGAAAACGCTCTAGCCCAGAACTTCCTGATGGTGGTCATGTCACTGTTAAAAGCATAGTTGTGATGCATTAAAGCAGTGGTTACCAGCGTCTTAGGCACGCGGGCCTCTAGTGCAGGGGTTCCCAACCTGGGGTACATGTACTCCTAGTGGTACATTTGCCTGTTTTAGGGGGTACAGTTAAAGTCAGCAATAGAAAGGGAAATTATATTTATATATTATTTATTTCTTTATGCATATATCAATGAATATTATTTTCACAAATCATGTGCTTATTTTTAAATATATCTATGATTAGTCATGATAAAATGTTTGTGAAAAAGTCTATCAACTTTTAATAGAACTTTTAGTTAAAGTTCATTTTAAAATTAGTGGATGTTTTTACACAGCCTTTTTGCAAAAAAAAGAATAAGGGTCCATGTTCACCTGTCAAAATGCTGAAGGGTTACATGGTCAGAGAAAGGTTGGAAAACCCTGCTCTAGTGGTATGCGACGACCGCCCAGGTGGTCGTTCTCAGGTCTTGTACAAAATTATCCTTTTTACTGAAAGCATGTGGATTTGGAAAAGGCGTTGCTACTGAAAGATAAGCAGGTTGACGCGTGAACTTGCACACAAGAAATCATGGTGTCATGAGCATGAACTGAGATACATTATAATTGAACCTGCGAAACCAAACGTCTATCATATTCTCTGCCGTTGTTCTAAGAAACAAAGCGTTTCGCACGCAAGCTCAAATTTATTTACGGAAACAAAAACGCTTTCTATTGTAGTTGCACCTGAGTGTTTCGTAAAGATGGGATAAGATTTGCATATACATCTAGCAAAGGTGACACTAATGATCAAAAGTCGTAAAGGTGGAAGTGACGATTTTGTAAAAAATTTAAAATGTCAAACACTATTAACTACGGACCTTCGTTTACGCAGTTTCAGTTGAGCTGAATCTCAGCGCACGATCAATGTGGAGGTCTTTCGAGATTTGACATTTTTTTTAAAATATCATTTGAAACATTGGTTGGAGAACACGTTACACATAAACGCATACTACAATTGATACATCTCTTTGAGCAGTCATATGTGATGCGTGCTTCGGTGGGAGAATCATAAGTTTTTTCTGTCTGGAAACCCACAAGACACGCTGAATGCAACCCAGAGGAACTCGAATTTCACGTTGATATTGCAAAAAAACATCACTAGTTTTAAGTAAGCATCTATAAATGCTAATGCCGACAAGCTTCACGGCTGGCCACTGTCTTTTCCAAGCGTATCACTGTTGAGGCCGCTCGGTCGGTGCGGTGTCGCAAGCGCTAAGAATAGCACCTATATGTACTGTATGTGGCGCTAACAAGCGACTACCGCGTGTGATTTCTATTGTTGCTTGCTGCCACTGTGTGAAGCTGTGCGCGCTAACCGCTCGCAACAAAATGGTGCTCTAACAAGGACGTGGAGGCATTACCACATGCAACCTTCACAAAACGAACCTGCGTTCGGAGCGGTTCGTTGTAAAAAGGAAGGAGTTTATTGTTTTGAGGCCGCTCAGTCGGCGTGGCGTCGTATGCACGATGCACCACGAACGGGATGTGCGCTAAGCAGCACTAGACCAGTGGTTCTCTACCTTTTTGGACCATGGACCGTCATTTAAAAAAATATCCGAATGGACCACTTTGCTATGCTGATACCTCATGAACTAGTCGAAACTCCATTGCACATAGGTCAGCGAACTCACGGGCATGTCCTATCTTAGTTCTGAAAATAATAATCAATAAACTAATTGACGGAACTCTCTGTGGACCACTACAAATTCTAGGTGGATCACCGGTGGTCCACCTCCACCACGTTGAGAATCACTGCATTAAAGTGAACACGCCGTGTGATCTCAAATGTTGCTTGTTGTCAGTGTGAAGCTTTGCGCGCTTGTCGCTTAGGCCCTCCGATCACAAAACTACTACTGTAACACCTCTGGAAAAAAAACAAAAAAACTGGACAAACACCACCATTTCAATTGAGTCATCGAAACAAAGATGGCGACAATAATAAACACTTTGGTGTAGTGCCTGCGGCAGCTTCGCGTTTCCTCTGCAATATTTTGTCAGAGGGAAACGGCCATCGCGGAGTATTTTGTAGCTAACGGTGCACACAACGTCGATCAAATGTAGCGAAACATGCAAACTGCTTTTAGCAGGGATAATTCTACCTTTGTCCCGTCGAAGTTAAACATTCAACGGGATACGGTGGACAACCACAATATTACAACGAATATTTTCTATGAAAATTAGGAGCCTTATTCGCAAAAACGCGGGTTACACCTTTAGGCATACTTTAGTATGACACTGTGTGTGAAAAAATAACAAGCAGGCGTCTCAACGCATTTTTCCGAGACACGAAAATCTGTCCAAAAGCGTGTGCGAAACGAACTCTGCAACTTTCGCTTGTCCTTATGATATGGATGTGAAACGTTTGATGAAACGCCACAAAAACATTGGAAACAGGATAGTCTGCGTGTGTTCTGCACGTGTTTATTTGCTTTGACGCATCAAAGAAAAACAATTGTAAATTTAACAAAGCCGCGTCAAAAATAGACAAACTTTTGTGGACTATGGAAAAGCATGTGACCACTTTTCATAGAAACTTTGACGGCGAACAGCTGAGGTCGTAAACCACCTGTTACAACGTACTATGACGATCGTGGTATTGAATTACCCGTTCGTGCTTAGGGTTACACCCGAAATTACTCTGGCAGGTCACGTTTTTAACTTCACAATTCAATGCGTGTTGGACCGGCCTTTGCGGCAGGGTTTGGTACAACCGAAACAAATGCATGTTGGTCCGCAAAGCGAGCACTGCCACTGACATAAAACAATAACCCACGAACAGAGGGTAAACAACTGCAGTCGGTAGCAGTGAAAGTAACGAAGAATCCCAACGCCGCTACAATCACCACCTCCCAGGGGAGTGTGGTGGCAGTGCATACCTTCATCAGCAGGTGCAAACACTTCTTCTCCAACAGTGAATGTATCATCACCATTTTCATTCTGGCGAGCCTGTCACATTCCGCAAAACGTTAATTGGCCTCTTAAGAGATGCTATTTTAAGTTAGAAACAGAACACTACTAGCTTCGTTCGGAATTATAACTCGTGGTTCCAGTGACTTCTACAATGCAAAACAAACGTATAAAAAAGCAAAAGTTATTTGGAAATGAATATCAAATATGATCACCAACATTTCTGGAATGAACTCTGTTAATTCTGATGTTTTTTTTTCGGATCATGATCCCAGGGACTGTCGACACAATTTCGAGTAAAACCACGCAGTTTTATCACATTACCATACCATCGTTGCAAATGAATTGGCGGAAATGAGCAAGCCACAAAAGCAAGACTTCTGTTCTAAAAAGCAGCACTAAGCGGTTTTACGACATGCTATAATACACGTAAACAGTGAGAATTGCTGCTCAAAACGCTTCATCGTGGACAAGTACATGAAAATTGTCAAGTTTTACATGCCATCATAATCACAAGTCTGTTAACAGTGGTACCTGAGAGTGTGCGACGCTGAATGTGTCATCCAAATCGTTCGCCTGTTTTTCCGAGGTGGTGCTGTTATTGTCCGGCGTTGAGTTATGCGAAGCAGCATCAAAGAAAAGGTCACCATCGTCAGACGATGCTGTCGTGCTCGGTGGGTGTGGAGTAACTTCCTGACGATGATCAGGTGAATTTGCCAAACGTTTATTTGACCGAAAAGGGTCGAGACTGGGATCACTGAACTGGCCGGAAAGAGCCGTGCATCCATCAGGATTTCCATCACTATCTAAATCAACCACCGCTCCGAGCTGTGCAGCGTTCTCTGTTGCAAAGACAGGGGAAGGCGCAGAAGCTTTTAAGCCATCATTAGATGGCTTATTTTTAGTCGGTGAATTCACCAAATCCGTGCTGGTTTTGAAAGGGTTAAAGTTCGGATCGTCAAACTTGCTGAAGTCCAAGGAATACGCTCCAGGTTCAGGAAGAGTTTCTTGTTGTTCTTGCTCGGAAATAGCAGTTTCACTTGAACAGGAAACAACTGTTTTTCCTAATTTTTTCTTGGGTGCAAATTTTTTAAGCTTTGATTTTTTCGGTATCTTTTGCTGAGCATTCTTTGTTGGAACAGAATTGGCCTCACCAAGTTCTTCATCATTGCCAGTTGAAGTTACTTCTTTCGTAGGAGAGTTTCTAAGCGCTTTGGTGGTTTTAAATGGATCAAAAGTAGGGTCTTCCAAGTTAGTTAGGTCCATGGAGTAGCTTCCGCGTATAACAGAGGCATCTGGCTCTTCTTTGTTATCGTTATTCCGAACAGGATCTGAATAATCCGGAACAACTTCCACATTTTGCTCAGTTTCAACAGTCTCAGTCTTAGCAAGACTTTGATTTTGAGAAGAATCAACATCATTAACAGAATGAGATAGATGCTTAATTTCTTCACTGGGAGACAAAGAAATTTCTATACTGGTTTTGAAAGGATCAAAGTTGGGGTCATCAAACTTGCTGAAGTCGATTGAATACGCTCCGTGTCCGGGCAAGTTGTCAACCACTTCTGCTGCATCACGTTCACTCGAACTAGCTTTCCATGGCTTTTTCTTCTTGACACGTTTTTTGGACAGGCCAACTTTTGGTTTCACTGGCTTTTCAACATCCTGATCTAGTTTCATTTCAGAAGGCTTCTCATTGGCTTCAGGTTGATTAGAATCCACAAATGCATTACCTGTGGTGTTAATTGTGATACTGTTGCTCTCCTCCACATCAGATTTCAAATCGATGGGACATGCACCATCATTGTAAACAACTTCATCACAGTTGATCACACCATCTCTCTGTTCGCCTTCCATCGGTTCAATTTTCTTGAAATCTTGGGGTTTCACACATGTTTCGTGCTGTGGGTAACTGGTACTGCCTTTTCGATCTTCATGGATCGCTGCGGGTACATCTTGCTTAACACCACCCAAAGGATGAAGGGTTTCACTCGGGGCTTCTTCTGTCGGGGAGTTAGAGAGACCTTTGTTGGATTTGAAAGGATCAAAGTTTGGATCATCAAACTTACTGAAGTCAAACGAATATGCTCCAGGTTTGGGTAAAGCATCGCATTCGTTCTCGTCTGCGTTATCATTGCAAGCAGAAGACGGTGCAGCAGGTTTTCCGAGCTTCTTAGATGGACCAAACTTTTTGCGCTTAGAGTCTTTAGAGTTTTTTTTCGGAGCTTTTTCATTTGGAGCAGAGTTAGGCTTAACAGTTTGCTGTTCATCATCGCACAAAGCAACTTCTGTAGTCGGAGAGCTTCCTAAACTATCGTCAGTGCTATAAGTGGAATCGCCCAATTGGCCTGCGTCTGCGGAGCAACTTCCAGGCACAGCAGAGGTGTTAGTGACTTTTTTTACTTGATCATCCTTGTTAGCAAATTCAAACCCAGCAAAATTATCAACATCGTCTTCCACGTTTTGCTTTCTGTCATTAGCTTCTGCGGCCACGCGATCTTGCTTCTGAGAGACATCGCTGTCATTGACTAAATGAGATAGAAGTTTAACATCTTTTGTGGGAGAGAGAGAAATCTCTTTACTGGTTTTGAAGGGATCAAAGTTGGGATCATCGAATTTGCTGAAGTCAATCGCATATGCTCCAGGTTTGGGCAAAATATCCCTCGTTTCTTCGTCGTTCCGTTCTCCTGAACTATCTTTCCATGGCTTTTTCTTCTTGAAACGTTTTTTGGACAGACCAACTGTTGATTTTGCTGGATTTTTAACATCCTGATCTAACTTCATTTCAGAAGCTTTTTCACCAGATTCAGGTTCGTTAGGAGTAACATTTGCTGTATTTTCAGTGACTTTTCTTTCAGCAGAACTAACCATCACAAAATCGGCATTGCTATTTGTGCTACGTTCTGGAGAACAAGAAATGTTTATGTGACATGGCTCATCAGACTTGCTCACAACACATTCGCCTCCTTGTAGCGAATTCATTTCATTGAGTTCTTGGGATTTCACAAATGCTTCATGATCTTTGCCAAGCACGTTGTTTTCTGGTACTTCACCCTTAATAAAATCATCGGGACGAAAGGTTTCTCTCGAGGTGTCCTTTACTGGGGAGTTAGACAGACCTTGGGTGGTTTTGAAAGGGTCGAAATTTGGATCATCGAACTTTCTGAAGTCTAAGGAATATGCTCCCGGTTTGGGTAAAGCATCCCTTTCGTCTTCTACAAGATCGTTGCTAGTGGACAGAGTTGCAGCAGGTCTCGTGAGTTCCTTAGACGCAACAACTTTATCAGACTTCGAATCTGTAGTCAGATTTTCTGGATCTGTTTGAACTGGAGCAATATTAGTTTCAAAAGATTCTTGGTCACCACCAAATAAACATACTTCTTTCGTAGGAGAGTTTCCCAGCTCTTCACTGGTTTTAAATGGATCAGAAATAGGGTCTTCCAGTTTCACAGTGTCTGAGGAGTGACATCCTCGCACATTTATTGTACCTTCGACTTTATCATCATTGTTGGTAACACTAAATTCATCGCGATTTTGAACAGGATCAGAATCATCCGGAACAACTTCCACATTTTGCTCAGTTTTAACAGTCTCAGTGTTAGCAAGACTTTGATTTTGAGAAGAATCAGCATCATTAACAGAATGAGACAGATGCTTAATTTCTTCACTGGGAGACAAAGAAATTTCTTTACTGGTTTTGAAAGGATTAAAGTCGGGATCATCAAACTTGCTGAAGTCAATTGAATACGCTCCGTGTCCGGGCAAGTTGTCAACCACTTCTTCTGCATCACGTTCACCTGAACTAGCTTTCCTTGGCTTTTTCTTCTTGACACGTTTTTTGGACAGACCAACTTTTATTTTCACTGGCTTTTCAACATCCTGATGTAATTTCATTTCAGGTTTCTCATTGGCTTCAGGTTGATTAGAATCCACAAACGCATTACCTGTGGTGTTCGTGAAACTGTTGGTTTTCTTCACATCAGATTTCAATGAATCAAAATTGATATCGTCATCAGTATTACAACCGAGAGGACGTGGACTAGCTTTGTTTACTAATTCGTCTGAATCAAGTGCATTGCCTGTCAGTTCATCTTGTTTCGGCTTGGCTTCCTGTAAGTCTTGGGATTGGACAACTGTTTCATACTGTTTGGAACTAGCGTTAACTTTCGGATCTTCGCGGTTTGCTGCCGGTACATCTTGTTCAACAACATACATTTGATGAAGCGTTTCACTCCGGGTATCTTTTACTGGGGAAGTGGAAAGACCTTTGTTGGTTTTGAACGGATCAAAATTAGGATCATCAAACTTGCTGAAGTCCAAGGAATATGCTCCAGGTTTGGGAGGTGCATCACTTTCGTCTTCCTCATAACAAGCATCACTATTTGAAGATAATGTCATTGTTTTGTTGGGACTTACTTTGAAGACAGTGAAAGATTCTTCACACGAACCTGATGTTATCAAAACATGATGTGGCTTAGTGTTTATCAACACATCTTCTTCACTAGGCAAGTTTTGTTGTGGATCACTGACTTTGATAAAACCAACTTCAGGTTCAGCCGTCTTACTTGAGCTTGGAGAATTAGCTCCAAAATCTGTAACTATTTTGTTGGCCTCTTTTGGCGCGCCGATAATTTTGGATACAACAGTCATGCCAGTTTGTGAAGATTCTGTAACACTGCTCTCAGTTTCAGTACAAAGTGTATCTGCAAGATTCTGTGAAACTTGCAATACATCCCCAGGCTTCTGACCAACACCAGTTTGATGGCTGCCTTCAACTGTTTCTTCACATGGTGAATCAGAGAAAGAATTCTCAGGGCAGTTTTTGACTGGAGAATTTGCTAAGCCTTTATTGGTCTTAAAAGGATTGAAATCTGGGTCATCAAGTTGAAGGAAGTCTATGGAATATTTACCATGCTGTAATGGTGGTGAAGAAGGAGGTTCTTGCATGCCATCTGTGAGCACGGATGCAGTTGCAGCAGGTCCAACTGTTTCAGTGGGTTCTCCGACTTGAAATGATTTAGTGGGTTTGCCACAGTCAGTATTTGCGATGAGAGCTGACTGGCTAGTTTCAAGTGAATGCAAGTCAGCCACTACACTTTCACTGCATATTTCAGCTGAGTCTGCATTATCATATAAATGTTGTTCATTTTTATTAAAACACACTGTATGTGTTTCTTTTTCTAATGGTGAAGCAAAGCACTCCTCCTTAGTTTCTGAATTCGTAGAAAAATTTGTTGTCATTCTCAAATCATTGTCAGGAAGTGCGTTTGACCTACCGGCAGCCTTATGTGCTACCTTGTCACCTGTATGATTGTTCTGTACAGACGTGTTTTTTTCAGAAATTGCATCTTGTTCAGATACATTATCGTAACCAACAGTAGACTTTGCTTCATGCACATTGGTAATAACATTCTTCATCAGATTTTTTTTCGTGGTATGGGGCACAAACTTAGTGGCTTCAACACTGCTCAGGGTCATTCCAGAGAACATAGCAACAATGTCATCATCTTCACTAGATTCCTTGACAGTAGCATCAGCAACTGCATTACAGTCATTACTGTTTTCCACTGAATTAGCAGTGCTTTCAGGTCGCGCTGATCTGAAGTCAGGATTTCCAATTTGACACAGGTCACTTCCAGCAATTGTATTGTGAGACAAAACTGAAACACTACAATTGTCTCCCGCAGCTAAGTTCATTATAGCACCAGAAGAGACATAGCTGGTATCAGCTTCATGTTTCACATCCTCTTTACTTGCCGCAACATTGCATGTCTTGTTTATATTGTTGAAATGTTGAATGTTGCCAATTTCACCCACATGATCACCATCAAACTGTGGCTGCGTACAAAAAGCTTCCTCGGTTTTAGTATCTGCCTCAACGCCCTTAGCTACTGTACCTGCAACGTAAAGATCATTATTTCCAGTGACCGATTCACTAGCTTCACAGCTATCTCCCTCCTTTTCGTGCAAATCCTGTAACATACTGACCGTTTCTAAGGAGCCAGCTGTTTTAGGATTCAAGGGGTCAAAATCAGAATATAAGGTATCACCCTCTGGAGTGAGAAACGGAGTGCTATTAATAGAGGTGGTGTTGGATTCATAGTGTGGCAAGGGTATGGCAGATGGTATAGTGTTAAACGAAATACTAGTACTACTGGCAGTGCTAGCAATGGCTGATGATGGCTGTGTTCCTTCATCACTCTGGCTATTATCAGCGATAATTCTTTCATCTGGTAGATGAAGTAAAATGGCAGGGGTATCTTGAGGGGATTCAACATTCCTCTCGACTTGCACATCCAACGACGAAGTATTTGAAGGCAGCACTAATGATTTTTCAGCAATCTGATCTGCATCACTAATTGTGCTGCTTGTATTACAACTAGCAGCAGTGGCATCATCGTTGTGAGATGTCTTAGGAAAAGTGGTTATAGGGCAAGATTGTCCTGGCGTAATCAAAGGAGATGGTTTTTTTGGTTCATCTGAGTTTCCAGCTTTGGGAAGGAAACGTAAAGTATGCTCAATAGGCTGACCATCACTACCCCAGTCAATGACACAAAATGAATTTCCGGCTGAAAGGCGATGGTAAAGGTGGGTGTTCTCCACAGAATTTTCATCAAGATAGGCTGGAGTAGCAGGAGGCTTCAAAGCACAGTTTTTGAGTTGAACAGAATCGTTGGCAATAGCTAATCCTCCCAATGCAGCAATGCAGTCATTCAGCTCATCATCCTTCTGTGATGACAAGCAGACGTCAGCGTTGTCCTGAAATAAAAATGTAACTGGCATTAGCAAACAGACCAAACTAAAAATAAACTTTGTGCACATCACTAAAAAGAAAGTTGTGTAAATAAGCTATAAGCGAATAGTTCCAGCTTTTGTAATGAAATCTACAAAATAGCAGTAGTTAAACCAGGGTTTTTTAAAAATACTTTTTAGGGACCCGATCAGAGAAAATTATCATCGGGTCCCTAACATCAGAGAAAATCGGGTCCCTAGAATCAGAGAAATCGGGTCCCTAACATTTTCCTTAAAAAAACCCTGGTAAAACGACAAAATTTATTCGTCAGATTAAAAGCGGACCACACACATTAGTAGAATTTTCTGATAACTACAGTTTACAATAACATTATGAAAGAGATATATAACCAACTAAAAACTACATTAGATTTAGTTGGTTATATATCTCTTAGTTGGTTATATAACCAACCAGATTTAGATGATTATATAATATCTCTTTCATAATGTTATTGTAAACTGAGGTTGATTTGCAGCGTTTTTGTTACGGCACCTGAGGTTGATTTGCAGCCTTTTTTACATTAGTTCTCAAGAAACCACGCATTACATGTAGAGATCGACCATTATGGCTTTTTTGGGGCCGATACAGATAGCCGATATTTCCAAAATTTTTGTATCTTGTTTTCTGCTTCATTATCAAAAATATTATGTATTCTACGCCTTACCCTTTTTTCAAAAACTTCAAAATTCACGATTTATGCGCTAAAAATTCTCAAATTTCAGTATTTTGCTATGATTTTTAGTTAATCTGATGAATGATGATGCTTTTGTTTCGGCTGCGACGGCCGATGCGTGCTCCATGGTTCATCTTGTCTGCTTGTTTATGAAAACGTACCTGCTACCGTTGTTGCAAGATAACTGTCTTGACTTGGTTCATTGTGCTTTCTTGCGCAAATTGTCTGCATGCGTGAGGTATATAACAGCGTTTTGTCAACACCTACTGAGGCCGTTTTTTTCGGCCGTTTTAGCCGATACTGATATATCGGTCTATCTCTGATTATATGGGATGATGTGGTTTTAGCATCTGTTGTTGAAACCGTAGTTTTAAGTTTTAAATGACTATTTTTCACAGAAATGTTCTTGTGCATGACTTCAATGCAAGATATAATGGCTAAGAACAAGCCTAATTTATGCGAGAAAAGCCAGAAGTTAGCAAAACAACTCATTCAAAGCACTTGGCAGAGAAAGGATGTCCAGTTACTAACAAGTGGACAGAGTTGGTAACTATAGATATTATGAAAAGACAAAAGTAGCAGAACACTTAAGGTATAATAAAATATCAACTGGCCAGATTAACATCTTTAATTTCCACCATTGATGAAAAACATATCTAGCAAGATGCTGATGATTACCTCAAAGGAGTCTTGAAGAGCTGTTACACAAAGGTCATCACTGGAGCTGTCGTAAGTGTTGTCTGCAATAGCAACAATTAGGTCACATCCACAACATGAAAAAATGTAAATGAGCAATACACATGTCATTTCAGAGGCTAACCTGAGTTTCATACACCATCTTAGCAACTTCTAGTTTATGTATCTGTGAAGTAGGCATTACTCATATTCCACATTAAATGTTTGAACTTACACTTAACAGCTTCATGCAAAGTTGCTCATCTCATTTAGTCTTTGAATTAGAGCTAAACATCTTAGCACAGGAGTGCAAAATTTTCTGTGAATGTTAGTAGCGCACAGAGCTTTGCTATACAGCATTCATATGCATAAAGTACAAAATGTAAACAAATTACGAAAGAAAATATGTAGTTATTTCTTACCTCTACTTATTTACAGACAAGAATGAAGTTGACTATCTATCACATATGTGCAGACAAAATAAGGTTGGATATGCTCTTTCCATTATGTATACACATCTGCCCACCTTGGACATGCCATAATCTTAACTCTCAATTGGGTCAAGTTTTGCTCCGTTGCTGCAAATCTCGTTCGCACACTCCAAGTTTGTGGTCACATGGCACATGTGTGGCTGCATTTTTGCACCACTGTCTCAGCAAATAAAAATAGAATGCCCACAGTGACCTGCATACTTCTCTAAAATGAGCCAGACAATGGCAGACCACACTTTGTATCCTCCAGATCAGTGGTTCTCAACCTTTCATGGTTTGTGGCCCCCTTCCAAAGACTGTCAACACTTGTGGCCCCCTACTGATTAGTAGGGTTTTGCAATATCAAGGCAGAGCTATTTTAGTAAAGGCCTCTACCTGTGGCCCCTGGAGAGGCCCCCAAGGGGGTCCGAGGGCTCCGTTTGAGAAACTCTGCTCTAGATCAACAATTGTCAATCTTTTTTGTGCTGCAACCCACTATAACCAAACGACCCCCATCCAAAACACGAATTTAAGAGCAAATAATATACAAGCCTCATCTCAGAAAGAACCATTATAAGAGAGCACATACAAGGAACTACCAAACTCAAAAAAATTTTGGGGATATCTTGTTTCCCACATGGGAATTTTGAGGGTTGTTTTCAGCTCTGCCAAAATAAAAAAGTCTAATAACTAATTGACCACTGCCTGTAGCTGAAAATGGGTTTTGTTTCATAACTCTGCACTGAAAAATGGTGGAATCAACACATCACTTAACTTATTGCCTTGAGTGTAAGTCAAAATTTGCAAATTTGTTAAGTAATATAATTTTAGACTATGTCATTACTGGATACCATCCCATTTGGACTCAGTGTTTCTGCAGATCACAATTCAGTTTTAAAATTAGGCCACCCATACTGTATGTATGTTTGCATGCCACGTGCACCATTTCTCTGATGATTTTTTCATGTCACATTTCAGAACTTCCAGCACTGAAAGGGACTAATACTGTCCATGCATTTAGAGCTCTTCCAACACATCAACATGCTGAAAATGCCAATGCATCAGATAAGCAAATTTCATTAACTTCATTTTCAGACCTGCTTGTCTTCTTGGAAGGGTTGCAAGGGCAGCTGCCCTAGGTTTTGAAACACAGCACAGTTTTTAGCAACCACTGATTGTCTGTGGGCTCCAAAATAAGTTGGAACCAAGTCAGGTCAGAAATGTAATCATATCACCTGGTCCTTGGTCACTCTGGGCAGATTTCCTGTGGTGTAGACAGTACTAGCCTTGCCAATCTTTATTGAGGCATTTATGGTCATGTGGCCAAATCATTGTAGCTGAGTTCTCTATATTTGGAGAAGTAGCTAAACATTCAGGTCTAATCTAGTTTCACAGCTATGTGCTTTGTCACACCATGAACTGTTCACAAAAATTTGATAGCATTCTTTCATTCAATGCCCAAGATTTATGACAATAGGTGAGGATTAGAACAAGGTATGAAAGCTCCTATTGTGACCACGGAATGGAAAAACTCATACAATACTATGCTTGCGTTACCAATTCGCGCAACAATTTTTTCTTCTGACTTCCGGCACTCATGAATGTCACCATGAGGTACTTGACCTTCTCAACATTCTACAGTGTGTTACTGTTTGCTTTTAGCACACACTGACCTGGATTTCTGGAGAGGTATCAATTTGGGCCAGAGCGGATGTTAAAGATGGATAAAGCATATTTAAATTCCCCTAAACTGGATCTATATCACTTGCTATAGGTATGTGTCTTGATCAGGACAGCCCAGCTACCAACTAGGTGATAAAACAACAGAATATTGGCAAAAAAACACCAACAAATCATAGCACTATTGCTCAAAAAAGCACTTAACTGTGCTTCCGGAACTTTCCGGAACTGAAAGTTATTTCCATGTCCAACAGCATAAAATTGCAGCGCACATGTTACCACAGCCAATTTATACGAAGACCAACTTATCCATGAAAACAGGGTGTGAATAGTAGGGTTATGGAAAGATAAGCAACAATTCTAATAAGTAGAGATTCTTAACACTTTGAGAGCTGGCATACGATATATTCGTACCTAGATTTCGGCCTAAAATCAGCAGTTTTCGGTTGCCTTACCAACGCCATAGCTCCTCCGCCGATTGAGCTAGAGAGCTGTTCAAGGGCTTAAACGGATCAGTCAGTCTTCTAGTCTGCACTCGAAAAAAATCTTTTCATTGGGGGTTGTGGATTTTTTGTGAATGACATCATAAATGAAGTAGTTTTGGGGCCATTTTGGCTCATGTTACCTGGCCTAGAGCCCAACCGCTAGGCCAAAGTATTTCGCTGAAGTTTTCATTGGATACCAGGCTCGAGTCGGAGTCTTTTGAGACTTTGATTGGCTTTCTAGCGTTTCTGGTTCAAGAGTTATGATCTAAAATAAACAAATTAATTAAAACAAAATTAATTAGCTAATTAGTCAAATACTGTATTTTTATTATTTGAGATCATAACTTTTGAACCTGAATCCCCAGCAGGTCATCCAAAGTATCAAAAACTCGGATTGTGGCCTAGTTTCCACTAAAAACTTAAGCGAAATACTACCATCTAACCGTCTGAGCGCAGTGCCAGGTGAAGTGGGCCAAGGTGGCCTAAAAGTCCTCCACTTATGACGTCACTCACAAAAAATCTGCATCCCCCAACCAAAAAATTTTTTTTGGAATGCAAGCTATAAGACTTGCCGCGTCTTTTGAGCTTCTGACCGCTTACTGGACTGGAGAAATTCCCACGCAAAGCAACGTGTGTTTCAATATTTTTTTTGTGTGAAAAATCTCTGAAAACGGCTGGCCGCCAAAGTGTTAACATTGTGCATACAGGGTGATTTTCCCATGGCGATATCCACAGCTGCCACATGCTTTTGGTGGGAAATTCAAATCCCAGAAGTTCAGTTCAGTTTGTTTGGGATATTCACACACACACAAAACTCACAAAAATAAAGATAAGATAAACAAGCAGGTAGCTTATATTTGACAAGGATTAATATGGGTTTAGGAGGTATAAATTCTATTTCTTCCAGAAAGAAGAAAGGCTGTACTTTTAAATTTGGATCCAAAGACTCCCAAATTTTAACTCCTGTGTAAGCAAGAGATTTTTGTCAGCAACCCATCTTTTCCTGGGAACTATATATTCTTGAAATGTTTTTCAGTTTTTCAGGTAGGTAGTGCTAGGTGCTTTCTACCTTTAGGCTAAAACAGTAAACCTGACAAACGTTGTGTTGGCTGTACACTAATCAATTGCCAATATATCAAATCATTTTAGGCTACATACCACTGCAACAAACCTGGCCAACTGGAGCCACTTTATTGCAAGAGTTTCACTTCATTGGAAGCATTTTTGACACAATAAAAGCAGTTAACACTGGCATGAAGCAATTAAACTTTATCAACCTATATAAATATACTTACATAAATGTTTGCAATACATTCTTTAGCATTTGGGAGCATATCAAAGCACTTCCATCACACAAAATCACAGTCCTAGTCCAGTAGGCCTGGTCCCATCTACGCAGACCAACTCAACAGAACCATACTTTTAAACAGCCTCTGAACCACAGAGTTTGGATTCTCATTCCAAGACCTAACCTAATATCAATTGAACTCACTCTAGGACCACATTTTTTAGACCATTTCCAGAAATGTAAATTTATGTTCAGGAGAACATTGGACAGCAAAAACATAAATTTACGTCTGCCGAGAACAGTGGACAGCATACCTTGGCTGTAGATATATGTCTGCTAGTAACAAGTGTCAAGTAAGTGAGCAGAGTCACACAATAAAAAAGGTTTGTTAAAGTGGAAAAGGAAATAATGAATTAAAATACTTATCTTTGAAAAAGAATTTTAAAATACCAAAAATACTTCCAACTGATATTGCTTCATTTCTTTTCTATAGGTGTACCCTGTTTGGTAGCCTAGTCCACTACAACCACTGCCCTAAACTTAGCCAGCACAAGAGGCTATTCTACAAGACTTTTTAACACTGAAAGATAACTAAAATTTGGGTAAAAATTACCCAAAAGATTTTTACCCTAATCTGTGGTTATTCTACCTCAACTTTTGAACTTAAACCTTAGAAAGCCAATCAAGGGCTCAAAAGACTCAGTTAGCCTAGTTTCCACTAAAAATGTGAGCGAAATACTTCCCTCTGTGGTTAGGGCCCAGGGCCAGGTAACCCGAGCCAAATTGGCCTAAAACCTACCCCACTTATGACATCACTCACAAAAAAAATGAAACCCAAACCTTAAAACACCCTTACCCATTGTTTCAGAATGTATATCATATGCTGTGAGGTAAAATGATGTAGCAAACGTGTCTTCAACAATTCCAGCTTTTTCTTCTATAGGGACTTCAGGACTGAAGGTTATCGAACTGACTTTGTTCTCAATAGATAAAATGTTGTGACTTATAGTGTCTGCAAAAAGCAATACTAACTGTGTAGCAATGCATTTATAACGTGAGTATAACCATGTTAACATTTAATACATTAACAGAGTTGTAATATTACATTGCTTTACATGTCCATTGAGCAAGTTTATGAGATGAAACAAGGTTGTTATCAGCTGAAGCAAACAAGCTGTCTGACAAAATTATCACATACATGGTACATATATTACAAGGTAACCTTCCAAAGTAAATCATAATAAAAATACAGGCATGAACTTAATTACTCAACAAAATTCCAGTGTCTCACAAAATACACAAGCTGTAGCGAAAATAGTTCCTTTTCAGCATTACACTGTTGCAGTTGGAAAGCCCGAGCGATAAGTATGCAAAGCTTTACACTGTGGCAACAAGCAACAATAGAGAGCACATGCCATGATCACTCTATTATTGCTTGTTCGTGCCACATATACATGGGTGTTGTTCTTCACACACATCCCATTCATGGTGAATCACACATTCAACGCAATGCCAACGGAGAGGTTGCAACAACATCCCTCCTTTTGACAACAAACCGCACCAATCACACATTCTTTAATTGTGAAAGCTGCACCTGGCACGATCTTCACATCCTGGTCACAGCACCATTTTGTTGTGATCGGAAAGCCTGAGCGGCAAGTGCGCAAAGCTTCACACTGTGGCAGCAAGCAACAATAGAGATCACATGCCATAATCCCTCATTATTGCTTGTTCGTGCCACATATATATGGGTGTTGTTTTTGCGTAAATCTCGTTCGTGGTAAATCACACATTCAATGCAACGCCAATGGAGAGGTTGCAACAATACCATATGTCACACTAAAGATAAGATGTGAAAGTTCAAAACACAAGAAGCATATTTAATGGGAATAACATATGGAGCATACTAAAACCCTACAAAATAATATTTGTGGCCAGTCCAACATTGTGCAAGTGTTAATGGGTGGGTACAAAGAAAAAGGTTCATGCATGGTGCTATATGGTTGGCCTATTTGGGACATGTAAAACTTGTTATATGTAAAAAAAAATTGTTGGCACAATTCAGCATAGTAAAAAAATGTGTCTTTACTTTTTTTTAACACTCTGACGTCTGGCTGCTTTTGGGGATTTATGCAAAAAAACACCGAAACGCACGTGGCTTTGCGTGGGAATTTCTCCCGTATGGACCTGGTCTAATCTACCCTCCCCAACCCAAAATTTTTTTCCGAGTGCAGAATAGAAAACTTGCCACGTCTTTTGAGCCTTTGAACAACTCTCTAGTGCTTTCAGCACCAGAGCTACACACGTGCAATTCTGTTGTTTTGGTGCGAAAATGCCCGATTCCTGCTGGACGTCAAAGTGTTAAATGTCAAAAAAATACAAATCGACAATGTTAGGAAGTTGCTTTCCATCAAACTGGTCCAGAAGTAACTTAGGTTATTTAAAAAATAAAATTCCGCCTGTATTGTCACAGTACCTGATTTCGCACTAGTTTCCTGTTCAACTGGAATTGCTGGACAAGCAGTGAATAAGTCATCACCAGAAGATGAGCCTGAGCTGTTTTTAATATTCTTTTTCTTGGATTTTTTTCTATGTGTGAATAAAAGAAAGATTATGCAAAGTATACAGGTAATGAATATAATGCTTCTAATACTCTAAATTAGGTGCATGCGATATACAAAGGAGTGACTTGGAGAAGTCAAAATATTCTTTGTTTTTCTGATCATAACACATTTAATAGACATAACAAAAATTTTAATTTGTTTCTATCAGAAGATGGTAGACTTCAACAGACTGAAACAAGCTTTCACACAAGAACATTTTATTTCAAAAATACGAGAGAATGTCATATCACAAACTATCAGTGGTGGTTGCCACAATACTTGCAAATGGAAACTAAGCCAAATCTACATAAATCAATCCACTATCACTAATTTTATAATATATTTGTTTAAACAGCAACATTGTGTAGTTTACAACCATTCAACATGCTCAAAACACCAAATGACTCACAGGTTGTAGAAAATTAATCTGATATTGAAATACAAGAACTTTCACTAACCTCACAATGTCATCAAGACTGTTTTCATAACATATCACTGTGAAATTGAAGGCACATGCAGTGAAATGTGCAAAATACTTTATCTATGAAATGAAGTGAAACAGCAACAACAACAAATAATTTGGACATGCATTACACTCCATATCCATATACTAAATGATTTAAAGCAATAAATCACATAAACATGATATATGCTTGCAACTATTATTCATAGGCACACCACAGTCACCATGTCATGGTTCTCAGATTGGCAAGTACAACTTTGCTTTGCAGTATTATTCAGAAAAAAGCTACATAATGTGCTGTGACCATGAATTTAAAGCAACAAAATAACCATCAGGCACTTTACATTTAAATTACAAAGAATTTCTACCTTTGGATAGAAACTTGATGATGCAATAGCTTTCTACAAACCATACAAGCAACTTAACACTGAACAAAGGTTGTTTGAATAACCATTTAGGTGTAGAATATTTCTTTATACTTGGAAAATGTGATTTGGTACAGAACAGCTATGTCCAACCCGTGGCCCAGGTGAAGGTTTTGTGCGGCCCAGTTTAAGTTTTCACTGTAATAAAAGTATCATGTATACCGACAACCTTTCCTTATTTTGATAACCTTGAATTTGACATTTTTGATGCAGGTGGTCTCCTCAGTGCCACCTTATCACATCTATAAACATTGAAATTAGGATTCGAATGCTTTTAGTATATTAGCTTCAGCTAAATTTGGTTTGCTGAGATCTAAGTAAGTCATTTAATGTGCAGCCCACATTAATGTCATCAAATGTGCGGCCCTGGTTAAGATACAACATGATTTTTGGCCCAGTAAGCCATTTTGGTTGGACATAGCTGGTGTAGAATAAAGTCTCAGCTCATGTTCACAACTTACTGACTTGATACTAAAAGTTCATTCTAGAATACTCTGTGTTTAGATCCTAATACTTGCCAAATTGGATGATAAATATGCTATTTTAAGAACTTCTAAAAAATTAGCTTCACTTTATAAGCTATTGACTGCTTGTTTAATTCCCATGTCAGTTTGTCTAGATCAGGGCTTCTCAAACTTATTGTTTAGCAACCCCATTTCAAAAAAAATATTTTTACGCAATCCCCTTCTTGGATAGCTTGGTTGTTACTGATAAGTGTAAATATCTCATCACAAATCTCAAGAGGCATTTTGTCCATGGCGAAATCATAAAAATGCACACAATCCACGAAAGTAAGTACCGTGCTTACTGGCTTATAAGACGGGGATTTTTCCTCGAGATTTCAGGCTTAAATTGGGGGGCCCGTCTTATAGGCGAGGTCTACAGAGATAGAAAATAGTTCACTCAGAACTGTGCAGATATTTCACAGCTTCTGGCAAAAATAAACAACAGAGACACGTACGCGGTAATTAAATTAACTGTCATGCTATGAATTAAATAAATCTTTTAGTCTATTGTGAGTCAGCGCCTTGTTCGTTGAAGGGTGCGCGGGACTTCGTTTTCCGCTGTAAAGAAATGTGGTTTAAAAGTTAGTATAAACGTACTTTGATACTGAAATGTGTTTCTCTCGTTACCTGCTTTCCTTCGTCTTATAAACGAGTCTAAACAGAATATCGACAATCTCCCAGGTGAAGATGGGACCCATCTTATAAGCAAATAAATACGGTATACAGTAATGAAACAAACACGTAACGGGAGCAGTCAGGTGAAAAAATTAACAAAAAAACAATTCAGTTTATAGAAGTTTTCAAGCACATGTAATGGGATAGATGCACTTGATAATTTTTACACAGATCATCCAACCGTAGATTGATACAAGACAATGCAGGACGAAGGACATTCTTGACATTTTTCAAAAAGGACGGGTTTTGGACTTGATGATTGTCAAGTTTGAGAATACCACTTCTCACAAATATCTTGTGCAAAAGTCTAAGAGTTTATGAATGGCTAGATCACAGATGACTGAGCATTCATTTCTTACTCTTATCCAAAAATGACATAAACTGTTTTGAAAATTCCAGTTGCAAACTTTTGTCGTCTAATAACTTTGCAAAGTCATCCTCTGCATGGCAGGTGTGTGGCCTTGTGAAATTTCAATTGTGAATGGTTTGTGGATCCAACTTTTCCTGAATCAAAGTCCAAAATGCATCTAAAACTGTGTATGAAGCTTTTAACCTTTTATTCTAAAACTACTTGGTGTGCTCTCAAAGCAGTCAACCTAGCCCCAGACCTCGAGTTCTAAACAGAAGCATAACTTGTGTCAGAATGAATGAAATAAGGTTAATATTGTTCACTTTGTTAAAATAATCACGAAGTAACAACACATAACTAGTTGTGCTTGGTTGATTATTATCATTTGATAGCTCAGGCAGACATCCTAGTAAACAACTGACAGCATTTTGCCTCTAAAAATGTAGTAGAAATAGATCTACTGCAGGCCTACTTATAATTTTCCTGTGAAATTACAAAAAATGTTGGATCTGTTTTGTCAAGTCAATTTGTTTCACAGCCCCAAATGGGGTCGCAACCCATAGTTTGAGAAGCCCTGGTCTAGATATACCACTGTTTTCAAAATGTGGATAATTTTTAGCACTCCTTAACAGGCACAAACAAGAAGTGGCCATGGTTTGAAAATGGAAGCAATTCAGTAAGTATTGATATACCTTCATAAGCAATATTCATATATGTTAGCAATGTCATGTGCATGATGATGGTTGGCAACTTCAACATCATGGTCATAATCTACCACTGCAAAAACTGCCCCCCATAATGAAGCTCCACACTGACTCAAGTTAACATTCAGTGAAATCTTTCAAGCTATAGATACATGAATAATGTTTTTTTTCGGTAATATAAGGTCAAGTTAAACTAATAGAATCAGCTCTTTCAACACTTTCTATACCAGGTGATTTAAAGAAAAAACGGGCTGGATACTAGGCAATTTGACAGTTTGGCAGGTTTATGATGGTTTGATAACACACCTTGCAATTGAAGCCCAAAAAATGCTTCAAATTGTTTTAAATCCACTATTTCTCTTCATAGTTTTTGTACATAAATGTATGTAATGCAAGAGAAAGATTGTAGACCATATACAACAGATGCCAGATCTGTATTGGTACTGAACCTAGTATCTATCCTGTAAATACCAAGTACGTAAAGATATGTTGGGCCACTTAAGGAAGTCTTAACACTTTCAGCACCCAAGTGTGAGCTGGTATATACTTGGAACATTTCTGTAGAGCACGCAGACTGGTTCCCGAATGTACTTCACTCTTTTCTTTTCCCAAAAGAGCCATGCTAATGCTTGTGTTGTTGTAAGTACCTTACATTTTCGAACACTTGAGTGTTATTCTATTGTTGCACAATGTGGTATGTGTCAGTGAGTCTTTTTCTATTCTTTATCTCCCACTTGGTGCAATGTTTCTATGGAGTGCTCATTTTGCTATTGGCATGGTGATAAGCAGTTTATTTTGCTTTGAACAGTTTTTTTTTCTTGTGAGCAAGTTTTAGTAGCAAGATGGTATTAGTGTTTAGGCAGGTAATTGGCAAGGACAGTATGGATGTGTTTTGTAAAATATTCTTCTGAAATTTAAGTAAATGATTTATTTCATATCTTTTGAGGCCAGGTTTGTAGTTGAGGTGATAACTCATGAGGCATTTCATCACAATTCAACAAATTTATAAAAAAAATAATACTACGTTCAGAAATTTAATGGTTCTAGAACAGGGGTTACCCACTTTTTGAAACTGCAAGCTACTTCTTGTATACCGATTAATTCGAAAGGCTACTATTTTGACACACGCTTCTGAAATAAATTTTTACTCAATGTACTCTTAATTACTTTTGTACTGATATTTGTTAATGTGAAGACATTGGTCATGCTAATCTTATTTTTAGAACAGGCCCGCGGGCAATCTACATGTTCCTTGTGGGCGACTTGGTGCCCGCGGGCACCACGTTGGTGACCCCTGTTCTAGAATATGTTATAGAAGAGTAAAAATGAATTACAACAAAAAAAGAACCATTAAAATGGGATCATTGGTTTTCAAGATATCACTTTTTGAAATTTTGGTCACCATTAGATGGCGCTCTTTACCTACTTGAACAAATCTGCAATTTTTGGCTTATACTCAAGGTGAAAAGTCTAGTGAAGCGTTGATTCCACCATTCTTCATAGCGCAGAATTAAAAATGAAGCCCATTTTCAACTACAGGCAGTAATTAATTAGTTATGAGGCTTTTTATTATTTTGGAAAAGGTAAAAACAACGCAAACCCTCAAAAGATTTGGCAAGTCTTCTAGCCTGCACTCAAACAAATTTTTTGGTTGTCTTTTTTTGATAGTTTTTTTTGATAATTTTTTTTGAGTTGCAGACCAGAAGATTTGCCGAGTCTTTTGAGCCTTTGAACAGCTCTCTACCACTTTCGGCGCCAGAGCTACATGCTCGCGCAAAGTCACATGCGATCTGTTTTTTTGGCATGAAATCCTCATTACTGGACGCGAAAGAGTTAAAAAAAACAATTGGAAATCATACAAACACTGGAAATCATATTTCAAAGTTGTGCATGTTAAAATATATAGTACATCATTCGCAAACTAATTACAATACTGATAATCCAGTATACAGACAAGAACAGTTTCAGGTGAAGTCTAACATATGCCACCGCATATACAGCCTACTAGCATCGGTTCACATTCAACGTGTAAATAGACGCATCGCCACAGTGTACCACGCTACTGCTCGACATGCAAAAACAAGATACTGAATGAGTGCAAAACCCATGGAAGTGGCAAATTCTCAGGCCTAATCAATCATTGCTTAAGCCACTTCTAAAATCTGTTTTGTGGACACTATTCAATTTCCAAAGAATTTTTTTTACTGCATTACTGTGTTAGATAATTTGTTTAAATACGGACTGCTTACATGAAGCTTCGCAACAATTGGTGACATTTGAAAAACCTTAAGACTGTCTCTAACGACCAACTAAATCGTAGTTAATAGACCATTTAGAGCAGGGATGGGGAACCTGCGGTCCACGGGTCAAATATTTGATATGGCCCACACCAGAATTTTCGTTACCGAATTCAGAGTACAAAATCATGTTAAAACGAAGATCCACAATAGCAGATACTTAAGATAGTATGTCATAAGAAGCCTCTGTAACTCATAGCAAGATAAATGTACAATTTTAGCATAAAATCAATTTATTATTTACGGCCCGCAAGCAATGATCCGCAGTTTATGCAGCCCGTGATGGTAAATAGGTTCCCCACCCCTGATTTAGAGACTTTTACACACCAAAGTAAAGACATCCTTTGGATAATAAATTTTAATAATCTTTGTCGCAAGTGATATGGCAAGTTGTATGTAACTCGCACAGCAAGGACGAACACTTATGCTCTCAAGTTCTATTTGAATAAGACAGGGGATAGTGTTGTTGTAGTGTGTGTAGTAACTTAACTTAACACTGCATCAAACAATTTGCAACTTACTGCTGATCTATTGATATTGGATATAAATGCCATCAAACATG
>Ga0210059_1001540_pt1 | contig 34950 bp, 26 predicted proteins | sample Ectturendosymbi2_FD_188042 | JGI IMG/M metagenome (GOLD analysis project Ga0210059, IMG submission 188042) | Ecteinascidia turbinata endosymbiont from Florida, USA - Sample 2 (SPAdes) (version 2) | ecosystem: Host-associated > Tunicates > Ascidians > Unclassified | place: Key West, Florida... | reverse complement strand
CGTTTAAATATGTGTTTATAACTGCTTGACAACGTTTACGTATTGTATTGCTGCTTGTTTTATATTTTTTCTTATCATACTTTCGATTTTAGTGCAAAGAAAAATTTTGGCACTTTGAAACCCCCCCATGAAAATTTTCTGCATACGCCACTGGGCAACATGAATGTTGTAGAAAGCCTGTATTTGTGTTATAAAGGGCTGGCAAGAACACGCAGCGTTTTTAAAGATCCCAAGTACCACCAACCTGATCACACCATGGTTTCTGAGCTTTCCAATGCGGAAGTCAGTGGAGTGTTGATGAATATCCTGGTCAGGGTGAAAAGCAAGACCTTTTTCTGCGTACAACTAAGGATAGATGATTACGAAAGCGAGCAACGATATTACGTCGGCTTAAATCGGAGATATGAGAATATATGTGTGTCTTACATTCATGTTACACCTATGCCTCAAACGTTGGCCGCCTACATATGGCCCGAAGGGCTCCAGGTCAGGGAACTCAACCTGGAAACTATAAGACAAGCATTGATTCGTGCCGACGACGTAAATCTCCGTATGTTAGCCCCGCCACGTCGCATCACTATGCGCTACGAAGATCTCACAGCCGCGGACGATGGAAATCAGGACAAGGCTTCAATGAGCGATGCTAGCGATCTACCTTGGGAATTGAGTCGTTGCACAACCAATGCGGTCGAATCCTTCAACGAAAACAAGCCGTCGAACAACGAGAGACGCATTTCGCGGAGAGCATCCTCGCCCTGCAAGAGAAGTAAAAGCGAGCGAATACCAGAGGAAGGTAGCGATGACAAGGCAGACGAAGGAAATGAAAGAGAAGAAGGGAACGCAGTGTGGTCAACCGGAGAGTTTCTGGAACTCGAACAAACAAAGAAAGAGTGTCTGTTCAACTTCCAGGAACTGTTTGCCTGAGAGAACAGCGCACATGCAACACCGGCTCGGGTATTACGGTGAAACTATTGTACGTGGTTTTACGGCTTCGCTCACACGCTTCATTGAATCGCCATCACTCGCCGTGCCAATATCGCCCCTAGTGATAGAAATAAACTAAGATCGGATGGCCGCTCGATCTCTTTTCCTGCAATGCTGTACGATTAACCGCAACGCCTGGTGCAAGGGCACAACTGAGGATGTGCGGAAACAACGTTTGTTTTCACGCTTAATCGTTTCGCCTTTAAATAGCGCTGCATTCGCACTGTTTCGACATTCATGATTGAATCACTCCTACTGACCGGAGGTCACGGCGACGATACTGCAGCACTATGTTGTTATAAATCAATTGTAAATTACTGCACTATTGATTGCCCGTACTGATCGATGCTTTCATCTACGAGATTGAATAAACCAATGCTCACAAAATATATTCAAGACTTGACTCCAGTATCTGACCATGGGGTTAAGGTGCTGTTAGTTGAGTAAGAATATCTGCCACTGGGTTATGCTCAAACACAGCGGGTCTACGATTGATCGGCTTAAGATTTTTGTAAAACGGGGAAACCTCTCGCCCGTGAAGAACAAAATGCCACGTAATCGGTGGGCAAGGTGGCAAAACAATATGTTCAAGCCTGATAGATGTCGTTTGAATGATAAAAGATTTGAAGCGTTGATGTTTATCAACTGTAACAAATATTTTAAACACTGATTATTTTTGTTTAATCAATATTTTTAAGTGTTTGCTGCAGTATGGTAATTGACGAGAGGGAAGAGGGGCGATTTGACTCCCCTGGTCACCTAAATGTAAATCCACTCCCCCACTTAGCTTATATTTCAGTTTTAGTATCCTTTCAATAGGTTTATAGTACGGTGTCGTCTTTTTGCGTTTTTCGGAGTATTTTCCGTTGATTCGGGGTGTTAGTACTGTATAGCCATCCACACCCGGACTCACCATAATTTCTCACGTTTTTTTCTGAGTGTTGACTAGTAGGTCCCTTACAGAGGCCAGTGGGCCTCTTTTAGCTAAGTTTCTCCTCTAGCTCAAACCTCTTTCTGAAGATGCTTCAAGACAAATGTAATCACGATTGTAACCGTGATTACTTACAATTTAATCGTAATCGAGCAGGTGGCAAGTAATCGTAATCGATTACATCTGTCCTGTAATCGCCCAATGTCTGATTTATAGATGTGGCACGAAGGTTTAAATTTGGTGCATTCATGCAGGATGTGGTTTGTAGTCTCCACTCTCCACCTTGCCATATTCACACAAATCTGAGCCACACAGGCCGCAAATCAGCCAACACCAGTCCTCGGGTGGTTGAACTGAAGCCAGGCATTTCTGGGGAGGTCGCAGCCTTGTGGTTGTGAACCAAATGCGGGAATAAAGGATTGGAGAGCTGGTGGGATTGGTGTGGTTGATTCCAGTGGTTGGAGGGATTGGTGTATGACTCAGCTAATAAATAGAAACAATACAAAGAGCCATCGCATAACAATGGCGTAACAAGGAAACCGTTTCTCTATCATAAACATTAATGGGATCATAGGAAGTCTTATTATTACGTAATAGAATTCGGTATCGTCAAGCATAGCCACCAAACAGACGTGTATACTGAACTACTTCAAAAAAATCAGTCAGCAAGAACAAGAAAGCCGTCAGATTTGAGAAGAAATTTTAAAACAGCATGATTTTAAAACTTCAAAAGTGGTGATTCCGATAAATGGAGCACCAAATTGATGTCAGGTGTAATTCTAGAGAATGGAACGGAGTTTTCACAATGGGACAAGGATTTATTTGTTGACAATGAAACGACTGTAGAAGAGAAGAATGCCTTTCGACGAGATGTTGGTTGGTTGCCTGAGAAACAGTACCGGTACATGTTTCCAGGCGTAATTCAAGGCAAGACAAAACGTTATTTTAGAAGAGAATACAGTCCGTATGGTTAAGTTGAAGTCACTTGACGCCGGGGATCTTTCTTTACATATTGCGTTATAACAGTGTGCAACAAGTTCACTATGACATACCAGTGCAAAAACATTTTGAAAGCGCCAATAACCTTTTTTAGTTGGTAGGTAAAGGAACAAGTTACAATCATTTTGCCTCTTTCATAAATTTAAGCTGGTTGCGGCCCTGGCGGTATCGATTTATGACACTGGGAATCTCTTGCGTTTCTTTGGGTGAAGAGAGTTCTGAAGAAATATATTTGAAGATGGCCCCCTTCATTATTTTTAATTCTTCCTCCTAGCTTTCTTTTTATTTTTGAAGGAAGCTCTACTTTCTTTTAATCTCTTCATTAGTGGATTGAAATGTTTCATCGATTATCTTTAATGTCACAGGGTGAATAGTGTTTACAAAAAAATGTCAAAAATAACATGCTTTATAAACATGGGCGTCGGAAGGGGGAGGGGCGGGGGTCATTTTGAAAATTTCAGCAAAAAAAGCTTATTTTCTTAGTTTCGAGTGGGAAAAAAAAACAAATTTCACCAGTTTTGGCCCCCCTAGAAAAATTTTGAAAAAATTCCCCATTGGCTCCTCCTGGAAAAAATTATTCCGACGCCCTTGTTTATAAATATAACTCTGTCCCAGCCTATTTTGGTATTAACAAGGGGTTAAATTTATTGTCCGCGGATATATTGCGCAGTTTATACTGCGGTATATTTTGCCGCCCACAGCGATCCTGCTGGCTTTGTATATATCCAAGATATCCAATGGGTGGCTACGCCACTGTTCCTTACATGGTCCATATTCACTTCTTGCTTTTAGCCCGCGGAGCTGTTCACTTGGTTCAAGGCGTCGTAGGTAAACACCACGTTGCACCGGCTCCGATTGCGTTGCGCACGTGTCACATGCTGACGTCTGCTGATTTTGATATTACGCTGATCATCCTTGTTTATTAGCAACTATTACAATTACTGATTTCGTCAGGACGCAGACACTTGAAACTTATACCATGAGTGGCCTAACTTATGCCCATTAGTGGCAACATTCATTGTGAGGAAGAGAATGTTACAAAGTAAAATTCAAGCGAAGTAATAGAATGCAACACGCCTGTAGCATGCACAAACTTTTCTACATGAATGATCACAGCCAATCATCGCGGGCGCTGCGCGTGACCAAAGCGTGGAAAAATAGTAGTTGTTTTACACGTAGAGGTTACCTTGGATCACGAGTGCTCTGTGGCGGTTCTTCCATTGATTTCTATCAACCAAAGCCAAGTGCTCTTGATTAAGAGGGTGAACTTGGCAAACACAGTGCTGATTTGAAGTTGTGTGTGTGTGATGTGTTAACGAATATGAACATGACAAGCCTTGAATTGCTTGTTGCACGCTGCAGATATCGCTTGCTGAAAAGCTTTTACGACATGTTTTTTGACAATATTTTTGACTGTATATTGTCAGCTTGCGTAGTCTAGCGCAGCGGCGAGAAAGAAGTGGATAATTTTGCAAAAAATCTTGTTGCAGCGTAATTTGTGACAAGCAAAGCCTAGCGAGGATTGAAAATGACGTCTTGCAATGAACATGTTAGTTTTTGACTGGGAAAACCCTCTGAAGTTTCAAGCGAAGTGAAACATATATCACAGCGCTGTATTTAATTCTTCACAGGTTATGCAGTTGTCAAGTAGTTAACAATTGGGCGAAATAACACTGCACAAGGGACACCAAAACTTACAGAAAACATGAACATTTGGAAAGCAACAGCTATGCATTGAAACTAAGGCAAGTGGCAGGTGGTTATATTTGTTAGTAAACTGGGAATGACTAAAACATGATTATAATCAACACATTATTCAGTCATAATCAACATGTTATTCACTATCTTGGTTTCATGAATACAATACAGTATTCAGATGTGTTTGTTGCAGTGTGTTTGGCTTAGTTGTTTGCTGGAGTAAAAAGAGAAAATGTTCTCAACTAATAGTCAAATATCTTAGCTACAAAGCATCATGCTGGAAAATACATCATGAGTCACATCATGACAAACTGTGGTTATTCTAAATTAATTACTGTAATTATACAACAATGAGTTTGCTAATTTGGTTTCTGCAGATCTTGCAACTGTTTTAAACACACACAAAAGTTGAATTAAAAAAAAATGCGCTGGTGATTCAACTTTGTCACTTTTGTAGAGACTAGTTACTTGAATACAGGTATGTGCAAGTTTAAATCATCACAAAGTGAAAAAGTAGAACCCAGTCAGCTGATTCATTGAAAGCATGTAGCAAATCTAGAGCTTTCTTCTGTAGTTTAATTATATTATGTTATTCTAAAGTTACTTCACAGAAATGCAATATGTGTTGATCAAAATGATTAAAGTTTTCTTTGAGGCTATATTACAAAACATTGCCTCAGACGTTTCATGTAATGTGGATCATAATACTGTACCATGTTGTTGTCTCATCATTCATAATTGAATGTGAAGTCATGGTGGAGATACAAGATTTGAATGGGTTTAAAGTTTGCATGATCAAGACAGTGCTGTATTTACTGTGGTTTTACCGAAATCGATATAGCGAAAATCGATTTCCATTAAATAACATCTATGCGTGCTGATTTCTGTCACTTGTGACCAGGCTGTACTTAAGTTGAAGATATGGGTAGACAAGAATCGCCGCAGTTAATAGAAAGGAAGGGACAGGTTGATGCTGATGCTCAAGAAACAAGTAGAGCTTCCAAGTATCTAATTAGGGGATTAATCAATTGTTTTGAAGGCTGTAACTGGCCAACCACTCATGCTAGATGGCCAATCAAAAGCTCTAAATATGCTAATTGTCAACTAGTATATTTTAGAACAGTGGTTCTCAAAGTGGGCGGAATCGTCCCCTTGGGGCAATTTTGAGATAAAAGGGGGTGAACAAAACAAAGGGGGTGATAGGGAGGCAAAGCAACACAAAGGGGGTAAAAACGCTCAACCACAAATTGATCATTGAGCTAACTTCAGTTAACAATCATTGACTCAACTTCGGCTGTGGCCTTAATGCTCTTAAAGCAAAGAAACCGCTTGTTGATTCAGAAGGGAGGTGATCTACGACTGTACCTCACTAAAATGTCTCCCAATATATCGAATTTTTGTGAAGGCTGCCAAGCACATCCATCGCACTGACCTGGAGACCATAGCATACACCAATTTCTTTGAATAAAATTCTTTAAAAATACTACCTTGTGTTTGTTTTATCAAGCTTGGGGGGTGACAATGATGTGTTGAGAATGAAATGATGGAACAAAAAAGTTTGAGAAACACTGTTTTAAAACAAAAGCAAGTAAATTGCCACATGAACTTTTTCTTGGGCCCTGATGATGTCATCAAAAATCGCTTGACCTCCCCCAGTTATGACATCACTCCAAAAAAGTTCAAACCCAAAACTTCCAAATATTTAAAAAATCTAAACTTTGTACATCTTCAGAAAGTTAAGATAGCTTTCTAGCTATATAGGTTAGCAAGTTATGGCCAACTATGTCTGAGCCACAAATGGGGCTTGTGCAGGCATTGAAGGGTTAAAGGGAGCTTTTGGCTCAAGATTGTGTAATGACAAAGTATTATCAATGTCACCAATTAAAATGGTAATGTAGTCTTGATTTGCTAAACCTGATCATTATTTGATGTTTATAAATGTTATTTAGAGAAGTGTTGTCTTTCTCAGTAACACTAATACTATTAGTGTTAAGAAAAATTCACAATTTTTGTTTATTTGCAGTGGTATTTGTAAATTAATTTAGGATCTTTTGACATAGTAGTAATTATGGGTGAAGCAGTGGATATGTCCAGGTTGCGAATAATCTTTAATAAGGTGAGTGTAGTTTTATTGACAAAGTACACTGGTTATGATAATCTAGGTATGCTAAATATTGCCACTTTCCAAATACAGTAGTCCTTTCCCCACTTATTAGGCCCACATTGGGACCGGACGATTTTGGGCTTATTAAGCAAGTGTGCTTATTAACCAGGGGACAAATTTTCACCACTCTCATGCACATAACTGAGTACAGCTGGACTGTAGTGTAGCTAAAAGTTGCTAAATCTATTAACACTGTGCACAATAGCTATAGGTAACGAGCAATTTTCTTTGTATATCATGGTGAAACAAAATTCATTTTGATGCATAAACGTCAAGAGTATCTGAAGTTTCATAGAAAAGGCTACTTTTGCACATCTCTTTGCCACTTTGAAAATAAATTTTACAAATGACCAGTTGTCTTGCCTATTGATTACGGAACATATATATGATCTACGGTGATGAAACAGTTGAATTAAGAAAAAGGCCAGCAGTGTAACAAAGTGTGAAGCTGTCAAATCCAAGACAAAAAGTCAAAGTGTGAGTTGCAATGCTTTTTCACCCAGTTTTAAGAAAATGTGTTTGAAAACTGGGCTTATTAAGTCGGGTTTTGGGTTTATAAAATGCTTTTGTTAATCACAGGAATAAATGGAGTAATTCTGGACCAGATGATTTTGGGTTTATTTAGCGGGTGGTCTTAATAAGCGGGGCCTACTGTATTAACAACTGCTGGTTTTTGTTGATAGCAGCTTTATGGAAATAGCATGTGTTTGCTACTGTAGTCTGCATACTTTATAAGTCTTGCTTCAGTTTTTTTCATCATTTCCCTCGTAATCTTTTGCTTGCAATTTACTGGACTGAGGATGTGTCACTGACATGTAATCAAATTTTGAGTGAAACACTTTGCAATCAGATTCGGGTGGTGTCTTGATACTGAAAATAACTGTGTACCATTAACCTAGGAATGTTTAACTGGCTTGTTTGTTGCTTCTGAAGAATATTAACTCCAGGTGGTGGAATTTACTGAACTTATGGTAATCCACATTACTACACTTTAAAAGGTTGTTAGTTGGCTATCAGGTGTATTTTTCTGGAAAGAGCGTCTTAAAAAGGCTGTGAGGCTTTTTCCGAAAGCACACTGGATTCTGTGGCAAGTGCATGCATGAGAAAGCATTGTTGGTTTGTCACCAAGCAAAAGAAATCACTGTTTCAATCTGCATTGAACAATGCTTAAATCGTGTTCTAGACAACAGCTTTTCATAATGAAATGTGTTTTCTCTTGACTCATTTGTATCATGTGTGAAACCTTTAAGCTGATATCATGTGAAACATGTGTTGCTACACTTTAAAAATCACCACAATGTGTGCATATGACCTCCCAGGTATGAAGAAGTACATTGTGATATTTGTACTTCATACAATGATGTGCATAGAATGAAATACACACAGCTCACAGAAACAACTAATTCTGAATATTACCAGCTAGTTATGTGTGGGGTTGTACTATACAACAATATTACTTAAATCCAAAGCAGAGATTATGAAAGCTTGGAAATATGAGTGTGATACACAGAAAACAGGCAAGTTCTGATGTATGGGAAAAAAGTTTTTGGTTTCACTGTTCTAGAGTGGGATTAAAAATTTTAGATTTGATAATGTTGTTACAGAATATTCTTTGTGATTTCGCTGTTCTGGAATAGGATAGGGTTTCAAATCCTATTCTAGAACAGCTAGAAAGAGTAATACGAACAAAGTAGAACAACCAATTATTCTACTAACCAATTATTCTACTTTGTTCATCCATTGGATGAACGTGACCGTGTTGTTGTCACACTTGGAGGATATATTGCAATGTCTTCGCAATAGGTAAACAGGTCTTGCTGAAACAAAAAAACTCTGAATCGCTGAGGTGATGACTAGAAGAGGTCATCACTTCTCCATGCGCGTGGACCATACAGTCACCAATTTTTGTCTCCAACGTGTTTGTTTTTGTCTTATGTGTATTATGTGAAGCAGTACCTTTCAACTTTTTTGAGTTACGGAACACTTTTGTATTACAGTACTCATATACGGAAGATACAAACTGGTGATAGTGAATAATTACTTTCATAATGCATTTTTTGCAGAAGAGCTGATGATCTTGAATCATGAACTTCAAACACTGGCTGAAAAGCAAAGGTTTAAATAATTTAGAACCGAGTGAACTGAAGATGCATTGTTCTCAAGTAGCAAGCATTAAATAAAACAGGCGAAAACAACTTTTCACATAACTTGTTTTAGTCATCATTGTGGATGCTGTTTGCATTTTTATTTAGGACAAAGTATTTTGAATTGCCACTAAACCATTCACTTAAGTTCAGACTGTATATGCCCTTGAAACATTGCAGTTTCAATATTTGCATTTTGATCACTTTGTTCATTGCAAATGCTGCTTGTTTTACATATAACAAATAGAGCATGTCTGATTCAACTAGTGCAAGGTTTGTGTGAAGCAAAAAAGCAAGTTTATATTAACTAAATGCTATGCTGAATTCAAGCAATAAAGAAGAAAGATTTGTTACACTTGCATTTTATGCCCTTTTGAGTGAAACGGGTAGGTGGCCAAATGCCCATCTTTGCTTACTCAGCGAAATGAGCCACATGGCTACTTAGTCACTGAAAGCTGCATTAGCAGCAAGTAAGTGGCAGCACCACATGTGAAGCTTCCTCAAGCCTCCATCCATTTACACCAGCTATGTCCACCCTGTGGCCCGTGGGCTGCATGTTGCCCAGTCGAAGGTTTTGTGCAGCCCAGTTCAGGTTTTCACTGCAGTGTAAGTAGTGTACACACTGACAACCTGTCCGTATTTTGATAACTTTAATTTAATTTGACATTTTTGATGCAGGTGGTCCTCAGTGCCGTTTTATCACGTCTGTGCTGCGTGCTGGAAGATCTCTGTATGTCCACTGGTGCAAAACTCCTTGTAGTTTTCTGATTTCTATCCTTGTTCCATTGGTACTAAACTTACCTATGAAATCAAACTTGCGGAGTGGTTAAAGGTGCCAAACAGTCGTTACTATTGCAGTTAGGATTCAAACGCTTTCAGTACATTAGCTTAAACTAAATTTAGTTTGCTAAGATCGAAGTGAGTCATTCAGTGTGCAGCCCTCATTAATATGTCATTCAATGTGTGGCCCTCGTTAAAGATAGTGACATAATTTTTGGCCCATTAAGCAATTTAGGTTGGACATAACTGATTTACACCAAGCATAATGCTAAAGTGGCCACAAGTACTATTTTTCAATACATTGGTATGACCCAAGCAGAAATCAAACCCAGCTGATTTGCCTCATGGGCACATGCTGAATCAACCATCTGTACTACTTAACTGTACAATACGAATATAATCAAACAGAATGTGTTCCCTCAACAAGCACAAGTTAAATGTTTATATATTTGCATTAATATCAAGCTTTCTCTGTGGGTAAGATTTGGTGCTTTGTAAACAGTCTTAATCTCGCTCTTGCAAATTTTTACTTAGATTCTATATGTACACAATTTTTTTTCTTTAGCTAAAAATAAATCAGTTTAGCTAATTTTAAGTGTTGATCCTGGATGTTAAACTCAATTATATATTTAGCTATTGGTACTTTTTTGTACTCCATGCATAAAGTAATTTCTTGAAATTACCAAAGACATTCAGGCTTCAGTAGATAGATTGTAAGCAAAGCTCAGGTTTATTTTACATAACAAATTTTATGTTCAAAAGTTGGTGCATTTCCCTTCTGGTGTCAGTAGGAAGTTAATTTACTGCCTATCCTCACATCTTCAGTAACCAAATAGTAAAGTGTATTTTCTCTGTTGGAATCCGTTAAGCAACATTTTACTATTCCAAACTTGTGTTTGGTACCAACCAGAATAACAGTCTAAGAAATCCTACCAAGTGCTTTTTGAATTCATTTTTGGGGTCTGTTAGGGCTTGCATTTTGCCATATGTGAGACAATGCAATTCTAATAAAATTAAATTTTTTTGTACATATTAAGTAGAAAGTTGTTTATGTGTGAATAGAAGTTGGTACATAGCCTTCAAAAAGCCTTCGTTTTTTATTCAATGCTGTGTAGCTGCAATTACATGGATTGTGTAATGAGAAATTTATGACATGGTGTGTGCACTCTCTCACAGTCTTGCAACAAGGGCAAATAAAGGACTGACACTTTGACACACAGCACTTTTATGTCAAAAAAACATTGTGCTGTTTGTGATACTGACACCACTGTTCTATCATAGAAGCCCAGTGTCCCAACAATATGCCCTTACCTGAATTTATTTCTTTCAGTCATAGACTACATTTTTTTTAAATGACTGAAATAAATTACCAGCCAATTCAGTCATAATTTCTTAAAAGGTAGGCTAGTGAAATCCGTTGCAAGTTTTAATACCATTATGGGACAAATGACCGAAAGGAAAAAGAAACCCAGGCCCTTACTGGCAAATTTCAAAGTAACACTGCACATAAGTTATAATATTAATAGTGCTTGGCTGTTGACATGACCTAAAGTCTGTTGCATGATGATTCTTCCCAGTCATTATGCACCTTTGCTTGTTTTGATTTTTGCCATCTTTTTTAAACATTCATTTTATTTCAAGCTTTTTCTGAAATCTTAATTTATTGCAACCCATAAAATAAAAATTACACAAACATTCATTGGGTGCAGTGGTTGACTTTATCTCTAGCATGGATGCTCTATATAAACAGAATTAGTGCAAATACTATAATGATCGGAAAGAGTATTCTTGCATAAAGAAGTTTAAAAGTATGTCGCGTTTTGCAATGCAGGAAGGTCAAGACCTGCTAGTCAACCCATGCAAAGGCACATGTTCATGATGGTTGTGTTGTTTGTATGTTCCAGTATGCTTCTGTTAAGCAAGGTGAGGAGTCATTCATGAGCAGTAGTGACTTCATTCGCAATTACCTGCTGATGTTTCCTCAAGAAAACTACAACAAAAGTACAGTTGATAACCTGGCTGCTGTTGTTGATTCGACCGGTGATGGGTAAGTCTAATGTTTTGATAAGGGTATGATAATGCATTTAGTAAAAACTGTCCACGCACCATTCTTTGCTCTTTAAGCAATTTTTGCAAAGAATTGGTGCACAGTTTGAATATTTTGGTTTTCCTACAAAAATTTAGTTTGCTAATTACATAAACATATTTACCTCCAAACCATGCTGAGACCTTTGAAAAAGAAGATTTAGTCAGTTACGAGTTGTGCCGTATTTAGTGATGTGAGGTTGTGCAGTGTTGGAGTCTAGTTTGTAGCAGACCTCTGGTAACGGTGGAAACCTTTGTCTTTTTTCCTCTTGCTTTCCAGAGACACCCTGATGAAAAATTTTTATTATGATGTAAGTTTAGATAATGTTAATGTTTTCATTGTTGAATAAATGAGCATGCGTCTTGCAATCACTTGTGAAATTTTGGAGTATTCCTGCTCGCACAATATAGGCGATGCACAGTGTGGTGAAAAACGAATTCATGTTGCAACAGTCAAATTGCAGTGGTACAATGTTATTTTTGAAATGCAATGTTTCCTTGATAATTTTCAGGTTTATTAAATCTCTGCCAAAAGTTATCTCTCGTTGACATCTAGAAGGTGAAAATCAACATGAATTAAGCTGTAAAGCTGAACACTTTGCTGTGTGATATCTTGCTAACGTCAATAAACTGTTTCTTGCAAAGTGGTGCAGTTGAAATCAAGACTGAGTGAGAAATTGAAACTGCAATACACGTTGATGTCTCTGATATTTTACCTGAGCTAGACGTCACTTTGAACAGTGTGAAATCACCTGATTTAAGTTGACCTGCTACATTAGTTTTGCCATCAGAGTGCTTTCAAACGTAACTGCGAAAAAAATCGAGCTGTTGAGTTCATTGACGAACGGCTCATGCGTGCTGTCTTGAAGGTAAGAAATGCTGGGCTTGTAATGGGTTGTGGATCAGATGTCTCAAAGTCAGTAGTGATGAACAACTCAAGACATAGTAATAAGCGAGGCGGATCTCCAACCTCTTTTGCAGTGAATTTGCCGCCTGTCAGTGCTCAATTTCCTTTGCTGGAACGTTGGCTGTTTCGTTATTGCCTTATTTTAATGGCTGCACTTTTTGTGCAGGTTGATATCATGGCCTGAGTTCCAGGCATTCGAGGCCGTACTCAACCTCCCTGACTCCTTGTACCACGTCGCGTTTCAGCTTTTTGACATGAACTTTAACGGCAAGATAAATTTCGGTGAGTTTATCAACGGTCGTACTCACTGCAGTATGTTGAACGTTCAATTATGAAGAAATGTGATATATTTTTACACTAGCACCATTTCAGTTGTGCAGATTGATCGCAGAACATTTTCTTGAACATTTAAACCGCGCATGCGTTACATAAAAAATCGGGCGGTTTTTATAACTCTTGCCTACGGTGAGAAACGCGTCTTGTGATAAAACTGTCCAAACGACATACTTGTGCGAAAACCTTTGTTGCCCAGGGGTACCATCATGTCTTATTTTATAACTTTTGTCCACTAGTCTGTAAAGCAATAAAGGAAATACGGGCAGCGAAGGAATTGCCCGCTTATTGTCTACCAAAGTGGAAAGTGGCCAACTTGTGTAAACTTTCCGTTTGCCAATCGGTAAATTGCTGTTTGTGAAAAGCTGCCAACTGTAATAAACTCCAAAGTAAGGTTGGCGGTAATTTTCGCATCGTAGTTCAGTAGCAAGCTGCCTCTGTCTGAATAAATGTCTGTTCAGCAGTAAAATTAATGACAGTTTTCACTCGCGCCATTTGATCCACGCCCAGGGCCGCGGCGAAATGATTGCAACTTGTTGTTTTTATCTATAGCTGAGAAGTTTTTGGCGCTTTCAAGATGTTTATAAAACTTTTGGGCGAGGCAATTACCCGGTTGCCCACGTCATTTGAGAGCATGTTATTTTAATTTACACTGCCACATATTGATTGCAAGCGTTATTTTGTGCTGAATTTCTTGTGTATATTAATGTTGAACCTTATAAATTCTGTTTAAAAGTTTCCATACACCAATTAACCAATTACATGATTTGTTTAAGTACACTTTAACACTGAACAATAGTATTTTGTTTTGTTTCCAGTTAACTAAATAGGCTTAGCAGCTTTCAACCTGTCATCAAACAAACAAACTTTAGTCTTTGCAATTTTGCTGCACCTTGATTGGAAATAGGTGTGCAGTGTGCTGAGTTCCAAACGAACGGGCATGATGCTATTTGCACTAAGCACCGCGCACCTAATACTTGGGGCATGCTGTAAGTATCGATAACAGTTTTTTACTTGCCGATTAATTGTTAATGCACCTGTACTCCTCACACTTGGCACAAAGACGTCGTGCATGCATTAGAACTGGCAACAATAAAGTTCGTTACAATTTCCATACTTTTCCTGCGTTAAACTGTACCATTTTACTTGTTCTTTGCAGACGAAGTCCAGAAGATTTTTAGCAAAACAGAAGCTCACAAACAAATACCATTCGATTGGAACTGCAGCTTCATCAACCTTCATTTCGGCGCCAAGCACGAGAAAACTTTAAATTATTTGGAATTCACCCAATTTTTACAGGTGGAAAAAACGTAGCAGCGTAGTGCGTTCAATTTAGTGATCATTGTATTTTGTTTGTTTGTTACAGATAGTCCATCAACTTGATACGTTTTATAATTATTTTATCATATTTTTGATGTGCGAACGTGTTTTTGTGGATCAAACGTATCCCTAAGAAGATAATGTTAAGCAGGAAGTATACAGTTTTTGTTGCAAAATTTAGTTGTGATTCGTGGCCAGGTATACTACTCAGTCCCTTCAAATAACCTCGGAGAGTTTACCAGGTTTTTGGTGTTCGGTTTTGATGCCATGCCTGTAAGACATTATGTATCGGCGTAAATTACGCATAATATGAGCTCGGGTCAGTGGTGTAGGAGGCGGGGGTGCAAGCGAACCCCCAAAAGCTTTGCTTTGTCGAAAGTCCGGGCAAAATCCCTGAAAATTCGGGCAAAAATGGCGCCCAACGTTTGAATTCTTTTCTCCAAAACCAAAAAACGCATGAAGACCCTTGTTTGGAGGTTACACCAAAAAGGTCTTCATGATCTATGTGAGACAAAATTTGTAATGAAAAGTCGCACAAAAACTTTTCGGGCACGTAAGGGAAAATTCGGGCAAAAATCTTTCGCATCCCTAAAAATTTGCCTGCTCCTACACCGTATACTCCAAAGCGAGGTTGAGCAATTGAGATCGGAAGTAAATTTGGCCGATTGCGAGTACGGTCAATTGGGATCTTGGACATAGTGTTCAACTGTTGGGCAAATAAAGTCCTTGAAGGTCAACGCGTTTTCTAATGTTTCTGTCTTAACCGCAGCCTGATCGCTGCGAAAATGACTATCGTTGTTGTTTTCTTGGGAGCATTGTATCACTTGTTAGGAGCATTACATCAGAATATTTTCTTGCTGTTCGGCACCATCATCCGCACTGTAGCTGACAACGTTTGTGTAAAAGTACTGTTGCGTGCACCCCTTGCAGGACCTTCTAACCGAGCACTCCTTACAAGCTTTTGGGCGATTCGACACTCGCGGGAGCGGAGTCATCACTTCGCTCGCTTTCAAGGAGATCATGGAAACTATCCGACCCCACCTGCTCACCGACTTCGTCCGCGAGAAGTTGATTGCGGTGAATGCTTTGATCTAATGCTAGCGCACTCCGACTGCTGGTGCACCTAATGGGGGTACGAAAAGGTGCTCCAAGCGGTGCACGAATTTTTTCATAATGAAATGTTAACGTTAAAATGCAATAATTATTATGTATTTTTAGTTTGCTAATGATTACAGTCAAGGGGTGTTAGAGACAAACTATTGCCCAAAGGTTAAATCACTTCAAAAAAACAATTTAAGAATTAGGCACTGTTCGCCCACAGAAACAATGATGCTGTCACAATTCCTTGTCTATTTGGACCATGAAAAGGAAGCGTATTTCCCAGGTGTGAGACACCTTTCCTTTACTGCTTGCCACTTTAAGGTCAGCCACTATTATACGCAATGATTTTCCTTGAAATTCAGTCAGAAATCTTATACACGCGTCGCTTGTTTCTCGACAAATTGGGCGATTTTTGAGCACCCGGTGATTATAAATTTTCGGAAAACGTACCAGCAGACTTTTAGACGAAGACCTTTGAACGTAACGATAATCAGTTTTTTTGAATGAAATTTCGATTTTGCGATATAAAAGATTTTTAGCAACGCAGCTACTGTAACAAATTTCGACGTTTTTCGACAACACTGACAAAGATGCAGCCAAAACAACGTGAGAAAATTGACACGTTTATCTGCACAGAGGGGAAGTTAGGCGCACGCTCTGGGTCTGGCTCCGGCTTATTTTTCTTGGGCGCACGACGAGTCGTAGAAACATTGGCGAGTAATCTGGATGCGATCGTCATCTTTTGCGTTTACGTGCAGGTTATGGCCGGTTGTGGGCAGCAGTCGGTCAGCTTCACGTACTTCCAAGCGTTCAATTCACTCTTGAAGAATATGGAGCTGGTCAAAAAGATTTATAAGAGCATCGTCGGCAAGAACGAGAGCCTTGCTGTTACAAAAGGTTAATTTTCAGATTTAACGCTGAGTGTGGTCAGGAAACGTACCATATGACTGTCTTGGAAAGAGAACATTTTCTTGACCACCGTGTCGGGTGTGCAAGAGCTTATACGTCCATCTACATCAGTAATTCTCAACTAGTGATCACAGAAAGTTCCACCAATCCTTGAGAAAACGTTTCTCAAATTTGTAAACCTTTACTGTACAATAAATTACATAACACCATTCCTTAAGTTTTTGTGTTTGCAATTTTGTGAATGTCACATGTCATGCAAAGTGGTCCATCGGATATTTGGGCCAAAAAATATTGAGAACCACTTGTCTACAGTGAATAGTTATTGTGTTAACCACCTTGTTTTCCATCTAGTAATCCGGCATGCAATTTAACGTTAGTTAACGTTACATAGGTGTGCGCCCTTGAAACTGTCTCCCACCTAAGTGTTTTTCGTAATGCAAACACAATTTTACAATTAGGAAACTCTAATTTGTCCCAATGAGTTTTGCAATAAGCCAATGGCCGTACTTGCCGAAGTGGGGGGGGCTTGCGCCACGTTGGTTAGACTTTGTACGTTGATGTATCGGTGCGGATTATAAGCGAACTTTTTTAGGCGAATTGTATGCTCTGTCGTCTTCAAGAATATATCTGCTGTTTTGGATGAAATGCCGCTGCGCCCAACGCTTCTCGTTTGAAGATCTAATGGCTTTCGGAGTAGTGTTGCGATCCAACTTTTTCAGGAAGTATACCCTAACACTGTGACTGGCCGTTTGGAGAATTCTCGCGCCACTTTAATAACGAAAAAAAAAACGTCTTGAAATTTTCTCAAGCTCGTACGTGTGTAAATCTCTGTTCAGGTTTTGACAGGCGTATGCTGTTCTTGACAGGTGTGTGTTGCTCTTGTGGCTGGGGTTGTTGATCGACATTGCTAATAATTAGATGAGGATCTATGGGCTACTTTTTTAACGAAGTTCCCAATCAGTTTTCAAGCGATTTGAAAAATCTGAACCATGAGCTGCTGTCCAAAAGGCAGCTTTAAAAATATGCCAGACACAACGAATGTAGTGAACCGCATACGCTTTCAGGCATGTTGACGCTGTTTCCGTTCCTCGCAGAGGAGTTCTTACTCGGCGCCCAGCGCGTTTCACGCCTGACTCCCCTGGAGGTGGAACTTCTGTTTCAGTTGAGTGATTTGTGCGGGGACAAAGGTCGCATTTCGATGAAAACGCTCGACATGATCACTCCCCTGGAAGAAGGCTCCATGCCGTATAACATTGCCACACAGCAAAAGGTATTGTTCGCGTGTAATTTGATACGAATACTTCCAGTCCAGTCTGGTCGCTGACCTGCAGGCTCAACAATCGAGTCACGCATTGTCCGGAATGAAACAAGCAGGGGTGTAACATGGGCGTCGGAAGGAGGAGCCAAGATTGCCCTGGATTTAAAAATTGACATTTTTCGATTAAATATTCAGCAAAAAAGGTTGTTTTCTAAGTTTGGAATGGGTAAAATGAAATGTCACCACCTTTGGCCCCCTCTGGAAAAATCCTTTTGAATATTTTGACTAACCTCTCGAAAAATCCACTATTGGCCCACCCTTGGAGAAAATCCTTCTGACGTCCATGGGGGTGGCATGCGTTACTTGGGCCATCTTATTTGCACGTTTTTGAGCATTGTATGTTTCTGTATACGCCTGCATGCGCAGCCTGCAAGGCTTGTTTGTTCAGTTAATGCATGAAAGGTTAAGGTTATCGCTGCTAAGCTCGCGCGCACAGTGTGGTGAGCTTCATGGCTGCTTCGGACGTTGATGTTCTGAAAATTAAATTAGAAAATGAAGAAAATGACGTAGTAACTCGTCTGGTAACAAACGTGACCCCTTCAGGTTATTCAGCCAAGCGCCAGCTGGAAAATAAAAGTGTTTAGTGACGAAATCTGTTGCGTTTCGAACGTGAAATGGCGTTGTTTTAAGAAAGTCGCACAACCCACTCATACAGTAGCTGCGCGGCGTGACCTCTGTTCGTCGTGTCTTTGATACGCGTTTGCGTTATTTTCGTCTTCTACGTCAGCGAACGCGACGCCGTTAGCTGTGCTTGCGTTGCTTCTTGCAGACGATGGTCCACCAGAGACCAGTGTGGATGGCGATGCTCGAGAACGCTTACCGTTTTTCGTTGGGGGTGTTTGCTGGAGGTGAGTTTTGTTTTTCGCGCACTCAAATTCGTCCTGTGGTAAGGAGTAATATGTTCTCCGTGCTATCGCAACACGTTCGCGTTAAGAACAAGCGCTGGGGTAGATTAACACTTGTTTTGTTGGTAACCTTGTGGTAAATAATACTTGGTACTGCTCGCCAACCCTTTTATCGCGAGCTGGGGGGAGTAGGTACAAGGTCTGCAATACACGATTGGCAATTTTTGCCCGTCACGCACCTTACACGAGTTCCGTACAATCCACAGTTCTGTGACGTCGTAATCGCTACAGAAATTGTTATGTCACACGTAGCGTAGGTAATCAGGGCTCACCTTTTTTGTCAGAATTAAGCATTGTTTGAAATTGCAATGAAATCGGCGACTTCCGGTCGTCAGTAGTTTAACATTCGTTAACGTTGTCAACCTCCCAGATTTCTGGTGCAAGCTCCGCGCGTACGTCACATCCACCGAATTGATTTGAACCCACGCGCGGGTTGTTTGGTAAATCGACCTTTTGGCGAAACCTTAGGTAAATTTTCACAAGAGACGGATGTCGGCGCACCTCGTCCAGAAGCCGCACTGATCGCTGAATTGTTCACAGCTAGCGATCGCGACCCGCAATGCGTTTTTTTGCTTGACCAACCAACTGCACCGTCGGCGCGCTTCAGCGGCTTATTCCAGGAACCAACATTCAAGTTCTCTCGATCTTAAGTACTAGCGGTGTATATCAGTTATACATTACACTCGAGACCCAGCTCCGCTTACTTGCCCCAGGGGGGGGCGGGGCACGCAACTGCTTTCGTAGTGAATGCAGCATTGGTGGCACGTCAATGGCTGCACCGCGAATAATTCTTTTCCTTGCGCTCACGCACTAACGTCGAATACGATGCTGGACAAGTTGCCATTTCCAGGTATCGTTTTTCAAGTCTTCGGTATCACACGGCCGGGAAGCGAACCCTGATTTAGAAGCGCGTGCTCATCCCAGTGTAGCAATAAGCCATTCTAGCGGTGCGTATAACATCGCTGGGCCTTCATGGACTGCTGCTTCGAAATTCATACGAGTAAGTACTCGTAGCAAGCACAGGATGCGAGTTTGCCACGTTTCTTTCTCGACAAATACCCACATTATTGGGAGCGCTAATTTGTTATACAATTTTCGTCATAATGTACAGACGGGCGCCTCGCACACAGTCATATACACATTGTGTAAGACAGGTGTGTTTGCTCTTTCACAGCATCGTGCATCTGAAGTAACACCTCTCAGTAAATTGCAATGATTCAAGCTTGTACTTAGCATTCAGCAATAATTGTAAAGCCACAGCAGTGACCCACACCAAGCGAATCGATCGCAATTTATTTCGTTAGGAAACTAGTTTCGTGTGTTACACATCTTCAGTCCTGCGCAAAAGTCGACATGAATCAAAAAGAAAGAATTACGCACTGTTGCTAAGATCAAAACTAAAGATTACAAAAATTGAAGATTACAAAATCTGAGCACAATTGCAACTCCTCCACTAAACACAGCTACAACACTGTTCAACGAACACAGATCGCAACGGCCATTCGGCACTTCTGATTGACAAAACATACTCCCGCGTTTAGCGTGGTTTCTGTCTCAGACGATCACGTGGTTTGCAACAGAACGTAACGTGCAGCGGAAAAAGTCAAGCATGCCAACTCTAGTTAGTTCGGGCGGTACAGTGAAAAAGTTTACACTGCAGTTGCGGTACAATAAACTATTCAGTTTTTCCATGCTAAAAATTTCAAGCCACAATTCGTAAGTCATTCCTTGTCTCTCAAAGTTTTTTTAATTTTTAATACAAGCTGGAATCATTGCAAGGAGATGGGAGCAGAACCTGGCAGGAGATTCCTCAAACAGCCGGCTGCAAAGCTAGAGCCTGTAATTGTTGCTTTCGACAAGGAGAGGCGAATCCCAGCCACTGGTGCTTTCCACTGAAGTGGACATCAATTGAAAAACTTTGAGAGACAAGGAATGACTTACGAATTGTTGCTTGAACTTTTTAGCGTGGAAAAACTGAATAGTTTTCAATCAAAACTCAAGATTGTCAATCAGAAGTGCCGAATGGCCGTTGCGATCTGTGTTCGTTGAACAGTGTTGTAGCTGTGTTTAGTGGAGGAGTTGCAATTGTGTTCAAATTCTGTAATCTTCAATTTTTGTAATCTTTAGTTTTGATCTTAGCAACAGTGCGTAGTTTTTTCTTTTTGTTTCATATGTCGACTTTTGCGCAGGACTGAAGATGTGTAACACACGAAACTAGTTTCCTTACGCAATAAATTGCGATCGATTCGCTTGGTGTGGGTCACTGTTGTGGCTTTACAAATATTGCTCTCAGTAAATATGTCACACTTGGCACGCGTGTGGTGCAAGTGGCGTAATTTCGCCGCGTGGCTGATAGATTTCCACATGCTAGTGTTTTCCTACGTACTGGTAGCAGACCTGCTTTTCACATGCTGCTCATAAACGTTACGCGTGTTACGGGACACGGGCAAACTGGTCTGCATGTGCTGTGCAGTCCGCCGAGAAATAACTGAACGGCGCAAGTTGCAAGCGAGATTTCTCTGTTAACCGTGGTACGTCCTTGCACTAACGTGCACTCTGCTGCTATAATAGCACTGTGGTTGCGTTTGACAGCAGTTTTTTTTTAGTACTTGCGTCATCTTCTTTCCCTGCTTCACTTTCGTTCATTTTGAGTAATGCGTGATAAGTTTTCGTTACTTTTCATTCCAGGCGTCGGAGCAACTGCCGTGTACCCGATCGATCTGGTCAAAACCAGAATGCAAAATCAGAGGTCAACAGGTTCATATATCGGCGAGCTGATGTACCGTAACAGCTTTGATTGCTTCTTCAAGGTAAATGGCAGAAGTCGTTTGGAACAAGATCAATTTTGACGTAGACATGCCGATTAATTTGTAGCTGCCGATGGGGACTACGTGAAGTAAAACGAGATATTTGGTGAAATGCTTGCATTTAGCGCGGAAGTGTGTGACAGACTGCGGTTTCATCTTTGATTGGTACATTCCATAGGAGCCAACTTGCAAAAACTTTTGCCTCCTCGAAGCCCCACACGTAAACAACGACTTAAACAATTGCGCAAAACAGAGTTCATGCATTGCAGTTGCAGAATATGCTGTATGGGCTGCTGCGTCGATGGTTTAAAAATTGATTTTTCAAGCAATGGAAAGCACCCAATGTAAATGTGTTGGCTTTCCCCGATACGAAATTTAAGGTCTTTGAATTGTTGTGCCTTCAGATAGTACACCTTCGATCTTACCCTGCTGTTGTCTCCAAGTGGCATGTTTAATATTTTGCTCTCATGTTTGAGACGTTGCGAAGCTGGGAACGAACGTCAGCTTTTCTTCAATTGGAAGAAATTACTGCTTTAGCGCACGCAAAGCGTTTGATAATAGAGATCACCCGACAAGATCACTCTCGTCGTCACCATTCGCAAGCACAATCAAATGCTCACCAAGTTAACAAGCATTGTTAGAGGTCAATCACGGAGATCGCTCATAGGCATCACTGTGTTTGTTATTGTATGTTCGCGTCACATAAAATGTGCTATTCTTAGCACACATCCCGCTTGTGGTGTATAGCGCATGCGACGGCCGAGAGGTTGCAACAATACTACGCCGGCTCGGCTAACTATGCCGTGAATGTTCCACCACCGAAACAAAACGACTGGTCGTGGGTGATATTATTCTCATACAGTTTTTCTTGACCCGAATGATCTCTAGATAATGGACTTTGTTGTTGTTGCTCGCAGACTCTGCGCCACGAGGGTTTCTTTGGCTTGTATCGAGGCTTGGTACCGCAGTTGGTCGGTGTTGGTCCGGAAAAAGCCATCAAGTTGACGGTAAACAATGTTCATTGTTCATTTTCTTTTCCTCATGTCAAGATAAGCTGCTTTCTTCAAAATGGTTAGGTCACGTGACGTCAGGAAGAATACTTAAGCACTTTCGGTTGTAGAGATGGCTATTAAAAGACGACAAAATCGCAATTAATTCTACCTACCAATGTTGGGATCGCTGGTTTGATTTTAACGCAGAAAAAACAACTGCAATGAACCGATAGATGTCGTGCTTGCCGTAAGTGTGTTATTTTTCGATTTTCCCGCTTTTTTGCGCAGATGAACGATTTCGTCCGCGATCAAGTGCGACGCGACGGTGTTGTGCCTTTCTGGGGGGAGTTGATGGCAGGTGGTTGCGTAAGTACCTTCTTTGTTTCCTTTCACCGGTCTTTTTGTTGAACTGTACCGCGAGCAGTTTTCCTTATTAGGGTTACCGAAACACGATTGATGCCTTTTTAGTTTTTGTTTCTAGCAACTCACTGTTCGTCTAACCCAGGAGTTCCCAACCTTTCTCTGATCATGCGCCCCTTCAGTATTTCGACAGATGAGCATGTAGTCTTAAAATTTCTTACGACGAAAAGGCTAAGTAAAATAAAAAATTCACTGAACTTTACTAAAACTTTTTAGATTTTTAGAACTATAAATGTAGACTGCGTTTTTGTGCCTCAAAATTAATTTGTTGCGGTTGTAAAATAAGTGAACCCCTTCACATAGGCAAATTCACCCCTAGGGGTACATGTACCCCAGGCTGGAAACCCTTGGTCTAACCATTTGAAAACAGCGTGGCTGTGATAACACTACCAGTATCGCAGGTGGTTTTGTCAGAGGTCATGGGGGCTCTCCAAACATTACTACAGGCAAACAACCGGGGGAGTACGGCAGCAGTTGTTACTATGCGTGACTGCCATTTAGCGTTTTCGTTCAGTGAAAAAAAGTTGGTTTGTAGGAAATTCTGTCCGTTGATTACGCTTTGGCCTAATCATCGATGCGTAGCGAAATAATCGCCGATGCATGGCGAGTTTTTGTAAATTTAATGCATGTAGTGCTTCGGTAAAGATTGTGAAGTTCCAAAGGATATCCAAAGTGCGCGTCGTTTAGAATTAGGTTTTGCTGCTATTGATTTGACGAGATTAAAACAGTAGTTCATTCGAAACAACATTGATTTTCACCGCGTCTTAATAGAAATTGCCTGGCTTCAACAGGCAGTTCTCACGTAGGAAAGTTTGTGCAGTGAAATTGGCTGCAACTCATACCGATCGATCGCTAGAAGCAGTGCGTTTCGGTAAACTGCAGCTCACGTCACAGATGATGGTTGTTTCGTCACAGGCCGGAGCGTCGCAGGTTCTTTTCACGAATCCTCTCGAGATCGTGAAGATCAGGTTGCAGGTCGCCGGCGAGATTGCCGCCGGCGGACAGAAGGTCTCGGCGGTCAATGTGGTCAAGGAGCTGGGAATCACTGGTCTTTACACGGTAAGCAGACGGGTCAGCAATGATGCAGAACCGTCGCCTGAAAGTCTTCGATAGGGGGCTACGTTTGTGCAGGGGGTCTTGATGTTCTAAAATTTGACAAAAGCTCCTGATTTATAGTGTTCATTTTTCAATATGAGAGGGCTTGGAGCTTTCTTTGGGGGGTTAAGCCCACCAAAGCCCCCCTGTGGAGACGGGACTGCCGCGATGATGATGCCTTCAGTTGTAAATTAGAGGCTGGCGGTTAGCGCACGGCAGACAATGTTACAAGGGAAAGTGTTGATTGGATCTTGTCATTAAAATCCTGACATCGGCAATGAACGCAGACATGACCTTCACAACTCCGTTGACCTCTTGGTCGTGCATCACCGCCTTGCGCTGTAGCAAGATACGAACCAGCTCGTAGCAGGCATTCTATCATCCAACCAGCTCTCAAACGTGTATACTGTTGGATTGAATGAAAAGTCGGTGCCGGCTTCATACACAACAGCTGAGCAAAAGCTGTGTATGAAGTTTCATGTTGGCTGGCTTTGCAACAATTCTTACTCTGACGTCGCAATGACTTCCTTGCAGGGCGCCAGAGCGTGCTTGTTGCGGGACATCCCCTTCTCTGCAATCTACTTTCCTGTTTATGCGCACGCGAAGAAGGCCTTCGCCAAAGAAGACGGCCACGTGTCTCCACTGGGCCTGCTTACGGCCGGCACTATAGCAGGTGACGTGAAAAAAAAGCGATGGACCGTAACCGATATGCTTTGCGTGGATTGAATCCACTGTGTTGTGCTGGAAAAAAAGCTGCTTTCAACAAAAAAAAACGACATGACCGAACGTTTTCCACGTCACTTTTCCGCGCCTCGGTGGTACACCCCCAAGCGACGAGACACGCACCGTCAATTTCGTGATCATTTTAAATTTTTGTTTTCGCTGCCAGGCGCTCCCGCCGCGTCGCTAACCACTCCCGCTGACGTCGTGAAAACTCGTCTCCAAGTCAAGCTCCGTGGAGGTCAGACTTCGTACAATGGAATGATCGACTGTTTCAGGAAGGTGAGCAGACGTTGGTTGTGTGTTCGATGTATGGCGATCGTACGTTGTTGGAAATGACAAAAAAGCGACAGAAGAAACGTTGATCAATGTTTCGGTGCCAATGTAATGCAATATTATTTCTCAAGTCATGTTGGTCAAGAAGCCAATTGCATTTCGTTGAATAGTTCGGGCAATCGAACTTGTTGCAAAATGTTGTTCGTGTTGTGATTGTTGCTACTTTCCTGTCAGGTGAGTACTGCTGATGCAATCTAATCCCACTGCCTGAGAGTGAATGTTGCAGCATCGCCAGTTTATTCGGTCGAGCAGCACAGGATTGGCTGTGTGCATCGCATTCCTGGCCCTGTTTTTGTCCTCGACTCGTTTTGCCTTGGGGCTTTTTTCGGGTCATAACCAGGGCTGAGGAACCGGAGACCAAGCGTTTTTGGATGGCTGGAGCCGCAGTCGGAGCCTGAAATTTGGGTTCCTATTCTACAAGCTTACTTTGTAGGGCAAGCGAGTCGTACAAATAATAGGCTCCAATGTTATTTAGTTTTGACTGGAGCAAATCATTCTGGAGCCGGAGCCAGAAACTTCCAAGATGTTCGATCCGGAGCCAAAAAATTTAGATGCCCGGAGCCTGAAATTTGAGTTCTGGCTCCACAGCCCTGATCGAAAAAAATCTTTTCCCAGCATAGAATCAGACACTGAGATCTTTGCAGAAACAGAGTATGCATTTCGCCTACTCGATAAGCACCACGAGCTCTTGTTCAGATATAAGCTTATACACAATACTTCTAATTATGCTGTTCGTTTGTTTTGGGGGGTTGATTTGTCGCGGTTTCAAACCTTGCGAAATGCGAACAATGTAGGTTGGTGACGTTGCTTCCTGCTTCAGGTGTACAGGGAGGAAGGCTTCAAAGCATTTTGGAAAGGCGCACCAGCCCGCGTCTTCCGCTCCTCCCCACAATTCGGTATCACCCTCCTGACCTACGAACTGCTCCAGCGATTCTTCGATATCGACTTCGGTGGCAGCAAGCCGATAGGTGAGGAAATCACTCGTTTTTTTTTTCAAGTGTATTAGAGCACGTGTATCTTTTTCGAAAATTCGGTTGATAGTTGCAATAGATGGCGTGACCTTTGACAGGCGACGTTTGTTGCCTGTAGTGAAGCTAGCGAGAAACCTTATTTTTCACCAATCATTGATTTTGCTTAGTAGACCATTATCGAAAATTTTGAGCTTTGTTTTCAATATTTCTCTTTTTTGGAAAAATCATACTGGAATTGCATCACAAAGTCATGGCCAGAAAAATGGATTTAAACGGTTGTCTCCCTAGTTTCTCAGCATCCTTTTTTATTGTGTGTCGCAGCTACTACCTATCATTGGTTACAGCGATATGTTTTATGCTGATTGTTCCAAACCTGACTGTGATCATGTTGTAAACGAGTTTAAAACATATCTTTTGTTGTGTACTCTCGACTGTGTTGTGCCAATCAATAATATTTGTTTGTTGCTGCGTTGCTGTATTTACATGAAACTCCGCAGTTCTCGAGACGTGATAACAAAAAAAAACTGTATACAGTCGTCAGCCTGGTGCCAATTGTCGGTAAATAAGTAGACAAGCCTTTGAAATTTGACGTTGACACTGACGCTCGACACGCATCACTGATTAAACTTCCCCTCGTGCAGGCTCCACCCACCGACCGAAGTACATCCACGTGTCGGACCTCCCCCCAATCAGTCCCGACCACATCGGCGGGTTCCGCATGGCCGCCGCCACGTTCGCCGGCATCGAACGGAAGTTCGGTCTGGCTTTGCCCAAGTTCGAGCCTGGACCCGCGAAATGAAAGGCACGCCGTCGTCGTCGTCACTAGTGAATTTCTGTGCGGTTGTCTTCCAGGGCCGTGCCGGCACTGCCCCTTTATCCTCTCCGTTTTAGGCGTTCGTGTTTTGATCGTTGTCATGGCGACGCCACTTGGGCAACGCGGGCATAAGCCAGCTTTTCAATTTAGAATAGATTTGGGAAGCTTGGGTTTCTGTTTCAAAAACCCTTCTTGTTTAAATTGAAAGGAAAGCGTTTGTGTAATAGGTCTTGCGGACTTCTCAATGGCCGCTCACACAGTTGTGCTGTCAATAGACAAGGCCGTTGGTCGTTTTATTGCTCTCAGACAAAAGTCTATCTGACTTTCTTTGCTATGCTAGAGATGGACCTGCAATTATGTGGGAGCAGAAACTGCGGGACCTGTATGCGACGCTGTTGGCATGTTGTTAAAACGCGAGTTTTAGGCGAATTTCTTTCAGTTCGTTTTCCACACGTTTCAAGATCAAATCCCCGACCATACGTGCCCTATGCGTGCTATTAAAAGTGAAGAGTGTGCTGTTGAGACACATCCAAATTATTTCTTACTTGTCGCAGCGTGCTGACGGTGTGTTCGGTTCTTTCCATGCTCCATCCTGTCGCGCACATTCTTTCGATGCAGTAACCCTCCAATCCGCATCAAAGAAAGCCCGTTTTGTGTAATTCGCAGGCGTTACATGGTCGCTTTGCTTGTAGTATCAAATTATTTGTTTTCGTACTGTCGACCATGGCGGTGTCTAACGCACAGCTGGTTTTTCTTGAAGTTTGTTTTCCAGGTTAGTAACATTCAAAGCATCAGCGCATTTGCTGAAACGAGGGTTCTTAGGTGTGAGATATTTCAACTGGCACTGGTCGACTAAAGCGTGAAAATGATTGTCCTCCATGTCGCGTTTGGCGCATTCACTCACACTGAAATGCGAAGTGTTCCTGCCGCCCGATGTGCGTACCAACCAGTGTGAAATTCATTCACTGCTGCGTCGCACATGCGTTCGTTGATGCAGTGATCTTAATTTCAGTGCTGTTTTACTGTGGTCAAGCTTGATTGCATTTTATGGCTAGCAATCGTCCTTTACAGTTCCCCCCTTCTACTGCAATGATACAAGTTCTTTGTTTCCATGGCGGTTGCTATGGTCGCGTCATGAACTTGCTTAATTCGATTGAAAAGTTCATGGCCTCTCACCCTTGTACCGGTAGCGACAGTACGATGATCGATAAAACCTCGGCGCGAGCTTATTGGGAGGAGGCCAGACCCGTAGTCACGAGGGGGCATTCGAGGGCAGTGCCCCCAAAATATTTTTGTGCCCACGAAAATTTGTTTTAAACAAATAAAAAAAAACAAATCTTGCCTACCTAAAACTGTATTTTGCCCCCCAAACCTTAAAATCTGGCCTGCAGGAGACAACTTCATAGGTCATTTCAGTCTGTCGGAACGGGTTCGATTCGTCTGTTCTTGGTCGTACGAGCGACAGAAACGTCTAAATCAGGGCGTCAATCCGAGACAATGACGAAAGCTCCTCACCTTAAGCTTGCCTTCACGTACTGCAGAGCTGTTTCAGGCATGAAGCCTGAAACAGTATTGCATTTGCTTCCTTAGCTGAGCAGACTATCCCATGTGCGATTTTAGTAACTAATAGAACTGTCCTTGTTGGTGGTTAACATAGTCCTGTCTCGAATTTGAAAATATAACGCGGAACTTAATTTTGTTAAGGCTTAAGTGTGGGGAAACACAAGGTACAAATCATCTGGTAAGGCTGCCTTTTCGGGATTGTTTCAGTGACGGGTTCCTTTAAAAATTTGCGCACGCGGTATTTTTATGGCTATTTTGAAAAACCTGCGTGTATAAACACGATGGATATCTAACAAACCATGTGATTCATATCAACAGTCGTATGTTTCACTGTTTTGAAGCCGTGTCGTTGAAATCTAAACGACTGTAAACAACACAAACAAATATTTCTGTTTCATCAGAGGACGTTAGTATATCGTGAAGCAAAAATGAGTCACATACGGGAATGTAAATTCAAGGATGGGTCTATGTTTTATAAAACCTTGCCAAGCCTCGTTCCGAAAATTATGGGCGTTGTTCAAAATTTGTAGTAGTTCAGTCTTCAGTCAAAAAAATAACTTTTTGCTAGAATGCCTGTTTCGAAGCAACCCACATCATATCAAGCTACAGAACTATGCGACTTGCGTATCGGCCCGAGTTACGCGTGCTGCGACGCCTTGAACAAACATCCGCATCCCTCCCGAAGTTTAAGACATCTCAGCCGTTGTAGTACGTTGTGTTTTCCGGTTCCTCGAACATGCGTTTGGTGTTGGTTTCATTCGTTTGTCTGCGTCTCGGCCGGTGTCCTCTTGACTTGAAAGAGGAAAATTCTTTCTCGAAATTTTCCGGTTATTTTGCGCTTGCACTGTCACGTTCAGCGCTCGTACTTCGTCGCGCTACTTTTCTGCCGCTGTCGTCGCAAAAACTTCTATGCCGGTTTGTATTGTTATTGTTATAAGAAAAAAGCAACTTTCATTGCGAATGCAGGTCGTAATTGGTGCACGCTGCTCGACTAGTGAAATGTCACAGTCTAATTGAAGAAACGTGGTCAGATCAGAAGCGTGGATTGGAGAAAGTTGGTTGACACCGTTTTTCTGTTCCTAAAATCTACGTGGATTTTCTGATAAGACTTCGTTGCGATACACTGCCAGAAAAATCCTTTTCATTCGAACGCCGATAAACCTGCGATGGTCTGAACTCCAAAACATCTGTGCGGGTATGTAGTGAGGCGGGCAGTTTGAACCGTGATTGTTTCTTAAACAACTTTTCAAAAATTAATTTAATCGTAAAATTCTACTCAGTCAAGGAGTGATAGAGACTTCTCTTGATTTACTGCCTACGTGCCTGTTTGTCATGGAGTTTTGTTATGACGCGATGTTTTGTTCTACCTTGGGTACCGAAAGTTTTTATACAGGCCATATTAAATGGTCGCGCGGACCGCAGGCTCCCCGCCCCTGGCCAACGCTGCATCATTGCGAATTTATACAGGTTGACAACAAACGGTTAGAGGGAAAGTGACCCTGTAAAGTTGCAACATTAAAAAGAAAGCTTCACACCGGAATTAATACATGACACATCATACCTGACAACGGTAGATTTGAACATTAATTTGACACATGAGTTTGTGAATGCCAGGTATGGGTCAGTACCCTGCAGGGTCTCAGCCAAGATTGAATCAAGGTTTGGACGGAAATCCGGGGTTATCATCAGGGTTGGGTTATCCGGTTAACGATTAACTGAGTATTTTTGTTATCCGATGTCCGGATATATTTCTGTCGGTTAACCGGATAAAAACAGTAAAGTTGCCAATGCGTTTTACGTTTTTAAACGATCTGCCCATCTCAAACTCTCTCCGCTTACTGTCCAGCCCACTTATGTGAAAAAACAAAGGGCATTTAATGCGTGTGAACTAACTCTGGCCTCGTTTGCACGACTCCACAGTCGATGCATTACGCTCAGTGGCGCAGCGAGGTTAAGTGTTGTCCGGGGGCGACTGTGACAGTGCCTCCCTTTCCACCCTTCCAATTTGCTTACAATAATTAAAAATTAAAGAAGGTCATGTTTTGTGCTTGGTAAAAATGTATGGAATATTGAAACATCGTGAACGTCAGAATAAAGCACTCAGAACTGAATGGGTGTTGCTTTTAATTTTCGATTATGTTGCAGAACCTGTGATATGCATGACAATGCATAGATAGTGTCCACTGCCCAAAGCCGTGTTTAAGCCGATTTGACCGATTTCTTCTAATCGGGCCCCGCGCTAAAGGGGGCCCTGCGCTCCGCCTACTAACCAACGCAAACTTAAACTTTCCATCGAAGCTACTGGTGTGTATAGTATTGGCGCGGGGCCCAGTGTTTTTTGTTATTTTGAGAGACCAAAACGATTGTCAAAATTTCGCAACGGTCTATTAAAATACAGTATAAACTCGCTTCAATACCACCATCAAAGTGCACCAAAACGTTGATTTACAAACATCTCGGTATTCAGATGATATAGTTGCGGTCTCTGAAGAAGTCTTTGCAGTGAGCAAAGTCAAAACTTAAGAAAACTCTGGAGGGGCCCCACAGTATTTTGTAAACGTGGGATCAGTTGCCAACTAAAATCCAAGTGAACTGCGCGGTTTCTAACCCCCTCAAAGTTCTATTGTAGAAATGGTCATTGCTTTCAGTGGTGAGTAGCCAAGTTTATTTCACTAGCACCTCGATAAGGCAGAGAGGACTTACGTTTTTAGGCTGTTTTCTGTTTCATTTATAAAAGCATTTCGTGTTTTGCAGGTCATGTTTCAATAGTTGCTGCAAAATACGTTTCGATTGTTGTTGAATGTTGATATTTCAATATTTACTACTAGTTTTCTGAAGGTAACGTTTAATTCGTAATTGCAAATGTGTGCTGCTTAGCCTTTGAATAGCGTTGTTCATTTTCCCTCGTGAAGATTTGATGAGGCAACCTGAGATTGGGGAAAATCTTTGAAATAAACTTAAATTTAATTATGAATGGCTATTTCAGGCAGGGGCGTAGCGTCAGTGAATGCCTTGCTTTCAGTGAATAAAACTTAATCACTTCAAAACTTTAAAGAAGTTTTAAATCATAAACACAAAGAATAATAAAAAACAAAAACTCCTCGCAAATCATGGTTGTCAAAGTTTTTTTACAATTTGAGTTAGTTCTCGCAAAAGAGCTTTTCAAACGTGTTTGGTTGTGATATTGAATTCCGTGAAAAAAATTGGGTAAAAACGCATGCGGAATGGGAAATACGAAAAAAATCGCACATGCAATATCTACGATTGAATGCGTGTTTCCGAAAAGATTTTTCAAAATTAATTAAAATTTTGTTAAAAACGCTGAACAACCTGTTTTGCTATTATGTTGTAGTAAAAATATTCTATTCAAAAGTGTTTGTTTATTAGCGAAATTTTTTGTTTTTGGAAACCGGTGAATTTACTTTTCGTAAACACTGCAAAATTGCTATTGGAATCAAGACCACTGTCATTGTGGCACAATTGTTGTTAAGAAACAACTCCGTTGAAAAAAAAGTGTTACGCGTTCGATACGTGCGGCAAAACACTTCGCGAAAAGGTTTGCCAATAAATGAAGGTTAAATTTTGCTTTCCTAAAGAATAACATTGTAAATATACCGATGAAAATAACGTCCCAAGCCAGCACAAGTCAACAAATTCAATTAACCGTTCTCACGCAATTAGACGCAGGAGCGTAACGAGGTTTGATGGCGCCCGGGGCAAGAAGCAAGTTTGGCGTTCCCATGTTCGAACCTGAGGTCTTTCGGAAGCAAATGTACTGTATTGAAGAAAGTACTTGCGACACTGTTGGGACTTTTTGGCGACCCTCGCAGTCATTCGGCGCCCGGGGAATTGTGCCCCGTTGCCCCCCCTCGTTACGCCCCTGATTAGACGTCTTATGCAAAAATGGAAATTTTTAGGTATTTTCCAAAGGACAAGTAAAGCACTTTCCGACGATAGGGGGAAAATATTTCAGGTTTGATTTTGATTGCCGTAAGTCAACATAAAAAACATTCCCATCAAAATAGCGCCCCGATACTGAACCCTGGAATACTATCGTGGGTCTGGCAGACCCGGGTGAAATGGGGTCATCACATGAAACCTACGTAAGCGCGCGTCGCCGCGCTTTTCACGTTTCAGCAGCTTCATTTTTTTGTGCGACTAGTTAGTAGGTGCGCGTGCGGTCCACGTTGTTTTCGATTTTGCAATGGGTAATGGTAATGGTTTATTGTTTCATATGACTCAAGCAGAAGAAGCATCAAGCAGAAGCATCATTGTTTCATATGACTCAAGCAGAAGCATCATGGGGGGGTTCGGATCTGGCAGACCTGACGTTATGGTTAGTGTGGGCGACCGTACGCTGCATTCATCATAAAGGGCCAAGTGGCAGCGATTTGCTGAAACTCACTCAGCGCATGCTTCTACAGTCTTGTTAGCAGTTTACAAAAGGAGAAGTTCTTCACGCCCATAATTTTTTTATGTGTAAATCAATTCAGGCACATATGACACCTTCGCTATATTTGGTCTACTTAAACTTTGTTAGTGCTCAAACTGCTCAGTGAGACTTATATTTTCAGTGTAGTTTTTGTGATAAAACTGCAGTTTAAAGAAAGTATATTTTTTTATTTTTGAAAACTGGGTCTGGCACACCCGACGTTAGTATTAATGTAACAAAAATCGAACGATAGTATTTAAGGGTTTTAAACCAGCCCGACACGTTGAATCGACCGTTCTCACGTTCAGGCAACTGGAGGTCTTTTGAAAAACCCGCAATTTTGAGGTATTTTTCAAAGATCAATTAAAGCACTTTCCGACGGTAGAGGCAAAAGATTTTAGGGTCGATATTGATTGCCGCAAAAGTACACATTGAGAACACATGCATCAAAATAGCGCCCCGACACTGATTAACCCAGTACAACAACTTCAACCGACCGTTCTCACGCAATTTGAGGTTTTATGCGAAAATCGCAAATTTTAGGTATTTTTCAAAGGACAATTAAAGCATATTCCGACGACAGGGGCCAAAGATTTAATCATTTGTTGCTTCAAGTCACTTTCTGACATTACTGCTGAAAATAGGATTAAATAAGGACGCAAGTTCAAAATAAGTACATTTCTTAGAAGTAAGTAGAATGAAGTTTTCTTAAGGGTTGATCTTGATTGCTGCAAAGCCCAGCTAAAGAATACACTAATCAAAATAGTGTCACGACACTGATTAAGCCAGCTCAACACGTGAATCGACCTTTCTCACGCAGCTGGAGGAGTAGTAATAGAGGGCGGTCAGGCCAGGCATTTTACAGGTTTTGGGTGTGTTCGGGTTCGGGTAGCTAGGAGCTTTCTCCAGCCTCCCTTCCCCTCAATCTATATTTTCAATATTTGTGTTTTTGATATTTTTCATTTTTCTGTGTGTTTGATATTTTTTGCGTTGTGGTAATATATTCGTTATTAATTTCATATTTTTAATTAACTCGTTACTTTGAGGTTTTGCCTAAGCCGGCCACTTCATGCTCTAACCTGTCACTGATTGTCGAAGGCGTGTCAGGGCATGCCACATTTTAATGCGATAAGCAAATATTCAGGCAACCGGCCAAGATCTCTTCACTTGAACATCATTCGAGATGACCATGTGGACGTTAGTATCAAAGCACAACGCATCGTCAACCTGCTAACTTCATCAGTTCTTTTGCGTAGCATTCTTCTTTGAACGTTTATTGTGTTTTAACAAAAACAAACAGGAAATTACTCATTACGATTGCTTTAAGGTAAAGCGCGAAACACTTTACAGTTAGTCAGTTTCACCCCGCTCTGTAACAAAATTAATATAACCGTACCATTTTTGCAGAGCAGCATTTTATCAAAATTTGTCTGCCTTTTTACGTCATCGTTAACATTTCATATCTTGCGACTTCTTTTAACGAAAGTAGCAACCACTGCAAAGTTATTTTCATTATTAATTTCATATTTTAAAGATAGCTTGCAACTTTTCTTTGGTCACCACACCGCTCCAACTATCTCAGCCATTACATAACCTATGACGATGTTGCACACACTAGCCATACCACTGCTCCAATCTGTAACTGATTGCGTTGTGAAAAGGCATACCGCTTACCTCGGGTTTTAAATCCGATAAGCAAACATTCACACTTGCTTCACTTTAACAACATTTGATGAACGTGTGGTGCTAGCAAAACGTATTCACAGACGACAACCTGCTAATGCATTCTGTTCTTTTACGTAGCATGCAACCCTGAACATTTCCCCGTTTTAGCAAAATCAAACAAGAAACTTCCTATTACGATTGCTTTGACCCAAAGCGTGAATCACTTTACAGTAAGAAGTATCACCCGACTTTCCGTTCTGAACAAAACTTGTACGACCGTATGATTCTGCGGAACACAGTATTCACCAAACTCACCTGTTTGTTTCATATGATCGTCGACATTTCGTTTTCTTACGATTTATTTATTCGAAAGTAGCAAGCGTTTAAAAATCAAATGCTAGAGGCGCATCATCTAATCAGCAGTTTAATTTCGCCAGTCACTATTTCTTGTTCGCGTAACTGACCGAGGGTGCAACCGTCGCTTGAACATCTTGAACTGTCGTATCTTAAACTATTTTATTCAAAAACTGGGAATGTTTCAGCGTCAGATGGCATTG
>Ga0210059_1001539_pt1 | contig 34952 bp, 20 predicted proteins | sample Ectturendosymbi2_FD_188042 | JGI IMG/M metagenome (GOLD analysis project Ga0210059, IMG submission 188042) | Ecteinascidia turbinata endosymbiont from Florida, USA - Sample 2 (SPAdes) (version 2) | ecosystem: Host-associated > Tunicates > Ascidians > Unclassified | place: Key West, Florida... | reverse complement strand
TTTGCGCCTCAGCCTTTGGACTGAGGAGCCACATGCGCCGACACAAGGAAACGCGTTGAGCAGCGTCATCGTCGAACCGACGGACAACTAAGAGAGAGTAACTTTTAATTCTTGCAATGACAGTTCATTCGCCGGTATGATACTCTGCACAAAAGCCGATCCAGGTTCACAGTTATGGTGCCACGCCACGATAAACTTGCAGTTCACTCACGTCCCCTTTTGCCTGCAGAGGCAGGTTGCGAAAGTTGCGAGCGGATTGTTTTACTTTTGGTCATTATTGCGTAACAATAACATGACAACAAACCTTCAGTTCAAATGCTCACTTCATGTTACGGTGGCAGATGTTTTGTTGCATGTGACTGTTGAACGCAGACATCTTGGCAGGTAATGCAGCGTTGCATTGATTGCTTATAGCGGTAAGCCACCTACATTTATACTATGTGACAAGCATAAGTGAATCTTTAGCAATGCTTCCATAAGCTTGAAAAATTAATTGTTAACGCTAGTGTGACCAATGTGCCTGAGTGCCAAACTACACCTACGCAGGCTTGTTTTCACGTAGTATAAAACCACGCGGCTTGCCAGAAAATGTCTGCGCAGGCTTGTGGGAATAGGCCTATGACTTAATCGCAAAGGCTTAATTCTGACATCTGATTGAACAGCTGTATTTGCTGTGGTGCGTTTTCATAATTCATCTGCTCAATTTTGTACAGCCTGCGTGGAGTTCTAATCTAGTAAGTTGTCCGCAGTCGTGTCAGCATACAGGTCTACTTATCCCGTTGTCCGGTTTGTGTATGGGCGTTCACCGTGAAAAAATTAGCAAAGACATGTAACGTTTTATTCATCGCTTTGGACAAGTTTCCAGACGTTTGCAGCTCTTGTTTCCAAGTGCCGCTGAAAAGTCTTGCGAGCAGATCTTGAAACCAAGGGTTGGGCCACCGGGCAATTCCCCCTCTGAAATTGCAAAAACATGTTCAGTTGTTACATAGCCTACAACATCAAGCTACAATCATTTTGCCTCACCCCTAAAATATCAGCTGGGTGCGGCTCTGCTTGCTAATTCGTTGAAGACCATGGCAGTGCTTCTTTCTTCGAAGATCATGGCAATGCTTACGGCTTACTTGAAAAGAAGTACCCTGCGTTGAAAATATGCAGATAGTCTGTTTTGTAAATTATCGTAACCTGGCAATTGCTGCCAACGAAGGGCATTTTTTGTGATTGTTACCGTAACATGGTGCGTTTTCTTCGTGATGTAGCAAGAGTAAAGCGTTTTGTGAACGTCCATTTACATTGTATCATCAGCAACGTGAAAATGATCAGCTAACTTTTTACGTTGCGCCCCCTTGGAAAAATTTCTGCGGACGTCCATGGACGCCGGTAGTGTGTGGATTTTTTTTTTGCCCATTTACAATGCTCCTTGAAATTTGCATGCAAATTTATTCCGTGATATTTGCATTAAATCGATAAATTAACAAGGAAAAAGTATGCGAAAACACTTAATCTCCTTGCGAAGGTAATAACTTTTTGTAAAATATCAAGCTCAAGGGGAGGGGGTTAACCCCAACCCCCCTTGGGCCAATGAGTGTTGAGTTGATTTTTTTGGCACAAACATTAGGCAATTTCCTACAAATCAAAGCACTGGGACACCGAAGAGCTGTTGACTGGGTTGTCTTGTCGCGCATCTCTCGAAAATTTCAGAATTTCCTATCATGGTGGCCGAATTTGGTAGGGTTGCAATTTAGAAAGGGGTTGAGTCTGCTGGAGAATTAACACAGTTGCACAGGAGTGTTGGGTCGCAGTCGGTATCTATCGTTGTTTGCCCAGTACCGCAAGGAGCTGAGCATGACAGAGAAAAGTGCGAACCCAGCTGAAATGAAACTCCTGCTCAGGTTCCCATAATCCTTTTGCATCGAACCGAGTGAATCGCCGTAGCCCTCGGAGCACTGGCGTTTACCTCAACCGCCCTGGAATGAAGCACCTTGCAGGTTTCGGCCTGCCGCTAATTGCCGTCACCAAAATCAAATTAAAAAAGAACCTTGAATTTCTTGTTATAGAATTGTTAATTTGTATGTATTTGTTCGTCGGGTAATATTACCGCCGCACGATCTCGTTTATCGAAGAGTTGTCACGAATTTAATACACGGTCTGTTTATTCACGGCTCTTCTGCGAGGTCGCCGTGTGCAGTTTTCCCGATTTAGACAGCGAGGCTGGAACGACTCAATCTGCCAAGATCCACTGGAGTCTCCGCCCAAGACATGCTGAGGGTTTTTATTAACAAAGACTGCAGGACGAGGAACGCGAGTTTTTAAGGAATTGCAGAGAGCGAAAGGTTAATGACAAGTGATACCTGAGGTGAAGCTTTGATCACCACAACGCAGTCGTCGCCTGTTCTTTTTCCGGTGGAGAAGGGGTTGCGGGAGATTCGAACACGCAACGGAAAGAACGCCCAGTCCGCTCGAGCAACAATGGAGATTCCCCGCCCGACCACTTTCACTCCATTGTTGCTTGCGAGCCACCATTCTTAAAATACTTCCCGAATTCGCGGCGCTCTGGGCATGTGACGCGATGCGCCGTCACTGGGGCAGTGGCCAACTAAAAAAACGGAGGACAACGTGTCCAGTGGCGTAACCTGAGGTTTGAGCCAGGGGGAATTTACCTGAAGGGGGACCCACTAGCCAGCACTCAGGAAAAAACGTGAGAAATGATAGTGAATGCGGAAGTGGATGGACATACTAAAACCCGAAATCACCGGAAAACACTCCAAAATATAACAACCTACTGAAAGCCAAAAGAACACTAAACATGGAAATATATGCTAATATGGGGCCATTTTCCACATTTAGCTTGCCAGGAGGAGGTTTTCACCCCCTGGCCCCCGTTAGTTGCGCCACTAAACTATTTGCATTTGAGGGGAACCCGGCACCCCCGTCCCATACTAGGGACGACTCTATTGCAATGCTGCGTGACAACGCAAGTTGCTTTCAGCCAGGGCTGTGGATTGTGGAACCGGAACTAAAAATTCGGGCTCCGGCTCCACCATCTTAAAAGTTTTTGGCTCCGGCTCCAGAACGATTTGGTCCATCAAATCCTATTGCTTATTTGTACAGCTCGCTTGTCCAACAAACTGTGTCTGTTGAACGGGAACCCAAACTTCAGGCTCCGGCTCCACCATCTGAATTGTTTTGGCTCCGGCTCAACAGCCCTGCTTTCAGCATCAACACCGACCTCACCTCTCAATCACGTGACCGACAACCACATAAAATCGCACGAAATATTTTATAGCAACGTGCTGCGAAAGTGAAATCGTCAGTGAACGAGCGAGGAATTACCGCACGCACGACAGATGCACGAGACGAGAGAAGGCGAAACGAAAGTTAATTTTACCTCTTACAGCGAAAATGCACAAATTACACGCAGATCGCGAAGCAAGGAACAACACAGCAATACCCGCGTGAAGAGGGGAACAACCAACTGTACAATGCCCTCACAATTATTGCAAGAAGCGACGACTTACCTAAGGATTTATGCGATTGCTCCCTTCAAGCGTTTTCTTGGAATTCGCGATGACGACACCGAGGCGAAAAAACGTCACACCGAAAAGCATTTGAGTGAAAACAGGCGACCCGGAAAATCGCTGCGTAAACATCCGTTTTGTTTATCTTCTGTACACAGGCGTAGCCAGGGGGGCATGGTCGCCCCGAATTTCTAGCATATCTTGTTGTTTTGTGCTTTGAGAGGCGGTGTCCCAAATAAAATACAATTGCTCGCTTAAAGTCAAAATATTTGGCCTACCCCATCATTCTGGGCTGGCTACGCCACTGCTTCTGCACGTATGTAATTCAGTGGCGCGCTTAGCGCTAAAAGATCTTTTACTTCTCTGCTACGAAGAAGTTTCACTTGCGGGGAATCGCTAAATCGAAAACCTGTTTGCGTTTTGCCCCAGACACCGCGCCAAGTCTTTAGGAAACGCCTACACTTTACTACAATCTGCCCTTTTTCGTAGGTTGGGGCAATCTACACAACGTGGGTTGTCGATATGTACATTATTTAAACGGTAACTAATTCTTTTTCGATGACATCCAAGTCACACTTTTCTACCTGCCTGTTTCCCCGCTAAATGATGGTAGTTTAATGCAAAGTGCACACCCGTTGGTCGTAGTCGTTTCATCAGGAGGTAACAAAACCTCTCAGATTGAAGCTATTCGTATTTCTAAGACCAGCAGAGGAAAATGGAATTGTGTTTGGTATATCGATGTTTCAGAAATCAATGAGATGTGACTGAGTGCAAACTTAAGATTTTAAGTTGTGAAAACGATACACTCAGAGGCTGAACATGCGAATTGGTGCAAGGGTCAGTGTTCGTCAGTCCCAGGGGACGGTAGGCAGCAAGATCAAACAAACAAGGCTTCGGTTGGGGGTAATTTTACATCAACACAGCCGCAAATTTAGAAAAAAATTGAGAACCAACTCAAAAATGTGAACACCGAAGTTCAAATAAGCGAAAAAGTTGTTGGTGAAGAGGCAAAGCGAACCAGGGCCAAGCAAATATTGCTGCAAAAGATAATCACACATTGCTTTTCAGATCAGATCACAGCAACTGGCAGAAAACGAAAACAAATATTTCTGCAGGGCATTGCTGCCTGTGGGAGAAATATGCAAGGTTTCATCACAAGGCGTTTGAAGTTACTTTCACGCGAGCAGGTGTGCTTGTGAAGGCTGTAGCTAGTTTCTAGGCATAGAACCACTCCGACATCTATGGGCCGTTTTTCTTTAAAACACGTGCTTTTCAGTGACAACTCGTTAACGCATGCTTTAAATGAAAGTTCACAATGATCGTCACCGTCACTTAGCAACGATGGACCAATCGGAAGTTTCCGGTCACACACGCTAAGACTGCTGATACGTAATAATAACAAACAACGGCGGAAAGAAACGAGATAACGAACGCGCGATTGCATCGATCAACCAAGCGGTGTTGGTCACTTTTATTTCACCAGGTTCCGCAGTCACGTGCGGCGTAGCGCTCAGTCAAGTGGAACCGAAGCAGCAGGTCCTTTTTTTCTACACGCGGTGCCGAAGTAAAGTATCTGCTTGTGGTGCCTCTAGCATGCACGCTTGCAGCCACAACGTAAGATCAAGGGAAATAAAGAGAGAAAACGGAAACAGCGCTGTCCAGAAACTGTGCATTTAGTTACGCAAGGAGTGTGTAACGCCTTGTGGCCAGATGCTGGCCTTGCTTCTTGCTGTTAACGTTCAAAATGAAATCAATAGTGCTCACTATTTTAGACGATGGAATCACGCCATTCCCATATAACGGCGCGGTAGCGGTTCACGCAGTGGCTTCACTGTGAAGGTGGGTAGTAATAAGGTTGCTGGCCGTATGGCGGGTACCCTGGTTGGCCAGGAGGGCCTTGAGGGGGGTACCCTGGTTGGCCAGGGTAAGCTGGCTGTGATGGATAGGCAGCGTAGCCTTGAGGGGCATAAGTGCCGGGCTGGGGCGGATATGCGTATCCGGGCTGAGTGGGGTACGGTGCAGAGCCTTGAGGTGGTGGGGCACCATAGCCTGGGTATGCTGGATAACCTGGGGCCGTGGCTTGTGGGTATCTGAAAATCAAACAAAGGCTACCTTGAGTGAAGTGGGAAACGTAAGTCAGCATAGTGGAGTTGAGCAGAAACCATGCTGCAACCGAAAACAAGTACAGAAGAGTGATTTGTGTAATTTTTACTCTAACTTGTGTCACCTTTATAAAAAACAATAGCCAAAACACAGACATTAAATTGAGCATTATGTCCGGCAGCTGATTGTTATTTCAGTGCATTACGCATGACCACGACTGTCTGAGACACAGTAGGTCTGCAGTGCCATAGACCTTGCGGTCGGGTTAGAGGGGTGGAATCTTCGAGCTACAGGTTAATAAAAATTAATTTTAAAGTGCGCTTCGCTTAAAATTATGCATTGCTCTGGATGCGTTCAGACACAACTCCGAGCTCAGGATGGCTTACTGTGAAACGCCAAGCCTGGACAGCATCCTCGACGCTGGCACGAGTTCGTCATGAAATTTAATTGTTGAACTTACTTTTTGCAACAATTAAAAAAACGCTTATTTGAACGCGTCAAGCAACCTGCTTGGTTTTAAACGAATTTCGTCATAAGAAGGTGATCTTATAGCTGGCAACGGGCGAATAAAAACTAATAACAAAGTTTCCTGTTCATCAGATTCGTCCTTACTTCGCGTAGGGAGGACAAACCAGACAGAAAACCTGTTTCCATGGAATCAAAGCGTGCAGTACTTACGCGTAGGGGGGTTGCTGGTGAGCCCCATACGGGGCTTGCGTAGTCGGCGTTGGCCCGGGAGGAAATGACGCGGAGGTGGCCGCCGGGGCCTGGGCAGCAGCTGCTGCAGGTGGGGCTGCAGATGTGGGGTTTCTTCTGCAGCAACAGTTTAAATTCGAATAAAAGCGTTTTTTACAAGCGACCAATAAGCAGTTGGGCGGTTGTTTATATGGCTAAGCGTTTAAATAAGCTCGGATTGCACCCAAAAGATCGTCGGTACTGTGGTTTCATTATAGTGGACAGACTGGAATCAAGGAGTCAAACTCCTTATTGGCGGAGGCCGGTGACTCGAACCAAGGAACGACGCTATCCAAAGTCACTGGTGGCAAAATGCGCAAAAATTAACCATGCAAGGCTGGATTGGTATTGTCGTTTTACGAAATCATTTTAAACAAATTTATTTCAACCGGAAGTTATGGCAACCACCAAGCTTCCGGTGTGAGATATCCGGATCTTACTGAAAAATGTATGCTTTCCGGTCGAACCGCAGAAATCTCCACCCAAAAACTTTACAAAAGCACGGCGCGTAAGTCTTGACGTCCCTTTCAGCTGAAAATCGGCAAGTCCCCCAGATCAGGAAATCAATGCCAACTAATGCACGGTCAGGGTTCGGTGGCAATCTCAATACACTGCTTGATGCCTACAACCACCCACGTCACAATGCGATTTACTCGTTTCACGTACCTTGGAGCTGGTTTGGGGGGTGCCGGTTGGGTCGCGGGCGCAGCAGGTGCGGAGCTCGTGACCACTGGGGGAGGAGGACGAGCGGGTTTGTTCACCTGCGCATACGTGTCCTGTTGGTGGTAAGACGGGACTGCCGGAGTGGCGCCTGTTTGTTGTGAAACAATCGATTGCTGCAGGTCCCTGGGGATGAAGAAGAGCAAGAGTGAGAGAGCGGGCACGCGTGTGTTTGTTGGCGAACAATGGATGAAATGGCGAAAGGTTTCCTCTTGAAGGTCTTCCACTCCACGCGCAACGGATACGCGAAAAGGGGCAACTACTTTTAAATTTACCCGACAACAATGGCGTAAAGCTTAAAACAATGGCCTAAAACTTACAACAATGGCGTAAAACTTACAACAATGACGTAAAACCTAAAACAGTGACGTAAAACTTAAAATAATGGCGTAAATCCTAAAGTAAGTTCAAGACTGACTTGAGCAGCTCTTCCTTCTCTGTCTTCCGGGCGAAAACGAGATCGCTGCATTTGCCCTGAAGCTTTAACAGCAGCTCCGTCAGATCGCCGTAAAACTTGGTTCCTTCCTGCAAGAACAGCGTCCTTGTGCAATTGCGACACACCTTCCCTCATACGCCGGACACTGGCGAGCTTTCACATTTGACAGCTTTGTCCGAATCGGCGGTTTAAGTTGCATCGGACAAATTGCTTTCGAAACAAAGCACTCTGAACACCTTTCCCCCCACCTTTCGAAGTTATCCGCCAACTTATTTCTTGCCACCACTGCGATGACAAGTTATCTTTTTAACAAGAATCCGGCGATTCTTTAGTAAATCTTGCACCACAAAAGGAAAGCAGGGTGCAATTCTACTTTTTTCCGACAGAACAGCATATCCAACACCAGAGCTCCAGTCGCCGCCACAATTGCGCGATTGTTGCGTCACACAGACGACCACCGATTACTCGTTGGAGCGAAAACGCTAAAAACACAACGCGATTTTTATCGACCGCCGCAAACTTAATCGACCCTGCGTTCGAACGCTTCTTGTCACAATGCAACGCTGCGCAGCTGCAAAGAATCGAGCTCACCTGCAAGTGAGCGTTCAGCTCCATATACTTGTCGAAGGCGGCCGCCATTTCTTTCAGCATTTCCTCGCGACTGTTTGCGCCTCCGCCTTTCTGCTTCAACACGGAGAACTGTTCACTTGCGCGCTGCGGAAGCAAGAGATTAGATTTCGTGTGCTTACAACGAAAAAAATGTCGTGTTTTACTGAGAATCCCAAAAGATTGTTGGAAAGGAGGACCTCGCGTCTCTCTTCTGACGAGTTCCTACGCATTGCGGATCTGGAGTCACGTGCTTAATACGTTAAGAAACCAATAAGTGCAAAATTACCCAGGGCGTTTCCTAAGCAACGTCACGTAAATATGTGGCACCAACTTGGCCGAATTTCAATGATTTTTTCAGGACTTTCTTTTATTCTGGACCACGCAGCGCAGCCAATGCCTTATTAGCACGGTATTGCCAAAGCCACGTCAAAAAAACAACCGCACGGTGGATTCCAAGAAATTGTTTGGGTGGATTCAACTGCTGGACACTCTTGCTTCCAGTTTAGAATTCACAGAAACCGATAATGAGCTCGTTTTGCCAGTTGATAACAGCTCGGACCCTTACGTTGGGCACAACTGATAGTTCCTGAAGCAGACATGCTCGCGCTGTGCACCAACCTGAAGATTAGCTTGGATTGATTCCTGCTTTCCAACAGATTCGGTGACTTGCTCGATCAGAGGTTGATAGATGCGGTCCAATTCAGCCGGAGATATGTTCTCTTCGTTTAGGGCTCCATCCTCAGCCAGGACCTTGAAACAAACGGCCATCAAAACAGACAGAAAACGATTAAAAAAAACGTTTTTTCGCGCCATTTTCCCGATAAGAACATCTCAAACCTACTCGCTTCAACAGGTTTCATTTCTAAACAACAGTAAACAAACGACACGTTACAAAGCGTGTACAAGCGCTTTCGCTCAAGTATTGGGCTTGCACAGCAGGCACACGCCGCTGCAAACGCGACAGACTGCTGAGGGGTTTAACGCGGTCACAGCGTGACATGCAAGCTGTCAACAAACCTGGGTGAACTTGCTGGTCATGTCGCAGCTGGTCGTCTTCAGTTCGTTCTCAACTACTTCTCTTTCAGCTTTGAGCGTTTCCACTTTCTCGCACAGGCTCTTCAATTCTTTCACGACCTGCAGTTGGATACAAGGATGTTGGTTGAAAAACATAGCACCGGTAAGTTAAGGCACCTCAGATTAATATCAGTCAGCACCCCCTTTAATGCCACGTACGATTAAAAAAAAATTAAATCATCGATCAAATTCGTTTGTTTCGAAAAACCTCCGCAATGTGGACACTTTTTCCAGTGTTCGTTGAGCTTGTGTCGTGGTTGTCGAGGAACCAAACAGACGTCTTCCAGCCATGCGTGAAAAGATGGTCAGGACCCATCCACTCCAGACAGGGTAGCAGGAGGGCGGCGGCAATTTGGACAACAACTCAAAACGGTTGGGAGAGTCGTGTCATGCATGGCACAAGTCCAATTGTATATCAGCTGATATTTTCCGGGACGGGAAAATAATTGCTCTCACCCTTATTGTTCCACCTAACAACTAAAAAGTTTTTGAAAATTTCGAGGGGAGTCAATACCGTGCTGGTTGCGGGCCTGGTGTAATGTATTCTGAAGAAATAAGACTTTCTTTAATCACGATTCCGTATCACCTTAACAATCCCAGTTGACAAAAATCCGTTCTTGTAGTCAACTACAGCAAGGGGCTTCCCATACACCCCCGATAGCAACAACGTTTTTGCAGCGTAGCAGTTGCGAAAGGCAACTTGCCTCGTGGTCGCGAAGGGAGGCGACAGGGCTGGCAGAAGGCACAGCTTTTTTCAGTTCATTTTCAGGAAGGCAGAGCAGTTGAATCCCTCGCTTGCTTTCGTGGTACTTCTGCCGTACGATCCCATCCGCTTTTTGCGCGTTCTCGATGATCGTCTGGTATTTGTTCGCCTCTGTGAGGTAACAATTCAAAGGTAAACAGGATGATTCCGATACATTGGCAACGATGCATGTCGCCAACACTTAGTTATCAAAACGTCTCAACAAGTATCGGTTATTTTAGACGTGCGAATGTAACGTATCATCAGAAGTTTTCTGGTTTGACGACGCTGGTTTAGAGGACATGCCTGAGTGCTGATACCGATTGCTGTGGTGGTCTCTAAAAAGGGGGAAAAAGTCTAAATGGGGAACTTCCGCATTTCGCAAGTGCTGCAGGGCGCGCTGCCTGTCTCAACCGGACCAACTTGCTTCGGTTGACTTTTTTGACAGGATAAATATTAATCTGGATGTCACTTTCACTCGGAAGAATCACGTGCTGACTATGGCTCTCATTTAAAGCAAGTAGACGGAAAAGGGCTGCTTATGTTTGACCCCTTGTATGTGCGAACGTGTCCATTAAGACGCAGTCTCATAAAGACCGTGCAAGACCAGATAGCTGGACCAGAAGAAATTTAGGCTCATTGGCATTACAGAGCAAGATGGCTACCAAATCTAAAAAGGGCTGGCGTCATGGCAACTGTAAAGTTAAGGTTGCATCAGAGAATCGAACACACATCCATGCCAAGGGTGCACCGTGGCAATCAGGCGGCCGATCAACGTTATTTGTGTATGTATCGAGCTAACAATGTAGCCACGCAGAAGTTGCAGCGGCCCACAACAATAACCACAGCTTGCAACAGCAATTACAGGCGTACACAATGTATCAGCCCGCATGTTGGTGCAATTCTAAACGGAACGGCAGTCTGTGCGGAAATTTGGAAGTTGTAATTCGAAACACTGGCAAATTCGACTGGCCTTGCTGTACAAGGAGAAGCACATTTTCTTACGAATACACAAACGCTGTACTTTAATCTCAGCCACTAGACCCGAACGAGAAGCATAGTTCTAGTTGTCGCTGGTACGCGACGACTTCACGGCCTTTGTTCGATTTTAAACACAAGCCAACCGAAGTCATGCTCAACGGAAAGGAACCGTTGACAGTTCAGCGATTCGGACAATGAAACTGATGCCATCAGACGCAGTCAAGCGTGACCCCACGAAAGGTTAACATAGTTATATTGATGGAATGTGAAAATTTTACATTCATCGTGCCGAGCCTGAACAAGATGTTGAATGAGTGGCTATTGCCGCTTTCTGCGCAACTATAGCAGAAGTCTTGGTCTTACAGAACTTCTTCAAATTCTTGCAGGCTTCAGTAAGCTATCGAGATTGGCAGCCCCGACTAAGTTAGTATCCAACACAGGACCTGTTGTTTCCACACTTGTGTTTGATCATCCTCGTTAACACTTCTGGGGAAAGATACGGCGAAATGCAATTAGCAATTTTGCTTGATGTTATAGTGTGATTTATGTTATGCCTTGGGTCTGGATTTCAAACTTAAGACGCACATAGCATGGTCAAAGGTCAGGGCGGAATTAAGTTGGTCGTGGCTACTCATACCTCTAAATCATGGTCTCCAAACTACGGCCGGCGGGCCATATCCGGTCCACAAAGCCATTTCATCTGGTCCTTGAAGACATTTTGTCAGTAATGAAAGCATGATATTTTTACGAAACATTTACTGATCTGGTGGTATGTAACATATCCCAAAACAGTCACATTAAGTACGGTGTCCGGTCCTTGAATTGTTGTGTAATAACTTGTGTGGCTCTCTGATAAAAACGTTAGGAGACCCCTGCTCTAAACAAAGGCACCACGCAGAACAGTCACACAGGGAAATGTGTTCATGTTGGTGCCAAGTCCAACACGCACTGTTGATTTTAAGAGCTGACCAAACGCTACGACACCGTAATCATAATGTCTTTCATGTTTAGTGGAAACATGCGTGACCAGCCCCGCGTTTCTTTTGAACCATACCGAATATCCGACAAACTCACAGCTTGTCCGTTCGCATTAGAGCGTGCGCGGTTTTTCCGGATCACATTATACCACTGATTGCTCCTGGAAAACTCAGGTTGCAGTTCTAGGAAGAGCTGAAATTGTTGCCTAGCGACAGCACACCACGTTTCTACGCGCCTTTTCACATGTACCTTGTCTCAGGGGGGCGGTGAGTTCAGCTGATGGCTTTCTGGTCCACTTCTGGCCGAACTTCTCTCGCAGTTCGGCGTCAGTGGCTTGTTCTTCGTTCAGCATTCGAACAGCCTGAAGTAAAGAATAAGAAGCTACTGAAGCTGTTGGTTACGATTGACTTTTCGCAACACGCTTCAAAATCGACTGTTCAGCTTAATTCGATGCCAGCATGACGGGTAATTGAAGGAAGTAGCCAAAATAAGAATAATCATTTTTCATAATTTTTAAACCCAATCGTTAAAATGGGTATTCAAAGTGCAACGTTTCGTTTTGCGCCCGAAAAACGCTCACGAGATGGTTTAGTCAAGATGTAAAACGATTTCACGGCGTGAAGCAGAAGTGGCGTCAGCTTGATCAATGTCATGCCCAATACAGGTTGAAGTTGCATGCATTTGGGAAATATTGATGTCGCGCTTAAACTACACCTTCCTTGCAGAGGTGACCGGATCCACATTTTCAGACTCCGACTCCTGTTGCAAAACTTTTGAATCCGGATCCGGGTCTGAAACTTTTTCAAATACGAAAATCCATCCGACCCCTGTTCGAACTCCGACAACCATCGATGCAACCGAAATTCAGTATTGTTTGAAATTAAGCAATGGCATTTACAAACACCACACAGACTCCTGCTGCTACTGAAAATAAAAAGTGACTTCGGATCCGGAAAAAAAACGCAGAATCATGCCGGAGTGGACTCCGGGTCCCTGGCCACTTCTGCTCCCTTGGCAGCTAACCTGGGACAGCGTCGTTTTATCTTGATTTTAACGCAAGATACAGTTTTGAAACGGCAGCTCTGCACACCTCTGACAGGATCTCTTGGTTTCTTTCGAGAGCATCGGGAAGGTCGGTGAGCAGCTGGTCGATGGGGGTTGCTCCGCCTTTCGCTATGACCGTTCTCGATTTTTCCAGAATCGAAGCAGGTATGTCACTTCCGGAAACGTCTTCCAGGGCGGCCGGAAGATTGAGCGATGACATCACACTGAAAAACGATGCCGAACTCAGTGCAGGCGCTGCGGGGGGAAGAGGCGCATCTGGTTTTCGGGGTAGTGCTGCCGTTGTTATGGAAAAACGAGTATGTTGCATCAAGCACATTAAACTTTACCAGTGGCGAAGTCGGTAAGAAAGGTGTGGTAACAACATTTCTCAACCTTACGAAACATTACCTGCTTTCCCAAGTTTTGCGAACTATCGAACTCCCAAATTTAACGTATTTTTGCGCTATTTTCCCCTTTGTCGCTTGTGCGAAAAAATCAGTCACCGCTTCACGTACTAAAACTCTTTGATTTTCTCCGACATACTGCAATTTTTTCAGCAGCTGGTCAAAGCGTAGTAAAGGAAGCATGCGCCCGCACTTCCTGTGCCAGCTCTCATAATCCCGTGACTACATCGCTGAACGTAGCAGCAGAGACGGCGGTTGGTTGCTCCGCTGAATACGGCCACGCAGAAGTTCAATTGACGCGCGCCCTCAATACAAAACTTGGTACTTGAACAATAAGAAGCTTACCTGTTGATCAGCGTCGTTTGTTCTCGGAGTCTTTCAACTTGTCGGTCGACGAGCTCTTTTCTTCTCGATTCGTACGACTCGAGAGCGTTGTGAACGGCCAAAGGCACCAGGGAGCTGAACATGTCTGGAAGATGAAAATAGCGTCGGAGCCAGCGTCACGCGCGAGTTTTATCACGGCGTGCAATTGCTTGGTGCACTTGGTGAAATGAAAATCATGAGGGGAAGACGTGTCACCTGCTTTCAAGCTATTACGTCACTTTCCTCGAAAGCCAGTGTTATGACGACTTTGACACTCAAATTAACTGCACATTAAGAAACGGAAACAGCACCCAGTGATTACAGACCTCATCAATGTTAAACAATAATTCAGGTTGATTCCGGTTAGCACCGGTTATATAAATTTCGTAATGTGTTGAAAACATTAATAAACCCCAATACGATAAGCGGTATATTGGGCGGAGAGATTATGCAAATTCCGTAGTGCATTATAATGCATGCGAATGCTAAATCCGTAACTGCTTTGAACCCACGACAGAAGGTGGTGTTCGTGATATCGTCAGCTAATACGCTATTAAACAGCCATGTGACGAAAGTCGTAAATACATCCAGACCATCGACGGATAAACAGGAGGAAAACGGGGTGCTCGTTAAAAAGCAGTGTAAGTGCGGATGGCACAGGAATCACTTCGCAAAACAACTTCACATTGGAACAAAAAACTTGCAGTTAATGTTCTTGTAGGTTTGATCACAGCATATAACGAACAACAACGCAACACATACCAGTAAACTTCTGGCTTAGATATTCGTCTGGGTTGTAGGCCTTCGCTTTGGCAATTTGCGCTTTGCCGATGAGAGGCAGCGTCGACGCCTTCGGTATCACATCGTTGTAAATAAAGTTGTTGTCTTTTTCCGCGGCCTGCGGTGATTAGACCATTCGGAAGTTTGTATATTGAATTGAATCAAATAGAACTTGATTCTGACAGATAAGGTTTTTTGACAATTCAAAAAATGAAAAAATCGATGTCGCAGATTTTCGTCAAGACCCATAAAGAAAATGTAGCGTGTGGGAATCGATCCACATCGTGGGCAAATAGCTTTGAAAAAAAGCTCCGCTGAGCGCTGTTTATCGCCAAACGGTGAAGTCTTAGCGTTTGTCGACGATTTCGCGCAACGCGCGGATCACACTAAGTATGGGGTTCAAAGTGGATGTCTGGATCGACGCATCGATGATATTTTTGGCAAGCCTCAAACTGTCCTTTCGCTGACTCAACTACATTCGTATTCATTTGCAAACTAACGTCAAGTACACACACTGAAAACATACCTTGAAAACGAAAAATAAGCACGTTCTATAAAATATAGGATGTATGCAGCAAGTAACGAGCATCAAATCCCCATAAGAAACAACGCACAAACTAATGATTTAAATAAAATCATATCGGTCGTTTTGAAAATCAATAGCTTTAATGCAAAAATTCATTAAATGGTGAAATTTTTTTGACGATGACAGGAGAGGTTTACCGCAAAGACTAATCATTAGTTTCTTCGTTGTTGCTGTTTCCTACTCTTGGCAAAATTTGCAAGTTTCACGTTTCAACTGAATCTTTTTCAAAAATACTGCAGAAGACTGAGAATGGAAAGAAAATCAACCGCAGCTCGACAGTAAAGTTACTTGGCCTCATTTCCTCAACAGCCGAATATCAACTGGAGCTCACCACAACCTTATTGCGGTGTTGAATGGACTGCTCGTAACACTATTAATATTTAACTCGAGGGGAAAAATGACTGATGGCCAAAAATAAGTTCTTCGCGTGGTTCAGCTGCTTTACGGGGATTAGCTGCAGTGCTGTACTTATGGCTTAAGAGGTGATATTTTCAGGGTTTACAGCCGCTTTTGAGATATAAAGTGTGGTTGGGCGTTTTTTACTTAACCAAACAGATTCAACATCGCTACTGCGCTGATACGGCGTCGCTGCGAACACGAAGAGACGCACGGAGTACTTGTTTGTGCTTCGTCTGTTCTGTAAATAACTGCGCCGTTTTTATTTCGCTGTAGCAAGACTCTCGCTCTTAGTAAAAATGTTTCAAAAGAGCAGCTTTGTGAAACACACTGATGTGAAAGGTTTTGTATAATTCTTTGCAAGCCTGCAGGAATATATAATTCGAATCAAAACAAAACTTGGCATCGTATCCATCTGATGGACACAACCACTTAGCGATGCGGGGTGCCCCATCAACACCACGGTAGTATTGGCAAAAAATGCAACCCTCGGAAAAGCATCAAACAGCATCACTGATCTATCAACATCAATCAACCCACCTCCCTTTCGGACACGGTAACAGAATAAAGTTGCTTCAGATTGTAATCAGGAAACATGTCCCCAACCGATTTGGTCAGATTCTTTAGGGTCGGCTCCAGCAACTAAAAAATTACAGACATGTCACCAGAAAGATGGATATTATTCGGTAATCTGAAAATCGCACGAAAATACAGATCCTTCTGAATCTGTGAGGCACCGCTGACGTCACTGCAAGGCGAGTACTAACTACACGTTAACACATCTGCAACGATGAAACATTCGAAGGATAAAGTTTAAAATATTGTGCAACGACAACAACAAAAGGTTGTTTTTGTGAGTTTAACCAGCATTAACAGTGAAAAAAGATTACAATTATATCGACCAGGAACAGCGCGAACATGAACCTGTAACACACTTTTCAACGAAATAGGATCTAACCTCTAGACCAGTGCTTCGCAACCGATACGCCGCGAGACAGTCTCAGGTGTGTCGCGAATATTTCAAAACTGAGAACTACTTCGTTGAACCTGCTGCATGTCACTTTTCGAAAGAGGACGTTTATGTTACGTTTCACTGAAAAAAGCTGATGAAACGACGTTTCAGTCATTAGCTTTGGTGTGACGGAAACTGAGGTGCAAAGTGTACCGCGGCCAGAAAAAGGTTGGCAAACACTGCTCGAGACAACAGCTTCTTTGAAATGAAAACAAAATTTGTTCTGAGATTTTTACCATAGCAGTATGCGCTCAATCTAGATTTAAATTTAACAACACTAGTAATTTTCAGAGCTCCTGGCTCCAAGAAGAGCTGAATCTAAATACTGGTGGTAACATTACTTCGTCCACCTTGCAGCATATCTGCTTAAATATAACGCGCAAAAATTAGTCTTCCGAACAGAAAAAAGTCATTTCCGAAGCGTATGGAATGTTCGATCAATGGCTGTTGGTCACATAGTGATCGGAAATTTGCTCCTACCGCTGTCTACGCCGGAAAAATCGTTTTAGGAAGAAACTCGAGGAAATCATAACAACGCGACTGCTGGAAGCTCAGACATAGGAATCCACAACGCAGAGCGAATCTCAGATCAGAAAACTGTACACGTAGCACTCGTGAGGTTCGGTGTTCAGCGGCGACAGATAGCAGGATAACGTTAACGACATTAACTCAGTGATATACTGTATACCGCCGTAAATGATAAGAGCTGGCAGTCCATTGCACGTCACAACCTAAACGGTCACGCTCCGTTGACTTCCGGCACGTGCACTTTTGCACCGCTTCAGTTAACCCACACAACTGTATGTCAGGATCAGAGAACTGAAGTCTTTGCTGATCATTACGTCATCAGCAGGTGAGCCAGTGACGTAGGGTCGCAGCGTGTTATTTCGTCGTGAAATTTACCGTTTGCTGACCCCAGATGGTGTCGCCATCGACCTCACCGTGATTTCGGAAGAAACCTGTCAAAACTTACTCTGTAGCGAGCGATCGCCTCCCCGAACTGCTTCTTTTCGTTCGCCGCCCTTGCTTGGTAAAGCTGCGCTCGACACTGCAATTCAAATGATACGGCTTTGATGAAAGCGAACGAAAATTGGTGAATGAAGTCGGAGCTCGGTAATCGCATAAACATAAACACGAACAAAATTTGAACGAAGCAGCCAGCCCTGGGGCAACGAAAAAGAATCTAGGGCCTGAAACCGTTGCACAATGGTCTGTGTCCATCTTACAACAAAGAGTAGACCGCGCAGAATAACCATCAATCCATTTTATCGCGGTCAGCTTTCCGCAATGCAGGATCACTAAAAGTGCAGACCAAGTGGAAATCCAAAACAGACTACAGATATTCTATAAGAAACAAAACAAGTACAAACGGCGCAACTTGCCTCAAATAAATCCTTCTTGGCGCTGCACATGTCTGAAACCGAGTTTAAGGAGTAGTTGCTCTCCGCGTCGTTGAAAGCCTTCAGCGCTTCGCCGTACAATGACCCCGCTTGTGACGCAATTTTCGCCACCATGTCCGGCTTTCTGTTCACTGCACCAAGAAGCAAAAACAATCTTGTCCAGTATGGTAGTAAATACCATAAATCAAATAATGACAAAGGCGAGGTGGTGATTACAGAACCGTAATCTTTTATCGGTTTGTATTCACAATTTATTTATGAAAAATGGTGACAACCACGGTAACAAAAACAGCGGACGCCTGACAACCTGTCACTAACACGTTCCCTCCTTCCCTTCTCTTATTCCACGCGAAACAGCTGCAGCATTTTCTGCATTGTGAGGTAAACCAGGGTTAGTATTTATTACCCCACGGGAACCTGACTGGAATCGATTTAGTCGTAAAAACACAAAAACTCGGGCCGGCACCGCGACTAACGGTTTTGCATTTCGAGGTACGCTGACTGGCACGTCGAACGTATTGCAAAGCATCATGCTCAACAAAGGGCTTCTTTATGATATCACTAGAATACAATTATGCTCTTTCGTTAATCACATAACAATGTAAATAAGAAAACGTATTAGGCCACGACTAACGAACCATCTCTCGGGTCGTGTAGTTGAATTGCGTCTTGGCACCCGTAAACTTTTTTCCGGGACTACAGATTGTAATTACACTTGCTCTTGCTGGCAATGCGATTTTCTATGTTTAACCGTTGGGGCAAATTAGCAAGACTGACAAGAACGATGGAGCAAGTCATTTTGCACTCTCTTTCCTGCACAGCAAAATCGGGCGTGTGTCCGAAGTCCTCGAGCATTAGTTGCCCAGTTAGGTCTGATTATCTTTATTTAATGATGCGACTGACTTGTACTACTGCTTGACATGAATTGCTTCAAAATCTACTTCGTTAATAGATTTTATTTGGAAGTGCTAAACCTCCACAAACGATTAAAAAATCTCTATCAAATACGACCAAAAATCTCAAAACAGTTGACAAAAACACCGGCAGAAGTCGAAAAATTTCTGACAAAAAAAGCAGAACCAATTTCAATAATTACTGCAGCACTCTTTATCCAATGCCAGGTTGTTTGAAGTTATGAAAACGTATATTGAACCCAGGTTAAGGAGACACTAAATTCGTCGCATCACACCCGAACATTGTGGTTTGATCGCTAACAGATATTTCAAACTGGACTTCGACAACAAAAATCCTGTTGGACACGAGCTGCAAGCCCAACTATCAGGCGAAGCAACTGAAAGAAAAAGGAAAGAAAACCAAGAGGGAATCGAGAAATAATACCTAAAACGCATACTCGACCAATTTCACGAGGTGTTGCTGGGGCTTTGAAAACGAATTACGTTCCTTCGCAGAGCTTTTAGTGGCAGCACAGGTCTGACATGAAATGGGAAAACTTAACGGTCTTTGTTGTCCCGTGGCATTGTCAATATAAACTTCACCCCAACGATCGAACACATACATCTGGCTTGGCCATCCAGAAAACCCAATGAAGTTCTGGATCGTTTATGTTTACTCTGTAGCTCATTTGCTGTAGTGCCCCCAGGTCGTAAATTATATACTTTAATGACATTTCGCATGAAATACATCAGATAAGGGAGGATAACACGGCCGTTAAGTTCACTCATTGTAATCACTGCGCCCTTATCAAAGGACGTGCATCAGCGCATCCGCCAATGCAAAGCCGGTTTGTTGCAGAAAAATAGCGATGCTTCCGAACACACCTTTACCAACTGTAACATTCCGGTTCAAGAGCATTACAAACTACGGTTCAGCCAATTTTGTATGGTGTGCAACAAACTGCAGTGACTAGCAATCTGATGCGAATCATCGCTGAACTCTGTGCCAGAAAAGCTGCTGTTATTATTCAAAACGTACGGGAAGGGTCACTGCTCGCTTTGTCGTAGAAGCATTCCTGAGCCTGCGCAACCATGGTCACTTTCAACGCGTTCAAGATGTCCGGGGTCAAATCGGCAGTGGGCTGCTGCTCGCCCGCTACCGACACAATTCGATCCTTGATGTAAGTGAATATGCCGGCAGATTCCTGAAAAATAGACAAAAGTTCCTTCGAAGTTTGATCGCAGCAAATAAAAAAGGAAACCCAGTAACACCAAGACTCGGTAGCAAGACAACGCCTTGACCAGCAGATAGCACGATGCGGCACGCCTATCAAGAAATAAAACGGTGATAAGAAATAAAACCAGTGAAGTGGATTTGTGATCGAGTAAACGGACAAAACCTTTGCACAAATTTTGATAGTCTCTGCATTAGAGAAATCCACGCTGTTTCGCTGCACTGCAGCTTTTTACTTTTCTCGGATGTGATTCGTGTACCTGAAAATACTTTGCTGCGGCTTTCAGGCCGTCGTCGGTCTGCATGTTCGCCTCGCTCCCGATTTGCGACATAAGCGCAGCGATGTTGTAAAGAACACACAGTCTTTCGAACTCACCGTCAACCATGCCTGCAACACATCGGGATTCGGTGAGACAAAAAAAGTGATCAGTTCGTTTAAAATAATTAAGGGCGGAACGACAGTTCCTCAGCAGAATATGTGATAGGATACAAATACTGGGGATTCTGAAGAAGGCTGGGAAGACATTCCCCCTCTAGTTTTCTGCTTATCTACCGTGTCCGTTCGGCGACCCCTTATACAGTTCGTTGCTTAAAACTGCACTTTTCTCCACCACAAGTTTTCGTCGATCCGAATTTGCCATCACTTCTTGAACCCCCTTATCCACACTGTGTAGAAGATTTTTTACTGACGTCAAAAAAAGGCAAGTTTTTACTGACGTCAATTTGAGAATGGGTAAACTGCGGAATCAAAATTGAAGTCTTTTCATTTAAAATTTGTAACAAAAAAAATTATAAAAAAGAATTGAAACTTAACGCAATCAAATTCATACGGCAGTAATGTACATAAACAGCTTCTGTTAGTCGTCATCAGTAACCTTTTGTTGGCGCATTTCGGATACAGAGTGTGCATATAAGAAGCTAGTGCACATCCTGTCTGCTACTTGGTCACAAGCAGGAAGAGGCCGTATATTAGCAGCTCTGTGCCTCTGTTTCTAACCATTTATAGCTTAGCCTCTTGCGACAAAATCTTAGAATGTGAATCGCCGAAAAATCAAGAATTAAACTGTTCTAACAATTCGGTCAAAAAGTCAAACACCTTTTTTCCTTTCTTGTCTTATTAATTTCAGTGACATTAAAGCAGCAAGTAAAACTACGCTAACAGGTCTCAAATGCACTAGAACAGGGGTTCTGAACTGGTCTCAGTCTTGAATCTGGGAACCACGTTTTCCATATTCATCAGACCCACTTTTACAGAATACAAACCAAACAAATTCATTTCTGGAAAACGAATATTCGTTACCATAGCGACGAGAATACTGGGCGCGTCTGACGCGTGCCTTTCTAGTTTCTCTTTTTTGAGAGAAAAGCCAATACAAAATCAGATGAAAAGTAAGGATTTTTATTTTATGAAAATTTATTTGCTATTTACAGGCTGTCCGACTTTTGGGTTGCGACCCACCAGTTGAGAATCGTTGCACTAGATTCTAGAATAAGGCATGCTTCACCTGAATCACAAGTAGGCACTTAAACCAGTCAGCAGAAAATAGAAAATACTTCAACTCACTTAATTTTGGAGTACTGGACAAAAATTTTCCTTTTTGCAAGGAATCTTTCCAGACAAAAAGAACTTGAACGCCAGTTGCTTCCCGGAAAGGAATTTTTTTCGCTGCAGCGACGAGCTGGTCGTGATATCTGCAGACAAGCAGTATATGGATAAAGTATAAAATGCAAATAACTTAAGAGAGAAAATACGCAATTTATTTCTTATCTCTGCTTATTTACAGACAAAATTAAGGCTATCTTCTTTCACATAAATACAGACAAGAATGAGGTTGTCTGTCTTCTTACAAATATGCACGGACAAAATAAGGTTGGCTATCCTCTTTTAATTATGCATATGTCTCTGCCCACCTGAGGCATGCCACAATCTTAATAATCTTATACTCTATATATCAGGGGTGGGCAATTAATTTAGATCGCGGGTAATTTTCAGAAGGCCACGTTTGGCGGAGGGTCGTACCTCCTTAGTAAAGCAGAAGCAAATCTCGGTTTAGCTAGCCTAAGCAGTCAGCACTAACATTTGTTGTGATACGTTCGATGAAATTCCAGATTTGAAGATATTTTCTGAATGCTTCCGCGGGCCATTTAAAACACTGTGGCGGGCCACATTTGGTCCGCGGGCCGCTATTTGCTCACCCCTGCTAATGTATATATCATGTGCACTGCTACGTCGCTGCAAATCCTGTTCGCGTACTCCAAGCTTTTGGTCGCACGGCGCGAGTGCGCGACCGCATTTTTGCATCACTGGTTTAGCGTCTACTACATTCTATGATGAAGTTAAATTACAGTATATTGCTTAACCAGAAAACGAGTGTATCGGTGGCAAGGATGAATAAAGAAAATATTTGCACAAAACAATTTAGCGCAATATTTTTCTGTGTTTGTTTACTCTATGGCTATACTGGTTTTCTTTACATTTCTCCTGATACACATTCCGCATTACGCGAACGTAACTTCTTTCACTTCAACGGCCGATATTTTGAGTTCCGATTTAAAATTTATCGGAGAACAAACATCCACCTTTTAGCTGATCTACGTAAAGGAAGTAGTAACGAGTTCAATTTTACACAAAAAATCAGTGTTCTTCAACAGCTACACATTTCCGCACGTTCAAAATATAACTATCAACACACAGAACCCAGATGAAATGGCTTACGTATGTAAAGTGTTTAAAGATGAAACTGATTTGTCCAGAGGTTTAGCAACAGCTGTTTTTCGGAGACTGTTGAACTCGCGAATATGTTTCAGGATGTCCTCATCCGCCTGAAACGAATTATGATGAAATTTCTGTATAATTTTGTGGCAAATAAAATTTTACTGTAGATTGTGACTAAAGTTGTCATTATTTGGTAACAGAAGTTGTAATTTCTGAGGAAGAAGCATTGTGTATAGTAACGAAAGTCATGAACAGACTGGCACCATGGTCCGCATGACGCCTAGATGACAATATAAAATGCAAGAAGCATGGACTGCGCAACTGGTCAATTGGGATTTGTTATTATTTGAAGGCGCTGATAGATTATAGGGAGAATGATTAGGCTTTAGAAAGACTGATTAACATGTTAGTATTTTCACTGTCTGTGTCATGTAATGTGTTTGTTACAATGCAACAACGTTCAACTTTTCAAACAAAATATTCTTAACCAGTTGCAAACATTGAGACCTTGGCATCTACCACAATGTAGATCAGGGGTTACCAACGTTTTTGAAACTGCGAGCTACTTCTTGTATATCGATTAAAGAGAAGGGCTACTAGTTTGATACCCACTTCGGAATTAAAATTTTGCTCAATTTACCTTCAATTATTTTAGTATTGATATTCGTTAATGTGAAAACATTGATCATGCTAATGTTATTTTCAGAACAGGCCTGCGGGCACCACGTTGGTGACCCCTGATGTAGATCGTTTTTATCAAGCATGCTTTGCACAAAAACAAAAAATTGTACGTGTACATTTCTTTTATACAAAATTTAGCAGCAGTGCAACTGAAGCACAATCAAGAGATTGGCCATTGTGATATGCCACTAGGATATTTGTGACATACAACTATGACGACAGAAGATAGATGCAATATTGTCGTGTTGGTGTGGACACCAATCAATTGCCACGATCTTGCTCCTCATCATGTAACTGGTTGTGGTTCATGGAGAAAAACAACAAGGCACCCAGACACTAGTGACATCTTTATTGGTATTACCTCAGTAAATCAAAAGTTATTTAGCTTTTCCCTTTAAAACTAAAGATAGTTCCAGCAGTTGAAAAAGCGTTAAAACCTCTCTTTTTATACAACATGAACACAAGTAGTATTTTCCTTGCAATTGGTGAGGCATTGCATTCCACAGCCTATATATGTAAATAATTGATGTAACTGTTTAAGTATTTTTAGGCTTTAACTGCAAGTGGCTTTCAATGCAAAGAAGTAACTTTCACAAAAGGCTGGCGCCTTTGTATAGTTTGCTTTACTCAGTATTTATTTTGGCCAATAGCCACACAGCAAACAATCTGATTAAGTGTCAAGACAACACAGTCTCTATGACGACATATACAATATACTGTACTTGAAATGACTAATGTTTTAGTAACGCTGCATATCTAAATGCTATGGAAAAATATGGTAGATTTTTCAGTGTTTTCATTGACTGCTTTTTGAAAAAGTTGTGGTTTATTTGGGTAAGAAAAGATTGCAACGTGCTCCTTAGTAAGGGATTACATCTGAACTTACGTCAGACACTTATCTGCAAATTTCTTCCATTAATGCTTGAGATTTATTTGTTAATTTACTAAATTTGGAAAAGTTGGTTGTTTATTAAAGTGAACTTTTTAATTCAATTTCTTGACACATTGGTCCAATTGATCAACAAGCTTAATTCCTGGAGAGAACACTGGTGCTACAGCTCATCTCTTAACAGTAATCTGATGAAGGTTAAATGTCGCAGTATTGTTTCTTTTGTTGCTCTGTGCATGACAGGTTCGTATTTAGCATCACACTTGTAGTGAAACACTGCAAACATTCAGTTTTCCTGACAACACGATGCAAAAATGAAATACGTATTACTCTGCAGACATAACTCAGTTTCACATCTCAGAACTGATTGTTTTTGATTTTTTCATACCAGCAGCCAATCAATAAACAAACTTAACTAATACTAACAGGGTTCTCTTTGGGCCAGGCCTGCGGGCCACATGTGGCCTGCGACAACTTTCTCAATTACAGAAAAAGTTGCAAAAGTCCAGCTTCAGATAATTAACAGAACTGTAGCCTCACAGCAAGCTTCTGAGGAAACTGCCTGTTTTCATACTTCTGTGACGATTAGAACTTGCATGTATCTATTTTTCCATAGTTGTAAATCACCAACGATGCCTCAAGAACGGCATCCCACTGGGATCTGTACTGGCATCCCTTCTCTTCAACGTTTACATCTCCGACCTGTCAAACACCATCTCTAGAAAGTATGCATTTGCATACATTGACAATCTAGCAATCATGCATGCTGATGATGACTGGCAGGCAGTGGAAGGAGTGCTGAGCAAAGACATGGCTACCGTTACAAGTGAATACCTTCAGACCTGGAAGCTAAAGCTCAGCACAACAAAAACGGTGTCGGCAGTCTTCCACCTCAACAACAAGCTAAACATAAGCTAAATGTCAACCACAACAACGAAACTCTGCCCTTCTCCTCCGGATCCAAATACCTCGGAGTAACGTTGGACAGGTTGGTCACGTATTGCCAACACCGAGTCACTTCGCAAAAAGTTGACATCACGTGTTGCACTCTTTAGGTGACTTGCTGGCTGTGGCTGGCATACTGGAGGAACAACGTTGTGAACAGCCACCCTAGCCAAGGTCCATTCAACAACAGAGTACTGCGTTACAGGCCGTGCAGTCCATGAGGTCGATGGAGTTCAACTGATAACAAAAACAGAAGTGCAGCGATCTGGGCAGATCACCGATGGAATGTGGAGTGGTTGCACAACACCATGAGACTCTGTAATTCCATCCCTGACACCGGAACCAACCCTCCTTGAATGGCCCTGCCAAGAGCAGCATGGGTTTGGCTTAACTGCTTCCGCACTGGTGTCGGACGTTTCTGCTCGTGCTTGCACAAAGGAGATATGGCCCCTTCTGCTTGTGAGGGCCAAAAATTTTGAGGGGGGGGGAAATTGTTGGTCTTAGGCGAGCATAGAGTATTTCGTTTGGGATACCACTTCAAAATCACTAGATTGGCTAAAATTTTCAGCGGCCATGGTCCCCTGACTATGCCTATGTTTTCTGTGTTCTGTGAGTGAGGTGCAGAAGAACAAACCATCGACCATGTCATCCTCCAATGTCCAATCCATTGACCTCCCCATGGACTGCATGGCGTGATGGTTCTGGATGATGAGATAATTGAATGACTTCAACACCTGCCCCGAGATCTAGTGCGGCCAAGCACTAGATCGAGCCCAAGTCTTTTGAGCCTTTGATCGACTTTCTAGCGTTTCTGGATCAAAAGTTATGATCTAAAACAAACTAATTAATTAATGTCTAATTAATTAATTAATCAAATATTTTTATTAATTTAGATCACAACTTTTGAACCTGAAACCCAACAGGTCATCCAAAGTATCAAACGATTTGGATTGTAGCCTAGTTTCCAATGAAAACTTCAGCGAAATACTACCATGTAATGGTTTGGGCCCAGGGCCAAGTTAAGTGGGCCAAGGTGGCTGAAAAGTCATCCACTTCTGACGTCACTCACAAAAAATCCACTCCCCAATGAAAAAAATTTCTTTTGAGAGCAGGCTAGAAGACTTGCCGTGTCTTTTGAACCTTTGAACAGCTCTCTACCGCTTTCGGCACCAGAGTTACGCTCGCGCAAAGCCATGTGCGGTCTGGTTGTTTTAGCGCGAAAATCCTCGAAACCGACTGGATGCGAAAGTGTTGAAACTAAATAAGACAGTGCCAGTAGCCCTGGATAATGTAAGATGCAGGGTTCCTACACAATTTTGAATATAAACTTCCAGACTTGTTCAAGACGTTTTCCAGACCTAACATTTCTGAATGACCTGTCCAGGTCAAATGCAGGCACTATAATGCTTACCACGATTCAAGAAAAATTATTCCAATCTTGGATAAAATATTATGAAAATTTATGTCAAAAGATCATGTCGGGAAATTATTTTCTTTTTCCATAATAACAGACCAAAAAATTTTTATTCCAGACTGCGTAAGAACCATGAACATGGCATGCACTGCATTCAAAGGACTATAATATTTTCTCCTCTTGCTGAGTTGCCACAGTAACTTGGTTTTTGTGTTGTAGTAGTCTTGTCTGAAACAGATAGTAGTCATTGCAGTCTGTACTATAATTGCTCTGTTTTATTAAACATGTCCTTGAGACTTACTAGTGGAAGTTTAAGCAGCGGCTGAACTGCTACCCTTTGTGGCATACCTATTCAGCCTCATCTACCAATAAATCAATGAATTCAAAAATGTCTGACTGTAATCATTTGATGTCATGCTCTGCACTCTTGCATAGGATAATCAGACTGCCTGGATGTGTGATGTGTTCACTGAAAAAAAAGGTCATCTCAACATTGCTTCATCCAGGTACCTCAAAATTCCCCTTTATTGTGTTGTAATGTAAAATAGCACTGACCCCATTATTATCAATGTCTGTGTATTGTAGCCGTTGAAACAAAATAAACTTGCCCAAGAAGAAACCAATTTTTCTGTGGCTGTGGCTCATATGCAGTAATAAATTAGCCTGCATTTATACGTACTACTGAACTTCAGCAATTAATGGACCATTTAATATCACATTAAAAAAGACCAACACAGGTTCTAATACCCCGATTGCAGAGACCACAACATAGGGTGGGTTGAGTGAAAGCTAAATAACATTTTCCCCAAACTCAAAGGTACTTCTTTATTTGACACATGTAATGATGAGCACAAGTAATGAATCCTTCATGTGGAGAAACTTTAATCACATAATTTCACAGCTTCATCCTTCTATTTGTTAAAATTTGATATAGGCTTAGAATAGTTTAAAACAGTTTAACATCTAGCATAGTGATGGGCAAGTCATGGCCTGCATAGGCTTGCTAACAGTGAATGGGTCTTTTGCTTTGTAAGCAAAGATTTGTTAGAAATAGCCTGTGAATGCAAAGAAGAGCCTGCAAAATGAAAAGAAATGGTTTTTCCATGCTGAAAATATTTTATGTGGTAGCAAGCAAATGCTATCTGAGTAACTATTTGGCCAGCTGCAGAAGCGCCCATAAGCCATGAAATCAGTCTGCAAGGACATTAAGCTAAACAAGTTTGAAGATCACTTTCAAGGTTATAAAATTACATATGCCTGATTTGCATAAAACAGTTATTAGAGAAACCTGCACTTGATCAGCTCTGTGTAAGTGCAAACTACTGACATGCAGCCTTAATGTATTACAGACAAATCCAGTTAATTGCATAGCCAATCTGCCAAGTTTTTTTTTAAATGCATTTAACCACAATGTGCTATTATCTGTATCAGACAAATATCTGCAAGTTTCCCCATCTGACTCTACTTCTGTTCACATGCTTGCTACTCAACGCCACTTATATCTGGCAGCTTGATGCCAAACAAGGAGATTTCTGGAACTGTGGGATATACAAATGCTTCCAGATGTTCTAGAAACCCTTGGTGTTGACATTTCAAATTATGAAATCCTGCAGTATTTAGCAAACCAACGGTCATGAAATGAAAGGTATATTCGAAGTTGTTGCAGCAGCATGCATTGTACAATAGATCATCTTTAATGTATGTGCAGTGTGCACATGATGTAATAATCATCTGTATCAGTCATAGAATGTTACACTTCTGGCCATATTCTTCTGCTTGCTTTGGACTGTGTAATGCAATTGTGAATAAGTTTACATCTGAAAGCTGCCATGTACTTTTCTTTGAGACTATACAACAACCTTAAAAACACAACAAAAGTTGTTTAGTGACACTAACTTCTATTGTTGTTTTGCATGACCAATTAGTTAATAAAGCTGTCATCTAACCAGTTGAATCTCTAATTCACTACAAGAGGTTGAATCAGCTGTGTTGATTTCAGCATCTCAGCTGAATGTGATAACTTTGTTTCCTGGCCATCCTAACAGCGACAGTTGTCGGTTGGCGCTGCAGCTTTCAACACTCCGTCACAGCACACTTTACACTTCTTTGAAGTGAAATATATATGTGATTAAGTGATACAAATCTACATATGAAAACAATATTTCTATGTGAGTATCTGGTTTACGTGATTAACCAAACTATTTTCTTCACATAGTGGTTCTGGATCCCAGAATCTAATTTAATAAAGTGGGTTTATGCGTACTCTTCCTTGAAGGACTGCAAAGCCACAATAGTGGCTGTAACCTTGTCTGGTCATAACTTGCCGACTGATAGAGCTAGAGAGTTCTTCAAACCCTCTACGGATTCGGCAAGTGTACTAGTTTAGCTTAAAAAAATTTTTTTAATTTGGGTTTGGGGTTTCTTGTGGTGACGTCACAATGGAGACATGTTTTTGTACTTATTTGTCTGAGGTTACCTGGTTCTGGGTGCCAATCCAATGAGGCATTTTTTGACTCAAGTTTTTTTGGATTCTAGGCTATCATCCGAGTCTTTAGAGACCTTGATTGGCTTTCTAGCATATCTGGAGCCAAAATGTCCTCCAAAGATAGGAAAAATCTTGTAGTTTGCAATAACAAAAAATTATTTTAGTTTTGGATGTTGTTTTTTTTGTTGATATTTACATGATGGCCAGATGTTTATGCATATTTTGTTAACATTTGTATGATGTTATCATCCACTGGGAGCTGACCAAATGAACCAATTTCGTGGCTCAAATTTCTATTGGATTCTAGGCTATAATACGAGTCTTCAGAGCCCTTGATCGACTTTCTAACGTTTCTGGTTTCAAAATTATGGCCAAACTTCTGGAAATTAATTACGGAAATACCCCAAGTTACTCTGGAAATTACTGAAATATTTATAATTTTTTGGCATAACTTTAGAACCAGAAATGCTAGAAAGTCAATCAAGGGCTCTAAAGACTCAGATTATAGCCTAGTTTCCAAAAAAACTTGAGCCAAACAATGGTTCACTGGGTTGGTACCCAGGGCCAGGTAGGTGACCTCGGCCAAAAATGCATGAAAACATGCCTCCATTATGATGTCACCCACAAAAAACCTCAAATATATTTTAAAAATCTAGGCGAGAAGACTTTTTGAATCTGTAGAGGGTTTGAACAGCTCTCTAGCGTAATCGACTGGTGAGTTATGGTGTTGAAAAGTTAAGCAAAAAAGTGGCATAAGTTGGACTTATGGGTGAACCAATTAATCAGAGTTGTCTGTAAGAAGCTTCTTTTGACATCATTCACTCTTAGTTTCCCCTATTACAATGGAGTTGTAGCAGCAAGTCTGTCTTGCAGAAAGGCACTGGTCAATTATTGCTTTCTTTGATTGTTGTGTGACCTCTTGGAGGCACATAGCAGAGTGTAGTATGACCTTGGCTAGATTATATCTTTCCCTGTGCTTACTGGACTGCATAAGAGACATTAGTGTTGTATACTGGTAAATCGCATTGTTTCTGCCAGTAAAGTAAACGTTTGAAAACTACATTAACATGAACAGATCTTGATCTGCCTTGAAATGCAACTGTTATTATGAATGCAGACTGTTTGAAAGATCGAATAAACCAGGCAATGTGTTATTGTGCGTTTTGAACTGTCAACATGCAGAAGAGGGCAGAAATAAAGTTTTGCTGCAACAAGAGTTTCTGCACATGCATTGTTTTTTGTTCTCAGCATTTTCCCATTCATTTCAAGTTTGCCACATGATCTTTGCATGGCTTTTAACAGGGTTAATTTGTTCGGTTCCAACTAATAACCAGCCATGAGGTGCTAAATAATTTTGAACATATACAAAATTAATCACAAGTAGGTAACTTTAGTTGCATTGAACACAAAATTAGAAGTGGATGAGAACACAGCCAAAAGCTTTAGTTCAATGATTTACTTGTGTTGCTAGCAAAAATGCTGTTTGCCTGTCTATCCAAGCCATAAAAATTGCTATTGAAATAGTATCAAAAAGCAGAGCAAGTATACAGCTGATTATTTCATCCACATCATGCTGTGCACTTAAGATATGCATATGCTTAAACACTGTGTTAGATTGGATTTGTTGCTTAGTAATTTTAATAGCATGATGAGTGAGTCACACACACACCGTCACACTAGAGCTTACCTTATCATAGGTATTTTTTACAAATGTTTCAATTGGTTTCACCATGTCTACATCTTGAGACTTCTTCAGAGGAACAGTAAAAAATCGTCCAATATCCACTTCATACGCCATTATGCTCAAGGTGACTGATATATCACAAACAAATTCTAATGCCCAGTAAATGCAGAATCAAAACTTAGATCAAATTGCTCAACAAACTGCGAACTGCAAAGGTATTCTACCAACACAATAAACGTTATTAAGGTATACTTGGATAACTCACATGTTTAATGACAATTATTCTATCTGCAATGCAAACAGTCTTAGCTCTTAGTCTTAATATACCATATATATTCGCATATAAGCTGACTCCCAACATACCACGGTGTGTTGTTTGGGCTAATAACAAAAAAGCGAAATGTCAGTGCCCACAGTAAACATAGTGTGCTTAATCAGATGTGATACGGTTACATTTTTTTGAGGTACAGTTAAAATTAATATTAAAATTGAGGTGTAGTTTGTCGGAATTAACTTTATTTAGTGCAGTCTTGATTTTTAAGGCTGTATGTATGACTGAATGGTAATATCTAGAGCTCAACCGATGTATCAGCACACCGATATATATCGGCCGTTATGATGATGTTGCCGATGTATCGTATCGGCAATACTTGCTCATAAGTGTTGTGCTGTTGCTCTGCATGGACTGTTCAGAAACCCAAGTTGCTACTTCGTCTCTGACCCTGATTGATTAACACAAATGCTCTGTCCTGTTCCTAGCTTGCAGAGCCTTGACGCATACAGAACGTTGTGCAACAGTCCTGACAAAACGCTCTGTGATGTAACATTCGCTCATAGGTTTTGGCGTGGTAAGCAGATGATTGTCTGCGTACAAACTAGGTTACGTGCTTTTGTGTTGGTTGGTTGTTTCACCAAGGTCTCTAGGCTAGACAGTCTTGTGATCAGCGTGCATCAAAAAAGTGCCTACGTCACAGCGAGCAGGACCCAGGTTTGCGCAGAATTCGATGTTGTATGGTTCTTCATCGCAGTGAAGTGATGGTTTTAATGCGTCGTGCATTTTTTTACTTATGACATCTGATCATAGGCACAGATGTCTACACAAGGAGTAAGCCCACTTATACGCAACACATGTTTGTCTGTTTGTGTATTTTTTGATTTAGAGTTAGACTACTGTGAGCCCTAGAAATTGCTGTGGACTGCAGTAGGCCCAATGGATTAAACCATCCTTTTAGTCAAACACAGCTGGTTGAAATGGTCACGTGACAAGTACAATGCGTAAAGAAACAAGGGTTTAGCTTACAGTTCACACAATGCAAGGAAGAAGCTGCTAACAGCATGCCAGAACTGAAAGCATAACATTACTTTTGTATCAGACTGAGCCATTTACAGACGTCACAGTCAACTGAGACAGTCAAGCTGTCCAAACTTGTCATGTTACTAGTTCAGCCAATCATGTTCGACTGGTGGCAAAATAGCTCCAGAAGTGTATATTTTGCCTCAGAAGGCAAAACAGGAGTGTATATCTTGCCTCATAAAATAATTGTAGCTTGTGAAATTATTTTCTGTGTTTATGTGGCCTGAAGAAAAATGTGAACTGTAATGTCTTTCAGCTGTAGTTTGAAAATGTTTAACTGAAGGCAAAAGTCCTCCAGGAGTGGTTATTTTGCCTCATAAGGCAAAATAGATACTGCTTGAGTAATACAGAAATATCGGTATCGGTAATGAAAATTGAAAAACATCGGTATCGGCTTAAAAAAACTTATATTGCGTGACCTGAGAAGTGGCGTCATGTCAATTTGTTTGTGTGAGATCAGATTTATACGCGTATAAGCCGACCCCCTAATTTGATAATTTTGTTTTTGCGTCTTAAAGTCGGGTATGTGTGAGTATATATGGTAAATCTGCACAGCTTGCAAAAAGTTACAGGCTTTTTCCCAGCTAGCAACTTCAATTATTGATTAATATTACAAAGCTACACATTGCATTAACACTTCGGCGTCCAGCTGCTTTCGGGGATTTCCAAAAAAAACGCCTAAACGCAGGCGGCTTTGCGTGGAAATATCTCCGCTGCTGCACCGGTTACGGACCTGTTCGAAGTGTCAAAAGACGTGGCAAGTCTTCTAGTCTACACTCGAAAAAAGTTTTTGCTTGGGGGGTGCGGGTTTTTTGTGAGTGATGTCTTAAGTGGAAGACTTTTAGGCCACCTTGGCCCACTTTGCCTGGCCATGGGCGCCAACCATTAGGTGGTAGTATTTCGCTGAATTTTTAATTGGATTCTAGGCTACAATTCGAGTCTTTTGATACTTTGGATGAGCTGCTGGGGTTTCAGGTTCAAAAGTTATGATCTAAACTGGTAAAAATATTTGACTAATTAGCTAATTAATTAATTTGTTTATTTTAGATCATAACTTTTGATCTAGAAACGCTAGAAAGTTGATCAAAGGCTCAAAAGGCTCAGACTTGAGCCTAGTTTCCAATGAAAACTTCAGCGAAACACTTCGGCCTAGCAGTTGGGCCCGAGGCCAGAAAACATGAGCCAAAATGACCTTAAAACTACTTCACTTATGACGTCACTCCTAATAATCCGGAACCCCAACCAAAAAATTTTTTTCGAGTGCAATCTACTAGGACTGGCCGATTCGTTTGACCCTTGAACAGCTCTCTAGTGCAACCGGCAGAGGAGCTAGGGTGTTGGTAAGGCAACCAAAAACTGCTGTTTTTTAGGTCGAAATCGAAGTACGAATATACCGTACGCCAGCTCTCAAAGTGTTAACAATACTCCCATCACAAAAATAAACGCTGTTTATTATGTGCAGAACATTTCTTTTACAAACACAGTTTTTAACACAGAATTTGGAACAAATAACACTGGTTTTAACTCAAGTTGAAGTGAAAAAGTGCTGCGGCACTGAAAACCTTAACCAGGTTGTCCACTCTAGTGCTTCTTGACAGTTTTAACAATTTTCTTCTAGGAATTTGAAGTTCATGGTTTATACCAGAGGCGGCCAACTTGTCTTTAACTAGGATCGACTAGAAAATTTATTGATAACTCGTGATCCACCAGTTGGCAATAAAGTCAACAGTACAAAATGCCAAAGTTGAGTATTGTACATGCAAATACGGTGTACCATCGCCTTAGTAAGTAATGCATAGATAGAATCCATTTAGTGTCTTAGGCCTAAATCATGATTTTCACACAATAATAGAAAAACTTATTACAATACCTTCGCGGCATCAGCCATGCTTGCCTGTGGTCAGCCATCACAAGAGGCACCAAAGAATCTACGTGACCAACCAATTGATGGATTATTTTTATGTACTTTCTGGAATATTGATTGACAAATGTTCTTTTTAAGTATCTTGTCAATTCAATGCAAAATCAAGCATGATAGACAAACTGAGACTCAATGATCGACTGTGAACTACCTGTTGGCCACCTGTGGTTTATATATTTGATACTAGGTGGTTTTCCCAAAAAGCAGGCTGGTTAGCAGGAAATTTTGAAGAGTTTATCATGTTTATGCCAGTTTCACAAGGCACCCTTCAATTGGAGGTCAAGCAATGTTTTAAATTGATAAATCTACTGTTTTTCTTCATAGTGTTCATATGCAAATAAGCAGAATTATAAGAAAAAGATTATACTTTACTATCCAATAGATTTGAAATCCATATTGATACGTGTCCCAGAATTTGTTCCATAATTACCAAAAATGTAAATATAAATAGGCCAGTAGGTAAAACTTTAAGTTAAACCCAGGGTTCTCACACATTTAAAAAAATCATTTTCCTTACTTTTTCAATACCTTTTCAATATTAACACTTTGAGAGCCGGCGTACGATATATTCGTACTTGGATTTCAGCCTAAAAAACAGCAGTTTGCGGTTGCCTTACTAACACCCTAGCTCCTCCGCCGATTGCGCTAGAGAGCTGTTCAAGGGCTCAAACGGATCGGCCAGTCTAGTATATTGCACTCGAAAAAAAATTTTTTGGTTGGGGGATGCGGATTTTTTGTGACTGACGTCATAAGTGAAGTAGTTTTAGGGTCATTTTGGCACATGTTGCCTGGCCTGGGGCCCAACCGCTAGGCCAAAGTGTTTCGCTGAAGTTTTCATTGGAATCTAGACTCGAGTCC
>Ga0210059_1001538_pt1 | contig 34969 bp, 18 predicted proteins | sample Ectturendosymbi2_FD_188042 | JGI IMG/M metagenome (GOLD analysis project Ga0210059, IMG submission 188042) | Ecteinascidia turbinata endosymbiont from Florida, USA - Sample 2 (SPAdes) (version 2) | ecosystem: Host-associated > Tunicates > Ascidians > Unclassified | place: Key West, Florida... | reverse complement strand
CAAAGTGAAGATATGTGCAACTCATTAACTGCTGCAAGCGACGCAGCGCTGTACAATGAAGACTGATCAGAAAAGTGCAAGTTGTGGATATCATACGGTACATTGTTGTGGATATCATACGGTACATTGTTGTGGATAACATATGGTACATTGCTTTTGCTAAAGAACTGAAAGTAAACAAACAATTATACAACATACCAGCTTTGTTACGCAAAACACATCGTGAGTTATAATCCAACACGAATTATCGACTCTTTGAAATCTCAATGTTGTTGAAACATACAATGTTCATTTTTTCTGACAAGAAATTGACACAATGCATCTCCAGCACCCAATTGAATCGATAATGATTTCAGCAAGTTTTGGTTTGTGGTACGGATAAGAGTCATCCTTTGAATATAGATGAAGAGCTGCTATTGCGCCATGCGACCTTCTCGCCTTGTTGCGTTAGTTGCTGCATCGCATCTGTCTGCTTTCAACCTTGACAGAAATGTGGCAAGGTTAGCGGGACACTTCTCCTTTTGAAATTAATCAGATGGGGCAAAAGCGCTCAGTTATCTTGTCACGCGCACCGTTCTTGCTTTAAATGTAGTAAGCTCTGCGCTATGCTGTGTAGCAGTGCACAGTCATTAATTTAGATAAAGACCTGAAAGTTCGCTATGTAAGACTTAAATCATTTTTAACAAAACCCGTTTGAAACATCTCAGATTTATCATGCACACGAAACAACACGTAATGGCTTGTAATCAAGCACAACTTGTCAGTTTTTTTAAGATTTGGCGTTGTTGAAATATTCACCAACACAAATGATGTTCACTGTTGCTAGGGAGCCGTCAGTGAAATCTGGTTGCATTGCATTAAGCATGAAGGCGACAGGCATTTGTTTTCATAGAATGTAAATTTCACGCTGTAAGCTTTTACTGTTTGCAATTTTGTTTAACCGTTTAAAGCTGAAAACGGCAGCACGGGACATTTCGGACCAAGATAACATTCAATCAGTTTATTTATAAAGCAGTGAAATTCACATCAAGGAAATGTAGATGCAGTATACCGATTAAGGTTTGTTCACTGCAAAACGGTTAGTTGTAACATGAACAATATTTGTTTGTAAATGGTTGTGGTATTTTCTATTTGATTGAAACCCAGAAAAACATCTGAACGTGTTTTAGTTTTTCAATAGATGCGAAAACAGTTTCAAATAGTTTTTCGTTGGATTGTTTCAAAACTTTGTAACTGTGTCTATTTGCAAATGGTTGACGCGTCTGTAAGTTGAAACACAAAAAAAACATTGGGATTTGTTTCATTTCAATGTATTTTTACAAATCAATTTAAAACAGTTTTTATTGACCTGTTTCAAAACTCTGCGTCTGTTTGCCAATAGATTGATTATTTGTTACTGAAACAACGTTTAGAACAAATCACATATTTTCAGAAACGATGTAATACAAATTGAGCTTTGAGTTCTAAATCGCTTTGAGTATCAGAGCAATAAATTGTGCAAAATTTCTTCTTATTCATATCAAAAAAATGAAAAAGGTGATGCAGTATATTTCACATTAATCAATCTAAATCAGTTTTAATGCAGTGATATTTCAAAAATATTACAAAGATGACAGCCCACTTCAAAATATCACACCCTGGCAGAGAAATCACATTTAGAACGTTTGATTTCAAGTATGGCGTTGCATCGACATATCATTTGATGATGTATGCCACAGATAAACGCATCGAGGTTGTATCATGAATTGGATTTGAAGATGCAGTTCACAACAGCCCCGAGTAAAACTGCAATTAAACCACGGTAAATATTTGCAAGCCGCCGAACAAGTTGACCATCCGACTCTTTAGAGTGGTAACTGCAACGAGTAACTTTTCAGGTCATGTGTAGGTTTAAAATCATAAAATGTAAATCTTTTTTGTGGTCATTTCAAAATAAGCACGAGGTAGCTTCGTTTTGACATACAACAGGACAAGTTTCTTTCGCTTGTTCCCATTAAATCAAATCGAACGCCGGTGGTTTTGAGCTCGACTGTAAGCAATGGTTTGTGAAGTTAATTAGTTTCAACACAGTCAATGTAGTTGCGGTTTTGAATACCAAGAGAATTAATGCAATTTACCTGTAACAACATTAACGCTAGTCGCAACAGATGTAATTGATATGCAGTAGCTGCTCGTCAACTTTGTTATGAAAGATGAAACGAAATGCGAGGTCAAAGGGCAAATGTCTCTCGCTGTCAGATTTTCGCGTTGGGCGACGTTTTCAGTTGAGTGTGAAAATATTTCCATTGACTTGTTCAGCACACCTCAACCAGTCCTTTTTTATCAGATGCATTTCAAATACACACCGAGTAAAACTGCACGTTTTCAAATCAGGGTAAGGTTTCGTACTTTGCCAAACAATTAAATGCGACTTGACGCATTGAGTGGGTGCCCGCAATGTTTTAGGTCATGCGCAGTCTTTTCAAAGTTGTAAATTTGTTTCATGGTAGTGTAAACATTCAACTTACATCCCACCAAATCAAGTCAATTTTTGCAGAACGGTACGCTCAACTACTTTACAAAGCACTGTACAACACAAGCTTCTAAATTAGGGGTGTCAAACTCGTTTCAGTTCCAGGGCCACTTCAGGCATATTTAATCTGAAGCGGGCCGGACCAGTGAAAGCAATGCATAAAATCTTGTTATAAGTAATGCCAACTTTCAACTGTTTTTATAACTTTAATGCAAAAATTTCAAGCTTACCTGAAAATGATTATTGGCACATTTAAGGAGCAACCTTTCCAAACTCTGCAACAGCATGACGTTTCTTGAGAAAAATCTGTTCAGTTGTACCATATATTAACAAGATTTATCATTAATGACTTTGAAGCAAACCGAAACGAAAACACATTGACTAAAAAATCAACCGAAGCAAAATATTTCGGAAAAACCGAACCGGTTTCTGTCAAATTTCCGTTTCGAACACCTCTGCTCGTCTGCAGCTAAGTGCACTAATCCTGACCATCCGGAACTGGCACCATATTGTGCAAACTAGTGGAAACTTGAATTTTTCTTCTACTCTGGAAATGCATGTTTTTGGGCAAAACATACAGCTTGTGACAATGTACAAACAGTATGGTTCCGTCCAGGGATATCTAGAAACTCCTAGATATCCCTGGTTCCATCAAGCGTTTGTAATGAAACTGCTGACTAACATTGCATTCACTCACTGTTCAAGCGTTCGTTGTCTTGAAACATTTCCTTAGTAAACACCCACTGCTGAAGAACTATACTTCAGGGCGCAAAGAAGCAGTTCACACTAAATATGTTAGCGATATAGGCCTACGCCTGAAACTTGGTATCTTTAAGCTTTCGCTAGTGTATCGATATCAGGTGTCAAATCCTGTGTAGAAGCCACTTTCAGGATGTCATTTAAGTCAGCGTTGAGCGCAGCTTTGTTTTATCGATGTTCATAACAGAAAAGACTTGTTCACAAAGGTATGTCGTCCGAAACATGCACAAAACTTTTGTAGCAAGGGATGCCACTTTGGGGTAGCCTGCATAGGCATAGCCAGGGGGAATACCCCCCAAAGTTTTAGAACACAGTAGTTTTGTGCTTGGAGAGTTTTTTTTTCCTAACAAAATAGTGTCACTCGCCTAAAATCAAACATTTTGCCACGCTACGCCATTGGTAGCCTGGAAACAGAAACTGATAGAATGTGCTCAAGCTCGCCAAGACAAACTTGGTCTTCAAATCTGAATCACACTGCAAGTCAATTATTCCAAGTTGCAAGTCCACTGGCAGATCAGAGGCGTTTAATGTGAATGGCGAGAAAAAGACTTGGAAGTTCGTCTCAAGTTGGTCAAAAATCTAAAACGGCTGCTTAAACTCCCGCAACAACTCTGTTATCTTATCTTAGTATTGATTCAAGTCAATGTTTAGTCCCGTGGTACGCATACTTTTTAGACAAAGGAAATGGACAGTGTCATCACCGGAAAGTTGTGTCTATTGTGAGATGAAATTCTAACACTGGCTTGCATTTTTTTCATGAAGTTTTTGATATCCTCACGTAAATAAAAAAAAACGTTTTAGCACGGCAATTTGGCTTAGCTATCTTAAACTTTAGTTAGCGAATTTCAATTAGAGTTGTACCTAGAACTCTGAAGGTTTCGAAATCGACATCGCTGGAGCTCAAGGTATGTTTTTTTTTCCCGGAGTTCCAGTGTTAAACTTTATCAACAGTGATTGAATGTTTGCATGTTCATACCTGTTTGAAAGATCAAACCGGAGTGAACACTCAAAAGGAAATATGCAGAAAACGGGAAATTTTCACGTGAAAAAAACAGAGAAAAACAACAAAATATAAGCAGTTGCGTTAAGGTTGCAAGTAATTGAAATCTATAGTCACCAGTTATTGAAGTACAACTGGATAGACTTCTCAAGCAAACAAAGAAGTTTTCATTTCACAAAATCATCTCGCGGGCCGGATCCATCCACGCAACGGGCCGGATTTGGCCCGGGGGCCGCATGTTTGACACCCCTGTTCTAAATAGTAAGCTGATCATCTGACATAACACTATTTGAAAAACACAGCACGTTGAACAACAAGCATGGAGATGCATAATTTGCAGATCTGCTCTTCAAACTTTCGACGCAAAAATTAAAAAATGTCGACGTAACGCAATTTTTTGTAAAATATTTCCACGAGATTTTTCAGCATTTCAGAGCGTTTTTCGATAGACATCGCACTACAGATGCAAAATTCGTAGTACGCCTTGAAAAATGCTTTTTCCTTAACTTGCTCCAAAACTCTGTACTTATTTGCGTATAGATTTGGTGATTTATTCTTGATATAAACACAGAAAAATGTTGAAGCCGTTTATTTTCATTTGATATTTAAAAAACATATTGTATGCAATATTATTGGGTGCTATTTGAATGCTTAAATATAATTCGTGTAAGGAAATTATATTTATTAAATTCATACTGCTTATCTAAGGTCGTGTTTCAGTTTTACAAATTGGGTTCACGCAAATGTTTCAGGTCATGCGCAGTCTTTTCAAAATTGTAAATTTGCTTCATGGTAGTGTAAATATTCAACTTACACCCCACCAAATCAAGTCAATTTTTGCAGAACGGTACGCTCACCTACTTTGCAAAGCACTGTATAGCACAGATGCAGCAACTGACGTAACAAGGCGAGAAGGTCGCGTGGCGCAATAGCAGTTCTTAATCTATATTCAAAGGATGACTCATATCCGTACCACAAACCAAAACTTGCTGAAATCATTATCGATTCAATTGGGCGCTGGAGATGCATTGTGTCAATTTCTTGTCAGAAAAAATGAACATTGTATATTTCAACAACATTGAGATTTCAAAGAGTCGATAATTCGTGTTTGATTATGGCTCATGATGTGTTTTGCGTAACAAAGTTGGTATGTTGTATAATTGTTTGTTTACTTTCAGTTCTTTAGAAAAAGCAATGTACCGTATGTTATCCACAACTTGCATTTGAGTTGCACATATCTTCACTTTGCGTTAATTACAATTCTTATCCTATCCTTGTTTACATTTGTATGCGACAGCGAGATTGAAAGTGAACAGCTGCAGCGCAGCTGACGTCAGTGGCGCGTGGCACAATAACAGCAGCGAGACCAGGCACGCCCGGGCAAGACTCACATCCGTGCTACAACTATTGTTGACGTCACTATCAATTAAATTAGTTTAAAAAAATTATAACAGTTTGAACAATTGTTGGGTTCGAGTCATCCTCTGAGAAAAACATCAATTTGTTTTAAATTATCTACAAGGAAATGATTTCACTAATTTTGATTTTTAATTTATTAAATATTAAATAGCAACATTTTATCTCATTTTGATCGGTTTGCACCTGCTTGACCATCAATGTAAAAAATACCAACAGTTATAAGAAAATGACGTGCCTTGTGACAATCATTGTCACTAAAAATATAATCCGACAAAATGGTGGGAATTGTGATGTCACAGGATGTGATGTCACCGCCATCGAATCGTGACGTCACCACCAGAAATGGTGGGATTGGATAACATTATATACTACTCACGTTTGCGCGCAAATTGATAAAACACAGCAGTTGGGTCGTTTCTGTCCTGCGTAGCTGTTAGTTGGTTTCTTTCAGCAAAAAAAAGAACTTTTTCTTATCGGTCTTCATTGTACAGCGCTGCGCCGCTTGCAGCAGTTAACGAAAGATAGGTAGGCAATTAACATCAATTAATGCAATTGCATGATTCGTTAGACTGTGGATATCAGGCGCTACGGACATGCCAAACCTGTATTGCTGCTCTGCTTAACACAAGATTTTAAAATAGTTTTGCATCCGTATTAATGATGAATATCGCTTTATGATAAACAACTGCTCACTTTGTTCTTTTGACGGGAGGATTCAGGTACCCTTTTAACAGAATGAAGAAAGTCCCATCTGAAATTTTGCACGTTTGCACCGAGGGTACCCTTTTAACCCAGCGTATGGGCCAAGCCGCGATTTTGAAAGAGAATGCTGCAAATATGGCAGGTTGCTTGCACGTCGCCAAAGCGCTTAAAATTTTCAACCAATGAAATTTGTTTGAGCTAAATTCTGATAAGTTTTTCAATTTACAATGTTGAATAACCTATTTCCAGAGAGTGACAATCATTTTAGAGAGGAAATGGTGATGTAAATTTTTGAAAATTTGTGAGTCATGTTCTGTTGGATAATTGTGCTACCTAAAAGAACAAAGTATTAGAAAACAGTGTAGCGTATTGATTTTCCATAAATACTTTTGTAGATGTTAAATAATCATTTTGTTGCTACAGCTGTAAACAATGATATAAAGTTTAATCGTTCTCCAGTGCTTACTTTAAATTGGATTAAAGGCACTGTGAAAGCGTTTTAGTTTAACTTCACAGCTTTTTGCCATCTTCACTACTAATATAATTTCATACAACCCTCTATACCTTTGAATTACTCTTTAGACAAAAAGCTGTTTAAAAAGGCATCAATTTTAAAAAGAAAGGATGAATAGTTACCAGTTTATAGTTTGGTCATAACTTAGTTATATCATATAAGGAACCAGGCAATTCAGATTTAGACAGTGGTGTGGCTAGGCTAAGTGTCACCTTGGGCCCAGGCAGCATGAAAGTGCTGCCGCTCTTTACACACCTCAAAATTGTTTGCAAGAATTTTTTTTTTAATTGTGTTTTGCTCTTATTTAAGATAAAGGGAACATCAAAACATCAGAATTTAACATTCGCAAACTGAAATGAGACTTGTTTTTTATTCGCGGAGTATGGGCCTTGCTTTTCTGCTTGTTAGCCAAGTTTGCAATCATTTGTTTTTCCTAACTTTTTGCTTTCTTTACATATGCAACTGTATACCCTAATTTATCACAGATGTCGGTTAGAAACACGTGGCCGAAACAAAATTCTAGCAGGACTTTGTAAAAAACTCCTCCACAGACAAATCCCTATAGCAACTTGCAATTCAAAAATTTTTCGCCTGGAAGGCAATGGCGACTCCGACACTGGGCTGTAGCTCAAGTCTTCGATTACGATTTGCATTGAACGCTAGTGTGTTTACTTTGTATATTAGTCCTACCACCCACTTCACTGATTAAGGTTGTTAACTCGGGTTCTTTTCGTTGGGGCCTTGTTTTAATATATTGTCTTTCCATGTCTGGCTTTTCGCGTTCATGTTGCAGAAGACTTGAATCAAAAAACATCGTATTTTTCGACTACGTTAGCTCGCGCTTATCTCGGGCTTATCCGATAGAGCCCGAGCTGCCATCTGCAACTAAGTACAGTATTTTAACATAATTCATATCAAATTGAATGTTTTTTGAAGCAATGCATTTGCACAGGACATTGGATCTGAATTCCAATCTATGGACAGTTCCCATTCGAGAATAAGTTCAAATGAACAATAAATTATCCAGTAATTCCGGCTAATGGGGATGAGCTTGGTACGTAGAGGTTTGCTCGGGCTCATCAACTAGAGGCCGAGCTGCCCTCTGCAATTTAGTATTTTTTTAAATGAAACCATATCGGATTGAATGTTTTTTTGAAGCAATGGTCTAATACAGAACATTGGATTTGAATTCCAATCCAATGGACAGTTCCTGTTCGAGAATAGTTTCAAACGAACGATAAATTGTCCAGTAACTCGGGCTAATATAAATGAGCCTTGTACGCGAGAACTAACTGGCGTTGTCATTGCTTTGTGATGTACTTCACGCAAAAACAGAGGAGCTCTGATGGGAACTTCTCATTCATTGTTACGTAACCAACGTCACAGAGCAACGATGGTGTCAGTAAGAATGAGATCAAATGAAAAGATCAGTGACGCAAGCCTCGAAGGGCTGCATTAAATGTCATGTCAGTCAGTATAAGCCCGTATTCAGCCACAGTGACGCTGCTGGCTTGGAGTCGCCCATGGTTGAAGGTCAAATGTACCGTTGCGTTCACTTGACAGAACGCGCATTCGAATACAGTATAGTTGGCAGTGATTGTAACCATGTTTAGTCTCACTTAAAAACAGTCTTGAGAAAAAACAAGTCTTGGAAAATAACAGAAATATTGTATATGTAAAGCTATCTGAAATCGCAAAGAAATCGTTACAAAGTCATCAAAATTGTTTCAGCCACTTTGATTTTATTTTCCTAAACCTTGCACAAACGTGATTACCGTTTGATCCTTTCGCTATAATTTTGCGCATTTGTAACGTGAACAGCAATCACGGTGAAGAAATCATACCGAGACTTACCAGTTTTTCAAAGCACTGCAGAAAAACGTTACAATATGGATTGCGAATTATTGCTGTCGGTAAGCCGTTAATGCATCTCAAATCACAGATCAAGTTCAAAAACATTCAAACGTACGCTTTTAGCTATTCACATCCTTTTTTTTACAAATTCATCAAATTTCTTTTGCCAATACGTCAAAGTTATAGGGAATAAAAACGCCGGCATTGTTTCCATCGTCTATTTCCGGAAGTTTGTCATCGTTGGGACTTGGAAGAAATTCAAATTTTTGCAAAAGAGAAACAAGAAAAATAAACACTTCCATTCGAGCCAATTGTTCGCCCAAGCAGTGACGAGGACCAAGTGAAAAAGGTATGACGTAGTTGGATTTGACGAAATTTCCGTTGATGTCCAAATGTCGCTCAGGAATAAATTTTTCCGGGTTCTTCCACAGCTGTGGATCATTGTGAACTGCCCAAAGGTTTGGAAAAACCTGCAAGAACATTAAAACATACTTAATATAATTAGGTACCACAGGCTATTACATTTGTTTATGAAACGTATAAAAAAGGTGATTAGTAACAGTTGAACAGTTAATTTACGTTTAAACCAACAGCAGTATTTTAACGAGATATTTCAACAGTTTGGATTAACAGTTGTGGTATACTTGTCTGTTTTAGTTGCTTTGTTTATTTGGTCAGAAACAAATACTGGCATTCAGTATAACAACTAGATGCACATGAGGCGTTATGTTATCTAAATTTCGTTTAAACCTTGATTCTAAGTCGCCTGTGCATCACTATTTTATGTGAGTGTAAACGTCAAGTTTACTGCAATCAAAAGTTCCACAATGATAGTTAAACGGTATGACAAACCAAAAACATAATTCCGTGGATGAACGTTTTCATACGACAAATACAGCTGTGCAGCTCATTTGAACATCAACAGTTCATTTTGCCTTCGTCAAATCCTCACAGCTATTAAACACAGTACATATTGGTCTTTGTATGATTTAATTCAGCTTGAATGCCTTCAAACTGCATCTTTGCTTTTCTGTTTCACTGTTGTGTTTATTTCATGTTCCTGGGAATGTCTTACGCCTAAACTGAAACGTTGAATAAAATTTATTTTCGATATTTGTGGCTATATTGTTCGCAATGCTTCATTCTGATTCCACCTATACATAAAAATCTCATAAAAATCACATGGAAATATATCTCAGGCTCCGTCGCAGCATCGAATTTGAATAACTTAGCTCTCTGCATGGTATTTGCAGCTTGCTCTACTCTAGCACAATTTATTGTTGTAATAACCTTTATTTCTAGAACTTCATTGACAACCTTATTTAATGACATCAACATCAAACACTCTGCGAAGATTTTTTCACCTAAAACGTTTTTTTTTCAAAATGCTCCTGATGAAGTTGTAGATGTTTGGAGTCGATATCAGTAGGTAGAGTAATTACTTTCAAGTAAAGGTTCTCTTGGTTCTCTTTTCAACATTTAAGTCACCAAACAATTCTAAAAGTGCACATTCACATCTTGGCAATCATCACATATCTCATTTAACAGTTTACATTTAATTTTAAACTGACCCGGGGGACGAATTTTCCGATTAAGTCCCAAACAACTCATTTTCTGAATAAATCTCATCTCACAGTATGTGACAAAATTGCTTGGACCACAGCCTGACTTCACAATCAAATTCCAATTAATTAGATGTTGCGTCGCTGGGTTAGTGCAAACGTGCAATCATTGTTTGACACGTTCTTTGCCTGGTTCTAGTATTTGCTTTGTAAATTTTTAATTTAATCGGAATCTTTTTGACCTCGTTTTGGTAACCTATGTGCAAAGTTTCAAAAGCCACGCACTTACATTTTATTACCAGCGGTAACGTTTAGCGGTATCAGGTTAAAAGGCATGGCAACCCTAAATGATCTAGTCAATTTGAATCTTTTGTTTGTTTTAACCTAAAACATTGCTTGCAAACGCTTTAAGAGACAAGTGAGGAAAATCGTTAGTTTTTTGAAAACTACAAAACCAAAATACTTCTAAAAACATGATAAACAGTTAGTTCGCAAACCTGTGGCCTCGAAACAAGCAACTAAATGCAACAATAGTTCGGGCCAGCAGGCGTTCATTTCTTACTATAGTATGCTTCGGTATGAAGTACCCTTCAAAATAAACGTCTTCTGTGGTTCGATGATTCAGACTCACGGGAACCAATGTTCTGAATCTGTAAAGTTCTTCGATGAAAGCGCAGGTATAAGGCATTTTGGAGCGGTCGGACATTGTAACTACAGACTCTGAACCTGAAAAAGGCAGTTGCTTGTTTTCGTGACATAACGGAGTAATACAGCCAAAAAAAGATATGTGAGTGAGCTTAAAACAACTAAGAAAATCGCATGCAGAGCGATTGGAGATTGCAATTTACAGACTTCAGGAAATTTTTGGTGGAATTATTTGAAAACAACCCTGGAATTCAAAATTGCGGCCACATGCAAGATTGCACCACTTAAATTGGATGAAAAGCAAGTTACAAAAAGCCGCGCATGTATCAACCATCAACAAGTACAGATGAAAGGCAAAGAATTGCCAGGCACAATGGAAAAAATTTGTTAATGGCAACTTCGAAAAAAAAGTTAATTGTTTTTGAAAGGACAAAAATTGCGGAGTTTTTCTGATCCAAAACTTCAAAAGTTGCCCATTCTGTTCAACAAATGAAATTTGTTCTGCGTAGGAAAATGATCTTTGCACGAATGGTAACGAGTAAAACAAGAATAGAACAAGGAAATTAAAAAATGGAATATAATATATTTGCATTCACCTACAACATTTTCTTCAGCAAAATTACATATTCTGTGAAATATTCATAGTTAACAAAAAGCTTTCATGTTTTAACAAAACATTTGAACAATTTTGAAATTATTCATCCACAGTATCTTCGGCAAGTGCGGAAGTGAGTTATTGCGACCAAACAATGTCAGCTTTTTTAAAATTTCTTCACGTTTTCAACACACATTCAGTACATAAAAACTTGGTCAACCAAATCTCAGAATATGCATTATTTTTTATTTATTTTTTGTCTTTATTTTTTACAAAGTGATGTAAAAGCAAGCATTTAAACCGAATTCGCACTCAATTTCCTTTTAGTGGCAACGTGGTACAAGATGCGTTGATTTCGAAAATAATTTACACATATGAGATAGTAGAAAGCGATCCATGCACTACAAAAGGAAACCGCCAAGCAATAACATTGGAACAATGTTATTTCATCAAACGTCGAATCTTGTTGGCAAAATAATTTTGAGCGAATAGCATGAAGGGACAACCGGAGCAGTTGTTTTTCAACGCTTTTTGTTATTTTGACATTTCATCCTTTGAACTCTTGACTTCGTGTTATGTCATTTCTACAAACTTCGCAATCATGTCAGAATACACCAAAGCGGTTTACCACCACAAAAATATGTAAAAAGCTGAAGATAGAAAAAATAACTATACACCAAGAGGATTTGAATTGCCAGTAAACAGTTTTAAGCCTCACAAAGTTACAAAATTTTTCTCGTTGTATCCTTTGTTGAAACATCTAAAGCAAAACATGGGGGATTATCTGTTTCCGTTCCACTGCCTGCACACGAGTGCGTATAAAGATTTTGAGGAAGGAGTTGTGTAAAACTGACAGTGATATCAATAAAAACTTCACCAATGGTTTTGGAAATTTCTTCGTGCAGTCTTCTTTGTGTGTCTGGATAATGCAGCAAACACAAAATTCCCCATCTCAGGGTGCTTGTTGTAGTTTCAGTTCCAGCAAAAAAGAGATTGTGACAAAATTTGAGAAGCTGATGTTCCTTAAAAAAGATGTGAAGATTTGGTTGCGCTTTTGCACAATTGAGTTATTGCAAACGAACGCGCTACTGCAAGTTTGAAGATCTGTTGCGAATAAACACGATTTATTTCATCGTAAATCATATGCTGTCAAAAGCATAGCATTTCTGCAGATTGCGTTGAAAGTGGGAGAAACTGAAAACCCACCAGCAAGAACAAACATGCTGTCAAAAATTTGCAAAATGATCCAATGTTATTTCCATTGAGCTGCAGCAAAAATTTGAAAAGGAACGTCTGCAGCTAGGTGTAAATATTAATATTCCAACATTGTCATTTCGATTAAACATGCGTTTTGGATAAAAAGCGAGCAAACCAGCCCGAAACCACGACTTTTATCCTAACAACAAAAACGCCTCAGCTTTGCTAACTTCACAGCAGTTGGACATCAGAAGACTGGTGTATGATTCTGTTTTCTGACAAATCTTCAGTGCAACAGTTTTCTTTCCGGATGCAACATCTTCAGCTACCAACCGGAAAACAATTCCACAATAAATACACTGTTCCTATAGGAAAACACCTCCTAGTCGGATGGTTTTGGGGTGTATGCCAGCTGCTGGTACAAGTAACCTCTGCATTTTGACTACCGGAACAGCCACAAATGACTAAAATATGTCCAAGTTTTAACGGAAAACGTACAACCGTATATGTCTGTAAACCAGTGTAATATATTCAAGCATGATGGGGCCCTTTGTAACAGTAGTAAGTTTGTGAAGATTTGTTGGGGGCGGAAATATGCAGTTGTTGGACTGGCCACAACATGCCCCAGACTTAAATCACATTGAAGGTTTGTAGATGCTTGTAGAAAAGAAAGTGTCAGGAAAGCATCCAGCAAGCCTAAAATAGGGCTGTACTTCTATCAAAGGATAACAGTACTTGTATGAATTAACGAAATCTCTTCTAAACACTGCATAAGCTTGTGGACAATTGGTTCAACGATTTTGGAGCGGTGTTGAAAGAACACGCAGGTGATACAAAATACTAAATTTACTGCAAAACGTCTTTATTCCTTTGTTTATGTTTTATTCTTATATTTTTATACAAAAACATCGGTGTTTATTTAAAGGAAGTCACGCAAGCAATTAATGAAGCTATAAAACTAGTAATTCCTAAAGTTTGCACAGCACTAAACTTCAAAAAATATTGCTGTACCAGCACAGCAACAAATAATAAAATGATTTCATTACCCGATCGACTGCTATTTTTTGAACGTTATAATTCAAATAACTTCAGAAATTTGTCTCGAAAATTTTTAGAAAGTTGCTTGTAAACAAATTTTGCGAATGGTTTTGTGACGGAACAAAAGTTTCATACATTATTCGAAGTTGCGGTACTAACCGCACAATTTCAAACACAACTTTGCGCAAGTATCTCTGTAGCTTCTAAATGTTTTAGCGCTTTTCCATCATACTACATATCCCTGCAGCACCATGTGAAAGATTTGGTGACTCTCGTGTACATACAAGAAAAAAACTATCAGACACGTTTTTCTGATAGAGCGCTTTGGTATAGAAAGAGGTACTTTTGTGACGCTACAGCATGACTAAATTTGATCTCACACATACGTAATCTGTGTTTTCGAATTGACATTCGGCGAACTGCGATCAGTAGAAATAATGCTATTAACCCTGCAGTGGTGCATGCTTGCTCAGTTTGTCTGGGATGCCCAAAGGTTACAACGCGGAGCATTTCCAAAAAACTGAGTGCTTTTCGAGATTGGCATCAAGGTAAGCTTTGCAAATAGGTGTCATAACAACAGAAGATGCAGGTTGCTAATCCTTATCGTACTCAGCCTTGATTAGCTTACCCGTATTACGTGTAAAACGCACCTTGCGTTCAAATAAACATGTGCAAAGTGTAGCTTGCCAGGTGTCATAACAAATTGCTTGTGATGTTAAAAACTTATTCTGCAACTATAAAACTGGAGAAATAAATGTTAACTCTTTGAAAACAACTATTTTATATTTTCGTAATCTTCTCATTAATTCCGAATTTGTTCATTGTTATCTGTAAAATTATTCGAAAACCTTTTTTGTTGTTTTCCTCAACACTCTTCGATAGAGTTATGCGCGTCCACATGACTTCTCCCAACAAGACAAATGCCAAGTAATGGGTCGTAAAAAAAGATACGTACAATTTGATGATAAAGCATTTTGAATTGAAATCAGTGCTTTGCATTTTTTTCATAGACCTGCTTTACAGATATGTAAGTTTTGTGTGACGTAAGTTTTTCCCTCGTGCACCAATATTTTGCACGTACAGCTTAATATTTTATAAAGAGTTCGATGCAAGATACTTGACGCTGTGGCTACTCGTACCCTTGAAGTTTGTAATGGCGCTGTTCAGTATTTCATGTAAAATTCTCCTGATGTCCATTGAAATGTTATTCATGAGCACTTCACAAGTTTGGTTAGGAGAGACCTTTCTTTTTGTTTTCCCGCAAAAATTATCCGAAGGGGATAGGTCTATACAACGTGCAGGCCAAGTGTGGTACGTGCGGCAGGAGATGAGCTTGTATCAACGGACGTAACGGTGGAGGTTTTGCAGTGAAACATTAGAGCAATGGGGTGTTGCTCCATGATGACAAATCAGAGTATCCCTGACCACTTGTCTTTCGCCTCATTGCTTGGACGATTTTTTTTCATTAGTTTAATCATCTATTGTATCGCTTTTTGCTCACAGTTACATCACATCCTCGAACCAATATGGCCCATTAATGCCATTACGACCCAACTCGCACCAAACTGTCGCTTTCTCCACGTAAAGTGGGCTGTACTTATCCTCGTGAAGTTGCTGAGCCCGAGCCAAAACGCGCAGTTTTTGTTTTTCACCTGACCACTAAGGTGAAAATTTTCCTTGTAACTAAAAAAATCATGTCCAAGAAATCAAGATGATCTTCGATTTGCTGACGGATGGTTTGCCCAAAAGAACGTAACTCTATCGTGCGTCGGTCTGAAGTTGCAACAACTGTATCTTGTACGGAAACAAATGAAGAGCCTGGTGCATTATGCGTATAACTGAACTCCTGAAAAAATGTGTCTGCTGGGACAAACATCTTGTGGATTTCCTTGGAGACTGCTTAAAACATTGTCTCACAGTCACAATGCAATTTCCTGTCTTGACCGTAGCCGGCCACTGCGACCTTCAAGGTTAAACAAACTGTAAACTAACCATGGATGTACTTCAAGGAAATGTAATGAAATTGTCATTAATGTATTTAATCAAAATGTTAATTGCCACAAAGTTCATGGCTTGGGCAACATTTTGATGCACCACTTGGTTGTTTGACGTATATTTTCCCTACTTTAAAAAATAGGTGGTAAGAGTAAGTTTTGCATTTGAGAAGAGTGGAAGGAAAATTGAAAATACTGTTTTTGACAAAAAATAATTTCAGTTCGTTTTGGTGTCCAGATTGACCGTTTTGGCGTTTATAGGATGGAATTGTCATAAAAAGTGTATTTGCTACGTCATAAATAATATAACGTTAAGAGGAAAGAGAAAAAACTATACCAGACGCGTACTTCACATTGCCCAAAAATAGCAAGTCACTTGGATATTCCAGAATGTACTAACAAAATAAAAGGGATTAGCACGGCCGTTGCTGCATAGTATTATCCCAAATAAATTGAACGACGTACTGCAAGTCGGTGACCCTCGCTTTGAAGAGTAGTACGTCGTTTGATGTAGCTTGGCGCCGAATGTGTTGAGGCTTTCACGTGTGTTTTCTACATCTATTATCTCTGCGACCTTTCAACCAAATGCGCTGTGGTCAAGAGTCATAAATGAATAAAATTATGGATAACTCAAATAAAGACATCGACATGTTGTTTTTCTACTTCAATGCGATTTTTGACACTTTTCAAAGGCGCGACCTGTTGGACAATTGACAAAGCTAATTTATCTGTGGTAAAAATCTGCATAAAAATTTTCAAAATATAAGGGAAGGTCAATTTTGAGGGCGAGAAAACTTTATTAGTGACTTATTTTTTCGCTTGAGTATACACATGAAACAACATGTTTGTTTCTCCGACTTCAGCGTTTGACAAACCAACGTGCTTTTCCTGAAATACAAGGATGATTTTATACACACATCAAGTACTGCTCACAAGCTGTGCCATCGTACGCGAAATTGCAACGAATAAACAAGGTGCAATTGTTGGCCCACGAACAATCGGTAAACATTTGCTCACCCGCTTTGGCCAGTTCAGCATGCACTGTTGACTGCCATGAGTTTTTCAAAGCTTACATTCAGTTACCCAAACTAATATTATGCGTTTACCACTTATCGCCTGTCACAAAATTTAGAATTATTGTCCGTCCATGACACATATCGAATAACTGCGTCGTAACGTTAAGATGAAAGAGGAAAAACTATAAAAAAATCTAAAGAGAAAAAAACTGTGCTGCTGTGATATGTCGGCTTCGTTACTTTTACTTCAGGTTAGATAATCCTAATTGAACCAACATTTTGCGCACTGTCTTAAATAAAAGTGTCTTTTCAGCAAAGGAATTCATACGTGTTTTGACACTCGTTTGCAGATAATGGTCGGTGCAAGAAATGCGAAAATTTGTTCTTGCGAATGATATGTCACAAAAATTTCAAAATATAACGGATTTAGCAACAATAAAATATCTTTCACTTTTTCAAATTGACTGTTTAATTGCAAAAAATATTGAGAGCAGGACCGTAGCTAAATACCAGTTTCACATTTGACTAAGTTCACATGATGAAAAGTCGAAAACGTTGGACTTCAAAAAAGGTTAAGCTCAAGCGCAAGAGTAGAGTTGTGCACATTAGCGAAAATTTGCGGTAAAATCGAGCTTTAAAGACAGTTCTCACATCTCTTGCCATCACACAGTGGTAAGGGACAGCTCATTTCAAACGTCGTGAAGGTATTTTTGATCGGTCATGTTCCCAGAAAAAAAAAGGACTTACTGTAAACGAACTATCGTCTCCTTTATTCATTTCTACAAAGAATGCATCGATAAAATCACGCGGATTATCCAAATCCAAAGTTTCCTTGTGCTCGTTTATGATCTCCTGAACAAACCCTGGACAAGTTGTGTTTGCTTTAACATCTGCACTGTAATATGTTTGCCCAGCAACACTAACGTCTTATTTTAAACCATCAAATATTGAAAATCTGCCCAAGGTCTACCGTCTTAACAAGAAAAAGTAATCAGCAAGTGTTTAACAGTTAAAGTACAAGTCAACACAAAACTTGCCTACAGAGACTGATGCAAGTTTTCTACAAAAAATGTGAAACCTAAATCTAAAGCAAAACCCGAAACCATCTTTTAGCTTATGGAATGCCGCTAAGAACTGTGGAAACACAAAGGATTGCTTTGTCAGCATGCCAAGCAATTTCAATCTACGCCCTTAAAAAGTTTACCTGTTCGCCAAAACGCATTGAGTGGAATCCATCTGTAAGATTAGCGCATAGTATGCAAGCACGCACAACTGAACGCCGCTGACGTGTCAATGCTGATAGAACTTTTACTGATGCGGTTCTAAAAACCTTTTGATAAAAAATATCGTTTTCATTGGCCGTGATTTTCATTATAAGGCTATTTAGTACTTCCGCTTTTCGTGTAGCAGATTTTGATAAAACATTCCAATAATTGCCATAAGAACATCGCCATATTTTTCTCAGTGGATTTTTATTGTACTTAATTTAATCCAAACTATCTGAGTACCGTAACATTTAAGTTTTCCTTATGAAGCTAGACTAAATGAAAGAAATGCTGGCAAAAAAAACAGAAAATAAAAACAAAAATTTTCTTGCTCGGGTTGAGATTTAGTGAAGTTTAGCATTTTTTGTGTAGTTGCTCAGCCCTCCATAAGTAAAGCGTTTAAACGATCCAATGTCATTACTGATAACCCCGTGCAGTGTATAAGCAGGGGTAACAACCTTTTTTACTCCTGTACCCCTAAACAAATTTTGTTCAGACCTCGCATCCCCTGCAATTTATAATGAAGAACTAGTTTTCAAAGGTCTAGAAAAAAAACTGATTTTTTTAATCTTAAAGACATTCAGACATGTGGAAAAGAGAGGTTGACAGAAATTAACATTTTAATTCAATCCACAAACAATCACTTTTTTCAAATATGTACAAAATAAACTGTTTAAAAAGTTGACTTTCAAACGTTTGTTAATTGTATTTCAGTTCAATGCGTCCTTTTCCTGCTTTGTGCTTGTGAATTTTTCAAAACTTGGATTAAAGTGCTGCTAACGCCACATACGTCCGCAACTAAGGGTTGGGTAAACTGGCAATTCCTCTTCTCCAAAAGTTTTAAAGACAGGTTTAGTTTATATCGATACAACAAAAAGTTACAGCACTATTGCCTCCACCTCCCGAAAATAGTACAATAACAAGTTGCAAGCATTTTGCCTCCCCGAAATTATCAGCTGTTTGCTGCGCTGGCATCACACATGTCCACCTGTGCACTCAAGCAATTTCTAGATTTTGTTTTAATTGAAACAAAAACGCTAATTAAAAAAAAGTGTATTGACCTCTTTCCAAATTCACAAAACACTTTCACGGGAACAACAACTAACTCCAATTTGAAAGGCAATTCACACGAATCCTTAATGACCGATTCCTTCACTGTTTGCCACCAAAGCCTTCAGCTCAGGTATATTTAGTAAGCATGATATAATGCAAAATCCACCCGTATATATTTTACGTTCAGACTATTGTAGATATTTCCAGAAAAGCAATTTTATCACGTCCCAAAATTTAAAACAATAATTTCTAGTTCATTCGAGCAAATCTGCTAAAAATTGTATACAAATAAACTATAGCTTGCAATTGTTAAAGCATAAGGATGTTAAAGCAACTAATTACAATCGTGTGAAATAGCTCTCAACTAACCTCCATTGCAAAAAAGCAATAATGCTGCGCTACAATAAAAAAATAGGTCAATGTCTTGACTTTACGAAAGATACTCCTCACACGCCCTGGAATGAAATCTCACGTCCCTGGTCGAGAAACACTGCACTAAGGTTTTCAGTCTGGGACAAATATTAGGACAACCAAAAAGTAATAAAGGAAATAACAATTAAAAATAGATAAAAATAAAAAAGTAAACAAAGGTAAAACGAAGCTGCCTTTTAGCAGATAGTTTTTTTTACGGTAATGCATTTCGTGCACGCATCTCATGATCTGTTTATACATAAATTGCAAAGAACTAACTGACTGAAAAAGGTAAAAGCATTTGAAAGTATAAATAAATTTTGCCAAATGACAAGTGCTGGTTAAATCTTTTTAAAGGATAGTATAACGTTAATAAAAATGCAGTTACTTTGATGATTTCATTTAAGACTGTAAAGAAAAAATGCTGTAATTTATGACCTACTTTCAGTACGACCGAAGTTACTTCTTATCAACTTCATCTTTGTAGAAAAAGGCGGGATGTGAACAAGAATAGGAAGTAACAGAATCACTTGCAATAAAGAAGCCACATCGGGATCGCCAAATCTACAACAGAAAAGAGGTTTTGTGACAAATAGGCGAAATATCGAGAACCATCAGTGGTGCTTTGAAAGAGACAACACGCAAATTTCTGGTAGGTAAGGAATTACAGCCGTTCCTGGAGCGTATGCACATGTTCAACGTATTTTGAAATGTTTAATGCAAAACGTGCTGACCCCAATGCTTTCGGTAACTTCGACAGAAACAACTAAGTCTGAATGCGTCGCTTTGCACCAACATAACGCGCCAAGCCATTGAGACAGAGAGCTGTTCAAACCCTCTTAACATGCGGAAAGTTTTGCAGTTGATATTTTGAAAAATTGGAAAGGTTTAATTTTTAAGCTTTTTGTGAGTGGCGTCATAATTGGGGTATGTTTACGTAATTTCAACCCCAGTCACCGCAGGCGCGTGGGGCGTAGCCAGAAAAATCCAAAAATTACGTTTTTCACCAAAACCTTTGAGATTGGCAATGATTCGTTAAAAATGTTTGCGTAAATTTATGAACAAGTGTTGTTGTGTTAGGCTATGAGAATCGTTTCTGAGTTGAAAAAGTAAGCTAGATGTTTTCAATTTTGGTTGATTGTTGAAAAGTTGCATTTGAAGCAGCTTACGCTTTAGAAAGTTGGTGGACTACTGAGGAAAACCTCGGGTCGTCGTAATCGAATCGATTTCCAAACAAGATGCTGCAAATATTGTTTGAAACAGCAGTGCCAAGAGGTACCTGGAAAGTAGATAAAGCATAAACATAAGTTGCCCTGAACCTCTTGTATAGGACATTCTTAATGGCTAAACGCATTACAGGAACTTTTAGCATTACTCTATCCTGAAACACAAAGGAACTTGAAATTCGAATTAAATCACTTTATCAAAACAAAATAAAACCTTTCAAATGAATAAATTTCAATACTTTTGATTTTTTTGTTTCGCAACAACATCTTTGACAACAATAACTTGAAGACTGAATTTTTTATAAGCAAATCTTTTCTTTATAAATCACCGTTTTCCAAAATGCCTACATCTGGCAAACCCTTATTGTACACAAAAACAATAAGCAAACTTTAGCCTTGTGGCAAGCTTCTGAGGAATCGGCCTGCTTTCTGCTTTCATTCTTCTGCGACGATTAAAACTCGCAAGCGTATCTATTTTTCATAGTTAAAGGCCACAAAGATGGCGGCAAGTAAATCAGTCACAGTTTATTGACGGGGAAACTAGTTTCGCGTTTTCCAACGCATCATCAGTCCTGTAAATGTAAGAGAAATCTCACAAGCGAAATGTTGGCACTTGAAAACAAGTAAAGAAAAACACACGAACTGTGGCTAGTTACAACGACATTACTAAAATTTTTTCTAAGCTAAATAGCTGACCTTCCCAGAGCTTCATAAACCAGTCACTGCTAAGAAAATCTGCGTTTGGCAGCGGTCTAACAGAACAGTTCACGAAAAATCAAGAAATGCCGAGCCTTCCAACGTACATTGGAAGCGTGCAATGAAGCTAATTTTTAGTTATTCCTTGTTCCAAACACAACTTCTTTGATGGCGGGACAGTTCGTCAATTCTCCATTTCCTGTTTCATAGTTCTTTCAGTAAATGTCAACATTTGCGGAAAACAGTAGTGGCAGGGATTCTCTCAACAGATCGAAGGCAGTAAGTTTGTGGCGTTTAACTATGAAAAATAGATACGCTTGAAAGTTTTAACCGCCGCAGAAGAATGAAAGCAGAAAGCAGGCAGATTCCTCAGAAGCTTGCCACAAGGCTAAAATTTGCTTACTGTCTTCGATCCGTTGAGAGAATCCCTGCCACTACTGTTTTCCGCAAGTGTTGACAATGTTGAAACAAAAATTGGATGCTTAACTCTGTCATTAAAAAACGAAAGACCTATTACGAAACTTTTTGATGTTCACCTGATCGCACTGTTCAAATTTTCTGGAAACCACGCAATGTTAAGCTGCCATTCTGTTTTTACTTTGCCAAAACCAGTCACCACAACCTGAATGTTTTTCAGTGACAGTTGCATTTTTTCTTTCATTCGCAAGGCTCACATGTCGCTACGCATTTGAAACAAACACTGATACAATTTGCTTACTTCTTTTGCATTTTGGAGTGGCAGTTTCAAAATGGGTCTTGATTTAAAGTAAAAAAAAACATTGCAACTCACCAAAATATCGAAAGGCTTTCCTTTGAACTGCAAAATTTTTTTGTTCAAAAATCCAACTTCTTCTGCAACTCTCTCTTCCATGCTTCTTTTGCCAACCCCAAACCTGTTATGAAGCAAGGGCTGATTGGGCAATTCGATGTTTTGGAAAATTTAATGGAATCAAAGGTCTGCAATCCTTTTTAGTGGGTTTTGAAGCAGCGCTCCCAAACTCAAAGTATTTCAAAGTCCAAAAGAGGTCCTATGAAGCAGTGCTTCTTAACCTTTTACGGTTTTGTTCACCCCTGCCATCGATTGCTGCATTCCCATTCACCCCTGGGTTTTGTTTTGTTCATTAGACATTGTGCAGGTGTTACCTGAGATACAAACGCATATTAGATGTTTGAACCAACTCCAAACTGGAAACAAAAAGTATTACAAAAACCCGTTTGCTTTGATTGGTTAGGCATACACTTCCACTACTAAGGCTACTCTGATGAGTGTTCAGGTGCCCGAATTTTCGAAAGTACTGCGATTCTAGAAGATAATATTTACACAGGAGTACAGGATGTTCATGCAGAGAGCAAAGCAGAGATTTTCCACTCGACTGAATAAAACACGGCATCTCTCAGTGAAATTTATCCCCATTATGTAATAGACGCAGTTCATTGCACCGCAATACGTCTTTTTTTGAAATATTAAGTTGCTGACTCCTGAAGACGCAAAGTTAGAACGCTTGAAGCTGGCCATTTTTATTCACGATTGCTGATATGTTTTGGGTGAAGAAAAGCAAGGTAATAAAATAATGTTATCAGAGGATACAAAAAATTAGGAACAGAAATTTCATTCACCTTTTATTCACTCCTCTCCTTTAATTCACCCTTGAAAATTTTTCATTCACCCTGGGATGAAGCATTCACCCGGTTAAGAAGCATTGCTATAAAGTAATCTGAAGGCTGCATTGTGACGCTGACCCAATAATAGCGGTTGTTAAACCTTACTGGAAACAGTTTTTACATTTTGTTCTTCGCGAAAAACATCATGAGTTATAAGCAAACCATTTCTATCCACCTCTACGTTCGTTTGAGAGGAACTTGTTCACTCACTGACCCGGTCTTTTTGAACAACGGCGAATAACCAGGCTTGTCCATGGGAATGGGATTCCTATGGAAATCCCATGGGAAACGTCCCATGGGATGGGACAGCACACATTTGTATTTCCAATGAGACTCAGAAATAGAATGAGAGTGTCAGAATATTACTGAATTGTCATACTTAGACTATGCTTCTGAATTTTAAAGTCAATAAATTTTGTCGTTTTGCATGTCTCTTTGCACATGTAGTCCTATTTAGTAGATACTAAACCTAAACTTTCATAAATTTAATAAATTTAATTGAATTGTATTCCATATTAATTTCATAATAATGTAATGGGAATCCCATGGGATGGGACAAGCATAAATTGCTATGCTATGGGATGGGAATGGGACAGATAAATATGTCCCATGGACAACCCTGCGAATAACCGTTTACTAATTTGAACGTTAATTATTTGAAAAATCCCGAAAGGCATCGCGTGCCACACAAAACGCATTCACTGGCAGGCTGCATATTTGAGAGTTTCAAATGACATAGAGAACGGTTTTCTCTTTACACTTTTGGTTTTTGTCCCAAAAGCCTGATTTTGTTAAAGACACAAAGTTCGGCGTAGATACGCTGTTTATTTTTTCAGTTTGAGTAAGAAATAAACAAAACAGACAGACGTTTCTACAGTAACAACTCAAAATTTGTTTTGAAACATTAAAGTTTGCAAAGAACGCAAACAACCGATATGAAATTAAACATGGCATGGGTGTAAGTAGTGTTCAAGCAGTTCTGGTTGAAGTATAAAAAGTCTATTTTTTGTTGCAAAAGATAAACAAATTTCAAACGTTTTTCAATTTTTGTTTAATCATCATCTTTTCCATTGTCAGAATAGCAGTGTTTCTAAACTAATAATGTAGTCTGATTTTCAATTATGTTGTGTTTTCAAACTTACTGCACAATTTTTTAAGAATCAATATGCATATAATCATTTTTGTTTTTTGATATGATTGAAGCTATCCAGGCAAAATGAAATGTCATCCCTATGTTTCATACTGGCTTCGCAAACAATTGACGATGCAGTTGTAAAAACGGCAACAAACAGCATTGTAAACCCATTTAATTGTCAAGCATATTACCTAAAACAAACAATTAAAAGCAATTTCAATCAATTTACCAGGTACGTAGCCAGTGAGCGAACAGCACGATCTCTTCTCAAAATTTAGATGGCAAATATTGAACCATTGAAAATACTGTCATGAACGCGGAAAACGTCATTTATCTGTGTGCACAATTCCAGCCACTCCAGACATGCGGGCACAATTCTAGCCCCTCCAGACATATTTTTATTGTTACGTCTCACCACGATTACAATCGCGATTACATTTGTCTTGAAACATCTTCAGAACGAGAACAAAACCCATTTGCATGGTTTGATTTAAGTACATTTTCAGACACTACACGACATGAATCAATGCAATAAACGAAAATGCTAATCTGTATGGATCAAGCACCGGAAAAAAGAAAAAATGCATTGATTGTTTACTGAGATGTTCGTGCAACCAGTGGCGTAACTAGAGGTTTGAGCTAGAGGAGAAATGTAGCTGAAAGAGGCCAATTGGTCTCAGTAAGGGACCTAATAGTCAACACTCCGAAAAAACCTTGAGAAATGATAGTGAATCCCAGTGTAGATGGCTATACTAAAACCCCCAAACCAACGGAAAATACTCCGAAGAACGCAAAAAGACGACACTTTAACTGAAAACGTACTAAAAGGATACTAAACCGAAATGTAAGCTAGTGTGGGCGCCTGGTTTTTATATTTAGCTAGCTGGCCTGGGGAGTGAAATTGCCCCTCTTCCCTCCCGTTAGTTAGCCTATACTTCAATGCAACAAACACATTAAAACATTGATTAAATAAAAATAATCATTGTTTAAAATCTTTGTTACAGCTGATAAACATCAACGCTTCAAATATTTTATCAGGCAAATGACATATATCAGGATTGAACATTCGTCCAGCAACGCTGAAAATTCGTTTGTTAGTAATTTCAAAATTGCTGACTATTTCTTCTAACTGCGGATGACGATCGTCTACAAGCCAACATACCATTGTGCAGCTTTTAATTGGAAATGAAATAAACAGCGATTCCAATATAGCTGCGCATCGGTCTATTGGACTAATAGTCAATGGTCAAAAAACCTCACAGGTTTCGTTGAGTACTTTTTTCCAAATATCTGGTAGATCACGGTTGACATAATAGTTATCAGTTTTGTGGAAAGGTACTTTCGACTTGGATTAAAGTACCTTATTCCTCTCAAAAAAGTTACTTTACAGTGTATAAAATAATGTACTAATTACATACATAGTCTACTCCAGCAGTAACATTCATAAGTTCACTCTGAATATATAGGCTATAAATAAAACGAACACCTCTCCTCGTAATGCCCCTCTTTTCTGTTGCCGAAGTGTCAACCCGTTTTTAAGAAAAGCTCCCATTTTTGTTGTTACGTCTCACGAGACTAGACTCACTACGTTACTTCTGACGGCCAGCAGGAAGACTAACTAATACAAAGCGAGAATTAGCTACAAACGCTGTGCTTGCCCTAAGACTACCTGAATTCAAACCACACTTTAAAACACAAGGGTAAATATCCTCCCCTGAAACAGAACAAAACCATAACAAGCAATGATAAAGGAGGAAACCCAGTCACCATAACCGCGGTTCATCGCGCAGCAATGTAGGGTGAAGATTTCCACGTTTAGTGGCGAAAGTAATCGTCGATTACTTGTACAGTAATCGAAATGTAATCGATTACTCAAAAAACTGTGATCGATTGCGATTACCCCATGTCTGCGCCATTCGCATTTTTTTCTGGCTACGAGCCTGGAACCTACCCTCGCAAGGTTGTCAGACCAAATTTTCTTTGCGATTTGAAAAACGGCCCGTAATCAACCGAAATGATTCCATAACCATTGTCTTGAAACATGTCTTGATCATCATATTGTGCTCTTCCGGAAAAGACGTCCTTTCTTTTCACAAGAGCCTGTTTGATTTGAATACATTTTGTGTCGGAAAATAAATTCTGCTTGCACACTTCTTCGATTTGTATTGTTTACGTTCAATTGTTACACAACTTGTCCACAATGGCCTGTTTGAAAATGGGTTAAAAAAACATTGCAATGTTCAAGTTATTGCTGATAAATATCGCAAAAGTAAAGGCTGTTTTGGTTAAAAATACAGGGGTAAAATTCTTATTTATCTTCTCTATTTATACGCAAGCAAAATGGCAACGCCAATAGAGTACTTTGCAAAAGTTTAGGACCACTGTCAATATGTTGGTTTAAGTGAAAATACTTTATTTTACAAGGTAACAAAGCATTTATGACGTACTAATCTGCAAAGATATAAAGCAAATGCTATTGTTTAAACTTGATAAAGCATTCAAAAAGCAATCTCCTTGTGTTTTACCCTTGTAACCAGCTGCTATTTAATTATTAGTTTCTCCCTAAAAATGGGCAAAACAAAGGCTATTTAGGCAAAAATCGAGCTCAAATAAACATATTAAGTGACCAATGGTATACAGAGAGACAAATATCCTTTTGGTCAAGCGTCAGGAAAACTGCTTTAATTAGGTTTATAGGTAAATATCAAAAGTATGGCATTTTCTGCAGATTGCAAGAGAAGTGAAAGCCCAGCGGCAGCGGGGTGCGCACCAGCAACAGGGATGAACACGTCATCAAAAACAATGCAGTACTCCCCACATTGATATCTGGCAAAAGAAATTCGAGAAGAATTTTTACAGTTAGGTGCAAATATTAGTCGTTGACTGTCTCACGTCGATCAAACATGAAGTTGCGACCGCTGTGATAGATTTATGTTTTTCAAAAGCTCTTACGAACACGACACAAAGCTTGTGGATAACATGCATAATAAAGAAATGCGGTGTTGAGAGCCACGGAGATCCTACAGATTGCCAACTTTTTTGCAAAACTGCTTTGTTTGTTTATTCATGTTTCAATCTTGCATGTTTCAAGCAAATATCGGTTTTTCATTTAAACAAATTGTGTAAAATATGAACAAAACTGTAAAAATGTGTGATTCCCACCAGTAGTCCAAATATTTTGCACAGCAGTGTATTTAAAAACCTTAATGAATCTGATGCTGGTTTTACCAGAGGTTGATAAACTTATGCCCTGAAGCATTGTAAAGAAACCATAAAGCATAACAAATTTGAACTATGAACTAAAAAAATTAAGTGTTTTTATAGTTGAAAGCTAAAGTCAGTTTAAAAGTGGATTATTTCACCCGGAAATAGTTTTTGTGCTAACAGAACTTTCCAACAACGTATCTGCGTAAGCCCTGGCTCGTGTTCAATTTACAAATATTAGTGAAAAAGAAAATGTCTCATATTGGGTATTCTACAAATAAAGTACAATATAGGACTTGAGCTACAGGCAAAGTAGGTCAAACAATTAGGTAAGATATCTAGCGTTTTACAGTATGAAGCTCAAAAGTAAAATCCTTGGTACACGAAAAGCGGAAGTGCTCCATAGCCTTATAATAAAAATCATGACCAATGAAAACGATATCAACGACATATTGCATAGCTCCTGTTATCATCATGAGCGGATCGCGAATTGAACTGCAGTGATCATGCTACAAGTTCGTATGGTCACTCAGAAAAAAAGCGTTGTGAAAAATGAAAAACGCTAAGGGCTGTTTCGGTTGTGAAGTACAGTAGTGGTGAAAAGCATGCGCAGTCACATGACTCAGCTGGATGCTTGTCGGTGGTGATGGCGAGTGATGTCATGAGTGAGGCGTAAATCTCTGTGTTACAAGTTAAAAATGCATAAATGCATCGACGGGATGTTTGCAATCAGCTCTGGCTTGTGTTCGTGAATCAATAAAGATTCAAGAATTTGCAGCCGCCGCCGATTGTTGTCACTGCCAGTGTGTTCGGCGTGGTGAAAATCAATCCGTTTATCTGGGTTTGTTTGCAAGTGTCTGCAGACTGAAGAGCTTAGTGACGTTTGATGCTCTTCCATTTGGAATGCACTGATGATGATGACATGAGTTATCGAAATGTTTGCAATATGTCGTTGATATCGCTTCCATCGGTTGTGATTTTCAGTATAAAAGTAACATCACATTAAAATTTCAAACAGGCTTAATCCTTCAATTGTCCAACCGTGATTGACCAACTCATAATTGTCTCACCTTGTGAATGCTTTCAAAGTCGTTCAAAATTACAAATTCCACTCTTCCTAAACGAACAGACATGACAGGTCCATACGTGCTGCTCCATGTCTTCATTGATCTTTCAAAAAACTTTCCAGCAAATGGCGCAGCACCAAATACTGGAATACCTCTTGGACCGGGTGGAAAACCTTTAGGCCGGTAGTGCCAATAATAAATTAACAAAATTGCAGTCATAGCCGCAACAACAGTTTGCACGCTAACATCTTTCGGAAAAGCTGACCAGAAATCCATTTGATTTTATTGCAGTTCTGAAATACCATTAGCATCTACTGTTCAGATTTCAATGTTTCGTAGCCATCTTAGAGATTAAACAACATTCACATTTTTTCTGAAGTTAAAATTATTGCACCAGGTACAATGAATGTATTTTCAAATGGTGAATGCTATTCAGATATCACGCACTATTGTGGTTCAGCTAAACGCTAATGCGACATTTGCACCAGCTTTTGCATAAATTCAGCATGAAGGTCATGCACTGACAAGTTCAGCTTTATTCCTTGATTGATTGCCCTGCTGCCCGCTTTTGTTTGCGTAAATTTTATTAGTTGACTTCCTTGTTTCAATACTGCCAAAACCACAAGAGAAATTAGAACACTAAGTTTACTAAAACCTATTTAACTTTTACATAGCGTTATCTTATCAACCCTTATTTTTTATGCGAGACATGGAATTGAGGCAATTAGTAATCACTTGAGACAATTTCACTGAGGATAATATTGAATTAAGAGCATACACGGCGGAAAGGTGATAAAATCCTGAAGTGTTTTACACAAATACCAACAATAACTCAGTTTTTTCATCAAAGTGTAAGGTGTGAAAAGCCAAAGTTTATGGAAAGCAAGCAAGTCATTTAACCATTAAAGGGTGGTCCGCCTGCAACACAATATTTCAAGCATTGCATGTGAAAGAACTGAACCTATTCGAAGCTAAAAGTAAATATTTCTTACATCCAAACATACAGTATAAGGTGCAATATTCATTTTAAGCATTTATTTCCGGCAAATTAAAGTTTGTTTTTGATATTATCTTTCCAACAAAATATCAGCGCCCTGTAGCAGCACGAAAAAATGAAAAGACATTTAGCGTAGAATCGAGAGTAGTTTTTGTCTTTCTTCAACTCTGTTCCTGAAAATGCTTATTTTACGAAATGTTCATTCCTCTGCGGTGCTTTTTCGAAAGTAGAATAAAACTCCAGTAAACATGCATGCTCCGTATTAGGCATGGCTTACATCAGGATTCAGGAGTGCGCAACCATGCACCACCGCCGGACCAAATGCACATAACCAGATTAGTCAACGCGCCACAATTGCATATGTCAAGCTCTGCGGGTTAAACAATTCGCTGGCCACCTACGGAAGATTGGCAATACGGGTATTCCAGGTATTTCCAAAGGTATTGCCGTGGCAATACTGGTATTGCAAATTTTCTGTGTTTGGCCAGCGAGTTGTCTAACCAGCAGAGCTTGCAAAACATTTAAAAACTGTAATGCTTACTTCAAATTCTAAACCTTTGCGAGGGCGACAAAACTTCAGCTCCCGGACCACCTCTGGTCCTCGGTCCACGGGTTACACACCCCTGGCTTATGTGATAACTCAGCTGACTTGAGAATTTTAAAAAAATACTAGTTCTAGCTGTGATGAAACATTCCCTGCCTAACTAATGCACTTATTGTTCGTGGAAAATCAAAGTTTATTCCGATTATTTGACAGCACCTGAACCATGCGACTTCGCTTAATCAGCCAGACAGCCAGTTGGGTTGAACTAAATCTACAAAAAGTTTTCTGACACATCAAAATTTGCTACATAAAGAAGGAAGCTTACATAACGTCACACTAGTGGACTGTTACGCAACAATCATTGACGCGTTCGGCAAAACGTCTTTCAAGGGCACACTCGGTAAGCAAACGTACAATGGAACTCAATGAAGTGGAACGTGCCTGTAGTTAAACAGTGTCGCTGCTGTTTTAACCAAGGCCTCTGAGAAAGAATTATCCCTAGGAGGCCTTCTGTTAACTTGGAGCCTAAATTGGAAAACTGCTGCGTGAAAGTATGTCTACACTGTTTTTCCCATCATTAAACACGCGTGCTTCGGAAATGATGGATTATGCTTTTACTAAAATGCCATCAGCATGTTTGATTCTTTACCGAAAGTTCGGTATTTTTGGTTGTTTTGCGTCAGTAAGTGCTTGTGTCTACTAAAGAAAACATTTCGTTTCATTCGCTCGTTCAAATTTTTGCAAAAAAAACTTTTTTTCTCTTTCGTTGATGCAAGACTCTTAAAGACAATTTATAAATAGTTACTTTTACCCGGGTGCTGCAGTAAATAAAAATAATAAATTGCTATTGAAAGCATTGAAAGCAAGGGTAGGCATAACGGAAATGCAGCTATTAATCTAAAAATCCACCGAAACTTAACATTAGTCTTCCATTGCGTAGGCCTGTATTCAACAATTTTGTAAAAACAAGTGGCTGTCAGTCTCATTCTAAATGTCTTGAAAATCTTTTGAAACCTCGATCAAAACCATTTACATGCCTCAGTGCGGCAATGAACACCCCCATTTATTTCATGTTTTTTCCTTATTTCTGTTACCTGATTTTCACAAAATCTAATGTTAGAACGTCTTCATTTCTCTCCCACTACCGGATCTCTGTATGACGTAGACGTTATAGCTGGACACTGTTAAAATGTTTTGTTCCTTTTAGCACTGATTGTGTGTTAACACCTACTCTGTAATGCGCTATGACTAACCATTTTTCTGCTTTTGTGTTACTGTATGCGATTGTGTTTATGATATGGACCACGAGTCTGCGGCAAATCCACAAAAACATAGGCAAAGAGCTTCATAATAACGTTAAAAATACCTGTTTGCGTATTCCGTGAATCGTGCCGTGGTTAAGAGGACAGGACAAACACGCAGTTTCCCAAAAAAGACCAAGTAGCAGTACCTGCTTGTGGTATGCTGAATAAGCCACGTAATCTTAGTCACGTCTTATTTAAAGTGCACGCTGTGCGAAACTATATGCATCTTTTCTAATTAACCAATCCAATGCATTTTCCCTTGCTCTCGATTTGTTTTCAATCAACTGAATCAACGATTTTTTATTTCTTCTTTCTTTTCATTTCCTGAAACTACAAACCCATCGAGTCTGCTCAGAAATTTTAAATGGTTATGACAAAAAGCATTACCTATTGTCTGAACTACTCGATCTTCGAATCAAGACACATCCATTTTTTCAAACTGTTGCAGCTCTTTGGTCATAATTTCGTCGTAATCTTCATACTTAAGGATTACAATTCTCCTGTCCTTTTCCGCTCGGCAGATCACAAGTTACCTTTCTTCTGTTAGCTTAACCAGTTTGCTCAGACTTTTCCGTCGTTCATTCGATAAATTGTTCTTTGTTCGGTATGCGTCTAACACCAAAGGTTTAATGTTCCTTACTTTTGAAAAGACCATTTCCACATATGTTTTGGTTTCTTCATGAATTTTGGAACTATCGCGTTCAGAGGTTATGGAAATCGACAATTTTTTGGCAACACAAAGACAGCGTAATTCTTATCTCCGAGCACTGCATGCCATTCTTTACGTCTGACATGCTGTCAGCATTGAGCCATTTCGAGATCTCAACTGACTTACTCCAGTTAGGTGTTGGGGCACATCTCAATGCATCACTTAGTAGAACTGTATTGTGATCATCCAATCGTACAAACGATTTGTTCAAGATCATTTTATCAGCTTTCGCTAAAGCAACTTCCATTTTGCGAAACCTAAGGCGTTTCCTGCAGCGTTGGGGGTCTCCAGCATTTTTCGGGCGTCTATTTTTGTTAAAGTGTTTGGGTTGTTTGTTGCGAATGCAGCTGAATTTTTTTTAAAGCACAGCTTAGTCTTGTCGCGTTCCCTGTAAATGGCGCACCTTTCATTGTACTTCAATTTTTTCCAGTCTGCTATATCCATTTTGCATAATCCTTGCAACGCTTCTTTGGTTATGTGTCAACATGGTTGGGCAAGTGCATGCTCACTGAAACAAATATTTGCTCAGTGCAAAAGTTTCGTTTAATGAACACTGCGTACAAGACGCGGATTTTCGTGAACTTTCTTTAAAAGAGAAGTAAATTGGCACTTGGTGTTTTTAAAGATGACGTTAACGCCGCAGGGTTGTCCTCGTGACGTCACACTGGCAAAAATTTACTCTGACCAAAAATTTCAAAAACGTTTGTGTGATAAGCATTCCCGATTTGAGTATCAAATAACTAGGGCAACCAAAATTCGAAAAAGTCAAAATATTTCTGCATTTTTTGAAGTTCATGAAAAGCCAACAAACAAAATTTCACCCTGATACCATGAGCAACTTCGACGCTTTTAGAGTAAAAAAAAGTCAAAACTTATCAATAAGTCAGAATTTAAGGCTAGGTCAAAAATTCTTGCAGCACAGTATTTTTCCCTTTATCAATAATTTATTCAAATTGCAACAACAGATATGGACATGCTTTTGCAACTTTAGTTGAAATGCTGACTTTTTGTGACGTGATAAGGTTGTTTTGTCCACAACTAGACGAGTACGCCAGGCGTTGTCTACTTGATATTGAAATGTAACAATGTACAATCTTCGCAGTCATCTCAGGAGATTTATTGACACTGGATATTTCTCTCGTGTGTTTGGATTGGTTGTCGTCTACGGTTTGTTACCTCAAGTTTCATTTGGGTCTTTCACATTTTGGCTTTTTGCTTCAGAGAAAAAAGATTTTTAACCTATCGGTTTGATTTCTAATATATGTTTTCAACTGTGCGTTTCAATTGCAAACGCAGGAAATTGATAGGCCAAAATAAAGTCAAAATTTGTAAATTACAAAGTCAAAGTTAAACTTTTTAGGTCAAAAAGTTGACTGCCCTACAAATAACTAAATGCAGGTCTAACCTATAACGTTTGAGCTATTTTTGGAGTGTCGCCAGTGGATTGCGGCGCCCATTTCCGCTTGCTTCCACTCAATAAAAAAGTAATTTCCGAAAGTCCCAGTCTTAATTATGGTGATGCCGTGGCATTGGCCACACGGCTGCTTTCTCAGTTAATGCGGCACTGGTGGTGAGCCAATGAGAGCACCGCGCATGAAGTGTCCCTTTGCACCCAACCATCAACGCTGCGCACGAGGCTAGACAGTCCGCCAGTGCAGTTTTTCAAGTCTCCTGTGTCACATATGACGGAGTCGAACACCGCATCTCGTTTTGTTGGTGCGTTATCATACAACTGCACCGCTTAGCCGGTTAGCTACCTTTTCAAGGGTAGATAAAGTTTTCAAAGCTTTACTGATCTTTGTCATGTGAAAAAGTCGGACATAGTCTTAACAATGGCATTGCCTGAAAAATTTATCTGCCGGCAGCTGTTGTACAAAACATCAAACGAGCTTTTTTATGTAGGGCAAACATGATTTTCTTCGCATTCGGTGTTCGGAAATATGCATCCGTTTCATTGTCGAGTTTTACAACTATTTGTTCTTCGCGTTATTGTCTCCTTGCATTCTCACGCCTTTCTCAACCTTGCCTGAGCTTTCATCTGATCTTGGCTTTGGGCTTGAAAATTCTGATAAGCTTCGACTTACTTTATTGTCATTCTGATTACAGCGTGGATTGTCACTTGTGGTACAGTGATAAAAATATTTTTATGAAACAAATGTGTTTGCTTGGGCAGCGGTTTGCAAAGCCCACGGAGTTTGTCAAAGGAAGAAAAGATGTTTGATAACCCATTTAATTCAGGCCAACATTAGTATCCCTCTCAATATTTAAATAAATCTTGTGCCAATCAGAAATCAAGGACGATACGGAATAAAACAGTTTCCCTGCAATGTCTGTAATTTCTGAAATAAGTGATCATAGAACAATCAATTTTTTGACTTAAACACTCAAAATTTTGACTTTATAATCTACAAAATTGACCTACGATTACTGATCCTCCTCGAAATAGTGCCATTGATCACCTTCGAAAAATCAATGAGAGAACACGTTTGTCAAAAAGGCAACGTGATTTCCGTTTCACCACTCATTTTGCAGCATTATTTTATCGTGCGTTACAAATTTCTTTAGACAAGATTACATCTATGTTGTTTTCCGACATGTGGACACAGGGAAGCTTGAAAATAATAACGTCTGAAACAGAAGACAAAAAGTTCAGATTTTGATCTGAGTTCAGATTAGCTGGGTTTATACTTTCTCTGCAACGCCCAGATCCTTGCGGACCTGAGCAACCCATCTACCGAGGGAGACCGCTTGCGACCCAGCACTCCCTGCGCAAATGTGTTGATCATCTAGCAACTCTTTCCCACATTTATGCAACACCACGGGTTGAAACCGGACAGTAACAAAGCTTTTTTAACTGTTGAGGGGCATCGACTCGATAACCTTCCGGTT
>Ga0210059_1001537_pt1 | contig 34970 bp, 26 predicted proteins | sample Ectturendosymbi2_FD_188042 | JGI IMG/M metagenome (GOLD analysis project Ga0210059, IMG submission 188042) | Ecteinascidia turbinata endosymbiont from Florida, USA - Sample 2 (SPAdes) (version 2) | ecosystem: Host-associated > Tunicates > Ascidians > Unclassified | place: Key West, Florida... | reverse complement strand
AATAAAACACGCCTTTGACCGAATGGATTCTTTCACCGCATCCTTCCTGTCCATTGCACTGAAAGCAGAACGACTGAACATCACGCGAACTTGGCAAACCTTCCAGCACGTAACTTCAGTGAGGGGCAAAGCACGGACCAATGGGCAGAACAGAACAGTCGCCAGAAAGTTTTCGCGAGGGGGGCTTGAGATATAAAATTTACCGAAAACTCCACATATTTAATGTGTTTCACGTTTCAATTTGGGGGGCTTAGCCCACCAAAGCTCCCCCGTGGCGATGGGACTGGGGCAGAAGTAGACCAAGCAACTGTATCATAGGCATTTCCCAGCAGAAACGCCAGATCTAGAGGTTATAAAATTGTTTCATAAAAGCAGTGTTCAACCCAAGAACAAGTTATTGTCGAACTGCATGCGTCTAAATGACATGCAGGATGCCCGTACCGCGCACGCTGTTGCATAAAACCTTTGCTCGCTGAAGACCAATAATACTCATGTTCCGCTTGACACGCAGTGGTGCGGAACGCAATTATTGAACATGAAGAAGCCTCGTTATAATGCTACCGTGACAACAAAAACTGTGCCGTCGTACGTTAAACGTTCAAGCTGTTAAGTCTTTTGCTGCATCTCGAACTGTGAGACCAGCTTCAGCAACGTTTGACACATAGCACAGATTATACGACCGCCTTATATTGCATTTATTTGAGTGTGAGTTTGGCGTAAACAGAATGCAGAAAACATCGTGAATGCGAAGTTTGTGGAAATGCTGATTGTCGCTTTTTTCAAATCGCAGTTGGTTGCAAACGTGTGCGCTCACTGGTGGATACGCAGCGATCCGTCTACCTGGATCCAGTGAAACGTAACGCAATGACCCGATCACCATGGAAACCACTGCGTGTAAACGAAACATCTCGCTTTGATTTTAAAAGCAAAACGCACGACGTCACAAATTGCAATCTTCGTTGTTTTCGAAGGTTTCGTCGAACACTGCGTGGATTTCATTGATCAAGTCGGTTGTAGTTGTCGATCTTCCGAATTTCGAAAACGCACGGGCAGCGCAACGCTTGGTGAGAAGGCACGACGCGTAGCCAGCCAGCGCATTGGGACTGTGCAGTCCGGGTGATGTTCTGGAATAAGATCAACAGCGATATTTGTATCATTGTTGGCAGTGCAGATTGGGTGGAGTCGGAATCAGATTCCTAAGAACACTCGGCCCGAAGTCCAATTGAATCATTTTTTACATCGCGCTCGTACGTTAGGAGTCCCAACTCGTGCGTGTTGAAATGGCCACAACAAGGAGCAGTAGGAAACCGATTTCCCATTAAAATTTTGCTGATGGTCACCATTAGTTACTCGAATTCAGAATTCAGATATGTGCAAGTTTGAGACAGGACAATAAGATGAAAGTAGACCCCAGTCCGCTGATGACTCGAAAGCTTACAGCAAACCTACCACTTCTAATATTAGTCCGTATTACGTAGAATTATTATCTATGGGTACAAATTTTCTAACAATAACAATCGGACCAAAGGGAATGCGCAGTGACACTCGTTCCAAGATATCGGTTTAAAAACAACAACACCAACTACAACAATTCATCTTATAATATAATAACCTGTTGTGAGCCCAAAACGAGAACACACCAAGAGACCCTGACAAAAGATCACCTTGACCGCCACATCTCCTTGGGCTTCCTTTTTCAGTGACTTTAAGCACTGCACAACGAACAAAACAACGTTGTAATCACTACTATTTAAAGTACAGACCTACAGTATGCAAGCGCGATCATGTAGTAGGTTGCCTGATGTTTGGCACACTACTGAAAGTAATTTCTCAGCGAATCCGAGGCACTAGGTAGGAGCTGTGAGAATTGTGTATCGCTTCAGGAATCTACATCCTTAATCAAAAACGTTTTAAAAAATGAATGAAAATTTACCGATTTACGTTCATCCTATAAATAGCAAGATCTAATGCTTCAACATTAGATTCGTGAATCGCGCAAGCGTTTATTATGACAGGGGTGCACAAACAGACATAGCTCGTCGTCGTCGTTTGCGCCAGTTGTTGCTATCCACTGCTTGGCCGCACAAGATCTCGGGACAGGTGTTGAACAATGATTCAATTGTCTCATCATCCAAGACCGTCAGGCCGTGCAGTCTACGAGGAGGTCCATGGATTGGACATTCGAGGACAACATGGTCGACGGTTTGTTTTTCTGCACCACACTCACAGGCCGCAGAGGAGACCATATCCCATTTGTGCAAGCATGAGTGAAAACGTCCGACACCGGCGCACCGGACCCACGCTGTTCTTGGCATAGCTATTCCGATAGCAGCAGTATTTTCAATTTAAGCTTAGGCCGACGTAGAAAACACCGAATCACCTTCGTTGTTCCGGGCGATTATGTCGACAAAACCCTTTCTCACAATCGTGACTCCTCCCATCGCTTTGCTCAAAGCAACCGTTTCTCGGGAAGCAGCGTCCACGTCCGCATTACTCGAAACGCTGACGTTCTGGCATATGCAAAGGTAAACAAGAAAAAAATACAACATAAAGATGAATACTACGAATGAATTTCAATCCACAGGTTTGCCCAAGGCTACGCAAAAACTGCCAATAGTCTTTAATGCCACTTTGACAGCTTTGGGTTATCACATATAGAAACAAGTTTCTCCCACTGAAGCATTACAACGAATATCAGAACCTGCGTGCGATGCTTAACACAAAAAATTAATCCCTTACGAAACTTGGGTTACTTGAAGCCTACACAGGCTGTAATTTAGTTCGATTAAATTTAAATTGTTGAGACCTGTTTTAGAGGTGTGTTTGAGCGCAGTACTTGACTACCTGAAAGTGAATCTAGGCCAGAGCTGCGAAACCAGATCCAAAACGATCACAAACACTGAACTTTCGATAACCTCAGCTCACAACGTGTTTGTTACATTGCAATCCGACCGCCCGGAAAACCACAACGGATCCTACCAGCACTTTTGCCAAACGCTGAAATTCAATAGCATTTGGAGTCAACACTGCTTTGTCGTATCCATGCACGACACTTGGATCCTCCGTAACCAGGAATAAGCCATCCTGAAATAAATATTGACAGTCAATATAATGCAGCTTTCGTATACGTTAGCAGTTGTGCTCATGAAGCAAATCCACGCATACTATTCCTGACGTTTGTGGAACTTGCAAACAACCGCGAAGAAACAACAAACAGTGTTTGAACACTCAAGTGCAAAAATAATTCTAAAAGTACGCAAAACAGATGGTCATAACCAAACGGCTAGGGCAAAGCAGGATTAACAAAATAGGGGTTCAGCTATCATATTGTTTCAGGGGACCCAAGAAGTCATAACAATTGCGTAAATGTCAACTTGCGCATGTATGCAAGACCAGCATTCGTGTTGATCCGAATCACATGTTCTACTCTGGATAAAAAGGGTAAAGTTAGGAGCGCCTAGTTTTGCATATTTCGATATCTTTTTTATGGGTCAAATATAGGATGGCCACAATGGTATTGTTCCGAACCGGAAAGGGAGCAATTTATGTGGCGAAGCTTTAAAATAATGGTGAGGATAGTAATTTGATAGGATCTCGAATTAGGGACAAGTGTACAAATCTTGCTCATTTCTTGCAACTTTTTCGTAAGAGGAAGAACTTTTCACTTTTTTTCGAAACGATAGTCCTCGCACATTCCCATCACTGCCCTTACTTTTTCCAGTTGCCCGCGGACAGTTTAGTTTTCTTGGACAAGACCCTAAATATTGGGATGGATGATCACGTCATTCAGGTACATTTCACTTTAAAACAGTGGAGACCTTGTACTGTTAATCATGTATAAGCTACATTTACCCATGGTTTCTAGGTCTTATAAATTCTCGCAGGTATCTTTACAAGACGGTTTCCAATTTTCATGAGCAATTTTCTTCATGGCTTATCTCATAAACGCTGTTTAGGTAAGGTTGAAAGTATCCAGTCTGTTGTAAATCATTAACCTGGAATTAAGTTGTCTTTGCAAGATCTACAGAAGCTTTAACTTACTTCTGAAAACAAAAGTGGAGGTAATGGAGCTTTGCCCTATGTAGCGATCATTCATTCGTATGACTGCGACTGTTTTGTGTTGCCAAATTCCAGGTCCAGTTGACAGTGCCAATGAATTTATTCAACTTAATTTCTGAAAAACTAGAGTGGAGCTGTCAAGTTGCTTCAAACTTCCATATAAAAGCAAAAATCACTTCTCCGAAAACAAGATCACATGATCAAACTGCAGCACATGCAAATTATACAAGAAAACCATGAGTCAAGTCACGGAATTTAATTTTTAAGTGGTCACCAATAATGTGATTGGCGAACGCCAGACCCGCCATCAGCAAAAAATGTGTTAAAGGGTCTTTCGAAATATGGATTGAACAATCGATTCAAGTTTTATTAAAGCTTATTAACTGTAGGTGCTGTTAGCCTCACACATTGCTGCGCAAACTGGGAGAGTTTGAACTTTCAATTTACGGAAGGGCTTGTCTGTTAACTATTATTTTTATTCATTGCTACAGTGAACATTGCCAAGAACAGTTTCCAACGAATTTACCTCGCAATTCTAGCTGACGAGGTGAAAAAGGATCACAATCTCCAGTTTGTCGTAACTCAGCCGATATGACACGACATTTCACAATATAGTAGAGATTTCTGCAACCGGTGAATCGTGCAATATTTGGAAGTAATTAGCAGAGTAGATTTAGTGAATCGTTTTTAACGGAAGTACACTAAAAAGGTTTTTCCAAATGTTTGCCTAGGTATTCTCATTACTTCTCACTGTTGTACTGGCAGAGCGCTCATGTAGCAAGTAAAATTTTCCTTAGATCTACAATGATGGATAGCGTATTGGACAACACTGAGTACTGAAGCTGAATTTGTCAGGAAAGTGATATCTTACAACGGTATTTTGTCATTTTATAAAAATAAACTGAAAAAACTTACCTTTATTCAACAGAAAATGAACCAAGAGGTCTTATGGATCATTATTAACAGGCTTCAATATGGTTTACTTAATTACAAACGCAATTTTTTACAAAAATTGGGAACTATATTTAAAATTTTTTTCTTTTTTCACATTTTAGATTGTTGTCTTTTTCATTTTCATTGGTCCAAATATGTCAGTTGTCAAACACATTGCAACTATTGTGTGGAAAAGATATGGTGGCGCCCAACTTCAAAGAAAGAAATATCTGTTTTCACACAAAAGTGCAACTTCAGCAAAATTGTTTGTTCTGTCCAAACAACACTTGCTGTTAGAATACTAGATTGGCTGTCAGGCAAAGAAAAGTAGACTAACTTGCACGGTTAAGTTTATCTGCTGGGCAAAAATGTTGGCTTTCAGACAAAAATATGTAAGATTCAAACTGAAAAAATTACTTTAGGGCAAAAATATTGTCTTAATGCTAACTACTGTGCAAAAATGTTGAGCACTCAAAACTATTTTATTCTAGACAAATGCTGCTTGCAGCAAAAAGAGTTGAAAATCAACAAATCCTGACAAATGCCACAACGGATTGTTAATTTTCGCTTAGAAAGAAAATTGATCAACACAAAAAAATATGTGTAGAGTTAATATTCTAAGCAATTTCACTTTTAGGTTTAGGATCTTAGGTTCTAGTTGAAATTTTTTCGTTTTGGGGCAACTGTATCACTTGCCTGGTATTTTATGCTTGTGATACTAGAATTGTTTTACTCCAAGCAGGCTTTGTGAACCATTCTGAAATAACGTTCTGCCTGTACCAAAAATTGTTTTTCAGAAGGTTCAAAATAATATCGTAAAAATCTAAGCCAGCAGTTCTCAATTCATTTAAGCCTACACCCCATCCGGAACGAAAAATAATGTTTGGGTTTGCAAGCACCCCCACTTGAGAACCGCTGATCTAAGCAAACCTATGTTTTGAACTAGTTGTAGTCAGCATCAGGTCAATTATGGCAAGTTAGTAAAAAAGCAGCTTACAGCATCAACAACCATAGGCAAATGCATCTGCTGAAGGTGAGCGATGAGTTCTTTCACAGTTTGTAAAACTGATGGTTGTCGACCAAGACCAGGTCCAATGACAATGCTGTGCATTCTGTTAAGCCAATCCTTGATACGTGTGACAGCATCAGCTTTGTCCCTTGAAGACCCAACAGAAAGATAAACCATTAAAGGGCCAGTCTGCACTGCACAAAAAAGGTTTTACAATATTTCCAGAACAAAAAAATTAAACAAAGCAATTTTGTGCTGAACTGAAACCTACCAATTGTAAGAAACCACTCACAGAAGAGGATGAACGATTAGCTCTGGACTGTAGGATTTGATCACTGGCGATGCCTCCGATGCACAAAACACATGTGCCAAGTCAGCTCCCTGAAAAAATCAGTGACAGCTAATTAGCCATAAAACAAAAATCAACTTCAGGGCTAATCTTCTCAACAGTGAAAGCTAAGTAGTCTGAGAATCTAATAAGCAACTCAAGTGATCTGGTCTGGTGCCTAGTTGTGCCGTGAATATTTGAAAGGTGCATGCAGTGATAAAACATATAAGATAAAAACCAAGATGTATGCAGTGTCTAACAATGCACATTGAAGTCTGTTGGCCAGTTTGTCACTCGTCCAAATAACAGTTGGGATGATTCACACAATTTTGACACTTTTATTTCTCGTATTCTCATGAACACAAACCACAATAAAAATGGTTGTGCACCAACTGTTGCATTGACCCCAATGAACAGTATAGTTGGAGCATGTGAACATACGAACTAAACACATTGACACAATACATTCTTTGCTAGATGATTTTGCAGAACTTGGTGTTCCTGTTTCAGACAGTTCAGTTTAAACTTTATTTTGCATTTTAATGGCTACAGTTCTACTCCAGCATCTCATTTAAATGCAGAACAGTTTACCTGTAGGCTGACAATGTTGCAGTGGTGTAATTAGCCCAAAAAAATGTTTGATTTTGGGCGAGCAATGGTATTTTGTTTGGGATACTGCCTCTCAAAGCGCAAAATGACTAGATATGCTAAAAATTTGGGAGGCATGGGCCCATGGCTATGCCTATGCAATGTTGTGATTAAAACAATTTAGAACTTTCAGGACCAAGTGGCCTGGATGCATACATTGCAATCCCAACTGTCAGTATATATTATTCTCTTTGTCACTGTGATGATAATAGATTGAACATGGGCAAATCTCATCAGCTCTGAAGATGAACTGTTAGAATTAGCCTATCTATTCATGGGAAATGCACAGCATGTACAAAGAGACAAGCACATAGCACACTGATGAAGCTATCAAGCACATCAAAAAAGAGCTCAACAATATCTTTGCCAATGTCTGTGTCTGCTCTAGTCATTTACAAAAATTTCAGTAAAAGCAACTGCTTCACCTGACAATCTTAAGCAGTAAATTTATATTCTTTCTGTTGACAATTTGAAAAAACAATTGGTTCCTCAAGCATAGTAACCTACACCATGCATGACCCTCTATGCCTGCATTTCCACAATGCACACAGCAACAGGTTCACAAGTTGTTATTGGAGTTTCAAGCTTTTAGAATTGCCAATTTAAAAACAGACTTAATTGGGCTTCTCTTATTAACTTAACAAGCAAAAATAAAGTTTGTTTTCCATAGCTTTTACGTTTTACCACACACACACACAAACACAATGCATGAAACAGAAACCACAAAACTAGATAGGTCAAGCACACAGCGTGGCTTCATTAGAAACACATCAAGTTTATTTGTCTTGTCTTTTCTCTAATTTTATAAGGTTCAAGTAATGAAGAAGAAATAATACCATATTTTTCAGACCATAAGGTGCAGTATCAAGAATTGAATGCTAGCTGTTCTTTTTTCATACATAAGGCGCATAAAATGAAACAACACTTGGATAATTCAAACTGTATTCAATGCTTTCACAATCCAGGTAACTCCTGAGTGCCAGAACTACCAATGTAGGTTTTTTAAAGGAAAATGTTGGCTACCTGGTAGGGACCTGAAAAATATCTGACTAAATTTCATATAATGAGAGGTGTTTTAAGTGCCATCGTTAGGCCATGATAATGATCTGATTGCTTTGTCATTTTGGAGATTAATCTGATCTTAGATACGTATTCCACACAGATATTATCTGAAATCATGCACATGTTTGTATGATATTGCTCCTTGCTCAGTATTTTCACAGCCCAGTCGCGTCAGCATCCATTACTGCCATTTCATGATATTGATTGCAGTATCCGTTCGGATATTTCCCTTGCTAATTTTCTCTGATTCTAGGGACCCAATTTTCAATTCTAGGGACACAAAGTGGGTCCTTAAAAAAACCTACCAATGGGAGGTTAATTTGTCAGTACATACAAGGGAGTTTAATCTGTCACACATGCCTAATCTGCTAGACACGAATAGAATAAAATAATAGTTGTGTGCATGTTTGATTCAGTGTGCACCATTGTAGTCAGGAGCCCCACGGAGAAATACGATCTGCGGTATGTGCTAGTTACTCTGGGAACCACATAAGCTGCTCATTGCAATTGTCTTTGGTTTGTTACATAACTCAATGCTCTGTTTACAAAATAATTTCAACTCGAAATTATATAAACAGCACCATTTACCACATAGTTGCTTCTAGATGAGAAAGCACCATCAGATTCATACATTAGGTGCACCGCATTATAACGTGCATTTTCGATTTTTGAGAAAATTAAAGGATTTTAACGCTTTGATGTCTGGGTTAATTCAAGCGGTTCCCAAAAAAACAGCTGGGTTGCACATGGTTTTGCACGGGAATATATCCGCTCCTGTACGGGTTACGGACATGGTTGAAGTATCAAAAGACACGGCAAGTCTTGTAGTTTGCACTCAAAAAAAAAATTTTTGGTTGGGGAGTGCGGGTTTTTTGTGAGTGACGTCATAAGTGGAGGACTTCTTGGCCACCTTGGCCCACTTTGCCTGGACCAGGGCGCTAACCGTTAGATGGTAGTAGGCTACAATCCGAGTCTTTTGATACTTTGGATGACCTGCTGGGGTTTCGGGTTCAAAAGTTGTGATCTAAGTAAGTAAAAATTTTTGACTAATTAGTTAATTAATCAATTTGTTTATTTAAGATCATAACTTTTGAACCAGAAATGCTAGAAAGTCGATCAAAGGCTCAAAAGACTCGGACTCGAGCCTAGTTTCCAATGAAAACTTCAGCAAAACACCATGGCCAAGCGGTTGGACCCTAGGCCAGGCAACACGAGCCAAAATGGCCCAAAAACTATTTCACTTATGACGTCACTCATAAAAAATCCGCAACCCCCAACCAAAAATTTTTTTCAAGTACAATCTAGAAGATGGTCCGATTCGTTTGAGCCCTTGAACAGCTCTCTAGCGCAATTGGCGGAGGAGGTAGGCGTTGGTAAGGCAACTGACAATTGCTGGTTTTAGGCAGAAATCGAAGTACGAATATATCGTACCCCGGCTCTCAAAGTGTTAAGTGCGTCTTATGGTCTGAAAAATATGTTACTCCATTTAGACAAGTTCCTGAACCATGTACTGCCCTAACAATTGAGAGGAATTGCAAATGTTATCATATTTCCCTTTGGTTTGTTCATAGACTAACATCTCTTCCATAAAATCAAAAACCCTAATACACTATTTGCACCAGCATAAATCCATCCATGATACCTACTACACTTGCCACTGATAAATCACTTTCACCATCATAACCAATATGTAGCATACTTACTACTTTCATAGCTGAAATGGCAGCAAAATATGGACCACCAGTATACCTACGCAAGAAAAAATTTGTTGTCAAAACAAGCTTTTTTTACTTGTATCAAGTTAGGCAACTCATATCAAGAATGGATCATTCAAGCTTTACAAGCCCAATAGTGCAAACATGCAAGCATGTCCTTGCATGTTATGTATCAGTATTGTTGAAAACAACCACATGTGCCAAACTAGTAGATGCTGCGCACTGCATATATATCAACTGGTTTTATGATGCATATATGCTTCCATACCTAACCATAAAAAATCTTATCAACTAATGTGTACGAAAAAATAGAGCCAAAGATGTTACAACATACTCTTCACTTCCTCCAATAACAGCAACCCTTCCAGCTTGACCTTTATGCAAAGATGAAGCTAATGGAGGAACCATTCTTTTAATTCCATTTAGAACTGAGCTATCCTCCATGCCTGTTGACCTGGAGCAATACCTTGCAGATTGGTGAATGTACCTAGGACAGATTGTAAACTAAGAAATTTAACAAAAACCAAGCTGACTGTGTTAACATTATACTAATAACAAGGACAAAATTGCAAACTCTACCACATAACTTTTATTCCTAACAGCCACCCAATCAAACATGCAACAAGCTCACAGGAATCATGAACAGAAGCAAGTTTCTCAGTTAAGGACATCAGAATAAAAACAAAGAAGTCAATTTCACAATAAGTTTAAGATATTGGCACCCAAGCCAGTATGAGTATGTTCAAGATTAGTGGTCTTCAAAGGTTAAGAACTGTTTCATTAGGTGAGGCAAAAATTGTGTTTGAACTTCTGGTTCAATGACACCAAATTTTCGCATTATTTTTTTAAGTTTAAAATTATCTTCATAGTTTCAAACAACTTGTGTGATGGTACATTAATTACCACCAAAGACTGCATCCAGCATAAAACATAGGACGTGACTAGGGATACGCCTGTCCTGACGCAATTTAAATAAAAGGGTCAGTTTGTCAGTAAAACTGTGTGGATCGTATAGTGTAATGGTTAGGCGCTACGCCTTCTACAACTAAGGTTTTAGGTTCGAATCTCAACTTGCCAACTTTTGTTTTGTTTTTTTTCTTTACTTTTTTTCAGGCTTACGTTTTATGTTTACGAGTTAGGATACCGTTAGTTTAGGGTTAGCTTAGGGTTAGTGTTACGTTAGCTTAGGATTAGGTTAGCATTAGGTTAGGGTTAGCTTAGCATTAGGTTAGCATTACGTTAGGATTAGGTTAAGGCTACGGTTAGGTTTAGGGTTTATCTTTTCCATTTATATTTACTTCGTTTCTACCAAGCCTACTGCACTCTCGTGTGTAACTGTTACGTGACAGGTGGCATATTAATAAGTTTTCTTATTTCAAGATCCACAGGCGTATCTATAGCCACTGCCTAAAACAACACTTATTTTTAACGACAATCTTTCACTAAATTTTTAAAGTACCTTTTTTCACATGTATCCACTGGTTTCTGATCCTTAGCAAAGGAATGATTATGACTGCACAAAAATATCTGAAATAACTTAATGCAAAAATACAAATGTTGTTGAATTCGGACAAGGGTCAGCATGACCTGCAAAAACAAAACCAAATTATTCTGTTTACGTCAAAAGAAATCTTTGTACTATATATACAGGGTGTCCATAAAGTCCTGCACACATTTCAAAATGTAATTGCGAAGTAACTAAAGTAGATAATAAAATCATACAGTTTTTTGCAAAGTGAAGTTTGTTTATTAAAGTTTAAAATTAAAAAATTTGGAGTAGTTTAAGTAATAGCCATATTTCAAGAATTCGCTTTTTCATGCTATTGATAGACTTCAACATGTGCTCCATTTGTTGCTCTCAATATGTCAAGGCGATACTCAATTTCGCGCCAAGTGTTCTTCCGGTTTCCATAAATTTTTTAAACCATCTCTTGATGCTGTTAGTGTGAGGAGGGTCTTCTCCAAACTCACTTCTAAATTTACATTGTACTGCAGTTGGTGATTTCAATTCACGGTACCAAAGAACACATTGTGCTTTTTGTTGAATGGTCAACATGTTTCATACTTTGTTGCAAACTTACGCCTTTATTAAAAATGACTTATTCTTGCTTATCTGAACAATAAAATAACTTGTAAAAAATAACAAACAAACTTTATGGTAGTATAATTCACTGTCGAAAATGTAAAGTTTCTACCTTACGTGGTTTTTGCGATATAAAAAATAAACAATGTGTGTAGGACTTTATGGACACCCTGTATTATTAGACACCTTGTGTTTTAGAAATATGAACCAATACCAACCAACAGGAAAGCCAAAGCTGTGGCATAGCTACTAAGCTAGCCAAAAATTTGGGAGGGACAAAATGTGTTATTTTAGGCGAATAACATTATTTTTTTTGGAAAACTGACTCTCAAAGCAAAAAATGACTATATTCTCTAAAAATTGGGTGGGGGCATGGCCCCTCTGGCCACCCCTGGCTACGCCTATGAGCCAAAGGTTATGTTCTGGAATATGGCCTAGAGTATGCTATAATAATACATGTCTGATCAGACAAATTGTTGAAAACCAGCCAAATGTAATCGAAAAAGCTAACAGTGAGCTTGATGTTGAAGCAGTGCTATGGTTTAAACATGGGCATCAGAAGGTTTTTTCCAGTGGGAGGGGCAATAGGTGAGTTTGTCAGGGATAGCCAAAAAGATTTTTCTAAGAAGGCCAAAAGCAGAGAAATTCAATTTTACCCATTCTAAACTAAGAAAACAACCTTTTTTGCTAGAAATTTAATAGAAAATGACAAGTTTTAAAATCCAGGAGACTAAGGCCTTCCCCTTTTGACACCCATGGTTTTAAGGATGTAATATCATGAAACTAATTGCTGGTGCATTGTCTAAACCAGTGTTTCCCAATCTTTTTTTGGCTAGTGCCCCCTTTTCTGACAAACAAATTTTTATCGCCCCCCTACCATGCCTAGCAAACATATCAACACAATTTTTTCGTATTGTATATTTGTGATGTTTGAGAATGATTAAAATAAGAATGAGCGCAAAGATGCATTTCACTATAAAACTTAATTTAGTAAAGTAACTCATTTAATAGTCAGAATGTGTTAGAGTTAATGATTTGGAAACTGTTAAAGTTCATGAAGGGCTCGATTTTGTTTGAACAGCATTAAACTTGGACAAGAAGGTGAAGATTGCCGATTTGGCTTTAATGAGATTAACACCATTCCCCTCCAACTGCAAATTAACTTCATTGAACTTCGTGAAGATATCTCTGGACTGTGACAGCCAAGATACTGTATCTATGACACCCTTTGACAGTCACCTTCTGTGTGCAGCAAGAAACGTACAAACTCTCTTCATCATTATCCGAGTGCACCACATTTAAGCAATGATTGCCTAAACTTAGTAGAATTCTTCTAAACCGTTTGGTGTCCTTTGATTAATCAATCCATTAATTAATACTCTGCCACATTTTTAGTAAATTTTGAGTTCGGAACAGTGCAGGATTGAATTCAATCTGCACATTTTAAAAGTTTTTGAACTTAGCCGTGACACTTGCAGTCATCCACTGGCTCTACCATCTCTCTCTCCCTGGATTTCTTTGGCGATGCTCAAGCTAAAGTGCATTCTGAAACACACTTCTGTTTTCCAGAATCTTTTCGATTCCCTTTAGGTAACTTATTCTTGTTGGCACCACTAACACCATCTGTAAAAAAATGTAAATTGCATTTCTACTTTCGAATTGAACTCGTACAACAAGGTTATTAGCCTATTATATTTGTGATCATTAAACCACTCCATCCAAAATTAGCTCACGCTTTTGGTTGCAGGCTGAGTCTAAGTGCAAGCATGCATTCTCAAACCTGACCGGTGATAATCACTGTAACAAAACGGGCATTGTTAGGTAGCAGTTTTCCCATACCAAGAAGTACAGCTGATGAAAATTCATATTCATTTAATTAGACGAGAACAGTTTTACTGTGCAGCTTACCTTTAGTGATGGAAACTGCAGTTCATCAATTTATCTCCTAGCATTTCACCTCTGTTTTGTTTCCAAAACACTAAGTTTTTGTTCATAGATTACATGCATACAATGATACAGTACATGTTTGTTGATCATTTGGTCACTCAAAGTTAGTAAGTCAACAGAAATGTAAATATTAACTGGGTCTCCTATCGTCCCCCAACCACCCATTTCTGCTTCACCGTCCCCCTAGAGTTTCTCACCGCCCACTTGACTTTGGGAACCACTGGTCTACACTGTACTACACTACTAGTACTAGTGTACTGTGACATGACATGCATTTTTGGTATTCCGCTACTGTACTAATAGTAATATCTAAATGATATGGATAAGTTTAAGAAACACCTGTAAATAAATAAAGTACGGCAAGGCCGTACCGCACTTACAATCGTTTTTATCCGGTGCAGCCCAACAATTCAAGATGCAGAGAAACACGAACGACAGTAGTACTATAACTGCTGAAAGGAGTAAGTTTCATGATGCTTGTGTTGAAAACAACCAAGGTAAAACCGACTTTTTCCAGTCCGACTTTTTCAATAGATGCGAGGTTCGTAAAAATTGCACGGCTGAATCGGCAAAAAACGACTTTGTGAGCTTTATTATCACATTGCATTGGCAAACACGCTCAACACCACTGTCATGCTCAGAAATTTTAAAGCAATGGAATATGAAGTGGTGTAATTCCCGTTAAAAACAGGACATTTCAAACTCATAAAAAACAACTTTCGCAAAACGCACAGCAATGATCTTGGTATCTATGTGTTTGTACACTATAGCAGATTCATGTAACACAAACATCGCGGGCTAGACTTTCGGTGAAAGGGAGAACGAGACCAATAACTGAACCTACCTATTTGCTCCTACAGCGAAAAACACTCATATTGTCACAATGATAACCATCATATTGAACCTAATATTTCAATGTTTTCTGCAAATCATACAGCATTGATCTTGGTACTTATGTGTTTGTACAATATAGCAGATTCATATGACACAGAGATCGCGGGCTATACTTTTGAAGGAGGGGAGAACAAGACCAATAACTAAATCTACCTATTTGCTCCTCCAGCGAAAATTACTCATACAGTCACAATGACAACCGTCATATTGAACTTAATATTTCAATGTTTTCCACAAATCATACAGCATTGATCTTGTTATCTATGTGTTTGTACAATGTAGCAGATTCATATGACACAGAGATCGTGGGCTAGACTTCTGATGGAGGTGAGAACGAGACCAATAACTGAACCTACCTATTTACTCCTCCAGCGAAAAACACTCATATTGTCACAATGATAACCGTCATACTGAACCTAATATTTCAATATTTTCCACAAATCATACAGCATTGATCTTGGTATCTACGTGTTTGTACGATGTAGCAGATTCATATGACACAGAGATCGCGGGCTAGACTTTTCATGCAAGGGAGAACAAGATCAATAACTGAACCTATATATTTACTCCTCCAGCGAAAAACACTCATATTGTCAAATGACAACCGTCATATTGAACTTAATATTTCAATGTTTTCCACAAGAGGCAATACGGCAGGCAGAGTTGTTTGATTTTTTCTATGAAGTCGGGAAACATGTACTTGTTGCTCCTTGAACCATCAATTCGGCGCTTTGCGATTTCTGCACCTTGATCGATGAAATCAAGAAAAAACTTATTCGGAGCAACAGAGTCCGTGAGTGCAACCAAATCATTTTCATCATCAGTTTCGCTGTTTTTTTCCTCAAACTGAAATTGTTAAAATCCCTTCTATGTACCTAAAAAAAAGAATAAAAAAAGAATAAAGTGAAAATAAGTGAAATGAGAGTGCACATTGGTGCTCAAATGCATGCAAACTATCCCAATCAAACTTTAAAATGCTTTGCGATGCATTTATCATGAGATTGACAGCCAATAAATTTTCCTGAATTTTAAAGCACGATGTGGCAATTAGCTTTGTACCATTTATATTTCTTATTTTTTGTATGCATGGTTTGTACACATTGCACACAAGACCCTTTTTTTACCACACAAAAGCATTACTGATAAGACGCGAACACCAAAACAATGCACCAACCATTTCAGTTGGTCACCATCATATAGGAGCGTTGATTAATACTGTATGTCTGAACATAATAACAAATTATAAATCATATACCATAGCATACACATATTCACAGCATATGTTTGAAACAGTGCTGTAATGATTTTAACACAATGCAACAAAAGTAATAAAATCAAGCAAGGATTCAAACATAATCACAAAAATGAACACAACAGTTACACAACATGTAACATAAGTGTTCACAGTAAAACAGATAACAAATACAGAACGAAAAACAGAAGCTGATGGTGGGCAAGTAGTGCATGAAGAGTTGAGAGGCATGCAGCAGATGAATGAATGAGAGAGTCATGCACATAGGTGAGAGAATGAGGTTATAAAGCAGAAAGTCATGGAACAGGCAGACATTATAAATTTAAGGTACACTTCTTATAATTTGTATTTAGGCTACAACTTGCACATATTGGCAATTTCTTCGATTGTTTAACCAACTAAGCATCTTAGCTTTGAATGCAGTAATACTGTATACAAAGTACAAAGCAGCCATTACTGTAGTTGGTTTGAGTCCAATGTCTACTTAATCTTTGAACTAATAGCAGTTGTTTTTTTGATATACCTCTGTCACAGTATTAAATGTGTCGTGATATCTGTGCCAATTATATAACAAGGTTAAATGAATGTCAGTGCATTACATGAAATGTCTATTTTTGTGTAAATTAAACAAGGTGATATGAATATAAGCACTTAATATGATACAGGCACATAGCCAAAGTGATATGTTATGCAATTTATCAAAAATGTTAGCCTCCACTTTTGCCAACGTGATATGCACTTAACCAGAGCAAGACTGTCTTACTTATTTCAACAAACTATAAAGAACATGGAATGGATGAGGGAATTGTGTATAATATAAGCAGAATTCAGGCCCTAAATGTAAAACAGGACTCAAACTTTTAAGTGTACCCTGTTTAGTGTTAGCCTACCGGGTATCAGCAGATGCAATTGTCAGTGTCACAGGGTGCACTTGCGTAGTACGCCCGATTGCAGATAACCTTAGCCCTAAACAATGCTACAGGAGTTAGTCTACCTTACTGCTTTAGGCACCATGCAGGCAGCCTACCTTTATTTAGTTAACTTAATTTCTCACATAGCATAGCCTAAATGCAATAGGGCTGGAACTAGAGCAAAACACAGTTGGTCATTTGACTAAGGCTGAATTTACACATGGCATCGGTGTTAGGGTGCATAACAAGCTTGAACGCATCAACAAAAAGAGTCAAGTCTGATGTAATTTTGCCCAGATAAAATAATACGAACAGTTTTCTATATATATATGTCAAAACAAAAAAGTGACAGATATTGAAGACAACATTATGCTACACTTAATGCGGAAATTTTATATCTTACAACAAAAATCTGCAGTATCTACCATCGGACAAATCTCTGCACTACGGTTTGTCGACGCAAATCCCGTAACAAGTCTCATTTGTTCAAAAAATTTTATCATCTCCACGCAGCTGGCAAAACTTTGTCTTGCCTGGATAGGAAGTAGAAACACAGGCTTCCTAGACAACAAGAATCCGATCACTGGCAGTGACAACACCGGCTGTCCAGCTTACTTAAACCAATTTTAAGTAAGCCGGAAGCCGGTCGAAACCGAGAAAATTCACCCGGATGCGGGCAACGGAGCCTGTGTGAAGACTGCCGTTGGCCATAAGTCGGATCGTAAGCCGTTACCGGATTCTGTTTGAAGCCGCCTTGACGAAGGGCCGGAGCCGGAGTGGAGCCAGAGTTAGTTTTTAATAAGAGGTTCGTTTGCTTATTTTTGATTATTATTATTGCAGATTGTGTTTTACAAAGCATGTTATAACATAGCCTTCAAATGTGCAAAACTACTTCACAGGAAGTCCTAAAATTTTAATACAACTTGGATGTAAGTCAGGTTAGGTTGGTGAGTTTCATCTGTGAAAAGATTTGGACAATTTCTTGTTCATGGTGATACGTTAAAAATCTGTTGGCCAATGAAATTTAGCTCACATAAAAAGTTTAGGTAGTGTCTCAACAACCAGCATATCCAGTTTTCTGTTTCGAAGGACAAAAAGTAGCGTATCCCGTATCCAGTTTTCTCCAAGATATAAAACTGAGTTGGAGAAATCTCACTTCTGTCAACATGGTCGAGTGGCAAGTGGCTAGACAATCGTCAGTTCGAGTGACTTCTTTGTTGTATTTGGTTTTTCTTTTGATGTACTTTCACAAGATTGTAAGTAAAAATTTTTGGACCCCTTGTGAAGTACATTTCGAAAAGCAGACAAGTGTTTTTGGACTAGGGTTAGGTTTAGCATTTAGGATTAGGGTTTTGTGTTAGTGTTTAAGGTTAGGGTTTATTAGCGTTTAGTGTTGATGGTTAGGGTTTGCGGTAAAAGGAAATGGTTAGGGTTTAGGGCAGGCTATAGGGTAAAAAATGTATGGCCACCTTAATCCTTTATCTGAGAGGCAACTGGCATCTATGCATCAGAGGTGAGCGAATATTGATTTTTTGACACCTGATCCATATCCAATCCTTATCCGAAAATTTCTGATATTTAGTGTCCGATATCCATCCGTATACGAACGCGACACTGGCTAAATACGCAACAAACAGGCAGTGGTTATAGGTCCACCAGTGGACCTTCATTTTTGAAAACTTATTCATCCGTCACCTGTAACATGACACGAATCCATTACAAGTGTGCAGTAGACTGCACTACGCTTGGTAGAAACGTAGTAAACCTAAACCTAACACTTTAAACTTAAACCCTAAACCTAACATTTAAACCTAAACCGAAAATCTTATTACATATGTTTGGAAACTTTTGAAATGATAAATAAAAATGGTACCATGAAAAGTGCAACCACTACAACCAGAGGCGAATTTTCATTTTCAGGGCCCTAGGCTAATTTAATTTGGGGGCCCTTCTGGAAGGTTCGCGACGAATTATGTCATACAAATCAGCACTACACGTGCTTGCTACATTCACTTAACAAGTTTTTCCAATTCATGACCATACTATTACTTTATTCAGAATTCCCTCGATATCAGGAAAAAAAACAGTCATAATGAAGCTAACGAAAAAGCCAGCGGTGAAGTTATCTGACAACACTCCCATTACATATTCACTGAGTTCCCTGTGCAATTGCACGGTTTGCAAGTGTCAAGAGCTCGCTCTGAATGAAGTACCTGTACTTCTTACGATACCTAACAACCTGTTTCTGTACGCAGTCGGCGATCGTGGGTGATCGACAGGACTTTTGTCTGCAAAATCGCTGAAATAGCAAGACTTTGCAGCATGCTCCCCCGGAAACAAACCTGCTAAGAATTTTATATTAAATTTTCAACTGTTAGAAACTAAACGGAAGGAACAGTCGGACTCAAAACGACGTTAGCGACTGACAACGTCATTAACTGGCCCCTCCCGAACAAAATTCTTGGAGGCGCTTAAGGCAAACTGAGACTTGTCCTTTCTTACCTCCGTGCCTCAATGACTAATAGTAAGTCAGGGCAGATTATGTGATCTAGCTTTGATGAGGAAAGGAGCATTTTTGTGTAATTCAACCGGAAAAGGTTGGAAATATTAATGTTTCGATGGAATCATGTTTTTCGAACACAAGTGATACACGACTTGCATAAAATAATTTATTGTACAATTCAAATTAAATGTGTTTCTTTTTAAAAGAAATTGTCGTTTGCAGTTGCAATATGTTGTTTGATTTTTTTCTAAGATGCACAACTTTGTCAGGTAACACTACGTAGGCCTATAATTTATGAGAGCGTTGTTATTTGAATGTTTTGATATTCTTCATAATAAAAATAAACGAGTATAGAAGTATGTTATGGCCCTTATGGATAATTTATAGTTTATTTGCTGAAAATTCGAAGCAATAATAAATACAAATATTTTCCGTTTCAAAACATTCATTTTCTAAATGTTTTAACTTTCGTAAAAGTTGTGCCTATATATAATACATAAATTATTATTAGAAAAATCGCACACTTCAATTTTGCCACTGGCGCCATTTCGCACAGATGCGCCACTGCATTTTGCTCCATTTAATATCTGCAGCCTTGGCAACAGTGCAGGCTGGTCTTGCCTTTAACCCGTATCTTACTCATAAAAAGCAACAAGAGATAGACCCGGGCTGAACAAAAGTACCTCACTGGCCTCGTGTAATCTAAAAAATCAGGGTCTCCAAACTACGGCCCGCGAAGCTATTTATCCGACCTGTGAAGCCATTCTCCAAACTACGGACCGCGGGCCAAATCCGGCCCGCGAATACATTTTGTAAATAATGAAAAATTAATTGCCAAAAAGTTTTTGATTTGGTAGAATGTAAGATATCCTGAAACAATCACATTATGTAAGATGTCCGACCCTCACACTGTTGTGTAATAACTTATGAGGCCCTCGGATGAAAAAGTTTGGAAACCCCTGTTCTATACAGATCTTTTGTTAGCGGCATAGTAAAAAACGTGCGTTGAACCAAAACAAAAATACAAATACAATTGCTTACAAAAATGCTGGAAATCGTCCTTACTCCCAAAATTTTGGGGCCCCCCAAATTCGGGGGCCCTAGGATTAAGCCTTTTTAGCCTAATGGTAAATCCGCGCCTGACTACTACTACAACGAAAGGTGCCCGATCATGGCCACAGTCAACACGAAAACCATTTACACAAAAAGACACGTCTACATGACTACCATGACAGTGCCGCTAATGTTGCAAACTTAGCATTTTATTCTAAGATGTGTCACCGCCAGCAGATCTATAGCCACTTCCAAACAAAAACACCCTGTCATTTTGAGACCCGAAACACAAAAATAACATCACATGTTGTGCGCTTTCAATCGGAAAAAAAGAAATATAGTGTGCATTTTGCCGCCAGAGGTATATCCCTGCTGTGGTCCTTTTTCCATTTGAACTGTAGTGTATCTGGCTTTGTCCACTTATAACAGTGAGTTCGTGGCACTAGTATTGGGTACAATGAACCTGGTCGAGTGGCGTTTCCTGCTGTGCGAGGGGTAGTTGTTTGGGCTCTCAGCATTGTTGTTTCGGCTCGGCTAATAGAGACGCCTCTTTTTATGAGAAAACTTTTGATGTAAGCTACAGTACGTTTTTAATAAGTTTTGAAAATCAGACACAGGTTTGCCATTTGGGTTAGGGTTTTAGGTTCGGTATATGGCAAAGACGATCCGCTAATCCAAGGATATAGTCCTTGTCATGTGACCAATTTAACCATTCTGGTTCAGCTTCATTGCAAAAGAGCTCCAGCATTCAATCAATTGGTAAAATAACGAAAATAGATTTTGTAACACTGAGAGGAGATCACAGTATGAAATATAATAAAAGTATGTAGCTTACAAAAACAACAAACTCAGACTGTTTGTCAGCAAAGGTTGACTGTATAAAACTTGAGGAAGAATGTTCAAAATTCTAACAAAAAAATGTAGCGTTAAAAGCTGAAATAGACCAGAAGTGGCCAATACATCGATCGATTGATTGCCGAGTGTCATTTGGTTGATTGCGCCTGATTTTGCATTGGATTGACAACATACCTAATAAGAACATTTTTCAATCAATATTCCAGAAAGTACATAAAAAGTATCCATCAGTTGGTTAAGGTTACCAACGAGGCAGGCTGGAGCACAAATCTATATTTACAAAAGGCTTCTGGTTAGTAGCAGCAGAAATAGCTTTAGGATGGCGCGACAGCAAAAACAGCCAACGTGGTCCGTGCGCTGGCGATACAAAACTGGACTCGCTAAAAGCGTGGTGTCCACGCCGATAGACCAAACTTCGAATGCAATGCGAATCGAGGTTGCTGCACGAACGCAGTGGAGCGCGCACACACAAATCCCCTTGACGCGAATGACAAGTTAATACAAACCAGACCTCACTTACGGAATACAATCACGACTAGGAAACGGCAATTCGTAATGCGAAAAGTTAAATCCACTATAAGGTCACGTATATTCTTTGGTGCCTATTGCAGTGGCTGACCATATGCTAGCTCGGGAGATTATTTATTGCGTGATAATCATGATTTAGGCGTAACAGACACTTTTCTTTCTGTCTGTGCATCAAAGGTGATGGTACACTGTATTGGCACATGTGATACTCAACTTTGGCATATGATATTGTATTTGTGATTTTCTTACCAACCGGTCGATCACGAGTTATCAAGAAATCTTCTAGTCGATCACAGTCGAAGACAAGTTGGCCACCCATGAAATAGACTATTAGCCTACACAACACACACATATGCCAATCAGCACAACAAACAAAGCAGCATACCAGCAATATAAGAACAGCTTACTACTTCCACTTGGCCGGAAAAAATGTACAATAAAGTAACACGAATTACCATTGATTGCGATGAGTGCAGCACATACTGACAGTATAAAAACCATAGCAAAGAAAACACTGCCACCATCATTTGTGACATCTTGAATCACTCTCAGGAAAATTTCGTTATAGAAATCAAACAAATATCCTGATCCTGTCCTGATCCAATTTTTTTCAAAAATCAATATCCAATCCTGATCCGAAAAAATTGCAAGTATCCAGCAGGATATACAATCCTGATCCTGTCCATGCTCACCTCTGGTATGTATTGCAGTGACCAGCAGGTTCGTTTGATACGGTTTTTCAGTCTTTTTAATGCGTAAACCGGATACGATCGTTTAGACACTGCCAAATGTTTAGATAAAGAAGTGACTACGGATACGCCTAGCCTGACGCAATTCAAATAAAACAGTAAGTTTGTCATTCATACGGCGTGGATCTCGTGGTGTAGTGGTTAGGCGTTACGACTGCTATGCCAATGGACTGGTTTTCGGTTTGACTCTCACCTTGCCGACTTTCCTTTTTTTTGTTTACTTTTTTCCGGCTTACATGTCACCTTTACGGGTTAGTGTTGGGGTTAGATTAGCGTTAGCTTAGGGTTAGGTTGGCGTTAGGTTAGCTTTAGCTTAGGGTTAGCTTTGCATTATGTTAGGATTAGGGTTAGATCTACGGTTAGGGTTAGGTTCATCTTTTACATTTACTTCGTTTCTACCAAGCCTACTGCACTCTCGTCGTGCGTTACTCTTACGACACAGGTGGCGTATGAATAAGTTTTCAAATGTCAAGATCCACGGGCGTATCTATAGCAGAGATGATCATGGAGCCGGAGTGTCGGAGTCATCTCCGGCCGGAGTTTGCATTTTAGGCTGGAGCAGGAGCCGGAGCCAATATTTTAGGTTCGAGCCAGTGTCAAGCGAAATTTCTGACTTCACGCCATGAGCAACCCAAATTGTCAACAACACCATAGCCACTAAGCCATAAATCTCTAGTGAGTATTATGGTCATTTGATATGCCCAATCAGACTAATCCCGCTTGGTATCCCCACGGTCGAGTTTAGCTGCTAGCCTTGTATGCCCACGACTTCGACTGACCTTCCAGTCTCAGATCGCTCTGGTTTTGTTAACCTGTCAGGGATTCCCCGTTAATTGAAAATTTCAGTCTTCTCGACTTCTCATTGGTCAAAAATCGAAGTTCGCGTGACGTGATACGAAGTTGCGTTTCGTCGGCGTCCGTAATAGTGACCTCGGTATTTGCGTCTAGCTGTTTGCCGGAATTCGAGGACGTTTTTTCCCGCGGCTCGTAATTACAGTGTTTTACCCGTGGGAATATTGTGTACTAGCTTTTATCCGTGCAAATCGGAAATGTCACGTATTGTTTTATGTCGGATGTTGGTTTAAGGGGTTTCTACACTATTTTGGGTTACTCTCTTCCTAGGTGTGACTTGCAATTTCATGTGGAACACAAGTACACAATAGTTCAAACAAATACACAATACAATGTTCTTGTAAACCAAGTGTTTACAAATCCAGTGTCCGTCTTCATTCTTCTTGGGTTTAGTTCATGACTTTAGACACTCTAATGCTTCTTCTTTGCCTTCACTATTTAATGAGGTTGTCGGCGAACTTTCAAGTTGTTTTCTGAACTTGCTTTTGAAGTCTTTCTTTGTTTGTATTTCAGAGTCACAAGACGTTTCATGTCGAGGATGCAACGCGAATTCAACAGGTGATCAGCTCCTGACCTCGGTGGTTTAAAATGAGTCTTTTGTAAAAATTGAAAATTGACACTCACTTCAAATACTTGTCTTAACTAGAGTTTCAATGGTTTCCACTTCATACTTTAATTACAGAAGAACCTATACTTTCAAGGTGTATATTTGATAAGCAGCGTCTATTTTGCCTCATGAGACAAAACCAGTTCTGAAGTTATTTTGTCAGTAGCTGCACACATTTGTTTGAATTGATCACATGACAAGTTTGGAATGCATGACCTACATAGCTCACCGTAATGTCTAAGTTAAATGTGGGCAAGCTTTTAGCAACTGTTTGTCTACGTTGTGTAAAGAACAGGCTAAGCCACAAATTTAAGCCTCAACATATTGTGTCTCTGTATTGTGCTAATCACGTGACCATTTCAACAATTTGTGCTATATCAAAGGCAAAATAGCCACAACATTTATTTTTCCTCATGAGGCAAAATAGACAGTACCTTTTTAATATCAGTTACTTGGGAAGTTTTTGGAGTGTTATTAGGAATCGGAGTTGATGTTTCAAAATTTTTCAGAGTTGGAGCAGGAACAGGAGTCTTAAAGTGTGGAGCGGGAGCCGAGTCTGAGTCTGAAAAATGTGACTCCGCTCATCTCTGATCTATAGCCACTGCCTTTAGATAAATCACTTTGGAGTTTAAGCAGGAGTCGGAGTCCAAAACTTTAAAATATTTCGGAGTCGGAGTTCATTCAGCCGAAGCAGGAGCGGAGTCGGTGTCAAAAATTTCAGACTCGGTACACCTCTGCAATGCTCATCTCTGCTGAGAGTGAGACCAGTGATTACTGTAAACTGGATGGCCAACTCCATTGTCTTCATTGTTATGGTCACGCATCAGTGCGCCTTTACTCCGCATATACATGTGCAGGGCAAAGCATTGTACAAACTGTACAACGTCGCGTACTTATCAGCTGTTGCGCTCATTGCAAACCTGCAGGTGGCATATTTTCCCAATTTTTTTTATATGTGCAGGCTAACTGTAGGGTTTGAAGGCCGTATGTTTTTTCTATATGCCAAAAATGTTGTTCCCTAGACAAATTAGTGCCGACTGATCTTCAACTTCTCAGGACAGCCATTGCACTGCCGAAAACAAAAAAATCGCTGCTGAAGGTAAACAGCTAATGTGCTGCTGAAACTAAAGAAATTTCCGATGTGAATGTGAGTAGATATTCTTTACGTGAAACAGATAAATCTTTGTAACCTTGCTTTACTCCAGCAGCTGAAAGTCGATCAATATCCTAATAACGTTTGTTCTTGCTCAGAGCCCATAGTTCCGAGGTTCATCATAGTCTAGTAATGCATGCCGCAGGCCTACTGTGTAAACGACAGAAAGTAAAAAGTCAAAGATTTTTTATTGAAGCTGAATTGCCTCCCTGGACATAGGCCTATCTACAAAAACGCATTAAAAATTGTTCATCATCAATAGAGTAACCACAGTTAAAGTTCCTTTTACGCCATGTTATCTCACCAGGACTCTTGGAAGAGACTTAGCCTCTATGTTATGTCTAGTCCTATGTTATGTCTACACTGCGAATCGTCTCAAAGTGGCCACCAGAACCGGATTAGTGGTTTGTGAGTCGTGATCGTTGGACTCACCTTTATCACAAGCGTGGGCAAACGGAAGCTCACTGAGCGCTTTACGGATGCTTAAAACTGACTAACAGAATAAAAATTTACCAGCAAAGAGTTCTGTAAACCTTGATTTTTGTAGGTTTATTTTTTGTTTATGTACGATATTTCATAAAAAGAAACGTGTTTATTTGTATTGAAATCTTTCAATGTGTTTGTTTTTCAGCAAGTTTATTTCTTTTTCTTCCTGGGAAGAGGATCATTGCAAACAGGCGTCCACGCCGACAGCGCAGCAAAAAATTTTTTTTGGGAGGGGCTAATCAAACTTACTGACGTCGTCTTGAGTCCGACTAGTCCATCTAATTATTTTCCAACAGTTAAAAATTGATATAAAGCACCAGTTAAAATCTCAGCAAGTTTGTTTCGGGGCGGGACATGGTCTCTTCTGCCTCATTCTGGCTGCGCTACGATACACGCGTGTTTTTGCGCCATTTGTGCCACATTCTGCTTGTGAGACATTTTTCCACATCTTCTCTAAATAGCCTATTATGCATAGCACGAACTGCGACAAACTAATTACGTGATATGCTAAAAAAATAAGTTGTTTCGGAAATAAATTTAGCAATCAATTTGTGGAATGGCAACGCTCATCACATTTCCAAAATTCCTTTCAGAAAATTTTGAGTAAAAGGTACAGAAACAGACACGGGACAGAGATGGCAGTCGCTGCAGTTTTTCACAAAAAGCGATGCAATTTTTGTTGTAACAAGTAAGACTTGTAGTGTCGGATCAGCTTCACTGCGTTTAGACTCTTGAGTTCGGTGCCCCCGAAGCCCATAAAAAACACGCATCGTAACGTAGTGCCATGGGTGTTGTGCTAAAATGTGCCAATGACTTTTTAAACCAATGTCTGTCAAAGATATTTTGGGGTCTATATCTTTTGCAAAAAGGTAGCCACCGCGTCGCTGGACAATTCTGGCGTGTTTTTTGTCAGAGGTAGGACTAAGACACTATTTGCCTACATTTCATCTACCCTAAGTCAAAAAAAACAAGCTTTCTTTATAGCACTTCCTCCGGGAAAGCAGAGAAATCACCAGATATGAAAGGAATATTATCACAATGTGCTTTTACTTTTGCACTTAAATCCTACGGAAAAATTGTGTAACTAGTACACACCGCAAGGACAAAAGCGATCCTAATAGTTCAAAAACTAAAGCATGGACTTCATTAGCCATTGAGGTCAGAGGCATATAACAAAACACATAAAACATATTTGTAACACATTCAAAAGTTTATGAAATAAGTTTTCAAACGAAATAAGTTTTCTTATATGCTAAACGCCTATAAGCAATTGACGCAGAGCAGTATATTTTGCGAAAGGTCTACAGAACTGCGCAAAAATGCCTGTCTTATACCATAGCACGCCAAGGCTTTTGCCTGCTTGTTGCCAGGTTCGAGTAAAGGCGCAGAAACGCGTGACCGAGACAATGAGTTGGTCATCCAGTTTATAGTAATCACTGGTGAGACACCACATCTTATATCATGTTAAATATCAGAAATGGCAACACTGACATCAATGTTCCCGACGTTCTGGTGCAGTCTCGAGGTCACCGGCTGCAGCCGAACTGCTCCTTTGCTTCGTCATAAAGGGTAACGTATGGTGGAAACGCACTTTTCTTCTCATGGTTACCATCGTTGTGTTACATCATAAACGTGTGAAGCTATTCAAGCCATTTACATCACATGCTATGGCGTGGTCCGTCAGAAAAGGTTTTAATCAGTCGATTCGTAGACCGAAAGAACAGAAAACGAGATTGCAGTGTTTAGCTAGCGCGATGCCGAAACCTGTAATGCCATCACGAGCTACGAAAAGCGCAAAGCTTATAAGAAGAAAAAGCGCAAGGATCTCGCAGTCATAGCTGAAACGCCGCGACTGGATCGCTTTTTCTAGCAAAACTTTCAAGCTGCAACGTTAAATCAGTGGCGTCACATACTATAGCACTTGAAAATGAAGGTGAAAATCAACTTCAGTTCAAGACATTAGCGTGGAAACAACTTTCACACTCAGCCTGCCTGGCCATATTGACATGTTCTTTTACCGGTGTTTTTGTTTGTCCAGCTCTGGTTTGTGCTTGTTGTTCGGGTGAATGCTGTTACTTGCCGAGCCACTCTCTAACCTGTTAAATTTTTTTTCTTAGTAAAAATACACTTGAGTATTCATATCATAAATGCTCTTCTCACAGCTAACTGTATGTGTATTTGAGCAAGCGCAATCCGGACTACCGGAAAAAACAAAAGGAACCTTGCGAATCAGCAAAAACATAACCTTTACAAACGATGACGTCGTGAATTACGTCATAGGTGCCCTCCAGTAAAAAATGCCTCGGGTCCATCTACCCTTTAATCTGGCTTTGTGTGTGTGCACCAGTCGTTAAGGTGCTAAGTTAATTATGCTTGCGTATATTTTATGTATAATACTTTTACTTGCAACTACTGTATTTTCAGCTTAATCTACTGCTCAATTTCTTATAGAATACCATAAACAACACATGCGTGAGCAGTTGCCTTGTCACAGCAGGTGTCTCCAAACTATGGGTTGCAGGCCAAATCTGACCTGCCAAGCCATTTCATCAGGCCACAAACATTTTTTTAATAATGAAAAAATAGTGAATTCACCAAAAGTTTGTAATTTGGTAGAATGTAATATGTCCTGAAAAAATCACATGTAAGATGTCTGGCCTTGGAACTGTTGTATGATAACCTATGTGGCCCGCAGATTAAAAAGTTTGGAGACCCCTGCCCTTAGAACAGCTATGTCCAAACAAAATTCCTTACTGAGTTAAAAATCATATCACTATCTTGATGAGTGCCACACATTTAATGACTTACTTGATCTAAGCAAACTAAAATGTAGATTAAGCTACTGTGCTGAAAGTGTTCGAATCCTATGCAATGTGAATGTTAACGACTGTTTGGCACCTTCAACCACTCAATAAGTGTGATGTCATAGGCAAGTTTACTGCAAATAGAACAAGGGTAGAACTCAAAGTAGAAATAAATTTTGCACCAAGGTCTTGGTGGACACAAGGAATTCTTACGCTATGCAGTGCAGACATGATGATGTGGCCTTGAGGACGACTGCATCAAAAATGTCAACTTCAAGGTTATATTAAAATAATGATAGGTTGTCTGTTTTTACTAATACTGCAGCGAAAATCTAAACTGGTCTGCACAATAACTTTGACTGGGCTGTATGCGGGCTACACATAAATGCTGTAGAACATATTTCTTAAATAGAAACAATGGAGGAAGAAACTCTGCCTTCTTTGTTTGTGTGCAATGAGACTAGCAATGGTCTGCAAAAGTGTTTGCAGGGCATAAACAGCAAGCTTGCCCATCACTGCCACATAGTTTGTTTTAACTATAACTGAAATATGTGGCACTTTTGCAGTGTGTTTTTTTTGTGTAGCAAGCTGTGATATAGCCAAAATATCAATAAGTGGAAAGAAAAATTTTTGATTGATAGAATTGTGTGATTTATGCTATATCAATGTGGACGAACTGATCATTAAGATTCTCATGTGACATCTGCGCAGAGTCTACAAAAACAGTGAAGAACATAATAGACCAGGGCAGAATGGGTATATGTGAAAGCTGCTTTGGGGTAGATGATAACCAAGTTGTAACTCCAGATCCTGATGTCAGACGACAACAAATGTTGCAAGCAGCTGAAAAACGAAGAAAAGAATCAGAGGAGAGGGGTATTAAAAACCCTGATAGAGTAAAAGAACAGCAAAAGGTGTGTGTGGCCAAGTATTAGTTGACAGTCAATAGTATTTCAACTTGCTTAATATTATCAAGGTGCTATATGTGGTATTTACACCTACGTACCAATGGTACAGTGTCAGCCTCACAATCGAATGGTTGCTCGTCAGTCACTGAGTAAATCACTATAACATTCTATGAACAAAAATAGCCTTTGCAAAAAAAATATTTCAACTTGCCATCAGTTGCTTACAACTGAAATAATACAAGAAAAAAAATAATGAGCTGATATATCTGCCTTTTTATGAAAAATTAAGTACTTTGGTGAGTGTGGTAATGTGCATTGATCTGTGAAATAAGAATATTGATGTCATAATTGCCCTTTATGTTGCTTTACATTGCCATGCGTCCCTGGTTTCCAATGGGCCTGGCATCTAATTTTTTATCTTGTTTGAAAAATTTATTTTTATCTGTAGAAAAAACTTGAAATGGAGAAACTGTCATCTATGAATCCAGGAAGTGGGAATTTAAAGTGGCAAGTTAGCTGATGGTGGCTGATCATGTCATGCTTATGAGTGTATGCACAAGAAAGCAACATGCCTTTTGATTGGTATGATTTATTTGTCACAGTTATTTTTTGTTATGGTAAAGCATGCAAACAACTGATATCATGTCACAGAACAAATAGTGCTGTTATATTTAGTACTCATACAACTTGATTCTTGAAGAAATATAAGTTGATTTTAACAGAAGAAGCATATGGTAAACCCTTTGTAATGTGTATATGCTAATAACTTTTATCAAAAATGTGTACTCATTTCAGGTAATGAAGATACGGTAACCCTAGCTGTGTCCACTGCGACAACTGTGTGGGTAGTGTATATACTTTTATATACTTGGTATTACCATGGTGGTTAGCGTTACACGTCTACAATTGCCTGGATCTTCCACTACCCCATTTTGTCTTAGCATACAGGGACACTGATCTAGAAGAGCACTGTAAACAACACACATGTTAGAAAAGAAATGAGATAATGCGACCATGGTGTAGTCTGCAGAAACAATGTCTTTAGCCTAATTTTTATATTCACCAGCGGAGCGATCAAATTTAGTAGTTATAAAGATAACCTTTGTATTCGTAGGAACGATGCCCTCGTTGTCTGCGTGTTATATCTATTAATTGATGAAAAAAAACTCATTGGTTTTTCTACTAAAACTCTACCTAGTGTGGCTGCTGGTGGCGTGGGCTTGTGCTGTTCCACTTTATGTCAAACTACTTGTAGCGAGCGCAATGTGCAAGAAGTTTGTTTTAAAAAAAAGCCTGATGTGTTTCTGATTTTTGGGAATCATCCTCAGGCTTGATTTGTCGTGGGTTTTTACATCTTTTGCACCGCGTGCAGTCAGGGACGCTGGAGAGTGGGGGCATTGCCTCCTGCCCTTGCAAGAGGAAACGGGGACGGAGGTGCCTTTTCATTACAGTATCATAGGTAATTTCGTGGTTTATCAAGATCGATTTGAAACAAATTTATTGCAGCTATTTGTGCACCCAGAAAATTAATAATGTTTTTCTATAATATCTGTTATTATACTGGAAATAACGGCCAAGGAAAAGGATACGATCGACACTTTGCAGACGTTTCGATAGCTCCTGTTATCGAAACGTCTGCAAACTGTCGTTCATATCGTTTTCCTTGGCCGTTATTTTCATTATAAGTCTATTCAGCACTTCTGCTTTCGTGTACCATCTGTTATTACTTTTTAGACCAACATTGTTGCTGAACAGAAACAAGCATAATTGGTAACGATTATTTTGTTTTTTATAATTTCCGTTGGCGTTGCCCTCAACTCTTACTGCCTCCTACCCTACCGCTGTTCCGGCGTCTCTGCGTGCAGTCTATTTCGTGAGGGACTATGGTATTATGTTTTCTAAGTCAATTATTAAAATTTTTACTGCGCTCATATGGCTAATTTTTGTTTTGTAGCACGTACCTTTGAAAAAACTGTCTGCTGAATATCTCTCGGCATCCAAACAAGAACGATTGAACGAAACGGATGTAATCTCCTTCACTAGGATTTCCTGCCGCGCTTCTATCTTGTGCTTGTAATCTATTAAATAGGATTTTGACTCGACAAACTCAGCAAAAAGGAAGATTATCGCCGTATTGTGTAGAATTGCAATAGAAGGTTGGTGCAAGGGCGGATCTTTGGGAGGCGATCGACCCCCTAAACCTACGAAAGTAACTGTATTCACCGCGATATTGTACAATTCAGAAAACAACATTCGCGATTAAAGGCCATTTTGTCGTCCATTGTTTTGTCACAATAGTGTTGTGAAATATACTTCATCTCTCTTGCAGTAGCGAAGCCGTTATGAGACTTGATTACCAAACATTACTGAAATCGCCCCCCCCAAAATTTCTAGCCGGATCCGCCCCTGGGTTGGTGGTCCTCAGACACGGGGTGCGTATTTGCAGAGATTTCGGCACATTCCGCCTATTCGCGATAATTGTGAACTGTTCCATATTTCTTTGCATACTAAAGTCTTCATCTTCGTATAATTTAACTGGAGAAGTGTTAAAGCCGGAAATGTCTGCCTCATGACCAGGTGATGCATAGAAGTCAGGGCAAAGTTTGGGTAAAATGCTTTTGGAGCTGTTGCAGCACAGAGCTGCTGTAAACGTGATAGAGATCTAAATTGTTCCAATGAAATCAATTATTTGGGAAAGACGTAATTTCCTGTCTTTAATTGTCGCAGCTTGTGTTCTTATTTATTCATTTTAGTCTTGAGTTTGTTTGCTTTCTCTGCTCATAATTTAACATTTCAACTTTTCACCCGTAAGCTTTGCTTGCAGTTTTCAGGGCTGATGATGCGAAGTGTTAGATGAAATCGATTTCCTATTAAAATTTTACCGATCGATTCCTTGCATAACCCCATTGTGAAGAGTACTTACTTGGAGTTGTAATATATTCATAATTAGACGAACATTTCATTTTTGATGGTAGTATACCCACCAAGAAAGAGTTAAAGCACAAACGTAATTCGCGGTAGTAGATTTATTTGAAACAGCAAAAGTAAACTTCGTCTGTGGCGAAGAAGATTCGCGAAAAAGCAGGGCAAGGACTACGAATAGTGGAGTAGCAAGTGCAGTAGAACAGTAACCAACGAAGTGATAGTCAGCGGTGTTATCATGAATCGCATTCCGTTGATCCTCCGAACCTAAGCCCCGGACAATTGATATCAAATCCCCTCCCTCAGATTTCTTCAGTAAGTTCGTTTAGCTGCAGTGAAGCTCTTGATTTTTTTGCCGATGCGAAGAAAACTGTGCGTTGTTTCAAGCATTTGTTTCAACCTCTCCGCTGGCGTTGCGCTGAATGCGCGGTTCGAACGGAATGTGCGCGAAGAACAACACCCATATATATATGTGGCGCGAACAAGCAATAATAGAGTGATCGCGGCGTGTGAACTCACTACTGTTGCTTGTTGCCACAGTGTGAAGCTTCGTGCACATGCTACTCGGGCTTTCCGACCGTAACACATTGAGCATTGCCACAGGCCCGTAACCAGGACGAGCTTCAACTCCCCTGGAAAAATGTGTTGGACATAGTTAAAAATTTGGGCCCTTCTCAGAAAACTCTTCGCCCCCCCTGGTGTCCCAAGCTGGTTACGGGCCTGCATTGCCGTATTCGAGACAGAGAAAGTTGCTATCAAAACTTTCTCTGTCATATGTCCTGCCTTGTACACGTGAATGAATTCTGTAATTACTGTAGTATTGAGTTTGTTTTGTGCTGCGTAGAAGAAAACAGTATTTTTTATTCATGATGTTTCACTTTCGAAAATTCCGAAAAATAAAAGAACTGAGTGCATCATCGGACAAAACTGATCTAAGCTTCGTGGCGAATGAAGTAGAAAATTAGAAGCGGAAACGAACATATACTTGACATATAGTAGTTGACGGAACACTCTTAGCTTAACGCAGAATGAAGGATTGTATTTCCTACAAGAAACTACAAAACACAGAAAAAATAAATTGCGGAGAATCAGCAAATGATAGAAAGTAAGTTGATAATAAAGCCCAGCCAATAGGCGACAAAGAACTTTTTACTGCAATATTTTGTGAAAATAAGCCGTTTTCGTCCACAGCGTGAAGGAGTTTCATGGCTACTAGCGTACCCACATTCCACTTGTATTGGAAAGAGGGTGGGACGAATCTAATTAGAGGGCTGCACACCGCAAGACAATGTTTTCCCAAGAGCAACCTTTTAAGTAAAAGTGAGTGATCACAGGCGGATCCAGAATTTTTTAGGGGGATCAAGGACGAGTTCATCCGGATGTGTACTGACTGCATAGCTGTGAAGACCCAACTGCTCAAGTAACTTTTTTTTTTAACAAAAACGGTTAACAACTATACATATTTTGGCTAAATCACATTCTCACCATTACCCAGGCTTACTGGGACGCTTCCGGAGCAGAAGCGGCCTTCAAAAAATTCAGAAATTATTCTCAAACTTATCTAACCTAAAAGCAACTTGTTGAATGTCGGAAATGTTTTATTATTAGCAAAACTAACACAGGTCCACGTCGAAAAAACGCGTGGGGTAGGATTAGAAGTGACACAAACTACACGAAGAAACTTGAAATGCCGCCAGTAACCTTTGTTGGCAGTCTGTACAAGATCCATGCCGTATTGTGTTCGAAAATTGCAGATGTTCATGGAATAGAAGTTCATGACGTTCGGACTTGAAAATTTATTTATTTTCGGAAAATTTTCCGATTTTTATTGCATAACACCAGAGACGTAACGAGGGGGGCAAAATTCCGCGGGTGCCGAATCACTGAGGGGGCCAAAAAGTCACAGTAATATTATAAGAACTTTTTTCAAAACAGTACATTTGCTTCCGAAAGACCTCAGGTCCGAACATGGGGGCACCAAACTTGTTTCTTTCCCCATGCGCCATCTAACCTCGTTACACCCCTGTACATCACGATTGTCTAGCGGGTGGCCAAAGTGGCAAAATTTGTTTACAAAAAATACCTGCCAATCAGTGGCAAACTATCAATCACGAACTATTTCAAACAAGATGCTGTTAATTATCGAAGTCATTTGACTTCGATATATAGAAAATAACGTCTGTCGAAAAAAGGTATATTATTTCGAAAGCAAGCACAACTTTCCCTTCCCCCCAAAAAACGCTTGGGGTATGCGTAGAGACAAACAGACCAAAAAACTCGAAAGCAATAATTATGCTGGCACTTTGGCCTGGAAGGTGTTTATTGCATCATAAGGGCATTGAAAATTATCAGACAATATTTGGAAACGTGTAGTTTGCAGTGAGTCAATGACCAAACTCTTATCCATTCAATTTTTTGTACGAAACGTGTTTATATCCCCGTGACGCAACGCAATTTTTACGTTTTAGAAATACTGTAATTTTAGACACAATTTTAGATTTTTTTAGAAACGCAATTTTAGAAATACTGTACAGTAGGTTGAAAAAAAATTATTAGAGACAGCAGAATATTGGTCGATAAAAAAGCATCTAGTTTCGTACTGAGCTGAACATTTGTTGCTGGCAGGCAGGGGTGTATTGCTAAAAAAAAAAGAGGTGTTGGAATAGGCAGGGGTGTATTGCTAAAAAAGAGGTTTATGTTTGGTGTGGG
>Ga0210059_1001536_pt1 | contig 34981 bp, 25 predicted proteins | sample Ectturendosymbi2_FD_188042 | JGI IMG/M metagenome (GOLD analysis project Ga0210059, IMG submission 188042) | Ecteinascidia turbinata endosymbiont from Florida, USA - Sample 2 (SPAdes) (version 2) | ecosystem: Host-associated > Tunicates > Ascidians > Unclassified | place: Key West, Florida... | reverse complement strand
TTAAACTAGTGATTTTCGACCGGTGTTCGATGGAACACCAGTCAAACTTATCAAATTTCCTGCGGAACACCTGACGATCTTTCACGGAACACTAGTTTTCCGCGGAACACCGGTTGAAAATCACTGGTGTAGATTGACCTTTAGCTATCGTAGAAGCTGTTACGAAATGGCGCATCTTTTGACCGGTCGCCGTTTCAAAATTGTAACTGATCAGATGTCAGTGGCTTTCATGTATGACAACAATAATCATGGCAAAATGACGAATGACAAAGTACTGGGTTTGCGGATGGAGCTTAGGGAGTTCGATTTTGACATTGCGTATCGTTCAGGGAAATTAAACGCTGCTCCTGACGCCCTTTCTAGGGTCTATTGTGCTGCCATGCGTGAAAATACGCTGTACAATATTCATGTGTCATTGTGTCATCCTGGCATCACCCGTCTTAATCATTATGTTTGCGCAAAAAATTTACCGTAGTCCGTCGACGACGTTAGTAAAGTAGTACACGACTGTACGGTATGCGCAGAAATAAAGCCGAGCTTCTATAAACCGCCAGATGCTCAACTAGTTAAAGCCACTCAACCTTTTGAGCGATTGAGCTTAGATTAGACTTTAAAGGTCCATTGCCGTCCTCAACCAAAAACCATTATATGTTGACTGTTGTGGATGAGTATTCACGCTTTCCTTTTGTTTTTTCTTGCCGCAGTACTGATGCTGAGACCGTGATTTCTTGTTGAATCAATTGTTTACGTTATTCGGAATGCCTGCCTATACACACTCTGATCGGGGCTCGGCCTTGTGTCACACGACCTCATTTCGTACTTGCACCATCGAGGCATCGGCTGCAGCAACACTTCTATATATAATCCTAGAGGCAGTGGTCAATGTGAGCGATACAACGGGATTATCTGGCCGTCTGTGAAACTCGTAAGCTCCATATTTCGCAGTGGGAGTTAGTATTGCCCGATGTGCTGCATTCAATTCGCTCGTTGCTTTGCACCACTACCAATGAAACGCCGCACGAACGTTTGTTTAAACATAAGCGTCGATCATCATTTGGTGTATTTGTTCCAACCTGGTTGAGCTCACCTGGTCGTGTGTACTTGAGACGCCACGCGACTCCATCTGAGTATGACCCAGTGATTGAAGAAGCTGACCTTGTACATGCAACGCCGTCTTATGCTCGTGTGCGCTTTCCTACTGGTAGAGAAAGTACAGTGTCTTTGCGTGACATTGCACCTGCGCGACAAGCAATCACATTCTCGCCTGATGAGTCTGGGAACCTCGTAAATCCCGAAGCGAACGCTGACGCTAGTGAGTTGCCTGATGCAAGTTACGCGTGGAATCGAGTGTGTGATAACGGTGAGGCCCCAGACGACAGCGATTTCACTAACGAAACTCCCCTTGCAGAAGTACCCTCGCCTGAGATGCCGGATAATGTGTCCTGTGGCGTGCGAAGATCAACTCGTGAAAGAAAGCCCGTTGACAAATACGGTGCTGTGCCTTATATTCACTAATCTTCAGCTGTTTTTATTTTCTTTCGTTCGTTCAACGCATGTTATTTGTACGGGGGTAGAATGTGGTAGTCAATTCCCTGAAGCGTAACAGTTGCGCGCGTTGATTGCTTGGTGTACATTCCTTGGTTTGCGTCCTTACTTTCGTGTTCGTCATTGTCATTCTGACTTGACCGTGACTGTTCACTGTTGTTCTCTTTTGCTGAATAAAGCCTTGTTGAGGTCTTGCAGTATAGATTTTCTACATTGCCTAATTGTATACGTCCAGAAGTCAGACTTCCACTTGATAAACGTATTTTGTGAAGTGATTGTTGTAAAAAAATGTACTATGTGTATAGCCCAGGTAGTCTTCTCTTATTTTGTACTGCATAGCAACAAGATACCTTTGGTGCTTACGACCAAAGTTACACATTTGCGCCACCTGCTGTTCAGACAGCCAGATGGAGTTAATTATGTAGTTGTCTAGCTCTAGTCCACCTGCACGAACATGAAGGTCCCCGATGGAAGACTTTCTGGCGACGGTTCTGCCCAGGGCCGCAGACAAGTGGGGCTATCGCCGGAAGTTACCCCCAAATATTTTTTGTGCCTCCCAAAATTTTGTTGTGCTCAGAAAATTTTTTTTAAACTTATCACAAAAATAAAAAACATTTCCCCTTAAAAATGTATTTTACCCCCCAAACCTTAAAACCTGGCTACGGGATTGATTCTGCCAAAATTGTGTCTGCAATTAAGATATTATGTTTTGAAGGCCATTCGGCTTGAAGGTGTAGTATAACGTGGAAAACTTTTTTATAACTCACCATTAGGGGGGGCCCTGTAAGCATTTTGGGGGGGTAGAGTTGGACTGATACGGCACTGATGATCTAAATCAGTGTCTTAATTCCAACCCCCTTTTCACTCCCGACACGTTGTTTTCGCCCCCAAGCCTGATGAAGCAAACACAAGGGAAGGTAGTAAATTTAAATAATTTTATTCCAAAAAATTTATAGCCCAAATAGCTGAACCATGCCATTAAATAGGTGAACTAAGCAACTGTATTATGACGCTAATATTACGTTCAGAATTCATGTGAAAAAATCCGCTTACTTTTTATCTGCTTATGTGAAAAATCTGCTCATGTAAAAAAATCCGTTTAGTTTTCATCTGCTTAGTTTTACGCCTTTCTAATTTTAGTAAGTTCTCAAGTTGTCCAATAGTCGTGTAAAGATACAGTAAAACAGTTTTGCGAGAGTGCCTAACTTTCTTGTTTTTTCACCAATAATCTTGATCTGTGCATGGATTGTTCTTAACTTATGACTTATTTGTAGAAAGGGCTTGCAAAAATGGATGTTAGGTAGTACATGGAAAGCAAAAGAATTTCTGATAACCGAAGTGTAGAAAACAATTCGGACAAAAGATTTCAGAAGTGAGTTCCGTTCAGCCAGAATAGATTAATGAGAGAGCCGCAAACGCAGTTGCATATAGTTCAAGTCCATTTAAGACTCATTTGTGTGGAGTTCACAATGATAACGACATTTACATGTATGCAACAACCAGGGGCGGAGCCAGACATTTTCATTTGTGGGGGCCACTGGAGGGGCCAGTTTTGAAACAAGGGGAGCTGTCAATGGTCTGTGTAGGACTTCAATGCGGTGGCATGACGTCACGCGGAAAATTTTGGGGGGGCCACTGGGGGAGCCAGGCAAAATTTTGGGGGGGCAGTGGCCCCCCTGGCACCCCCCTAGCTCCGCCCCTGGCAACAACGCAGCAAAAGTTGTAACAGATGACAGAGTGTAGGCTACACCTTTGTGGTGAACTCGTATACAGCTCCACATGAAAAAGATTTCAAAATAGATGTGAATGGAGCGTATGCTTTCATGGGGAATTTTCTTTGTGGCGTGGAAACAGGAAAGAGTTTTGTGAACGTCCATTTGCATTGCAACGTCAGCAACCTGCAAATGTGAAGCAAAATGTCGACGTTGCCTCTCCTGGAAAAATCTCTGCGGACACCTATGGCTACTTTAACCCTTTCAGCAAGCTTTCATGTATTGGCAAATTAGGCTAAGCTATCCATGCACGAAATTGAAAACTAAACAAAACGTATTCAGACGACACGACAGTTCTTGAATAATTAATTTACTTTTCACTGCACAACTGTTCAAGATGGAACAAATATACACATTGTTCTGTTCATTTGCATTGCTTATTCTTGATTCTTGAATTTTCAATGTAATCAATAGTTCAACACAGAAAAGCTAAAAAACTATTCAAGAATTTTCAAGGACGCCGGAAGATATTCAAGAAAAATAGGATATTTTTCAAGGATCAAGGACATAACAAGTTTTTACAGCAAATTCAAGGATCCAAGGACGTCTGGCAACCTTAGCTGGATCGATTATGGTAGCCGGAGTCTGAACAAGAGTCGGATTCTCAAATTTGAAAAATTTCCGGACCCGAATCCGGATTGAAAACTTTGGAACAGGAGCGGAGTCGAAGTCTGAAAAGGTGACTCCGGACACCTCTGCTAACTATTGGATCTTGCATCAAGAGAACAGAAACGAATTAATTTTTCAAGTCGAAGCAAACTTCAATACCTCAGCAAAATTGACAAAAACTATACTTTTAATAGAAAAATATTTCGCAAAAACAGTCCAAAACACCGCATGCACTTCGATAAAACCAAGGCTTCCTAGAAAGTCTATCTAGGAGGCCCTGATAAAACAAGCCCAAAAAACACAACCCGCAACAGCACAAAATTTCCCGCAACGAAAAAACCAGCCCAAATGTGCTGGAAAACCGCCCAACTGGCAACGCTGGCGCTTCTTCGGACTGCAGTGTTGCCACTCGTAGGGGAAAATCCCTACAGGAGGGATTTTTAGGCTTTTGTAGGGAGTAGGCCATCCCTACGTGAAAAATCGCCATTTTGTAGGGATCCGTAGGGATTTTCGTGTTTAGAATTTTTATCGCTTTGTTTCTTCCTTTGTGATACTTTACCAGTGGCGGATTCAGGGGGTGATGACGGGGCTACAGCCAGGGTCCCCTAACATTTAGGGGACCCCAATCCCAAAGTCGGTAAAAAGTGCAATATGTGAACAATACACAGTAGGCCTATGCTGCAAAAGATACCATTGCCACTTGGAAATAATAAGTAGGTGCTCTGTGCTCACTCATTGAAATTGCTTCGTTGACATAAAAATAGTTGATTCTTTGGCGTGTGTTCTGGCGGACACTCACTAACAAGTCAGTACTCCAAGGTCTAAAAAATTAAGGTATTCCATCCGCTTGTTTTATTTTGGTTGCGGATGCGCATGCGGTATCCACGTCATTTGAATATCGGTCCTGCTGGCAACCCCGAAGGAAGTTGTGAACTTGTTAAGTGGTGTCAAATCTCTCAACAATGGTGAAAGCAATTAGATTTTAGCTTAGGATAATAAATCATGGTGTTATAAGGCAGGACTGCCAGAGTTGGTATATACGCCCCGTATATATCCTCGTGTACTTTCATGTATTTGTGTGTTCTTTGTTACTGTGATGCATGTTTGAAGTCTAGCGCGTTACGTGTGGGAGTGAAGACCTTACACCATGTCCACTGCTACCAATTCTGTACTATTTATTTCCAAGATGCAAGTTTGGACACTTTGGTGCATACTACTGTACCTTTATGTGATTCGCCATTATTTGGTGTAATTCTTGATAACTGACTTAAAGCAGAATAAACGCAATAACAAAAAGTCAGCAAATATCGAGTTACTTTAAACATTAACTGATAACAAGAATTAAGCCTTATCAAGCACGTCTTACTTCTGTTTACATTTCGTTCAAGTAACTCTAAGCTTGCTCACACTAAGCTCAATGACTCATTCGATTTACGACTTTAGTAAGTACTGAGATGTGCTTTCGGTTAAGCATTTTGTTGAGTGCCATTTCGCATTCTAAGCATGGGCGCAATTTGGTGGGGGACACGGGGGACGTGTCACCCACATTTTCAGGCGAGGGGAACATAACATGCCACGTCCCCTCACATTTTTATCTTAGGGCTTTGTGTTTAGAGGTTTCAAAACTAAATGTGAAGGTTGTCACGTTTTGTGTGAAGAGTTTTCATGTTAGATGCTACACACAGCCATGGGCGCAATTTGGTGGGGGACACGGGGGACGTCTCCCCTCACTTTTTCAGACGGGGGGACATAATATGCCATGTGCCTCCCACGTTTTTCTCTTTAAGTTTTGTATTTGTAGAGGTTTCAAAAATAAAAGTGATGTTTGTCATGTTTTGTGTGATGAGCTTTTCATGTTAGATGGTAGGCCACACATAGCCATGTTGATGTTGAAACAGAGTTTGGTGCGGTTGAAACAGAGTTTCACTGATTCTGTTAGTTTAGAAATTTTAGCTTCGATAAAATATTTTTTAGCATTTTTCAAGTTTCTAGAGACCGTGAAAGATGTTTAACTATTTCTGTCCGACATTTTACCCTGTGTGGTATACTGTTCGAAAGGTTATTTCCTTGCAACAGTGAGAGTATTACAGCTGCACATGTGAGAGACGACAGTACAGCCATGATTTGTTCCGTGCAGAAATGTAACTGACTTTGCTGTAACATTGGTTGTCACGTATTCAGAAACAGACAGCATAAAATTTAATGATGCTAGCGTATATAATGTTAGAAACTTAGATTATCAGGCAAACCTCTGCGAAAATTCTTCCGAAGACAAAAACCATTACTCCTGTAGAGACTTCGTTTTGGGGTGGAGAGTTTAGCAAAAGACTGTTTCCAATCATTAGTGAACAGGATTTCAATCAAAATGTTGGAGTAATAGCCTACAGTATTTCCCCAGCTGTATATTGACCTATAGCTCAAAACTTAGGGACTTGACTCGGAAATAAGGATAAAATATAGATTTACCCTAACTTCTTGTAATGTCGCGACAGTGGTGACCAACAAATCCAAAAGATATATTTCCCTTGACTCTTACACTTTGTGCTTGTGCTGAATGCTTTGGTGCGTACGTCATCTGATTTACTTGAGTTTAACCAAATTACCACAATGCAGCAATGTTTTCATCCAAGTGCGCAACATTTGCTTTGCAGATACATCACACGTAGTTTTGTTGCGCATTCTTTTCGTGTTAAAGGTGAAACTTGGTACTTTTTGCCAATTCATGGTTACGCATTTTGATTTAATCTCAAATATATTTTTGTTTCGTTATGCAAGTAGAACTGTTAGAATGAAACTTTTGACATGGTGCCGAGTTAAGTCTGGCGAGGGTTTTCGGGTCGGATCGGGCCGGGCTCGGGTAAGTTTGTCACAATATTTCGGGTTAATTTCCAGCCTGCATACAAAACTTTTTTATAACATTAAAAGTAACGACTTTTTTCTTTCGTGACGTAGATTTGTTGTGCTCGCCGGGTAACTTCTGTGAGCGAAGTGATTATGATTTTTCTTAGGCTAATTCTGTTTGCAAACACAGCTGCGTTCTTTTATTATCTGCTGGGATTAGTCTCACACTGTTTTTGAGAAGGCGACAGCGGTGAGGAAATTAGCACGAGATGGCGTTACGTCGAAAAGATCAACCACTCACGCTGTTCTTGGCTTGTTTTAAGACACCTACAAGCCGGCTTTGCATATCTACAGAGATATCCTCGAAAGTTTCTTTTATGCCTACAGCGCCATCGTAGATAGTTGCGTGATAGTTCCTTTTTTCTTGAGAAACATTATATTCCGCAGTATTATCGTTTACTAACATTACGTTTATGCCATATTATGCCAATGTTTTGGTCAAGGTGGTTGCTATTTTCGGTGTGATAAACCGTGTTGCCTACCTGTAACTACACCTGCACACAACGTTTTTTGTTGCTCCGCAGTTGCGCATATCTTAACTCCCTCGGCAAATTTGGATTTCAGTCTTAAATCGGGCTTCAAAATTAAATATCGGGCTCGAGCCGGGTTCGGGCTTGGAACATCGGGCTCCAGCCGAGTTCAGGCTTCAAAATGAGGCCTGTTTACAACTCTGTGTGGGTATGTATGCAGGGGCCAACAGTTGGAGATTGAAAGGATACATCCTCCACCCACCGACAGTAAAATAGATAGAAAACATTTTGTGAAGTAGGCTACGCTAATTTTAAGCCAAATATTTTTGCTGCTGGTAAGAGGATATTAATCGAGATTTTGGTAGGGGTGGGGCTGCATGCATGATGCCCAGTAGCATTAAAAGATTTGTAGCTTTTACAAAAAACGGAAATGTGCAAGAAAAATATTTATCGTCTTTGTAAACAAGACATCAAATCGCTCTTTGAACAAGACATCAAATCGCGCTATAACCCACACTTCTTATAAAATGCATGAAAACTGAAGTGTTCTACTTTAAGAGTGATATGCACGTGCGACCTATACGATTTAGCATTTTGTGCACTCCAACTGACAGCTCTGCTTAAACCCAATTGATGTATTCTACTATATTGCTGTGCTTGTTTCCATCCAAATACGACATTAATGGAAGCAGGCTGAACTACAGTACCTTGTCCAGCTGTAAATTTTAGTATATTGATATGTAAATCATCTGCAAGAAGAAAGCAAAGCGTGATTAGTGTTGCTCTCAAAACACCTCTAGAAACAAGAGTGGGAATCTGTATATATAAAACGTCACGTCTGATAGACCCGATGACTATATTGGTTTCACACCGAGCTGCTCCCCCACATTTTACAACAAAATTGCGCCCATGGGTGGATCTACAGCCATTGAAGGTCCAATGGCGGACCTATAGCCACTGAAGATCCGCTGGTGGACCAAGAGCCACTGAAGAACCACTGGCTAACCTATAGCCACTGAAGATCCACTGGCGGCTCTGCAGCCACTGAAGGTCCACTGGCGGACCTATAGCCACTGAAGGTCCACTGGTGGACCTATAGCCAAAATCATATAGGGAAAGTTTGAAATTTTGTGTGACTCGACATTGACTCGAGCTTGTAAACCAATGACTCGAAATTACTCGACCATTCTTGTGACTCGACAAAATTTCAGATGACTGTGACTCGAAGGGCTCGTGACTCTGACTCGACTCTGATTCGACAAAAATGACTCGGGCACATCACTGTCATAACCCCTCGGCAAGTATTTTAATATTGAATTGAAATCGATAGTCGTGCAACACGAGAATATGGCAGCGAAAGGCATTTTTGGTGTTAGAGTACCTTTGCGATTTTTCTTCTCATTTCGTTTAAACAAAAATAACCCCGCGATTTTTTACAGATCAATAGCTGGATATATTCCAAAGATTTTGCTATAAAATTTGTTATGACAACCCCCTCGGAAAGTATTTTAATATTGAATTGAAATGGATAGTCGCGCAACAGAAGAATCTGGCAGCGAAAGGCATTTTTGGTGTTAGAGTACCTTTGCGATTTTTCTTCTCATTTCGTTTAAACAAAAATAACCCCCGCGATTTTTTTTACAGATCAATAGCTGAATATATTCCAAAGATTTTGCTATAAAATTTGTTATGACAACCCCCTCGGAAAGTATTTTAATATTGAATTGAAATTAATAGTCGCGCAACACGAGAATCTGGCAGCGAAAGTCATTTTTGGTGTTAAAGAACCTTTGTGATTTTTCTTCTCATTTTGTTTAAACAAAAATAACCCCCACGATTTTTTTACAGATCAATAGTCTGATAAATTCCGAAGATTTTGCTATAAAATTCATCATCATAACCCCCTCGGAAAGTATTTTAATATTTAATTGAATTTGATAGTCGCGCAACAGAAGAATCTGGCAGCGAAAGGCATTTTTGGTGTTAGACTACCTTTGCGATTTTTCTTCTCATTTCGTTTAAACAAAAATAACCCCGCGATTTTTTACAGATCAATAGTTGGATATATTCCAAAGATTTTGATATAAAATTTGTTATGACAACCCCTCGGAAAGTATTTTAATATTGAATTGAAATTGATAGTCGCGCAACACGAGAATCTGGCAGCGAAAGTCATTTTTGGTGTTAAAGTACCTTTGTGATTTTTCTTCTCATTTCGTTTAAACAAAAATGACGCCCGCGATTTTTTACAGATCAATAGTCTGATAAATTTTGAAGATTTTGTTACAAAATTTGTCATCATAACCACCTCGGAAAGTATTTTAATTTTTAGTTGAATTATCACTAATTTTCAAAAACTTGCTTGTTTTGAACAATTTTTATGAGCTTGGTACAACATATTTGCAAGCTTTTTTGTTTTGGATCTCATGTTCAGAACTTGTTCTTTCATTTGCTTGCGTTTGTTTTGTCATATCAGCTCATTTAATGCCCTTTTGAGGCTTGTAAATTTTAGGCGCGAACCTCGCATCCCTTGAAAAAAGTGCGGTTGGAAAAGTCGGGCTCACTTTTCCTAGGTGGCAGAGGTGTGCATGGACTGGAATTCGGATTTTTTGGATCCGGACTCCGGTTGCGTCCAACAGGATCAGGAGTTTGGTTTTCCTTCCTGTAGCCGGATCCGGACTGGATTTGGATTTTGTACTAACTGAAAAAACGTTACTGGTTGTTTACTTTAGTGATATTCAACCGGATTCAAACAGGAGTCGGATTCCTTGAATCTAGTTGGTACCGGATCCGGAGTGGATTTGGATTCAAAATTTGCAAAACGGGATTGGATCTGGACTCAAAAAAATCAGATTCCGCACACCTCAGCTAGGTGGCTACTACTTACCAGAGATGATCACTATCTGGTTTTGCCGGTTGGATATCCAGCAGGATAGTGAGTTTGCAACCGGATACGGATATCCAAAATCTGTTTTGAAACAGGTACCGGATACAGATCCATATATCCGAAACGCTTTTATTGATATTTCGAGGATTCTGACTTTTGGAAAAAGTTGCACTTTGCACAATCATTCATTTATTATCTTCATTCAGAAGCATCTTTTCAGCCATCTGTGCCATGACTCCGAGTCTGTCTATGGTGTATTCTGTGTATCATAGTGTAATCTCATTCCCCTCTTGATCTGCTAATTGGACACGCCAAATTTGTTGACATGGATCTGTTCCTGGTGTGCCAAGATAGGGCTCTTTCAGTATACAATTAAGGACGTTGTTTGCTGCGCACCTGGACTAAGACTAGCTAGAATAAGTGCAGCAGTCACGCTAGCGCAACTGCTACGTGTGAGCAAAGACGGCCAAAGCAAGGAGAAGGGAAAGACCAAGCAAGCGATGCTTATCAGTGGCTTCCATGCACATGGAAGTAAGAGCTCTCTTTGGCCGATTCGTCTTGGGCGGAGTCTTGAACAAAAGTCGAACTTGTAAACTGAGAGTTACAGTACGGATGATAAGTGAGATAGAACTTCAAGTTAATGGAGAGGGAAGTGATGTGGCGGTCGTTAGATGGCGCCACATGTAAATAAATGGTCACCGCTAGATGGTGCCCATGAGTAACAAGTCACTGTGATAGTCACCACAAGCGAATTATCGTAATTCTCTTATCCCTATATAATGATAGTGCAACTTAGTAATAGTAGAGTGAACTCGTCGAGGGAGCTCTATTGCTGCTGGTTGCTTTCCTGTTAGTTAATGCCCCGAATTGCCATCTTTCGCTTGTGCTTGCCTTGGTGGTTCAAGGCGATGCAGTCAACTGCAACAAATGTCACCCGATAAGGGACACCTCCTTGAGGAGCTGGGATCGATAACACGCGTCGCATGGAAAAAGCAACAAACAGAAGAGAAACAGATGAAGAGATAAAGAAGACAAAGGCTCAACGTACCGAAGCCCAATCAAGCATGACACGCACGTCATCAGACCTGGCAGGACTCCTGGTATCAATTGGCAAGATAGTTCAAACAGAAGAGAGTGGGCAATCCAAAGACTTCGAGGAAGGAAAGTGATGTAGCAGTCATGCTAGCGTGACCACTACATGTGAGCAAAGACGGCCAAAGCATGGAGAAGGGAAAGACCAAGAAAGCGACACATATCAGTGACTTCCATGCACATGGAAGTAAGAGCTCTCTTTGGCCGATTCGTCTGGTGCGGAGTTAACATCGATGACGTCACATTCCATTTTCCCGAGGTTTGAGGATCAATGAAGCAGGACTCAACAACTGGGGCGTTCCGCTTCATAAGCCTATTGTGATCTAGTTTAGACTAGCTAGAGCATTCTCGCTCTTTTAATGTGGTCTGTAGTCTACACCAGGCTTTGCAGTCTTCACACCTATTCTACGTGAGCCTGCATTAGCTGGTTGTTGGATGATACCAGGCCAGATAGCTTTTTTCTTTCTTAAATATGATAAGCAAAATTGTAGTTTTGTGACACTGACTTGTTAGACTGAATTTTTAGTCAGTCATTTCAATATAAATGACATATTTTAAGCAGTGTGATGTTTTGAATGCTGTTTTGTTTTTTTGACAAGCATTGCTGTGTAGTTACAGGTAAGTTTGGTTAAAGTGCAACAATGGGCAAGATTAATTAATAAATGAATCATGAATGTGAACTCATGGATGGTGTTAAAATCTAACCGTTGCTACCAAAGAATTGTCTGATGAAAGGCTTGGCGTGCCAACAAAACCGTCACCAGAAAGTCTTCTATAGGGGGGCTTTACATTTGTGCAGTGGGGCTTGACATTCTAAAACTTGAACAAACATCACTGTTTTATAGTGCCTTATATTTCAATTGGGGGAGCTTGAAACTTTGTTTTGGAGGGACTAAGCCCACGAAAGCCCCCTCCCGTGGCGACGGAACTGTGTGGCAAAACTTCAGCTTGCTTTTTAATGCAATTAATTGACTCGGAAAAGTACTTTGGTTACGTCAAGCTTGCAAGATCTGTCAACTTTCTGTTCATAAGCATGCAAGTGCCTAAAGTGGTGTTGCAACCTCTCGGTTTGCGTTGCGTTCATTGTGCGATTCACGACAAACGGGATGTGCATGAAGAATAACACCCATATATATGTGGCGCAAGCAAGCAATAATAGAGTGATCCCGATGGAATGATCTAGGCTAGTTACCTCTAATAATGCTTGTGGAGCTAGTGAACAGTTGATAGATCTTGCTAATGGTGACGACAAAAGTGATCTCGTGATCTCTATCGTTACTTGCTGCCACTGACAGACATTTTTATTTAACATCTGAAAAATCTGATATCAGGAGGAGAATGACTGCAAGATCTTCGAGCCATCCTGCCCCGCGAAATACAAGTCGAACTGCACAGAAGATAGGTAAAAATCTACAGAATTGTGTACACATATCGGCAAGAACGGTGCAGACATAACCACAGGACATAAGCACAAACATGATGTGCTACAACACAATTAACCTACAGCAGGCAAGCGGAAAAATTAAATTTATATAATAAATGAGGATGTTCAATTAAGCGGTTTTTCCATAACCATCTGTGTACTGCCTCAGTGTAAAGCTTTGTGCACTTGCCGCTCATGCTTTCCAACCGCAACAGTCGCACAACGTATTCAGGTAGTGTCTATTCTGCTTTATGAGGCAAAACCTGTGTTGGGACTATTTTGCCTTCATTTGAACACAATTGATTGAAGTTGTCATGTGACAAGCACAATATGCAGAGACAAATGGTTGGGGTTTAAGAGTTTATGGTTAGGGTAGAGGATCAGTGCTTGTGGTCAAGTTTTAGGTTGGGTGGTTCCATGTTTAGAGTTAGGGCAGTTCACTTAATGCAAACAAGAAGCTGCTAACTGCCTGCCAGCTCTGAAGACATTGCAATACTTGTCGATGCATGTGGGACTGAGCTGTTACAAATGTCACGGTCAACTGAGTGGGACATGCGTTCCATGTGACTACTTGAGCCAATCGTGTTCAGCTAAAGGTAAAATAACTTCAGCAATTATTTTGCCTCAAAAGGCAATATAGACACTAAACAAAAAATGTATGTTGTGCATCATAATACACTTTCGGATAGTTTTAGGATAGGGATAGCATGATTTTAACCAAAACAGGATTCGGATCGGATACGGGTATCATTTTTCAAAAATAGGATAGGATTGGATAGTAAAAATCCACTATCTGATCATCACTTGCCCACGTTACACTGCACTTGTTATCGAATTGACGCATGAGCGATTCGTCGCCCTTGGCTTACCTTCGTGAACGCACTTGCGAACTCGATATTGGGGCGTTTTTACAGTGCAAGGACTCAAAGATCTGCTTCGTGGGTTTGGCCTATGGTATTGCGAAAGCTGGGGAATAGGTGAAAATGAAAAGGTGATGCATGATTCCAATACACAAAGGTGCTTTTTGTAGGTGTTGTTGGAATCTCCGAGATGTGATTTTGTTTAGTGTAGTACGAAAAATAACAGCCAGCAGAGAAAATCGTGGAGAACTGCTGGGCGATCAGGTCATAAAAACCGTGTCGCATCGTAATTGCACTCTTCAAGTGACTTTAATAGAATTTGAACAGCTTCTACAGGGCAGGAAATGGGAATTAGTTTTTTTTACATTACAAAACCACTTTGTTGATTTCAGTCACGATCATTAACCAGTGTGTTCTCTGCATGAATAAAAACGAGTGTCAAATATGAGGATTCACAGCACTTTTTGTAAGTAGAAATCTACGAACAGTGGGTAGGCTAGTGCAATTCACAAAATTGCAACTGTAACCTCTTCCACAAACTTTTATGCCACATTTTATGCTACTCCATGTGTTCCATTAGATTATGAACTGAGGAAATCATAGCCACATAACTTGGATACAAAGTTCAAAGTGTAGCCTATACTGGTCATCCACTTCCAATATTAAGCTACATATTTTGTACAGAGGTTCAATCACTCTACTATACGAAGATCTAATGAAAACCGATTAAATCAATATTAGGCTACTAGTCCTTCAGCCCAATATCTGATGTCTTGTAACCTACCGATTGATCTTCCAGTTTGCTCAACCGATTCAATTTTTGCTGATTGTTTCCCTAACTAGGTTTAGTTAGCCTACAGGCAGAACTATTAAATAAATTAATCCGTCATTTTTGCTACATATTAGCTTGGATAAGCTAATCTGTTCCACGGTAGTGGTTTTAGCATCAAACAAGTACAGAAAAGGTTGCGCAATACTTAATTCAAACCACCCAACCTCTTTTTCACTCGAATCCCTATTATCGGATTCCCAACCTACCTCTGCTAGTTGGATTCGCTGAATCGGGTATGACTGAAAACATGCGCGGTCAAGCAGCTCGGTGAGACACTCACGGTCGTGCTTGAGTGATTTATGGGATTCCCAATCCAACGCGAACACGATAACAGTGCAGTGTAAAGAGGGTATCTGTTACTTCTGTACTCAGTCATGTCGGTGTACTGTATGTACTGTGTAAGCGTAACATTCACACTGCTTTACAGTAGCCTAACTAGTAGTCTCAAGTAGTGTATATGGCAGAACAAAACTCTGTGCATAAGCTGCTAAAGGATGGAAAGCTGTCAGAAAAGCCTTATGCTGGTGCTAAAAGTGACATTTAGCAAGACTTTGTTTAGGCTACTCATTAAAATGATTCGCCACCGATGGCATTGTACATCAATATATGTGATTGTTTTGGGATATGTTACATTCTAAATTAACAAGTTCTTTGTTGATATGTCATAATTACATATATAATTGACAAAATGTCTTACCAGGCCGAATGAAATGGTTTTGTGGGTTGGATTTACATTTGCCCTGCTGGCCATATAGGTAAAAGACCCCTGGCCTATATCAATGCTTCACATGTTTTGATATCAATTTAGGTACTGTCTATTTCACCGCCAAGATTCTGGCAGCAACAGAACAGCTGGAGCTATTGTGCCGCCAGTCGAACATTCGGTCTCGTGGCATGACGCAATTCGAATGAAAGGTCAGTTTGTCATCAGTGGCGTACGCAGAAAATTTTCATGGGGGGAGGTTTTGGTTCAAGGCCATATGGTGGTTATTTGTATTTGGTGTGCGCTGTTTGTGATGTCACAATTTGATGTCATATTTCCATGTTTCCAAACCAACGTTTTGGCGAAGTTTGTTGACATAGTATACATATTTTTCTACATCCACTCTCCTTATTTTATGTGTCGTTGTACTGAATATGAAGTATCAGCGGTCTAAGTTAAGCTATTGGAGAAAAACAAACTCAACGCTACGACACAGCAGTTCATAACTGCAAAAACAACAGGCTGCACGTTAAAATAGGGGAATGAAACACACTCATCACTACGTCAGAGCAATTTACAACTACAAAGTCAGGCTGCGCTAAGGTCTCATCAAATACGGGCAGTTGAGCATTGAAGGTGTGCAGCTGGACTGGCTGGCGCACACCTTGGTTTGCAGGATGGAATTTTGCTAAAGTGGATAAAATACGCAAGAAAATGTTTGTTTTCTGTGATGTTTGGAAGTCCACAGGCCTGTAACCAGGGGGGTGAATCCCACCTTAGAAAAATTTTCGCCCCCACTGGAAAAATGTGCTGGACGTATTTTGAAACTATTGCACATAGTTTAAAAATTTGTCCCCCTCTTAGAAAACTCTTCGGCCTCCCTGGTGTCCCAAGCTGGTTACGGCCCTGGAAGTCCAGCAAACGTTTAGTTTTCCTTTTTACCTGCTTAGACATTATCAAATGCCTGAATGCTTCTGTGTTAACAACTGCGGTTTTTGAGCTCGTGCAACAGTTTTATCATGCTGTACAAATTGCTAATGTAGCCAATGGGGTCAGCGTTTGCGCAGATGAGCCATAGCAGACAAAATAAATGCAATTGTTTCTAATAAAGTGAACCATCGCGGAGCACAATCTTAAACATGCGTAGTGGAGAAAAGGTCTGCAAAAAGTGTTGAGATGCTTTCTGGATGCAAACGATAACCCAGATTCCCACCAAAATCTACTTAATAGTTTTTGGCCCATTTGCAATGTTCCTTGAAATTTACATGCAAATTCATTCCGTGATATTTGCATTAAGTCGATAAATTTACAAGCAAAGAGTATGCGAAAAGAATTAATCTCCTTTACGCAAGTAATAAAGTTTTGCAAAATATCAAACTAAGCTCAAGGGGTTTTAACCCCAACCCCCTTGCACACGACTTTCCTTAATATAAACTATCAGTGCTCCCAGCTAGGATATCGGAGGAAAATACAATTAACGCCACGACACAGCAGTTCATAAGTGCAAAAATATCAGGCTGCACGTCAAAACAGGGAGTAAAACACACTCATCACCGCGTCCGAGCAATTTACAGCTGCAAAATGAGGCTGCGCTGGTCTGTCGAATACGAGCAGTCGAGCATAGAAAGTGTGTGGCTGGACCGGCTGGCGCACACCCCGGTTTGCATGATCGAATCTTGTAAAACTTCACAAGAATTGAGAATGCGCATGAAGTACGCAAGAAAACTTTCAATTTTTTATTATGTATAGAAGTCCAGCAAACTGTCAGTTTTCACTTTTCCCTGCTGAGACATTATCAACTTCCTGAATCCTTCCATGTTTGAAAAAGCTCTTTTTGAACTCGTGCAACAATTCTATCATGCTACAGAAATTGGTAATGTAGCCACTGCGGTCAGCACTTTCGCTGATCAGCCTTAGCAGAGAAAATAAAGACAATTGTTTCGGATAAGTGAACTATCGCGGAACACAATCTTAAACATGCGTAGTGGATGGAGGGTCTGCAAAAAATGGTGAGGTGATTTCTGGACGCAAACGATAGCCCGAATTCTCACCAAAACATAATTATTACTTTTTGGCCCATTTACAATGTTCTTTGAAATTTGCATGCAAATTTATTCCATGGTATTTGCATGAAGTCGACAAAGCAACAAGCAAAAAGTATGTGAAAACAGTTAATCTCCTTTGCACAGGTAATAAAGTTTTGTAAAATATCAAGCTCAAGGGTGGGGGGTAACCAGGGCTGTAGAGTCGGAAGTCCCGTCATCCGACTCCCACTCCTGGAAATTTCGATTATCCGACTCCAACTCCGACTCCGGCCCGACTCCGACTCCAAACCGACTCCGACATTCAGCTGTATTAGTTACTTACTTAAAGTGATAATTCTTTTCAGATGAATTCATAAACCCTACTTGCACTTTCCAGGAATACGGAAACTTATTTTAAAATGTAAATGCACGTTCATCTCTCACTTTTGCAAAATACGATCAAGCAGAAGTTAGTCTTTTAATTTCCAGAAAAAAGTACTCATCTAAAAAAACACAATTAAAATTATTAGAGAAGGCTGATAAGTAATCGATTTTAAAGCAGATACCTTGAAAGCGATATCAGTAAACAAGTAAAATTGAAAAATGTATGCATTCTACCGGTGAGCATGTGCACATATTGTGCAACACGGTTGATAAACTCGCTCGGGCATGCTCTCTCAAATGACTTCATTGAAACAACTTTTTACGGTCGAACGCTGTCAAGCTTCAGCTCTGTTGAACGTACAAGTGTCGCTATATTTTTCCTTAGATGGCCAAATGAACATGTTACAAATAAGCTCTTATACAGGTCAAAATCCACGAACTACCAACCAAGAAAGTAAAACAAATTAGTTTAAGTTTTAGCTTAACGATTTGGGAGCATTCACTTTTCTCTTTGTTATCTAAACACTTCATACTACCCTGCTTTCACTTAGGTATAACAAACTTGCAAGGTTTGAGAATTAGTCAACATGGATTTTTTAACACAAAAATGTTGCGATAGAACTTCCAAGCGAATACGATTGGAATTGTACAACAAAAAAACCGAAATTCATTTGCCCGTTTTAAGGAATATTTGTTTGTTTTAAGAAACTTATTTGTCAGTTTAACGTTTTAAAGAAGTTTGCTACTGTACGTAGAAGACAAAGCGAAGCTGCTGTGTTGTCTTCAACTAAATGGATCAAATCGTTGCGAACCAGTAGGAGAAGTATGACCAGAAACCAGATGTCGGGATTATCGTTCGCGATCAGACAGTCATCGTGCTTCGCCGATGCCGCGCAATAAAGTGCAAGGCAACCTGACAACGCAACAAAATCCGAGTGTCTATTTTACTGGGGATTAAGGTTACAGTGCGTTTTTTTTTAGTTGCCGCTTACTCATTCAAATCGAGTCGGTCTGTGGAATGCCGAGTGTTGACAAGTCAACCAACACCAGCAAGTGTTTGCGAGGAAAAGTATTTGTGCAAAAACATTTAAGTCATGTGTCGGCAGTGGCGATTCCAGCACTCGGGATCAACCCGAGCCTTCGACTACGCTTTATATTGTAGAACGCGAGCTTGTATGCTTTGGATGTTTGTGCTACCAACCACTTCACTGATTAAGGTTGTTAACTCTGGCTCTTTCCATTGGGCATTGTCAGTGATCATATATTTTCGTTTCATGTTGGCCTTCCGCGTGCAATTTGCAGGTGACGTGAATCAAGACGTTAGGTTTAGCGTTTGGGTTAGTGTTGGGGTCAGCGTTAGGGTTAGCATTAGGGTTATCTTTAGGGTTATCTTTAGGGTTAGCTTTAGGGTTAGCTTTAGGGTTAGCTTTAGGGTTAGCTTTAGGGTTAGTGTTAGGTTAGGGCTGCAGTTAGGGTTAAGGCTAGGTTTAGGTTTAGGTTTTATCTTTTATGTTTACTTCGTTTCTGCCAAGCCTGTTGCCGCCGGCATCCTGGCGGCAAAACAGACACTGCCATCACTTTAAGTAAAGCATATGACAAGTTGTGAGAGGAGGATTTACAGTGAAGTAGAAAAAATGGTGCTCACTTAGTTGATATTATGCAAAATATGAATGACCTATATTTATGGGGAGTCAAAAAGGAGTCGGTTTACTTGCATCATGGTAGTTGCAGAGTCGGACTGGATACGGATTCAAAATTTACCAAATAGGATCGAATGTGGAGTAAAAAAAACAGAGTCCGCACACCTCTGCCCGGTGCTCGATTAGCAGTTTTGAAACAGCTGGACTGTGGCCGCGGTCTGGATACTGGGGTGGTCGCGTTAGTGAAACAAAAGGAAATGCATTAGCATAGGGACGACTGCATTAAAGTGGTCATCGACGGGGTGCCACCAGTGGTGTAACGGGGGGAAAGAGGGCGAACCTCCCCCCCTGGCAAGCTAACTGCAAAAACTGGGCCCCATTAGTTGAATTTTGATATTTAGCATTCTTTAAGTTGTTTTTTGTGTTCGGGGTGTTTTCTGGTTTTTAGCTAGTATAGACATCCACATAATCCAGATTCACTATCATTTCTTAACTTTTTTCGGAGTGTTGGCTAGTGGCCCCGCACGTTGCCCAGTGGGCCCCCTTCAGCCAAGTTTCGTCCCCCTTGGCTCAAACCTCCAGTTACACCACTGGGTGTCACTTTTTATTCAAAACATTCCACCAGAGAATTGTGAACATTTATCGATATGGTTTCAAGTCTCCAGCAAGAGATGGAGACTTGAAATCAATGAATGTCGTTCGTTATGTGACGTCCACATTAGTTAACGATTCGTTTTTTTTTTGCTCAAGCTTTTTTGTTTCGTTAGTACAATACTTCAGTTTGTTCATTTATTTTTCCATGCAAACGACAGTTTTATATATATATATATATATATATATATATGAAGGGCCCCTTTCTAAGTTTCAGCCAGGGCCCCACACAACCTTAATCCGCCCCTGTACTTTACGGACGTGTTTCGTCAACAATTTATTGGTGCGCTTGCAAAAGGACACCTGTAAATACCACAAGATCACTAAGATCGATAAGATCGCTACGACCACTAAGATCGCTAAGATCACTGAGATCACTAAGATTGCTAAGATCGTCAAGATTGCTAAGATTAAAATTGCTAAGATTGTTAAGGTCACTGAGATTGCTAAGATTAAATTTGCTAAGATTGCTAAGATTAAAATCGCTAAGATCACCAAGATTAGATCGCAAATATTGCTAAAATAAACGAGGAAGGTTAAATTGTACCGGATCCACTATGAAACGCTTTTTCAGATTGGATCCACACTGTTTCATTTTTCAAAAGAATATAGCTAGGAGCAGAACCGTATTTGACTCAATTCGTTGAAAGAAACTGCAGCATTTTGTTGTTAAAAAGCTGTGACTTCCTCAAATTTTTGGACAGAAAATAGATTTGCAATTCACTTTTACATTTTCTTCACTATTAAATTGGATCCAGTACAATTTAATGTTCATGTCCAATCTTAGTAATCTTGGTGATCTTATATGTCTTGGCGATCTTAGCGATCTTAATAATCTTAGCGATCTTGGTAATCTTAGCGATCTCAGTGATCTCAGTGATCTTAGCGATCTTACTGGTCTTAGCAATCCTAGCGATCTTGGCAATTTTGATCGTAGTGATCTTATAGCAATCTTATTGATCTTAGCAATTTTAATCTTAGTGATCTCAGTGGTCTTAGTGATCTTAGTGATATTAGCAATCTTCGCAATCTTGGCGATCTTAATGAGCTTAGCAATTTTAGTCTCAGCAATCTTGGCGATCCTAGTGATCTTAGCGATCTTAGTTAGAGTTGCCGTGCGTCAGGTTTTTCTCGGACATGTCCGGGATTTTAATGGCCAAAAACGCATCAGGGAGAAATGTTAAAAAGTGCTTAAATGTCCAGGATTTTTGAATAATGTATTTTATGCAATCTAACCGCAATGTTTTCACAGTAAGAATTATTCAGTGCTAAAGATTAAACTTTGTAATGTTTTGTAAATCGTTTTGCGTTTATTTCTTGTATTTTCCTTGTAACTTACTGTGTAATAATTCTGTGCTATTTTTCGTTTTCATAAATGTTGCTGTTTTCAGAAACAACAGACATTTGGTTCAGTAAAGTGCAACAATTTTTGCTGTTTTCGTTTTGTTCTGTATTTATCCTACTCTCACGGGAAAACGACAGTGGCAATGTGCTTTGGATGCATCCGGAATTTACACCATAATAAAATGTTTTCGTCGCAAAAATTGGTCAATGTGACTGACAAAAATCTGTCAGGAATTGTGCCTCATCATATATGGTAACCCTAATCTAAGTGATCTTGTGATATTTACAGGTGTCCCTTGCAAAACGCATTTTCCAGTTGAGTAGGCAACACCGGTAAATCCTGGTGGTGCTGGATTATTTTTGACGCAAGCACTGCAGTGTGGCCAAGTTTTCTGGTGGCTACTGGCTAGAATTGCAAGAGTGAAAGCCACGGCTCAGCATACTAGGTGTAATCTGCTATTCCGATGGATTTGCAAAGATTGCAGTGCAAGTAGGCCTACTGTACAGTGATAAGTACAGTTGTTATGCAATGTGTTTATCTATAACTGCATTTTGATTACCTCAAAGCACTGCTCTGCTGAGGTTGAAAGAACATATTATTCCCGCTTGTATAACAACAATAACAAGCAGAGGGATCGTCTGACTGTGTGCATTTTGGAAGCAATAATTAGCCTAAGTCCAGTGAGAATTTTCCAGGTGACTTTGAAATCAACCAAAGACTTGTGCATTTATATGGCAAAGCAAGGAAAACATATATTTGAAAGTTCTAAAGCTGTCACTGATGAGACTTTTTACTTGTGGATTGCAACGAGCTGGATGGTTGTAAGGGATTATGCTTAAGATTTATTGCCAAAGGTGCTGGCTAATCTTAGAAGACATTGTTGAGACAATTTTTTGAACAATTTTGACATGTGGTTATGCAATGGTGTTTTCTGTAATGATGCTTGTTTTACACATGTAATTTTGATCTTGCACAAATGTAATTTGAATTGTGCTACATCACACGACCAAGGCCAGTTGTTTTAGCTAAAGATGATTATAGTTTTTGTTTCAGATTGTGTAGGGAAATGTAGGGATTTTTCATTCTGATTGTAAGGGAAACTTGTTAATATATAGAGTGGCAACCCTGTAGGACTGTCTCTGTGAGGTTCTTATCTGTTGTGTTGAGGGTTGCTGTACAGTACTGTAAGTTCATCTTTTTCACTCTACTTACAAAGGCATTGAAGTACACTGTAGTGTTGTTTGTTATGTTGTTGCATTGGATCACAAAGCAAGCTCCAAAGAATTGGTCCAGTTGATGTTATTTAAAAACTACTGTGCACTAGCTGGAGTAACCAAGTTTAGATTGTCTGTGAGCATGATACGTCCTCAACTTTGCTCTTTTGTTGTTGGTTCAAGTATTTTAAGGTCAAGGGCAACAGCATATTGTCTTTACTATTCCAGTCGAAATATACATACATCAAATTCCTTACTTGAAGACTTCTACAAAGTGTTGGGTGTCACTCGAAATGCTACACAAAAAGAAATAAAGTCAGCGTACTTCATAGTGAGTACTGAGCAAATATACTGAGTATGTTCAAGTTCATATTTCAAATATTGCTGAAAATCTTAACCTAAAAATGATAAATTTAAAAAATAACTTAAATAAAGTTTGTAGACAATTTTTCTTTGATTTTAATCTTTAAAGTAATAAATTGTATTGATGTTATCTAACTCAAGGATCCTTGTTCTAGTAAAGGTGTTTTACATGATGTTTTACATTTATTTTTGCTGATATATTATCGTAAGAAACTAAACGTGTACAGCAAAGCAAGTTCATAGTCTGTGGCTAGAAGTGTTATGTTATGCCCTGAAAGAACGCTCACCTAGGTCTTAGTTATATTTGAAGAAAAGTTTTTAACCTTTTTGAAATTTGTTATTTGAAAAACATGTCCAAAACAGTTGGTGAATGCCAGGTGGTATGTGAGAAGTCTTTAACACTAAAAACAATTATGCAAATTTTTGTTTGTATCAGCTCATTTTCAGTAAATTCCCAAAGCTGAAAATCTCAAAGTTTTCATTAGTCCACAACACAACTAGCATGTATCAACCAGTCTACATACTATGTCAGTGTTGCAGAGCCGGAGTCGTAAGGAGTCAGAGATTTTTGGGTGGAGTTGGAGTCGGATTCCTAACAACACTGGGAGTCACAGTCGGATTTTTTGTCCAACTCTGGATTCCAATTAGATCATTTTTTAAATCACACTTCCAAATTGGGAATTCCTGTTAAAATAGAACAATTTCTTTTGAAACTTTTGTTGAAACACAGATTTCTTGCTGTGCACAATGATTTCCATTGATTTTAACAGCAAAATTTCATTGCCTTGATGTTAAAGAGTCAAGAGTTAAAAATTTTGGAAAGGTCGGAGTCAGATATTTTACTTCCGATTCCGCAACCCTATGCTATGCACTAGCATTTTTATAATAAAAAGCAATAACACCTGATTCTTTGTGCATGGGTAATTTGTTGAACCTGAAATTTCTCATGTCATGCATAATATCTCATTTATAACTGCCATAGAATCCAGTATGTATTAAAGTTTTACTTATATTACCATAGATTCCAATATACTCGTAAATTGAAGTATGTATTAAAAGTAAAGCCTCAGAGGTTTCAAGCAATGTGGAACATAACACCACGCTGTAGTCTCATCATAGGCTGTGCAATTAACAAGATAGTTAACCAATGTGTAAAACAACATTGTGCAATAGAGGGAACAACGAAGCAAACAAAAAAATGAGAATTTGCTAACTATTAACACCTTTGCTTGGTCTACCTATCTGTACAGAATGGGTTTTTGCATTAAATACTGAAAAATTAGCAATTTTGCTTGGTCTACATATCTGTACAGAATGATTTTTCCAGTAACAAATTCCAGGCTATGTGTTGTGTAGATAGTTACAGATGAGGCCTCTGTTGGATATCAGCTGTAATCTATTTCTTTCAAAATGTTTGTGCATTTACATATGAAAACAAGAAGAGAAATAGCAGATTTAATAGGTAAAGTACTTTTTTGGACTTTGGTTGTAAGTAGTCTTAGGAAACTGGCATAAAAATATGGCAACTTTTAATACTTCTCCCAATGTTGGTCATGTGCAAACACCGTTTCTGTAATGTGCGCTGATGTATAGCTAACCACTTTTTGTGCTCGTGCGTCTGTGATATGGACCATGAGTCCGCAATAAACTATCATTATTATTATTATAATACCCATTACCGAGTTTGTTTTCTCAGGGAAACTCTCCCTCACAGAAATTGTTGAATAAGTGATCCTTCTTTTACTTTGTTTTCTAGTAGAGTTAAAGTTTCTTTGTTTCTTTTACTATGTGTTGTTGTGCCCCTGCTGTACATTACAACATCTACAAAGTTTTACAACAACTGTCCTAGTCAATTTTCAAATTTTCTTACTGAGTTAAAAACTATCATGCAGAGATTTGATGATTTTTGTCTAAACACTTAGTAGAAGGCATAGCTTTAGTCTAGCCCAAGTTAGTGCAAGATAAATTGCTTTTTCCCTGAAAAACACAGAAAATCAATGACTCAACAATTCAGTTGAACAAGACACATTAAAATTGATCACAAAGACATTATTTGGGATACACTGTTTCATGCCCATGTAAGTTCCATGTAATTTGCTGCATGTTGGAAAGGACAGTTCGCAATTGTCAATATTACCTAGGATGGAAAGAAAGCAACAGATCATGCTCATGTGCATTGCACAGATGTGGTTTTTGTTGCTCGAACAGAACTTATGATACTGTAGTTGCTTGTTGGTGCTCCTACCATAAATGAAATTGAGCATGCTTTGATTTTAAGTGGAATTCTTATAATAAAAGACGAAAATATCTAAAAGTAATAGCAATCTTGGAAATTTTAGATTTAATAGAGGTGGCACAGTGATGTACTTATGTATAATGGTGATATAATGGTTCAGAAACTATGGATGACTGTTTTTGGTCATTACTTTTTTAGGAAAGAAATATTTAGTCAAAACAGCATCAGACCTTAATGTAGTGAAATCTTCTATACTAAAAAGTTTCCAAAGACTCTTAAAATACTATCGTGTATGCCTATTTGCTTAACAGATTAGTTTGGTGCATAAAATTGGCAATTATGGTTAACAGTTAATAGAGCTCTTGTCTGGTGCGCTGTAAATTACCCATATGGGAATCACTAGTCTACAAACCATATGCATTTTCATAATGCTTTCTCTCCATCCTGGAAGTGTGTAATATACATTTTGATTTTGAATTACATGTCTGCTATTACTATGATTGTGTCAATTTTCATATATTTTGCAAAGAAACACTTTTGCAATAGCAGCATGCTTGCATTGGTGATGCCATATATTCAATGTTGATGTTACCAGTTGGAAAATTCACATTTTTTACAATTAGAAAAAGCATATGTAGGCATATAACCCCTTGAGACTCTCAGTTTTTCTTGGTGTGCTTGTAAAAATGTTGGCAGTAGTGAATCGCCTCTTCAGTTTGATTTGTCAGCATGCACTGTCAGTCTTTTCAGATGTTTTGAGAAGATATTATATTTGACACTAGACTAGAAACAGTATTAGGGAAATCATACATTTGGCATATTGGCAAACGCTAGCTTAAGAATTGCTTTTAAAAGATCAGAGCATCTGACTATAACCATTCGTAAGTGACTCTCCAGCGTTACTCAATGTTGATGTGAACTGGTGTGTAGCCAATATATTTCAGTCCCAAAGCTTCAGCTTAATCTTGCAGCTGTGTGCAATATAAGTGTTCCCTTAAATTTTTAGTGTTTTTTTTTAATCATGAATGTGTCTACTGTTGCAATTTATGAATGGGCACTGTCATTGGTTTTGCTACTGTGTTTCATGCATAAAGGGCCTCTGAGAGAAATTTATCCAAGGGGTACAAATACCGATACTGGACCCCCTAGCTTCTGAGACCCTCATCAAAACTTGCATAGCTTGTTTGTGTAGTAATCAGAATATAGATAAAACAGTTACCATGATTAAGATTTAGAAATAGATTAATTGTGATATTGGCAGATGGCTTACACTGGCCATTTTGGGTAAGATTACAGAAAAACTTAGCATGTATACTTTCATCCTCTTAGGCTCCAGTATCTACTAGGTAAAATGTACCTTTTGTAGCCTATCTTGTAAGCCCCACATGCATGACTGCATATCTGTCATTTCATTTTGCACTCATTTGAAGTTCGACAACTTAAGTGGCAAAAACAATTGGCAATGCATGCAATTCCACTGAACATTTATATAGGATAACGGTTATTCTGGCAGGTTTATATGTAGACTTTGTGTTAATGCAACATTTCAGAAAATTGTTGAAATAATACAGGTTACCAGTTCTCTTTTATATTATTCCGCATTATTGTAATTCCTAAGCAGGGCCGGATTAACCATTGGGGAAATTGGGCAAATGCCCGGTCCTCGCACTTTCGGGTGCCTTGCGCTTGACTATCAAAACCAGGACTGTGGAGCTGGTACTAAAATTTCAGGCTCCAGGTCTGGCCATCTGAATGTTTTGGCTCCAGCTCCAGAACAATTTGGTATGAAAAATCAGAAAAAGCATTGTATTATTTGTATTGCTTGTTTGCCCTACAAACTATCTCAGTGGAACCGGAACACAAATTTCCGGCTCCACCTCTAGAAGTTTTTGGCTCCAGCTCCGGCTTCAGCAATCCAAAATTGCTTGGGCTCCGGCTCCGCAGCCCTAATCAAAACACTCCTTTACTGGTTTTTCATGTTTTTCGGCTGTTCACCCCACATCAAAATCGGAGAGCTTTTTGATTAATGTGTTAGAGTGTTTATTTATCTCTTTCTACTTCGATAGGCACCAAACAGGCGCCGTTCAACGGGTCGCCACAGACGTTGAAGAGGGAGAAGTTGCCCCAAAATGCCCCCCCTGTATCCGCCACTGTAAAGCTAGTAAAATGCAATCTGTGCATTTCTTGTTAATAATTCTTGGTGCTTTGGTTGTTTTGGTTCAGCTTGCAAAAAAATACCATCCTGATTCGAATCCGAATGACGCCGAAGCTGAGAAAAACTTTCGAAAGGTTTCAGAGGCTTACGAGACACTAGGCAACCCTCAGAAACGGCAGACATATGACGCATTTGGACGTAGTTCCCAGGGATTTGGTGCACATCATCAGGGCAGAAGCTATGAACATCCTTCTGGAAACCAACAATGGAGTTACCAATCAGCTGGGATGAATGCGAAAGACGCAGAGGAGATGTTCAAAAAAATTTTCCACGACTTCGGTGTAAAGGGAAACTTTAAAGCTGTCAATTTTGGTGGGGGAGGTTTTCCCAAGTCAGGAAGCGGAGTGTTTAATTCCATTTTCAATAACATGATGCAAGGATTCGGAGCAAAGTTGGCTGAAGAGGTACGTGTGTGGCGATGCTTATTTCAAATCAGTGATACCCAATATGGGGTCCGTCTCGCAGTGGGGTAACTTCAGAATCGGCTTAATGGCGGATATTTAGTTACTCAAAAGTTTTGCTAGGAAGAATTAGAAGGGTGGAAATCACGATTTTTAATATGACTGTGATAGAAATGGTCGAAGTAAAGGTTGGGAAAAACTTCTTTAATTGCGATTGGAACAAGTGTGGATTCGGGTCCCAGCTAAATTATTGCACTGTAGTTTCTGGTCGAAAGTTTTTTGCAACATTTTGGGTAATTTTTGATGAATTTATGAAAAATTAAAACAGTCTTAAGTTGTATGTTGTCGACATATCTAATCATTCATCTACGAAAAAGATCTTAAGTTAGCTTCAAAATCTGGGTACGCATTGCTACTGTATAAATGCACTTGTGCAGAAATAATAAGTTTAAGAAACTTTACGGATTACATGGTAAGTTGATGAACAAAAACATTTCTGCGTAATACTGTAATGTTGTGAAGAATAAGTAATCAACACTGCAACAAATCATTGTTTCTGACATTCGATCTAACACATTTTGTAGTGTTCCCAGTCCGAACGCATAAGTCGGAATCCAGTTTATATTTCATTAGCGTTACCATCAGAACCGTCGCCAGAAAGTCTTCAATAGGGGGGCTTGACGTACTAAAAATTGACAAAAACTCCAATGATTCATAGTGTTTCTTATTCCTATTTGGGGGGGCTGTAGCGACCAAAGGTCCAACGAAGTAATTGTATGCAACGATGGCGGAGGCTCAAGAATAACTAGAATTTATGTAAACCTTGTGTACTCTGAGACCAGACGTCGCGTGAATGATGATCTTTATTACTTATCGACTTGCATAAACAGAATACAAGCAGAAAAGCTTGAGACGTCTCAAAAACCGCGCGAGCCGAAGTTTGTGTCTCAAAAAGGCACCACCGCGCACGAGGTGCATTCGATAAGTTGATTTACACTGCAATTAGGCTGCGGGCCGAAACCAAGGTCTGCTACAGGGCTAAGCCCACCAAAACCCCCCGTGGCGACGGGACTGGTGACCACGTATCCCAGATATTTGCTCGTGTCCTGGGTTGCAGCGTTAATTATCCCGAAAAACGAGAGCAACTGCAAACAATGGAATTTTCAAAAAATGTTGGTCTTTTTATTGCGCACTTCACTATTTTCAGCAACCTTTTTGCAGAATATCTAAGAGTTTGCACCTTGTTATTTCCAAGTTTAACCGAGCGCACCACAACTGCATATAACTTTTATAATTTTTGTATATATGTTGTGAGCAAGCACAGCTGTACGCGGTGGAGGTCAGAGAGAGTGATCGACCTCCCACTGCTTGAAATATGTGACAATCGGTCGAAATCTGGTGAAAAGGAAACAAAACTATCCTACTGCAAATGTTTGAGTTACGTTGTACGCGCATTCCTGGTTGTCAGTTGTGGCATGGCATAGAAGCAGCCCAAAGCACACGAAAAAGTGAAGATTGGTGGTTTTTGTTCGCTTATTTCCAATTAGACTAATGCACAACGTCGAAAAAAACTTACATACAGATATACACAGAACCGTTGGTAAAAATCCCTTGTTCTCTTGTACGGCCATGTCAGCAAGCGAAGAAGGCTGCGTGATAACTGTTTTATTGCTTTAAAGCATTGTATTTTGCGTATATAGTGTCTGTGTCGCACATCAAGATACATAAATGTTTTTCTAGATGATGAAATCACATAACACTGGGCCAAATGTCAAAGCAAAAAATGATGACTTTTTTGAAGAAATAATCATCGAGAAGGGACCGACTGGCTACCACTTTGTCAAAAGGAAGAAAAAATAAATGCATGGATCTTGCTGTTGTTATTGCTATGTGGTCGTGTTCTATCTTTTTCTGCGGAAACTAGCACTACCAGATAGCTATTAAGCCGGTGGTTTAAGGATGTTGCGCAAACATAATCGCACACATTAATTTATTATGAAATGTATGGCCTACTGCAGGACCGCCTAATGGCGCACTGTGGACCAGTGGCGCAGCGAGGCTAGGTGTCGCCAGGGACCGCCCATAAAATCGCTACCCTTTCTACCCCTCAAATTTGCTTGCAAGAACTAAAAAATGGAAGGTGATCATGTTTTCATGCTTTTAAAGACTATAAAGAATATAAAGCATCTTGAACATTAGAATCAAACACTCAAACTGAAATGGATCTTAGTCTTCATTCTCGAGTCTTGCCTTTTCTGCTTGTTCGCCACCTTTCTCATTACTCTGTATGTTTTTTCTGCCTTTATATATGCATCTGTGCACCCGCCATATTTCGTTAAATCTTCTTGTCTTTTCGTCTGCGGTAAGTCGCACTACTTAGCTTTAAATTGTTCAGTCACTTCACGGGATCAAACAAAAAAAATTAAGAGAATGATGGTGGGATACCTACTTCACAGATGTAAACATTTATGTATGTTAACATTTCGTGTAGCATAGGTGTAGGAGCAGGCATTCTAAACACATGAAAATAATTTTAATAAATAACTTCCCCACCAAAAGATTGCGGCCCTTCCTGCTGCGGTCTGATCCTAAGTAGACCACTAGGGGTGATGAACAAAACGTATTTTTTGACACTGGGTTTCTAATTAATTGTGTTGGGGAGTAAGATATGGGATGTCGGGTGGTTGTGTGACAACACGACATAGTCACTGCAGGAGGACAGAGTGTGTGGCTTTGCGATGATGACACTGGACTGGCAGATGTGGGCAAGTGGTCTGTTTGAAAAATAAACCTTGGTCGAAAAGGTTGGGCACCCCCAGTCTACTGTCTGCCAAACGTTTCGCCAATGGCCTCGAATGTAAGTGAAGTCGAGTAAGAATCCTGCGCACTTTTGCTGATGGCACTTCAGTAAAAAGTGTGATTTTGATACTGCAAATGAAACAAGCATGGGAAGGAAACCTACGACTTAAAATCGTTGATTTTCTGAAATAGATATGTTCCGGTATGTCGTTTGTGGCGCGAACAAGCAGTCGTAGAGTGATTGCGGCGCGTGATCTCCATTGTTGCATGCTGCCACAATTTTTGTTTATTCATAAAAACAATGAATAAACTCGTTTGATAACAAACCAGTCGCGACAGAAGGCTTTTGTATGCTTAGCCCCCCCCCCTCCAAAAAAATTCCAAGCCCCGCAAATTGAAATATGAACGCTAAATATCAGTGGATTTTGTATCAGTTAGTACTCTGTTCCAGTGATGTAGGAGCTGGAGATGTAAGCGCACCCCTAAAGGGTTCGATTGATCAAAAATTAGGGAAAATATAAAAAAATTCAAGAACAGAAGTTCCAACATTTTTTAACAATATTAGTGAAATTGTACTTTTTTCAGTGCATAAAGTTTATTATGTCAAAGAATTAAATATATATAACATCAACAAACTTTTTCTAGTAACTTCGTCTTTTAGTTTGTGAGAGTTGATGCGTAACTGAGTCAGTTGAAAATTTGGACGAAAATTATGTAATTAGGGGCATTTCGTATATATGATTTATTAATTGAACGCTATGGAAATAGAGTGTGCTATAGGGCACTTACTTCATAATAGTGGAGTCCAGTGGTGTGTTTAAGCGGAGGCAAGCGAGGCACTTTCCTCGGGCCCCCAAGAGGGCCCCCAAGCTTCGCGCGCAAATTTTCCTCAGTTTTAGTAAAAGAACGTATCCATATATACAGTGGCGTAGCTGGAGATTTGAGCCAGGGGGGGGAAACGAAGCTCAAGGGGGCTCATTGGCTACCGTTTGGGTATGCAATTATTAGTTCCCGAAAACTCGTGTACATTATTCTACAAAAATAGTTGTCGAGTGATGCAATGAGTTTTAATTGGGTAAATGAATAAAGTAGACTTTCACGTTTTCATGCAACGTTCTCTATCTAAAATTGATACCAATCAATGACTTGTGACTGGGTAAAGGCTTACGATTTGTAAGACGCGGCGCAACGAGGCTAGTTGGCGCCCGGGGCAACAAGAAAGTTTGGCGCCCCTGTGTTCGAACCTGAAGCACCAAATGCTTGACTTAATGGTGGGGGTAGATTCTGGGCAATGCCTTAGTAAACAACAAAACAAATGTAGTAAGTTCAAAACGAAATTTTTGAACAGTTCATTGATCTATCCACATCAGTGATAAAACGACATTAATTTAGCAAATACTGCCAAACAATTTTATGTAAATACGGAGCTGCACACCAAGCAATTACAAATAGATGTGGACAGTGCCGTGTTATCCCAACTCTACCCAAAAATGCTTACAGGCCCTAATAGTGATTTCTGAAAAAAGATTTCTAACGCGTTGCTGTATTAGCGTTAGTATTCGTCATGATTTAGTTGTCGCTGTAATTTATCTATCGAAGGCTACTCAACTGGCGGACCGTGGTCACACAGCAAAACAAAAGAAATCACTGTATAGTGGCGCAGTAGCACACATGGAAAATATTACGTAGCATTAACCATGAAAATATCATAAGCAACATCACATTATAATAAGGTAGTATCAAAACGGCTTGGAGCGAGTCTTTTGGCAAGCAAAAGCCTTTGTGACATCATCCAAATCTAGATAGCGCACACATGAAGTTTCGATTGACAACATGGCTAATGAGGATAATCTGATATCTGTCATATGAGACCTATTGAAGTTTTGATCAGCTTCAGTTTGCTGAAACTCCTTTCAGCGCTGGCCACAGTACTGGGGCAGTTAAGCATAATCCGAAGTGCAAGAAATACGTTAGGACAAACTTAATCAAGACGTGTCTTGAGAATAGAGCTTTACAAAAGGAATTGGGTGTCTTAATCATTGTCATTTAATTAACGACGATTATTTACAGATGTAGAAAAATTTTTGAATGAGCTTGACAAAAGGAATTGGGTCATTATCAATAATTGACGGCGATTATTTGGAGATGTCCTAATGAAATGCAAATGTTAACAAAAATTTGCAGGAAATCAGAATCAACCCTATCATTCAGTTACGAAAACACTTGCGGAAGAAACAAACTTGAGGCCGATGAAAGCAATGCGCCGCGCTGAACGTTTTCTTTTATCAGCGCTCCAGTGAAGTTTTCTTGAAAAGCATGCGCATCGTGCTTTCAACTGGCCGAAATACGCATGCATGAACCTTTCTGGTGTCTAGACTTGTTAATCTCCTGGTACATGCTACACGTTTAGATTAACAACATTTTGTATCTCAAATAGGCTATAAATGCTGCCAAATATAGACGAAGGGGGGCTAGGTGGACGCAACATTATTAACATCCATAATCCACTGACTGAACTACTCGGTTGGGACAAGCTTAGCAGTGATCGCTAAATAAACTCTTCGAACACTATTAACTCCATCTTGCTGTCTGAACAGCAGCCTGCGCAAATGTGTAAGGTGGGTCGTAAGTACCAAAGCTATCTTGCTTCTATGCAGTAGAAAACACGAGATGACTGCTTGAACTAGCCATAATACATTTTTTCACAACAATCATTATACAAAATACGTTATCAACTCTAGTCTGACTTCTGGACGTATACAACTAGGCATAAAGGGTAGCTTCATGTTCAACACTCTAAAACCAAGCAGTGGCCAGTGAATGGTGGCGCTTTACGCTCAAGCCTCAAATACGTTTATTACTGTACCTCACAAACGTACCAAAAACGATCAGGCGATGTTGTTCTAGGTAACAGTGGCAGGTACTGCTCTGTCTATAAATTACAGGACAAAACAGAATGTGGACAGAACCGATGCCAGAAAGTCTTCAAAAGGTGAGCTTTACGTTTGTGCAGAAGGGCTTATCATTCTAAAATTTGACACAAACTACACTGATTTCTAGTGTTTCACATTTCAATTTGGTTGAAGCTTTGTTTTGGGGGCTAAGCCCACGTCTGTACTAACACCCGAAATCACCGGCAAAACTATGAGAAAATTTTGAAAAGCGCAAAAAAAACTACTAAATATGAGAAGAATACTAAATACCATATGCAAGCTAAAACGGGGACCTATTTTTTACATTTAGCTTGCTAGAGGGGGCGGCGCGCACCCCTGTCCCCCCGTCAGTTACGCCGCTGCAATAATATATACTCCGATCCATATATAATATACTCCGAAGCTGATCATAAAGTAAGCACTCTGCTTTCAAAAGGGCTCCCGGTAGCACTGTAATGTGTAAGTGCCTTGATTTCAAAGGGGTCCTTAACAGCAGCTGCAATGCGTAAGTACACTGCTTTCATATGGGCCCCAGACAGCAAGTGTAATGTGTGTCTTGCTTCTAAAAGCCCCTCCCCCAATAGCAACTGCAATGTGTAAGTACTCTGCTTTCAAGGGGGCCAACAATATCAACTGTAGTGTGTAAGTACTCTGCTTTTAAAGGGCCCCCAACAGCAACTGCAATGTGTAAGTACTCTAATTTCAAAGGGGCCCCTACCTGCCACTGTAACGTGTAAATACTCTGCTTTAAAAGGGATTCCACCAGCCTCTCTCATGTGTATTGTGTAAATAAGAAAAAGCTTCAAACCAACTTCAGAAACTGTGGGTTAAAATTTGTTCCAAAAAGTTCCAAAAAGACACCATCAATTTAGAGAAAAAATTTATACCAAAAGATGGGCGAATTTTTTTCATTGTCGAGAATGAAGTTTCTCGTAATGTTGTGTAGCAATGTTTGCAGAAAGGTATATGATGAATTATTTGCAACTTTTAGTTTTGCACATTTTTCAAACAACTAATGTCAATGCAAGAAGAGAACAGTTGTGACTCATCCAGCCTCAAAGCTTTTCAAAATAAGTCTCAGGTTGGATGCCTTTGTAGGGTATTTCATGTTCTACAGTGTAGTTATAAGCAGGGCTGTGGAGTCGGAAGTCCCGTCATCCGACTCAGACTCCTGGCAATTTCGATTATCCGACTCCAACTCCGACTCCAAACCGACTCCGAACTCCAGCTGTATTAGTTACTTACTTAAAGTGATAATTCTTTTCAGATGAATTCATAAACCCTACTTGCACTTTCCAGGAATACGGAAACTTATTTTAAAATGTAAATGCACGTTCATCTCTCACTTTTGCAAAATACGATCAAGCAGAAGTTAGTCTTTTAATTTCCAGAAAAAAGTACTCATCTAAAAAAACACAATTAAAATTATTAGAGAAGACTGATAAATAATCGATTTTAAAGCGGATACCTTACAAACGATGTCAGTAAACAAGTAAAATTGAAAAATGTATGCATTCTACCGGTGAGCATGTGCACATATTGCGCAACGCGGTTGATAAACGCGCTCGGGCATACTCTCTCAAATGAATTCATTGACACAACTTTTTACGATCGAACGCTATCAAGCTTCAGCTCTGTTGAACTCACATGTGTCGCTATATTTTTCCTTAGATGGCCAAATG